>Ga0065720_1020425_pt1 | contig 14644 bp, 5 predicted proteins | sample Thericmetagenome_FD_59107 | JGI IMG/M metagenome (GOLD analysis project Ga0065720, IMG submission 59107) | Thermophilic microbial communities from the Joint Bioenergy Institute, California, USA of rice/straw/compost enrichment - eDNA_2 v2... | ecosystem: Engineered > Solid waste > Grass >... | reverse complement strand
AACACCATGCCCTGAGTTTTTTTTTTTTTCTTGTTTTACACTATCTGGTCTCTTCTATGAGATTTGACACAATCATGGGTTGAAGATAGTAAGGGGAAACGCGCATAATTTGATGGGACGGTAGGACCAGATTTTGTCCGAGTCGTCGCGCCAGTCATCAATGATCGCCAGCATCAGCGCCGCTCCAAGCATCTGGTCCCAGGTCTTCTCTCCTATCAAAGACCTTCGCCACCGCTCTGTACTACGCCGTCGCGTGGGATTGCTGCACAGAGCTTTCCGTGGCGCGCGTTCCCAGAATGCCAGTCTCAGTTAGACTTGGCTGAGAAAATCCGCTGCCAGTTCTCTGTCTCTGCGCGCGCGGGGTTGTTAGACACCTGCTGAGGTAACATGGAGAGCAGGCCGCCTGTAATGACCATCTTGAACGGCTGGCTACACCTCTAACTTTACCAGTTCTGTCAAAACCATAGGGGTCATCTGGATGTTTTGCAGACGCGATCATCCTGATAGGCAATTCTGCACATGCGAGATGATGTTGCCAACATTAAGACTTCCATCAAAGCATGTTTTGTGAAAACATGGTGCCTAACGCGATACAGCTTGCACCCCATGGGGTGTGGCAGAAAGTGGACACGCTGCAGGGTGAATCTCTAAAACATGTGCCCGCTTCGCCCAGGGCTCAACGGAGCCTTGCCCCTGTTTGGCTTATGGGAACCAGTGCCCTGAGCCGAGGTTCCCACCCCGCACCCAAGAAAGCAAAGCACAAACACAGGTTCATGATTCCGACCGATCTGGAACATGACTGGCTGTTGGATCTTTTTCTGCTTTGGCCCAGATCAGTTTCATGCTGGGCAAACGGTTGAGCAAATAATCACACTTACCGGCCCGCTAATGGTTGCGGGGATGCTGATCTTCACGATAACAAAATGGTTTGGAGGACGGATCACAGCGGAAACTTTTTGTGATGTTGAGTTGTCAACAACTGTCCACAGAGCACAAGTTTGATTTCAGCGTTCGCAAGTTTTGTTCGATGGAAAATGCCCGCTGTTAGTCCACTTCTGCTGTATAACGTTTCTGCTTACACGGCTTGATCCTGCAGTGAGACCAATTTTGTCAGTGTCAACGAAGGGTTTAGTCCAATCAAAGCTACGCCTCTGTGGTGACGGGATCCCGTCTTCCCCGGAATTATCAGTCATTCTTTTCACTTAAACCACTTGTCATCCGTCATCATCAGCTGAGCAGTCAGGTGAATATTCGGCGAAGCAACGGTTCGGTCTTGGTTCTTGAGCCTATTGTAGGAGCAAGGGAGAGAGGGAGGGGGTGGCTATGGATTCCCAAGTCCTTGGGAGACGGCCCTCCATCCCAGATCACTGAAGTCGCTCATCGGGTCAAACCGAAGCAGACCCTCCCAAAAGCCCGCACTGGGGGCAGTGCAGCTCACAAGGCTAGAAGGTGTGGTAGTGTATCCGTACATGGATGGATGCATTGTACAGGACTGGCAGAGTGTGGCACCGATCCGTAAGCTTGGATAATCCTGTTGTAAGGCTTCAGTTGTATTGGAAGATATGGAATATAAGACTCAGAACACCACGGCTTCCCGGACCGATAAGTTCCAAAATTTTATTTCTCGACAAGACCGATTCTTGGAACTTTGACCCGAAGCATTGCCTTTATTCTCGGCGAAAATGTCGAAACTAGTATCTTGACTTTTAACAACTTATGAGACAAACTGGCTGTTAAACGTCTTCAATCTCAATCAAACGAACTCAGTCTTCCCGTCCAATAGAGTGGCGATACGACCATGCTGAGACCGAAGCGCAGCTCTTGATAGGAAGGGCCCGCTGCATGTCGAAGGTAATCCGGATCTTGGGAGACTCCCTAGGTAGGGAGGGGGGCAAACCCAAGAATGCAACTCTAGGATCCAAGCGCGACGGGACTCCTTGATCGTAAGCTAAACCTATCGGGTGCTTTACTTCACTCTTCAAATGTGAGTTTCTCGACAAGGAAACAGATGCTCAAAAACCGGTGTGGCATATCCTTGCAGCCTGCCTGCCTGCCAAGCGAACGAAAAGGCTTACCGTCCAGTCGTTTTCGATCCCGTCATCGACAGTAACGAAACAAGAAATCAGCTTGTGGCAAGCGTGATACAGGCCTCACCTCTCCGATCGACATTCGCTTCTGGTGTTCCCATCACATGAATAATCACTCTTCAGTTAAGTTACAGTTTGATCTTCACCCGCAACCCCTAGGCCGAAGAATGTCATCGTTGCCTCGTTTTTCTTATCGCGTCAAGGACTCGAGTATCGTGAGGCGATGTCGATGTCGTATATCAAGAGAAAAATCCAAAGAAGGAAAGAAGTCAACGAAACGTACTGTTAGCTGCCAATATTGTCTCACTCTTGACAACCGGATTGGTCAGTTGGCATGGCTGGTAGTAATCGAGGATGACGCCACAGCTGAGTTGCCTGCAGCAGTCATGGGCAGCTTTTTTCCTCAGCCGAGCACTCCAGGCTGATGTCAACGGTGATGTCGAGGTTAGCGATCCGAACTTGCCGAGCGAAGACCCAGACTTCCCCTGCTGGATGAGCAGGGTGGGTGCCATAGCGCATAGCTCATTTCATACACTACTAGCTGCCCATTAAAAACTTATGATAAACTTCTTAGATCCAGACTGCAGCATCCAAATATGGATATTTCCAGCAACTATTCCTGTGAGTTTATCGCTTGCACAATCGCTTCGTTGAGCAAATCACAGGTTGTCCTGCTCATGTGTGACCATCTTGGCAATCCACAAGACTGCTGCTGTGCTTGTCTGTTTCTTCGTTTCCATTTGTCCAAATCTCCAAAGGCTTAATCGAGTCTTAAATCACTCCCCCGCTCTTGATACGAAGATAATTTGACTGAGAAGTGTATCAGGCTCCAATAAATCAGATAGGAAGTTTGTGCGTAGACTCAATTCAGCCCTAAAGCTTCAGAAACACCCCACGCAAGATCTAATCTAAGAAGACAGAACTGTGGTCAAGAATGTCTGACGCGATGAAACACCACGCCATGTGATGCATATGGGTTCCATGAAGCATTTACCGGGAGAAATCTAAGTAGGTATGTGTGAGCGGGTGGGTGCAATCGCCATGTTGCTGCAAGGCTCCAAAGGTCTGGGGGAGGGGAGGGCAGAGGTGGTGTGAACCCCATGTCATCATGATGGAGGGTCACTAAACTACCGGTATCTGGCATAGTTACGCAGGAGGATATAGACAAGGGATGCGGTGATTGATTCACACGAACCAGTCAGTGTTCAGGATTCGATCATGACGCAGAGACCAGTAACATCAAAAGATGGAGGCTTAAGGAGCGTGCATCGCACTGCATCGCGTGAAGGAGGGGTGGAAGGGAAGTGGGGACCAACCTGGGCGATGTAATCCTGGCCCTTGTCGTCGTCGACGACGAAGGAGAAAAATAGACCGGGGACGGGACGGTGGGCCAAGCATGGAGCAAAGCGATCAACCGGTGGACTTGGTGGCTAGCAGCACTCCACTTTTATTGGTCGAGTTGCTGCAAATGTGCCAAACAGCTGACGGGTGCACATGCAAATCATGGTTTCCATCTTGGGTCCACGCCTCGGGGCTTTGTTGGAGACACCCCTTCAAAATGGGGCGCTGGGCTGTTCCCCACTTGATTTTTCAGGCTTCCAAGTTTCCAGTCGTTCCTCTCAACCGGGAGCCGGTCGGCATCCTTTGTCAAGATCTAAGAGTCTATTTCAGCAGCTATTGAACGACACTTGGTTTTTTTTTTTCCACCCTTGCTGTGTTCTTTGTGTGTGTATCTGAGTGATGTTGCACATACATGGCATTGCCCACTTGCCTACCGAGGAGAGTCTGAAACCTACATCAAGAATAACCCCGAGTCTGCAGAACACAATGTGCGACCTAGGAACGTTGGCGATCCTGCTGGTTAAGGCACACAGCTGGCCGGGGCATGCATTTAGATATGAAGTTACATACTTCGTACCTTCTGTCGTTGCGGTCCGAACATCCTAAACGATGGCCGTATCGCCCCTGACAACACACTTGGATGTGGCGTACCGGCAAGAGCTGGGAGTTGGCGAACCATATTTGATAAAATCTACACTAAACAACCGTGCAGTTCTCCACGATCCCCAAGCTGGGATCTCTCGCTTAAATCACACTTATTTCTGTTATTTTGCAGCGTTCTATGAGTCCGCTCATGTGCGGGGGCTTCCCGCTCATGCAGCTGCTGGTACAGGCGCCTATCTCCTCCCACGAGAATCCCCATCCATCTATGGCAAGGCTCCTCAGCCTTTTCTGCCCATCACGCATCGATCTGTAGTATTGCAGCTAGTCACGCCCAAGAAACAGCCTAGGCGAGTGAGTCAGCCCAGTCAACTCATCCAACCTTCGGAACGGTTAGCCCACCCACCGAGCGCACATCGCAACACCGCTCGCTTCTCCATCTGCACTGGCGGACGTCCTATGTAAGTCATCCGCTAGTTGACACCCATTTTCCTTAACATGAGGTAATCCTGGGCCAATGGCTGGAGAAGATACCCTCCATCACTGCCCATCTGCCGGGCCGTCATTTGCACACTCCGAGTTCTTCCCTCCCTGTTCGCAATATTTTGTTGGAACTACATTATGCAGTTCATGGGAGCATCATCTTGTGTTTTCGATCCAATTCCCCCACTGAAAGGATGCGGTAAGCCCTTGTCGACCTGACCTGGATCCGTGGATCGACACGCCATCCATCCATCCATGCTTCTCGATACTCGTAAAATCGAGGCCCAGGACCCGGGCTTGGTCTTGACAGGAAGCAATGGTGGGACTACTAGGGCGTATTCAACAAATTTCATGCAAGCGCCAGATCGGACTTCTGCGTGAACTGCTTCCCACCATGTTCCAGCTGAATGATAATGGTGATCTTTCGGCGATTAGAAAAAACAGCGACCCATGGTTATGAAGCTGTAAGCTGAAAGAACCGCCAAAACTTGCACACATCATTATGCCTACAATCAGGAACCTTATTTTTAACGACAGTACCGTCTCAGGGGCAGCAACTCCAGCACAATCGCTGACCAATCCTCTTCGAATGTGGAGAAAATCCGTCTACAGCTACATACATCCACGCCCGGATGTGCAAACCTCAATCACACCGTCATCAAAGAGCATCTGCAGCTTTTACAAGCCCGCGTCTCACAAGAGAAGCAACAAGACCAGATGGGTAGGTGGGTCCACCTCCCGCGGCACAGGGAGCATCCACAAATTGATGACAGAGAGGGGCTTGATGCCGTGCAATCTGAGAGCATGCCTGGCTGCCTACCTGTCAGGTTGGCTTAAGTCTCCGACGGCGAGGAAAGGGAAAAAAGGAACCAGGTCGCCATGAGTCGCACAAAAGCATCCCATAGTAGGTATTGTTGCAAATGATTGACTGGGCTTCCTGCTGTGCCTTGGCCCTCTGTGTGCACTGATTTCGCTTGTGCCTTCTGTACTCCCATTCTTCGGGCCTGTTGGCTTTCGCAATGGAGGAAATGGCACAAGAACTGGCTGATTTTGGCTCACTCATCGAGTGATGTTTGTGGATGGAAACGGTATCGTCACTGCGTATGGGGCTGATGGAAGGAAGCTAAGCTAAGCTGACGGAATGCTTCTGGACTCTCAACTTGTCTGTTGAGTGGTGGCTTCGAAGCTCGCCTTTGCTCCTGAGGCTGTCGTCACATTCAGTTTGCTGAGTATTTGAGACGTAAGTCTGACTTGATGCTCTCGATCACGGCCAACTGTAGCTTGCTACAGTGGCCATGAGCAGCGTCTGTCAGATGATACACAACCTATTCACCCGGCGCATTTTGCCAGATTATGAGAACCCACGCTCGCTTGTCCTCAGATCTTGGGACAAGTCAAGCCCTTACTACTGTCTACTCTGTACGCAATTGCCTACATACCCGTCCTGTAAATGCTAGACATGATGGGTGATATCCGTAGGTAGCGCTTCGCCATTCGCCAAAAATAGCTTAATAGTAAAAGCGAGAAATCCTGTAGTGGTTAACCCCCATCCACCCATCCAATGTTAGCCTACCTACCTGCCTTCATGCGTCAAAGCTCCCCTCTCCTCGGATACGCCTGCTCGCTGGTACCGGTGGACGACACCAGTAACGGACTGCCATTACCCACTCACCACTGCCGCGGATGGACACTCAACACTCGTCTATCCACTCATACACTTCCTGACCAGAGGACGACAGGAACACAGGGCGCAGCGCTGCAGCGGCGCCCGTCGCACAAGACAAAGGATGTAGATTGTTTGGCTGCTCGCGGCCAGCCCCGGTCTATCCAGCATATATGATAGATTGAAAAGACTGGTGACGTCGCCGCACGGGATGTCGAGATAGCTTACATGGATGGTTGGATATATTCTTCGTCGATAAAGCCGACGGAGACTGTGTTGGTGATGATGCTGTGCAATAATGCGCGCAGTGCGCGTCTATGGACGCCTCGTTTTGTTGGCGAGAAGAATACTGAAGAGGGAAAAATCGTGTCCTGCGAGACACTTCATCGCTGTCGGGAGAGCAGTTTGTGGCTCTTGTAACACGAGCTGAGACTCAACTACCAACTGCCATGTTTTAACACGACCAGGGAAGTATAGCCACGAAATTGATGGCAGAGAAATAGAATCCGACCAATATTCGGACTACAAAGTTATACAGCACAAGCCATTGAGAGAAATCAGTCGTACAAACGCAAACACTTGGTGGAGTGTGAGAACAGCTTCCGAAAAGCAGAGCGATTAGGTACCAGCTTTATCGATAACAATGCTCCTTTCATGATAAGATAAGAGCCATGGGGAGTGGGGCATCAAATAGTTGCCAAGACTTCATTCTGAAGTTTGACGACTGCACCTCAAAAATCACCAGCTCACAACTTCGATTCATGAAGCAGGTCTCAGGCAGGCCAACAAAGCTGATTTAGCTTTCTGGGATACTTATAAGGTATTAGACTGCCGACACCATTTTTAAAAAAATCAGCATAATAAAGGACGAACAAAAATGGCCAGCCTCAAGAGATCTCTCGAGTCAGACCCGTTGGCGGCCAACATCTCGAGCAAAGTGTATGTGAGATCGACTAAGAGCGGCAAGGTCCAGAAGATTGTCCGCGAAGTCTACCTGCGGACAGACATTCCTTGCTCATCCAAGTTGTGCAAGTCCTGCATCACGGGCGCGCCCAGAGATGCCCAAGGCCGAAGTGAGCTCACCATCCCTGAGACCATCGCGCGTGTGATGAGCCATCTGTTCCTGATTTCATGATCTGACCTCCTCTCCTAGTCGCTCCGTTCGTGCTGTCCGACCAGCCCGCCGGTACTAAGGCCTTCCCCCAGGGCCATTACCTGGTGCCGGATACCAATGCCTTCCTGACAGCCATGGACCTGTTCGAGTCGAGTGCGGCCTTCTACGACGTCATCGTCCTGCAGGTTGTCCTGGAGGAGCTGCGCAACCGCTCCCTGCCGCTGTACAACCGCCTCATCAATCTGACAAAGAGCGAGGATAAGCGTTTTTATGTCTTCTTCAACGAGTTCCGCTTCGAAACCCATGTCGCCCGCCTGGAGGGCGAGTCTGTCAATGACCGCAACGACCGTGCCGTTCGGAAGGCTGTCGCTTGGTACGCGGAGCATCTTAAGAAGACTGGGAAGAAGAATGTCCCGGCTGTGGTTATGCTAAGCAATGACCGGGCGAACCTGCGGAAGGCGAAGGAGGAGGGCATCCATGCTTGCTCGCTGGCCGAGTATGTCAGCCAGTTGCCGGACGGCGACGCTCTTCTCGACATGGTCCCTGCTACTGAGGAGGAGGAGACAATCAAGGAGAAGCGTCCTAATGAGATGCTCTATCCTGAGTACTACTCCATGTCAAAGATGATGACTGGTATCAAAAACGGCCTGCTGCACCAGGGCATTTTCAACGTCTCGCCATACAACTACCTGGAGGGCTCTATCCGTGTTCCAGCTTTTCAGAAGCCGTTGCTCATCTTGGGCCGCGAGAACATCAACCGCGCTATCGATGGCGATCTGGTTGTCGTGGAGGTGCTGCCTAAGGATCAGTGGAAGGAGCCGTCAACGCAAGTTATTGAGGAGGAGGCCATCACGAAGAACGAGAACCCTGATGCCGAAGAGAGCACCGATCTCGTGTCGGAGAAGGAGCGCAAGGCGCTGCAGGAAGAGGTTAAGCGGATGCACAGCAAAACGACTGAGGGTCACCCGCAGCCCACAGCCCGCGTAGTCGGCGTCATTAAGCGCAACTGGCGCCAGTATGTTGGACATATTGACCAGTCGTCCATCAGCCAGTCAGCACAGCAAGGGCGCAAACAGGACAGCGTCTTCGTTATTCCCATGGATAGGAGGATTCCCAAGATCCGCTTGCGCACTCGCCAGGTCGCCGAATTGGTTGGCAAGCGGATTCTTGTGGCCATCGATGCCTGGGACCGCAGCTCGCGCCATCCCACTGGCCACTTGATCCGGTCACTTGGTGAGATGGAAACCAAGGCTGCCGAAACGGAGGCATTGCTTCTCGAGTACGACGTCCAGTACCGGCCGTTCCCCAAGACTGTGCTTGACTGTCTTCCAAAGGAGGGTCACGACTGGAGAGTGCCTGAGGACAAAAACGATCCTGGATGGAGGGATAGAGAGGACCTGCGGCATCTGCTTATTTGTAGCATCGATCCTATTGGTTGCCAGGATATCGACGATGCGCTGCACTCAAGGCCGTTGCCCAACGGCAACTTCGAGGTTGGCGTGCACATCGCCGATGTGTCGCACTTTGTCCGGCCTAATAATGCCATGGATCTGGAGGCCAGCATCCGTGGTACTACTGTTTATCTGGTCGACAAGCGTATCGACATGCTTCCGACCCTGCTAGGTACCGACCTGTGCTCGCTGAAGCCTTACGTGGAGCGCTATGCTTTCTCGGTCCTCTGGGAGCTGACACCGGACGCCGATATCGTGAGCGTTCGGTTCACCAAGTCAGTCATCAAGTCCCGGGAAGCCTTCAGCTACGAACAAGCCCAGATGCGCGTCGACGACGAGTCATACCAGGACGATCTCACCAAGAGCATCCGCACGCTGCTGGCTCTCTCCCGCAAGCTGAAGCAAAAGCGCATGGACGCCGGCGCGTTGAGCCTCTCTTCCCCCGAAGTCAAGATCCACATGGAGTCTGAAACCTCCGATCCCATCGATATCAAGACAAAGAAACACCTCCCAACCATGTCCCTCGTAGAAGAATTCATGCTTCTCGCCAACATCAGCGTCGCGCGCAAGATATACGAAGCCTTCCCCCAAACAGCCATCCTCCGTCGCCACGCCGCGCCGCCCAAAACCAACTTCGACGAGCTCGCCAACCAGCTCCGTGTGAAACGCGGCCTCGAGCTCTCCGTCGAATCCTCTAAGGCGCTCGCCGACTCCCTCGACCGCTGCGTCGACCCCAACGAGCCCTTCTTCAACACCCTCGTGCGCATCATGGCCACGCGGTGCATGATGGCTGCTGAGTACTTCTGCTCAGGTACGCAAGCCTACCCGGAGTTTAGGCACTACGGTCTAGCGAGCGAGATTTACACCCACTTCACGTCACCCATCCGTCGGTATGCGGATCTTGTTGCCCATCGGCAACTGGCTGCTGCCATTGGGTATGAGGCGATCGATCCTAGTGTGCGGAGTAGGGGAAGGTTGGAGGCTGTGTGCAAGAATATCAATGTAAGGCATCGGAATGCGCAGTTGGCGGGTCGGGCTAGCATTGCCTACTATGTTGGCCAGGCACTTAAGGGCAAGGCAGAAGAGGAGGATGGGTTTGTCATGAAGATATTTAGCAATGGGTTTGTGGTGCTAGTGCCGAGGTTTGGTATTGAAGGGTTGATTCGGCTTAGGGATCTCGCGGAGCCGGAGCCCCAGGCGGAGTATGATGCCGAGAATTATGTGCTGAAGACGAAGGGGAGCAGGGAGGTTACTGTTGAGTTGTTCCAGAAGGTTAGGGTGAGGGTGTCGGACCAGAAGGATGAGGCTACAGGGAAGAGGGGAGTTAAGATGGAGTTGGTGAAGACATACTAGGGTATGGGTGACGATTAGATGTAGGATGAAGGCATTTAGAGGCTTGTTGAGATAGACAGGCAAGGAGATTCATAGGTTTGCTAGTGACTATTTCTGCAGGAAAACAAAATTAGGGCCCATTATTGGTTTTTTTTTTTTCTCTGGGAGATTGCTTTCTTGTGAGACAGTAGCTTTACTTTTGTGCATCCAAGTCACTAAAACTCAAGCTCGTCAAACCAACCTTACTGTGCTTCGTAGAAGGGTCCATGAGAGCAAGTTCACTTTCCTAGGTTGGACTTTAGCAACTAGTAGAGTGAGAGCCGCCCATCTAGAGGGAAATTAGTTTATACACAACTCCTTACATGATCAGCCTCGAGGAGATTATTTCTCGAGAACGTAATATGAAGAACCCAGCTCCATCTAGCAACCTAGCGCTTACACTATGCTCCATCCAAGACCTATCATGTTTTTTGTTCTTTTTTTGGCCAATGCAATGCAAATTCGAGGAGTAGAACAGCAAACTTCAAGGATCCAAGCCGTTGTTTTCAAGTCACCACCGATACCAGTATCTTTCATCCTTCTGCGATCCGAACAAAACCTATCGTTCCTGAAGCATTCCCGTTGAAATTTTACACAATCCACAGCTGACCCGAGTCTGAAGCAACTCGTCAACACCGCGTAAACCCGCCCTCGATCTGATGATCTAACCACGACCCGGTTCTAGCTCCCTAACCCCTGACAAATAACCTCCAGTCTCGGCTCAACTAAAGCTCTCCCACCTCGCTACCGTCTGCAGCAGCTTCTCACCACTGATCCCGTGACCCCGCGATCTCCCTCCACAGAAAGCCAGCTTCCTCCCTCTTTCGCCCGGCTTCTAAAGGCCCGCGCCCGATAAACCGATAAGCCGATAAGACTTGTCCCCACACCAGCACATCCTTCCCAATCTGGCCCTTCTCAACAGCAACCCGGGTGCTGATTGGTCAATAAGCTGAGATTCGAATCCACAATGACGCAAAACTCCAGCGCGCAGACAGCGTCAAGGGTTGCGTAAAGCCGGTGGAAAGCGATGCCAATCGGGACTGATCCCGACTCGGTTCTGTAGCTCAGCGTCGAGCAGGAAGCTTGGGAAGAGGCGGGATGGAGCTTCCTGCTTGGTACATATATAAAAAAAAGCTTGGAATGCAGTGAGCTTTTCTTGAAGGCAATAGATCGGATGAGGGGCGGCTGCGCGTTCATCAAATTGTCGCCAAGTGCTGTAACTGTATATTGCATAGCCACACGACACCACCTGACCTTGAAGCTTGTTTGCCTTTTGTGGTTTGTTTGTTGAGAAGCCGATTCCAACCGCCATCCAACCCTCGTCCATTCATCTGACCTACCTCTGGTGTGTGTGTTCGACTGTCTGTGCTGCTATTGTACATCGGACTAAAGGGGTTTAAGAGCTCTGGGGGGGACTCAAGATGATGATGGTACGTCAACTTCGGGCTGTGCCCTCCGTATCATCGTCGACAACAGCATCTGGCATTGCATGCAACAGAAGAGCAATTGCAGCTTTCAGCAGCAGACTATACTTCTCGACATCAACAACATCCAACTCTGTAAGAAGACCGCTCTCAAGCACAACAACAAGAAGGATGGCGTCGACACTTGCATCCTTCAAGGTACCGAAGGTGGTCAACGAGCCGAACGTACGTCTACACTCCTACAACCTACCTCAAGTTGATCGCCATCAAACAGCGGATGCACTGACAACTGTCTCCAAACAGCACCACTACGCCAAAGGCTCCGCCCAACGCGCCGGCTTGACTGCTGCAATCGAAAGCCTACGCCAAAAAGTGCCCCTCGAGGTGCCACTTGTCATCGGCGGGAAAGAGGTACACTCCCTCTAGACCTGCTTCCAACTTACCTACAAACCTTCCTCTTCCATCTTCTCTGTTCCTTGAATGAACGAACGGAAGCTGACAGTCCCGCCCGTGTAGATCAAAACCCCCACCACTGGCACGCAACTCAACCCCTCGGACCACACCGGCTCCCCCATCGCCGTCTACAGCAAGGCATCTTCACAACACGTCCGTGAAGCTATCGATGCCGCCCTTTCTGCAAAGACGGACTGGGAAACTCTCCCTTTCGCCGACCGCGCCGCAGTCTTCCTCAAAGCGGCCGACTTAATCAGCACCAAATACCGCTACGACCTGATGGCCGCGACGATGCTCGGCCAGGGCAAGAACGCATGGCAAGCCGAGATCGATGCCGCGGCAGAGTTGTGCGATTTCCTGCGGTTCAACGTCCAGTACGCGGAGGAGTTGTACGCCCAGCAGCCGGTTCACCATTCCCCGGGCGTATGGAATCGGGTTGAGTACCGCCCTCTGGAGGGGTTCGTGTACGCGGTGAGCCCGTTCAATTTCACGGCGATAGCGGGGAACCTGCCCGGTGTGCCGGCGCTGATGGGGAATGTGGTTGTGTGGAAGCCGAGTGATTATGCGATTGCGAGCAATTGGTTATTGTATAACATCTTGCTGGAGGCCGGGTTGCCGAGGAATGTGATTCAGTTCGTTCCCGGTGACCCGGAGGAGGTGACGAGGGAGGTGCTCGCGCACCGGCAGTTTGCGGCGCTGCATTATACGGGAAGCACGGCAGTGTTTAGGAAGTTATTCGGGCAGATCGGGGAGGGGGTTGCGGAAGGCAGGTATGCGTCGTATCCCAGGATTGTGGGAGAGACAGGAGGGAAGAATTTCCATTTGGTGCATGCGTCAGCCGATGTGGAAAATGCGGTCGTGCATACGGTCAGGGGCGCGTTTGAGTACCAGGGACAGAAGTGCAGCGCGACGTCGAGGTTGTATGTGCCGAGGTCGATTTGGCCAAAGTTCAAGGAGAGGTTGGTGCAGGAGACAGAGAAGTTGACAGTCGGAGCGCCCTGGGAGCATGAGCATATGATGGGGCCGGTGATCCATGAGGCGTCATTCAACAAGCTGGCGGGTGTGATTGACAAGGCGAATAAGGACCCCGAGCTGGTACTACTCACCGGCGGAACGTATGATGGGTCCAAGGGCTACTTCGTTCGGCCGACGATCTACCTGGCCAAGCGCCCCGACCATGATATCTTCAAGACGGAGTTCTTTGGGCCGATCCTCGCCGTGTGGGTGTACGACGACGTAAGCGCCGACCCGGTCGAGGCGTTTAGCCAGGTGTGCGACCTGGTCAACTCGACCAGCGAGTACGGTCTTACTGGCTCAGTTTTTGCAGCAGATCGGGCGGCGATCCGGTTTGCGGAGGAGAAGTTGCGCAATGCGGCGGGCAATTTCTACATCAATTGCAAGAGCACGGGAGCCGTGGTCGGGCAGCAGCCGTTTGGCGGTAGCCGGGCGAGTGGGACGAATGATAAGGCGGGCAGTGCGGCGATCGTGAGCCGGTTTGTGAGCATGCGGAGTATCAAGGAGGAGTTTGGCGCTTCGAGGACGGTGGCTTATCCGAGTAATGAGGTGTGAGAGGAGAGGATGAAGGGAGCTAAGTGATGATTGATGCTGTAATGGAATTTCCAGGACGGGCTGGACGTGGGATGGTCACCTGCCTGGCTGAGACACCGCGTGGCCAGCAAGGTTCTCGATGAGGACCTTGATGGGCTGGGAGGACATGAGGGTATGACGCTGGCATTGGTTAGCATAAGTGTGTATTCCAATCACTATGTGTGAAGGCCTGGATTTTGATTTAGCATGTGTACGTTCAGATTCAGACAAACTCGTCATCGGGGATATTGTAAAACCACGGAACATGAGGCTCCTCGGGTATAGCTCCCGAGATGGGACGCCACGCCGGTTTGTTACCGAGTAGCGGTGCGTGAGCAAAGCATTGGCTGAGATCGCGTGCCCAACATCTTCCGAAAAGAGGGCCTGGCGCGGCGTGGGCGCAGGGCTCGCGGCCGTTGGAGGAAGCTGTCGTGCTGCTTGTGGCAGGTTTGGGTAGAAAAGAGGAAGCATAGGTGGAACAGCGGGGGCACGTCCGAACCGCCAAGACCCAGATTGACGATCGTACTACACAAAAGGCAGGTCAGTCTTGGATGGATCCTCGCCATATAAAATCAATATATTGTAGTGTCCGACAGCTGCCGTGCTGGGAGTCTAACCCCTGACGAATCAGCGGGCCACATCGCACCATGTGCCTTCCTCAGAGGAGAGCGCGAGCACGCGACTGCCGATGCTGTCTCTGTGCCTGTCACTGTGGGCAAACCAGACCTGCTGTGGGCAAGCAAGGTTCTCTGGAATACTGCTGCTAGTCGTACTGTGCCTTGTAAGTGAGTGGACGCCTTGTGCATGCCGGCCCTGCAAAATGTGGTATCCCATCCATAAACCGTGGTCGTGAGTGTCCATCACGGTGCCCGCCCATCATTTCAAGAGGCTGGACACGGATATTGAGATTCTCACAGCTCCCTGTCTTCCCTGCAGTCTGCTCTCTCCCTGGTCCAGGTTGGCCTCATGTCATCACATTTGCAACCTCCGTGACCTGATTTTCCCTTTTTCTTAAAACACCCTGGACAACCAATAACTTCGGAACCGCTTCCCCCCCCCCCCCCCCCCCC
>Ga0065720_1020424_pt1 | contig 14646 bp, 12 predicted proteins | sample Thericmetagenome_FD_59107 | JGI IMG/M metagenome (GOLD analysis project Ga0065720, IMG submission 59107) | Thermophilic microbial communities from the Joint Bioenergy Institute, California, USA of rice/straw/compost enrichment - eDNA_2 v2... | ecosystem: Engineered > Solid waste > Grass >... | reverse complement strand
CAATGACTTCGCGGAGGTGGTCTCGGGTGAGGAAGAACTTGATGGACTGGAAGTCGCTGAAAACGCGTTCCAGAGCCCGGTTGTTGAAGAACTGGGCGGGCTCTCTCGTGCCGCGCTGGCAAAGCAGCAGTGTCTTTTGATCGACGATCCGGTAGGAGTAAAGGGGAACGTTTGTGACCTTCTCGTCGGCGTGGAAGAAGGCGAGCAGGTACGCGTTCGGCCGCAGGATCCTCCGTAACTGTTCGAGCGTCTGCTGAAGCAGCACCGGATTCATGTATTGCAGGCAGTCCCAGATCAGGGCCCCGTCAAAGTGGCCGTCGGGGAAGGTGAGTGTCTGCTGAAAGAACGAGTCGATTCGTTCCTGGTCCGCCTGATTTTCGTAGAAATCGCCTTCTCCGCCAAAGGAGAGCTCCAGCGTTCGGAGGAAGTCCTCGGAATAGATGCGATGGCCGAGGCTGGTGATAAAGCCAATGTTGGCCTGGCTTGCGCCGGCGAAATCCAGGATGGACAGCCCGATCGTGTCGCGGAGTGCTACGAAGAACTGCTCTAACCCGGGGCTTTGGCGCGTCCTGGACTGTTCCGAAGGCTCGCTGCGACCGGCGGTCGTGGCGCCCGGAGGATCGTTCGGACGCCCTGCAGGGTTCGTGCCGAACATTGACCTCAACCTGTCTCTAAACAACCGCCAGACTCCTCCGTTCTGTTACTTCGCGTCCGGTGCGCCAGCCGGAACAGGAGCCGCGCTGGTCGCAGGCTGGAGGGACGGCGCAGGTCTGGGCGAAGCTTTTGCTTCGGGCCGGGCAATGTCGATGCTGCCCTTGAAGTAAGCACCGTCCTCAATCACAATTCGAGCGGTTTTCAGATCGCCGATCAGCTTCGCATCCTTCCGAATGTCGATCTTGTCACCGGCTTCCACATTTCCGTGGACCGTTCCCAAAATCACGATCTCACGAGCTTTGACGCCAGCCTCCACCTTTCCGTTGGGACCAACGGTGAGGCGGGATTCCGGCATCTCGATCGCACCTTCAACATGCCCGTCGATGTACAGGTCTTCACGACTGGTGATCTGACCCTTAATCGCGACGGATTTGCCGATTACGGCATGATTGCGGGGAGTCTCGGTATCAGCACCGCTACGCGCGGGTATCGTAGACATCAAGTTTCCCTCTCTGGTGACATTCGCCGGAGCTGGCGGTGCGGTAGCCAGCTTCGGACTGTAATCGTCATCCTTCTTGCGATTCCACATATGGATTCACCAATGCCGTTTCCAGCATCGACCTTTATCCTACGGTAGACCAAGGGAAAAGGCAAACGCGCCGCCCCTCGCCGCCGGGCTTCGGATTGTTGCATCCAAGGCGCCGAAAACGAGGAAAGCGCCTAGGTCAATCTGGGATAATGAAATCGTGGCCAAAGTGAAAGAACTTGAGCTGCGGCTGCAGCGGGTGGAGCAGCAGCTTGCGCTTTTTAAGAAAATCAGCCGATTCATGGTGCGCGAAATGAGTCTGCAGGAGGTGCTGCACGGCATTGTGGGTCTGCTTGTTGAGTACATGGCCTGCGATTCGTGCTTGATCTACCTGATAGACAATGACGAGTTGGTTCTTTGTGCATCCAACACGCCTCATCCCTCCATGATCGGAAAAGTGAGGTTGCGGATGGACGAAGGTCTGACCGGCTGGGTCGCGCGGGAGAGGCGGCTGCTTGCGATTTCCCGAGAGGCATATCAGGATCCACGGTTCAAGTACTTCCGAGACCTTCCGGAAGACACCTACGAAGCTTTCCTTTCGGCCCCCGTCATTGCCCGGAACCGGGTTGTCGGTGTCATTAACGTACAGCATCGCGCCCCGCATGCTCACACTGGCGATGAAATGGAGCTGCTCAGCACGGTAGGGGAGCAGATCGGCTGTCTGCTTGTTCTTGCACGAATGGCTCCTACTGCGGTGCAGAATGCCAATCACGCTCAGCTTGTTTTGTCATCTGGTCCGTACCCGCTCACTACCCGTTAGGCATTTCTGCAGATATGACTTGCTTCCGGCATCTCGTCGTGCCTCTCGCGATGGCCGCCATCGGAGCGGTGACGGCTTGGGCTCAGCCGGATGCCTCCAAAGCGGGCGGCAAATGGGTACTGCGCTATGAGCACGACGTCGACAATGAGTCGCTGGAACTTGTTGATCTCCAGTTCCCTTCGGCGCAGCGCGGCATCGCCGTCGGGCTGAGGACGATCAAAACGCGAACCAGGCCGGTAGCTCTGGTCACAAGCAACGGCGGAAAGACATGGGAGTGGGTGAATCTCGACGCCCCGCCGGTGTCGCTCTTCTTCCTCGACGACAGCACCGGCTGGGTGGTCACGACCAAGGGCCTCTATCAGACAGTCGAGTCGGGCCGGTCCTGGAAGAAGCAGAAGGCGCCCAAAGACATCCTCCGTGTCTACTTTCAGACGCCAGAGCGTGGATGGGCCATAGGACTTCGAAAGGCTTTCTACGAAACATCGGACGGCGGCGCATCCTGGCGAAGAGTTGAGGCTGCCGAAAAGCCCGAAGGCCGCCCTGAGTATACCTTCTATTCCTGGATGACATTCGCGAATCCAAAGTACGGCGTGGTTGTGGGGAGTTCGCGACCGCCGCGCCCGGGGAGGCACTTGCCAATCTGGCTCGATCCGGAGGGCGCATCCCGCCGTCGTGAATTGCCCGCGCTCACCATCATGTTGCAAACGAGCGATGGTGGAAACACCTGGCAACATTCAGTTGCGTCGCTCTTCGGCCAAATTACGCGGCTTCGGGTGCTCGGGCCTCGGGGCCTTGGCCTGTTCGAGTTTCAGAACCGGTTTGTCTACCCGTCGGAAGTCGTCCGGGTGGACATGGACAAAGGGAAAAGCGAGACGGTTTTCCATCGAAAGGACCGGGCTGTCACAGATGTCATCGCGTTTCCCGACGGGACCGCCTACCTGGCAGGATACGAGCCGGTCGGGGAGATAGCAGCGCTCCCGGTCCCTGGGAAACTGCGCATGCTAACTTCGACCGATCCCGATTGGAAGCATTGGGTTGAGATGCCGGCGGACTACCGCGCGGTGGCGAACCGTGTTGTGCTGGCCGCTTCCGATGCCGACAACGTATGGGCTGCGACCGACACCGGGATGATCCTGAAGCTGGAGAAATCCACCGCATCAAAATAGCTGCCGCACAGAAACAGACGTCTTTGTTTTATCCACACAAGAGCTTCGCTTGAATGCTTGTAAATTGTTGAAAGGCAGATAAATAGATTTTTAAGAATTTCCTCCGTCCCGATCTGATTTCCATTGACTCCAGCTCCGTTTGGGGGAATGATTGGGGTGGTTCCGAGAGGCTGACGGAACAGCGAGCCGAGCGGGACGCAGCCAGCCTCAACGATTTGTCATGGCGGCCGTTCTACCAAGAACGGCTGGTGTGAGGAAAAGGAGAGGCAAGGGGCGTTTCGCTAGGCAGGCTTCCCGGTAGGAGCCATTCCGGGCACGGCGAGCCGGAGGGGGCACAACCCCGAAGAGGAGTGACGGAATGAGGAGGACCGGGACGGGCGACCGGGAATTGTACAACGGGCAGTGGAGGCGCCTCGTGGCGGGAAACCAAGACGAGGCCGTAACTCCAATGCCGAACGGGTACAAGGAAAGGGCGTTCGAGGAGCGAAGACAGAGGTCGGGAACGACGACCCCACCGGGCAGGCGTCGAGCCGGTCCATGTGGGCGAGCGAAAGGCCCTGTCGAGCTGCTGGTCTCTACCGGTTCGTTCTGCCGATCACTCTGACGCGCTGAACCAGAGGGCCAAAAGTCTTCTGCGGAGCGAAGGAGGTTGACCTAGGCGGATCAGATGCCACGCTGCAGCCGAGCATGCAGGCTGCGAAGCAAGCTGAACTCCGGAGGTCACTTGGAACCTTTTCTTTTTTGTATGCCAGTGCGCTCTGCCGTCTAATCAGGCGGTCTTCGTCTGGTTCGGAACAGCCCGCGTACGGCTGCGCTGATACCTCGCCTTTAGTTTCCGAAAGCTCGCAAAATTGTGACGGCAGGCGTTACAGCGATACCGGTGCGCCCCCAGGGCAACCAGAAACGAGACGAAGGCCGAAGGGCGGTAGTCATGCGGGCTCCAGTAGGAGAGATCTTGGCGGCAGCACTTCGGGCACTTGGCGTAGAGCCACTCGGTGAGGCTCCAGGGGGTCTCATAGTGAGTGCCACAGTCCGTACAGCGCAGGCGGTAGCCGCCGAAAAGCTCGGCGAGCCTCTCTGATACCGTTCTCGGATTCAGCAGGCGGAACTTACGCGATCCGCAATTGGGGCATGCATAAGCCATGGCGAAAGCCGAGCGGCGTGACGCTCGTGCAACAGTATACGCCCGCTTGAGGGGAGGCAGAAATAGAAATTAGCTCTTAGCTGGAACTGATCCCGCTTTCGCCTGAACGTAGGATTCCAGGTACTTCGTAAACTCGGCTTGGAGAATGTCACGCACGCGTTGCCCCTGCCGGATTTTGAGACCTTCAATGGCGGTGATGGGAAGCAAGTCCCGCGTTGTGGACGTGATGAAGACTTCATCCGCCGCTTCCATATCGGCAAGCCGAAGCACCTCTTCCCGGATTGTCAGGTTCGGTACCCGAATTTCCTCCAGAAGCACCTGCCTGGTGACGCCGGGAAGACATCCCGAACTGAGCGGAGGCGTGAGGACTTCACTGCCTTTGACCACAAAGATGTTGGCGGAGGTGCACTCGCTCACCTCGTCCCGTTCGTTGAGCAGCACGACCTCGTCCAATCCCTTCTCGTGCGCTTCTTCACTGAAGATCAGGTTCTGCGCCCAGGAAAGGACTTTGGTGCCGGCGAAGCGGGACGCAGCGTGACGCGCATTCGGAACGACACCCAGCTTCACGCCAGGGCCCCAATCCTTGAGCTGAGTCGTGAATGCAACCAGGTCAACGTCGCGCTGAATGCCCGGACCTTCCCACACGCCGCCGCGGTTGCGGATGACGGCAACGCGGAGCGTCGCGTTGCGAGCGTTGTTCGCTTCCACCAGCTTAAGCAGCTCTGTTTCGAGTGAATTCGCAGTCCAGGGAAAGGGAACGCGCATCAGTTCCGCATCGCGTTTCATCCTGGCCCAGTGACGCTCGAAAGCAAATAGCACTCCCTCATGTACGCGAACCGTACTGAAGACGCCCCATCCGTTCAGCAGACCCACCTGTCCGGGCGACAGCAGTATCTCAGTCGCTTCATGGATCTGGCCATTGTGGAGAAGGAACCGATGCATGATGCCTTAATTGTATCGAAGTGATCTCGAGTCCTACACTGGAGATGCGGGGTCGTAACTGCTTCCCATGTCTCAAGCTTCTATGGTGTTCGATGTCGTCATTGCCGGAGCCGGTATCATTGGCTCTTCCATCGCCTGGCGTCTTGCGCAGTGCGGACTGCGTGTCGGGTTATTCGATAGCCGCACGATGGGAGGTGGAGCGAGCTGGGCTGGCGCAGGGATGCTGGCGCCCGGTGGAGAGGCCGGCGACGATCGGGACTTCGCGCAGCAGTTGCTTTCAAGCCTCCGGGCGTGGCCGGACTTTATTAGGGAATTGTCAGAGGAGAGCGGAGAACGCATCGACTACGTGGCGTGCGGGGCTCTCGATTTTGCTTTTAGCGATGACGAACTCGCAAAGCTGGGGCGCAGGGCGGCACGTAACGAAAGTTTCGGCGTTCGCGTGGAGAAACTTACTGTTTCGGAAATGCGCTCTATAGCCCGGGATCTCCCGGAGGGCCTGGCTGGCGCCTATCACTACCCCGAGGACGCGATCGTCGATCCGCGCGATGTGATGCGTGCTTTGCGGCGTGTCTGCGACCGCTGCGGCGTGACTGTACTCGAGGGATGCGCGGTTCGTATGATCGACACGGACGGAAAGGGAGTTCAGGCGACGACAGAGGACGGTCAGGTTTGTGCAGAAGCGGCGGTCCTTTCTGCGGGAGCATGGAGCGGAGAGATCGAGATCAAGGGCGCAGCTCTGCCATCCGGCCCCGACAGCTATCCCGTCAAGGGCTATCTGGTCGCGCATGAGCTTGCTATGGGAACCTTGGGCCCCATCCGCCGCAGGGAAGGCACCTATGTGTTGCAACGCTCCTCCGGCCGCGTACTTTCGGGGAGCACGGAGGAACGGTCCGGCTTTGATCCTTCCTTCTCCGAGGACATGGCTGCAGATTTGGAGAAGCGTGCCGCGGCTCTTGTTCCAGCCCTTCGAAACCGAACCCGGGTCGACGCGTGGATCGGATTCCGTCCGGGCACGTCCGCGCCAAGGCCGGCAGAGGGTCGCTGCGGCGACACGGCTCTCTGGCTCGCTTACGGGCACTACCGAAACGGAATTCTCCTCGCACCGCAAACGGCTGAGAACATCTCTCGCGATATTATCGCCAGTTTGGGAAGACGTTAACTCTCGCGTCGCGGCAACTTCTTAGCAGATCGGGAATGCGCTTCCTACGTCTTAGAAGGTCTGTGAGGAGCTTCTCGAGCAGGCCATGATCTTCCGGATCCATCCACTGGGGCGGGACGCTCTTCCAGGCATCGTCGATGACTTCTTCGGGGAAGTGAATCACGCGATCCAGCCATGGTTGGAAGTCGTCGAACGACGTTACTTTCTCGTAGACCAAAGGCCGGAAGTATAACCCGTGTAGCGGCGCGTCGCAGAAGGTCCAATTGGGGCCATCGAAGATGTAGCCGTGATCGATCATCATGGCGACGAAGCCCTGTTTCAGCGGGTGGACGTTCTCGGTCAAGGACAGTCCTCGGAGCCGCGCTCGAAAGAATACGGACTGCCGCGCATCCGAATTGCTCAGCCACTTGTCAGCTACGAGAACACCCAGGAAATGACTCAGGTTTTCGACCTTGGACAAGAGAACGTCCGGCAGAAAGTCATAGACGGCCAAACGTTCCGGGTGTCCGGGGAAGCGTGAGCCGAAGTGCCAGCCCGGCGAGATTCGCCGCTGCCTCGAGCCTACCTGAATGTACAGATCGGGATTCGCTTCGAGAAACGCCTCGTCAACTTGAACAATCGCAGCCGCGGCGCAGTGAATTTGCAAGTACTGGAGGAACCTGGAGGCGATCAGCTCATTCACCAGAATCCGCCTATGCTGCGGATTCTCCTGAAATTTCACCACATAGAAGTTGCCGTCGTCGGCCTCTATCAGGTGTGCCTGCGCGCCTCCGCGCATTTTACGGATGAGCCGACAAGCGTTGACGGGCATGAAAATGAAGTACTCTATGAATGGTAGATCAACTTGAGGAGAGCTTCCCGGAATGAGTGAACGCGAAGTAACCGGGGGGCAATGCTGCCCCCCGCGAAGCAGTGGAGAGATCGCACTGGAACTGATGAAATTTATTGCCGTGACTACTGGTTACGGCAAGGGAAGCACCGCTCCAGGCTTCGGCGGCAAGAGCACCGTACGTAGCCCGGAAGAGTACGCAGAATCTCTTCTGCAACTCTTCGAGCGATGCCGTGCGGCAGTAGAGAAGTAAGAGTACAGGGGTGAGCGGCGGACGAACCGCTCACCGCTCTTACCTCCTGCCGGTCTTCTTAACAGCTTTCTTCGCAGCCTTCTTCGGCGCGGCTTTCTTAGGCGCAGCCTTCTTCGGCGCGGCCTTCTTCGCTGCCTTCTTGGTGGCGCCCTTCAACGCCGCTTTCTTAGCAGGCGCTTTGGTCGCAGCCTTCTTTGCTGCAGTCTTCTTTGAAGCTGTCTTAGCAGCAGCTTTCTTCGGTGCAGCTTTCTTTGCGGCGGCCTTCTTCGGTGCAGCCTTTTTCGCAGCCTTCTTAGCAGCCTTCTTCGGCGCGGCCTTCGCAGCGCCCTTTACAGCCGCGGTCTTCGCCGCAGCTTTTTTGGCAGCGGCTTTCTTAGGCGCAGCCTTCTTGGCGGCCTTCTTAGCAGCCTTCTTCGGAGCCACAGGCGCAACTGCTGGCTCAGCATTTGCCGGCTGAGGCGCCGGTGCAGGGGTGGCGGTTGTCATTGGCATTTCGTCGTCTTCTTCTTCCTCTTCCAGATCTTCTTCTTCGTCCAGGTCGTATTCGATCAGTTCCGACTTCTCATCCATATGGCCTTCGTCGTACTCCAGATCATCTAGATCGTCATCGTCGACGGCCAACTTTCGCCTATCAAACATTTTCCGTGCCTCCTGTACAGGCTCAGTCAACACATAGAATAACTCGTTTTCTTTTTAAGGCAAGAGTGAAGTGAAAAAAAGTCAACCGTTTGACCCCTCTCACGGTTGACTTTTTACTAAATCTAAGGCTGGCGGCTAGCGAGATGCGAGTGAAGAGCCCTTGCGATAAGCCGTGGGCTTGGTTTTGCGGGATGCCGATTTTGAAGCTGCAGTCTTACCAGTGGCGGCACGCTTCGTGGACTTCACTGTCTTCTTAGTGGTCGTCTTAGTGGTCGTCCGCTTTCCCTCGTTCGAGGAGGAGACGATCGATGGTTTGTATGCTGCGGGAATGATCAGCATGTCGCCCTCCTCCGGGGCCTCGAGGAGATTCCCGTTTGCGGACTCGATTGCCGAAAGTGGTGTGTTGTAGCGCTTCGCGATCGCCTCGAGCGTTTCGCCGCTTTCGACGCGGTGCATCCTCCACGAGATTCTCTGCGTTGGAGGTATATCTTCAAGCGCTGCCATCACGGTGGGCGCAGTTCCCTTCGGCACATGCAGCGCGTAGCCAGCAGGAGCTATCGGCTTGAGCAGTGCGGGGTTCAACTCTCGAAGCTCGGCCACCGAGCTGTCGGCGACGTCGGCAACGAGTGCAAGATTTGTCGGCGCTGTGATGTCGATCGTGTCGTAGTCAATCGAGGCGTCGTACTCAATCTCGTCGATACCGTAATCACGGAGATTCTTAGAGATGATGGTGAGGGCGAGGATGGCGGGGACATAATTTCGAGTCTCTTTCGGAAGGACACGACGTGCTCGCAGCTCCCAGAAGTCTGCGTAGCCCGTGCGCGCTACCGCGCGCTCGACGCATCCCGGGCCGCAGTTGTAGGCAGCCAGGGCAAGATACCAATCGCCGAACTGGGCATGCAGGTCGCGGAGATGCCTCGCAGCCGCCCGGGTAGCCTTCTCGGGGTCCAGGCGTTCATCTGAGTATGGGGTCTGCGCAAGACCGTATTCCCGGGCTCGCCAGCTGACAAACTGCCACATTCCAGTGGCGGCTTTACGAGAGACCGCGCGCGGCATGAAGCCGGATTCGGCTTGTGCAAGGTGAATCAGCTCCTGGGGTACTCCCTCTTCGTCCAGGATGCGCGAGATCATGTTCCGATAACGCCCAGACCGCTTCAGACCGGCGATGACAATCCTCCGGCCACGCTCGCTCGAGAAGTAGTTGATATAGCTGAGTACCGCGTCATTCACTTCCAGCGGAAGCTGGGATACCGTGGCCCGGACCTCTTCGCTCACCTTGTCTTTCAGCTTCGGATCTACAGGAAAGGTCATTTCGAGGAGGGCATCGAGCGGAGACTTTTCAAAGGGGGCTTCCTCTTGCGATACGCCTGCCCCGAGGCCGTCGACGTCGTAGCGGTAGATGGAACGGACAAGCTCGTCAACCTTTTTCTCGAGGAGGGTGCGATCTGTGGCTTCCGGTGCTTCCAGCAGGATGTCAATGGCGCGATCAAACTCGCGGCGCGCTCCTTCCCGATCACCTGCCTGATACAGGCGCTTGCCTTCCTGGAAATGAGTATCGGCCCGGCGCACGACCGCCGAGTAGCTTGGCATCTGAATCGCCGGTTCCCCAAGTGTTGCAGGCGTCTCTTTCAGTAGAAGCTTCGGCGGGATTTGCGGCGGTTCCAGGCTTGCCGCGGCTGCCTTTGCATTCATGGAGTTAGGCGTGGCGGGCACAAAGGGCATCCCGAACTGATCGACTTTGGATTGAGCGCAGCTTGTGAGAATTGCGAGAGGGATGAGGATAAAGACCAGGACCGATAGGCGGTGACTTTGGGTCATCGTTACCTTCGTTGTTGGATTGCTTACGGTTTACATCGGCGCGAATCTTTGACTGTACAACAGGCCCAAGAGAGGGGTCAACCTTACACCGGGGCTAGGGCTCAAGCCGCAGATGCCGGCTGCTGCGACTTGAAAGCAAAAGGGCCGGGCGGGGAAGGCGCTGCCCGGCCCCTGAACTCACGGCTATTCCTCTTCTTCCTCTTCAGCTGCGTGGCCTGCCTTGGCCGCTGCAATGATCTTCTCAGCTTGGGCAGCCGGAACAAAGTCGTAGTGGTCGAACTCCATAGTGAAGGCTGCGCGGCCTTGCGTCATGGAGGTTAGATCGTTCTGGTAGCTCAGCATTTCGGACATTGGAACCTGTGCCCGGATGAACTGCGTGTTCCCCTTCGTTTCCATGCCCTGAATGCGTCCGCGCCGTCCGTTGAGGTCGCTCATGAGATCGCCGGCGTACTCTACCGGGGCCTGGATTTCAACGCTCATGATCGGTTCAAGCAGCGCAGGCTTGGCGACTTCCATGGCTGCCTTGAACGCCTTTCGCGCCGCGAGCTTGAAGGACATTTCCGACGAGTCCACGTCATGATAGGAGCCGTCGTACACGGTCACCTTGAAATCCACCACCGGGTAGCCGGCAAGATACCCTCGTTCGGCGGCTTCAAGGATGCCCTTCTCAATAGCTGGGATGTACTGTTTTGGAATGGCGCCGCCGAAGATCTCATTGCCGAATTCGAAACCGGCTCCGCGCTCGAGCGGCTCCATCCGGATCCAGCAATCTCCAAACTGACCGTGACCGCCAGTTTGTTTCTTATGACGCCCTTGTACCTCTGCTTTCCCGCGGATGGTCTCTCTGTATGGGATCTTTGGCGAATGCAAGGTCACGTCCACCCCGTACCGGCGCTTCAAACGGCTGACAACGACCTCGACATGCTGCTGGCCGTTGCCGGCAAGGAGGAACTCTTTCGTTTGCGGGTCGCGGTAAAACCGGAGAGCCAGGTCTTCCTCCAGGATCCTGTGGATTGCGTTGCCCATTCGATCCTCGTCGTTGCGCGACTTCGCCTCGATTGCATACGCGATGGACGGCTCGGGGATCTTTACCCTCGGATACTCAATCGGAGCGGACTTGTCGCTGAGTGTGTCTCCGGTCAGGGTGTCCTTCAATTTTGCGACTGCGCCGATGTCGCCGGCGTGCAATTCGCCGACCGCAGTCATGGTTTTGCCTGAGAGAACACTTAGGTGGGAAAGTCTTTCCACCGCGCCCGTGCGGCTATTGACGAGGTTCGCGTCGTTCTTCAAGACACCGGACATTACCTTGAAGTACGACACACGCCCAGCGAAGGGATCAGCGATAGTCTTGAAAACGAAGGCCGCGGGAGGCTGGTCGTCCCTCATCGGCCGTTCCACATCCTTTCCGTCAGCAACTGCCTTCACGGCGCCGCGATCGGCCGGGGAGGGCAGTACGTCGACGGCGAAGTCGAGCAGCAGGTCGGTGCCGACGGTATGGAAAGCGGAGGCACACAGGACGGGGAAGACTTTGAACTCGCGCATCTCGCGGCGCAGGCCGTCGATGATGTGCTCGGCAGGAAGAGTTCCGTTGGCAAAGAACTCCTCCATGAGGTCATCCTCGCCCTCCGCTACCATCTCCACCAGTTGCTCATGCGCCGATTTGGCGGCATCCATGAAGGTGTCTGGGATCGGGATCTCCTGTCCCTTGCCATCGCCGTCACGCGTGTAACGGTAGGCCTTCATGTTTATGAGGTCTATGATGCCGCAGAAATCCTTCTCCGATCCCATTGGCAGGTGGATCGGAACGGCGTGGCGGCCAAAGACTTCATGGATGCTTTCGAGCGCGCGCTCGAAGCTTGAGCGATCTCGGTCGAGCTTGTTGATGACGAACGCGCGCGGAATCTTGAAATCAGCCGCGAACTGCCAAACCTTCTCCGTCTGAACTTCCACTCCCGCTACGGCATCCACGAGCAGGAGCGCCGAATCCGCAGCGACCATAGAGGTCCGCGTATCGGAAAGGAACATGTTAAATCCCGGAGTATCGATCAGGTTAATCTTCGCCTTCTTCCACTCGGCGAAGGCGAGCGAAGTGGAGATCGTGATCTTGCGCTGGACCTCCTCCTCGTCAAAATCGGTGAGAGTATTGCCTTCATCCACCCGCGTCAGTCGATTGGTCACGCCGGTGGTGTAGAGGATTGCCGCTGCAAGTGTGGTCTTTCCGGAATGGCCGTGGCCAACCAGGGCGACGTTGCGGATCTCGCTGCTTTCGTAGGTTTTCACCCTCGATCACTCCCCTTGAGATCGGTCCCATTAAAAAAGCCCAGGGACCTGGCGTTAGCCCGACTCATCGGACGTAACGAACGCTACGGCCAGTGGGTACCGGCCGCGGCTGCATCATCCGGGGAGACCGGGCCGAAAGGGGATGTTATCACAATCAGAACGGGATATTCCAGGATATGAATATCCGAAATACGGGGAGTATACAGTCTCTAAACAGGCGGCATGCCTATGTTGGAAGAGCGCTCGGAGGGGATGTGGCTCCGGGCAGCGTAATCTTAGAGGCGCCGGATTGGCATCGGCTGGAATTCGGACGCGCCGCTTGCTGCGCTTCTTGTCGAGGCGGAGGTCTGCTGCTGCGAAGGGCCCTGCAAAGGAGATGAGGGCGGAGTGGAAGATCCCGAGGAGCTGACAGGCCCGCCGGACTGTTCATCCACCACGATTGTGGGATGGTAGTACAGGATGCGGCCGCAGCTTTCGCAGAACATTACCTGATCGCCTTTACGGAGGTCCTGGAAGAACTGAGGGCGAAGCGCAAGGTGGCAGGCCGTGCACCGTCCTTCATTTGCTTCCACCGCTACGTTGGTGGTGTTCCAGCGCTTGCGAATGCGCTGATAGGCATTGAGCAGCGCGGGCTTCACTTGCTGGCTGATCTGCTCACGTTGCAGCTTCAGTTGTTCCAACTGCTGCTTGTCCGCGGCAGTCCGTGCCGTCACTCTGGCCTTCTCGGCTTCTACCTGCGCGCGCTCCTGGCGCAACGCTTCCTCTGCCGCCTTGACGTTTTTCTCGAGCGGCTCCGATTCGGCCATGAGCTCAAGGATTCGATCCTCGTATTTCCGGATCTCGTTCTCGCAGAACTCAATCTCGTGCTGGAATGCGCGGTACTGCTCGTTCGTCTTCGCTTCGAGCATCTGCGATTTCAGCTTCGAAATCTTCTGCTCCTGCATCTGAACGTCGCCTTCGAGCCGCTTCCGCTCCTTCTGATTCGCGGCGAGCGCGGCTCGGTCGGCTTCAAGACGGCGATTGTGCGAGTCCAGAGCTTTCTCGATTTCGGCCAGGTGGCGGGGAAGCGCGGCTATCTCTTTCTGAAGTTCGACAATGCGCTGATCCACACTTTGCAAGTCCAGGATCAGTTTAATGTCCGGATGCATGGATTATTCTCAGTTTAACATGCGGCGTCCAAAGCGCCGCAAAACCGGTCCGACGAGCGCATTTGTCGCGAGCTCAAGCTCGTCGATTTTGAGGCTGCGGCTCGTGCCATAGAAAACCGCCAATCCGAAGGGGATGGAAACCACCAGATCCGCCATATTCGTGTACCACGCATCTCCGAGAAGAGTGCGAACACCCCAGCTTGAGAGAAAGACTGCGACGCCCATCACAGCGGCAGCCACGCTGATCTTCGCGAAGCTCGCAAGCAGCGCACGGCCGTAGATACCTCCAACCCGCTTTCGAAGCAGCGAGAACAGTACGATAAACCCGAAGAGAGCAACGGCAGAGGTGGAAAGAGCGAGTCCGGCGTGCCCGAGCCCCAGCCGGTGGATCAGGATCGAAGCGGCGGCGTAATTGATTGCGATGGAGAGGAAGCTGATAATCATCGGCGTCCGCGCGTCCTTCATTGCATAAAAGGCCGGCGTGAGGACTTTCAAGGCAGCATAGCCCGCCAGTCCGACCGCATAGCAGCTCAGCGCAATTGCCGTCTGCTGCGTGTCGTAGCTGTCAAACCTTCCACGTTCATAAATGGCGCCGATGATCGACCGGCCGAGCACAGCCAAGCCGACCGAGGACGGAACCGTCAGCAGGAACACCAGGCCCAGCGAGCGCGACAACGTCCTCCGAAACTCCTCCATGTCGTTGCTCGAAAGGCTGCGGGTAATCGCCGGCAGCGTGGCGGTACCGATAGCAACGCCGAAGAGCCCAAGAGGGAGCTGCATGAACCGGAAGGCATACGCCAGCCAACTCACGGAGCCGTCGTAGCCGCGGACCGGATCGAAAATGCCTGTCGCAAACCAGGTGTTAACGGCCACATTCACCTGAACGGCGGCATTGCCCAGGATCGCCGGACCCATCAGGCTGAGGATCTGGCGCATGCCCGGGTGGGACAGATCGAGCGCGGGGCGGAATGAGAAGCCGTGACGCCACAGGCTCGGAAGCTGCCAGACGAGCTGCAGCATACCGCCGATCACGACCCCGAAGGCCATCCCCTCAATTGCGGTGATCCCCAAGTGGGGACCGACCCAGAAACCAAGCGTCAAGCCGATGGTTAGAGAGCCGATGTTGAAAGCCGTCGAGGACAGGGCCGGCACGCCAAACTGGTTGCAGGCATTGAGCATGCCCATCGCCTGCGCGGCCAGGGCCACGAGCAGGAGAAATGGGAACATGATTCGCGTCAGCCGGACTGCCAGCTCGAACTTTCCGGGGG
>Ga0065720_1020423_pt1 | contig 14647 bp, 16 predicted proteins | sample Thericmetagenome_FD_59107 | JGI IMG/M metagenome (GOLD analysis project Ga0065720, IMG submission 59107) | Thermophilic microbial communities from the Joint Bioenergy Institute, California, USA of rice/straw/compost enrichment - eDNA_2 v2... | ecosystem: Engineered > Solid waste > Grass >... | reverse complement strand
GGCTCTTCATCCTGAAAGCTCAGTGTCCCGATAGAGCCATGTCTATGATGAGATCCTTTGGAGGTTTCTTTTGGTTATCTTTAATCGCCTGGATTGCCGGCCTAGTAATGTTGGGACTTTGTTTTAAGAAACATAAACAAATCTCTTTAGAAAGGAAAAAAGCTTATAATACAACCGCAAGAGTCCTAGAGCTATTTTCAGACAAGTTTGCAGCGAAATCGCTACGCTGGAACATGAATGGTAAAAACCTTGATTGGATTGAGCTCCACCTAGATAATTCAATTCTCCCTCCTATATCTAAACTCTCCGAGGAGGAAGAGGAGGAGGGGGAGGAAGAGGAAGAGGAACCCGACAACGGAGAGAATAATTTCTCAAGAAGGAATGAAAATTCAAAGTGTTTTCAAGGAGTAAGAGACATAGTCGTGAATAAAATTGAAATTGAGGCATCAGAGAAAGAGGAAGAGAAGAACTCTAAGCAGGACATAACACCTTCTTACGAGCTCCAAGGCTCATTTGATGAACATGAGCAATTTATGCAAAATCGAGAGCCACTGATAAGCAATGCCACAAAGCATCTGGGTCGGTTTAATCAGGACTTTGATCTGCTCAGTCAGAACAAGGCCAGTATTTTGTCTACCCCAGGTTATGAACCTTTTTCTCTCCACTCAGAGGATACTCCAGTTAAGAATACGACTCATGAGTCTAATACTGATATTATTAAGGATGCTGTTCTTCCTAATTAATTGGGAACTTGTTAATTTCTATAACTATATTATGCGCACTATCGGTGTCATTTCTTTAGAGCGGGTGAAGGACTTGGATTGGTCCAAGCTAGGACTTTTATGAATTTGTACATTTTATTATTTGAGTATCAGCACTCTTATTCTTTATATTCCTATAACTCATTCATTTCCTAGATTGGTTTTTAACAAATAAATTTAATTCTCCCAATAATGGATTCACAATCAAACCCTAACAGTTCCTCCCTCTGGGATTTCGAGCTCATCCTTCTCAGCCATAATTTCCTTAAGAAGGACATTAAAGGTAAGACCTCCCTCAATTTCTCAATTTCCAGGCTTCTCCTCTGAGGAAAAAGACTATGTCAACGCCTGTATCGAATTAGATTTCAAGAAAGTTCTTAACTCCGCATTTTTCCCCAACTTGGACATCACAAAGATGCTGAACTTGATTGCAAAGGTCACTGCCTACTACGCCCTCAGATTAAATGATAATATAGAGACTCACTTGGCTTCATACATAGATAACCTTAAATTAATCTACGAAAAGGGTAAGGAAAAATATCCATGGATGAATCAGCTTATGTTATTGGCATATTATGAATTACTGGGTCTTTTCCTCAAGGAAAACTGGCTCGGCAAGAGCTATCTCTACCGCGACGCTGACGACAGGCTCAAGGTGGAGGCTGAGGAAAAATTAAAGAAGCTGGGAATGGAAGACAGAATCAAGAAGAAGGTTGTTGATGAGTTTGATTATGATGCTTTTGCTGAACAACTCTTGGGAAAGAAGTTCGACCAAAGCTTGAATAATTACACATATTATTTCTTCAAGACTGAAGAAATCATCTTGCATAGATCCCCAGGTAATTATGGTATGAATCGATGTAATATTATCGTAGCCATGCTGGAATTTTTGACTGTTGATGGTGAGGAAATCTTCAGAAAGATCAGCTTTATGAGTCTTTTCATCCTGTTAAAGGAATATGTCAAAGTAAAAACCCCAGAATTTCTCTTAAAAACTTAGAATATGGAAAATATTATTGGCTTGCCCCTCCCCAGTATCAACCTCTGGAAGGCCAGATTGAATTTCTTGCATAATAAGATCCTAAATGAAAAATTGACCTCCCTTCAAGAAACTGTCCTCAGACAGTATAGCGATTTCTTCGCTGAATGTGAACCGTAACATTTTAAAGGTCTCTCTTATTCTTAGATTGTTGGCTAACGAAACTGAAATTAAGGTCTGTCTTAAGGTTGAACATGGAAATGTTCTCCTTTATTATTACAAATACAAAAAGTCCTTGCAAGCCTTCAACGAAGCTCAGGTAAACAGAAAAGGGATTATTATCCTTAGAATTCATAGGAGTTGAGAAAGCTTGAGATCAAAATCACTGGTATGTTGGGAGTCAGAACAAAGTTCCAAACCTTTGAAACAGCCCAACTTGTTGTCGAAGCCACTCCACTGGTCGAAACCACTGAAGAACAAAAGTCAGAAAGTATCTTTTCCAGTTTCTAGTGTAAAAATTCTAGGTGAAAGCCAAGACACCCCCAAGGTCATCCCTCTCGAGGAAGACTCCGTCCTCTTAGAAAAGCCCAAAATCACAGATCTTAACCAGAATAACTTGAAGAAGGAGCTAACTGTCTACGACCAAATGATCGTGTTATCTCTTATCTATCACCTTCAAAAGAGCCAAGTCAAGGACGAAATCCTCCAAGAGCAAGTCTCTGCCTATCTTAGAAGTATTATGGACACCTCAAAGAACTGGTTGGTCTACTCCATGTGTCTCTTTGTCAAGTCCCTTAACGAATTTGACAGAATGAAGACCAAGGAAAGAAGTCTCCTCCAGCTCCAGACCTTGATCGACCAATTCAATGACAAGCTCCCCAAACCCTACGAAAGACTCAAGTATTATTACAGTTTGTACTATCCATCATACCTCGAACTCCAAAAGGTAACTTTTAAGGAAAATAGTCATGATTCTTTTAGATTATGGCTGAAAAATACATGGAATTCGGTATGGTCATGAGCTCCTCAAATCTCTTCGAAAAGCTCGAGATGTATGAAGAATGTGTTGAATGCCTTTCTTGGGCTGGACGTAGAGAAGAGGCCAAGCAAAGAGCCTTAGAATTGATTGAAAAGAAGCCCACAGCCAAGATCTTCTGTATTTATGGAGAGCTCTCTGGTGATGTTAGCTACTTCAAAAAGGCCTGGTAAATGCGAGAAAAGCTTAATAACTGTATAGGAAATTCTCAAACAAGAAGTTCCCAAGAGCCAAAAGATCTGAAGCCACTTACTGGTTCCACAAGGGCGAGTATAAGGCTGCAGTCAAGGCATTCAAAAAGGCTCTGAACATTAATGCTTATCATGCTAGCAGTTGGTTCACTCTGGGTTGTGCCCATTTGAAGCTCAAAGAGTTCCATGATGCTGTTATTGCCTTCGGAAAGGTCGTTTCTATTGATGAATCTCAAGGAGATGCTTGGTCTAATATGGCTGCTGCCCTGACTATGGATGGTAAGAAGGCTGAGGCTTTCAGTGCTCTTCAACAGGCTGTCAAGCATCATGAAAATAGCTGGAGAATCTGGCACAATTATATGTTCAGTGCCCTTGAAAATAAGAAATTCAAGAATTTCTTGGAGTCCATTGAAAGATTGGCTAACCTTCAACATGTAATTTTCTCTTTGTGAACCTTGACTAAATTGTTAGGCTGAATTGATTGATGAGTCTGTTTTGAGTAAGGTGAACCAGGTGTTTGAGTACCATATTGTCACTGCCAGATTGGAAGATTTGGTCACTTTGACTTTCTACAGAAGAAGAATCTCTAAGCTCTACATGCTTTTGGAGGATAAACTTCCAAATAAGCCATATTTCTGGCACAAATATCAACTCTTTTACGACTTACAAAGGGAATACAATGCTAAGCTCAAGGAAATTGAGGAGGAACTTAACACTAGAGAAGGACTTCAACAAAGCTATGTTGACCATTTGAGAACTAAATTACAGGAAAGATTCACTTACAAAGAAATTGATGAATCTATTGCTGACTTGTGCTTGAAAGAATGTCACAGTATCATGGTTGTTGGCTGGGAAGAAGACAAGTAATAATCTAAACTTGTTTATTTTATTCTATAGGAAACAATGTAAAATGCTCTTAGAAGCTATCGAGAGACTGAAGGCTGCTTATAAGCAGGTAATTCTAGTTTTTTCTCTTATAATTGTCAGGTGAATGATGAGAAGATGAACGCTCAGCTCAGAATCTTTTTGGACGCCAATCTTCCAACAATCCAGAAGACATTATCAGAATAGATTTAGTTCTATGTATGTATTTGTATTGTGTAAAAGAATGTATATACCCTCCCTGGGTTATTCATTATAAAAAGTCCTCTGAAAAGACCTGATTCAATTCAAGGTCTAGCCATATGAATGAAAAATCCCATTTCTTGAGATTTGAATTATTGAGGGTATTTGATTTATTTCAAAATAATCTGTTAAAATATTTCACAATATTTGAATTCCTAAGCATGAATTTAGCCCAGCCTGCATACGACGCAATCCTCAACTGGGACAAGAGACTCGAGCAATTACAAAATGAAGTCAGGCAATTAGAACAAGAATATGGTTTTTCTGAGGCTCATATAGAACTCTATAAAGAAAAAACCAAGAAAGCTGCAGAAAAGGTCCCCAAGCCCAGACCCTCAGCCAACAAGACAACGAATAAATCTGTTAACAATACACTTAATACAAGCTTGAATAAATCTGCTTCTAAGTTCGGCAAAACCTCCACGACCTCCTTAATGAAGGAAAGTCGTTATCAAAATCTTCCTAAAGTGAAGATTGATGAGAGTTCTATTCCCAAGACCAAGCCCAAGCCTGAGATAGACCCTGAGTGGGAGAAGGCTAATAGGACAAAGCCTAATTTGATGACTTTCTTTGATAAGGAAAATTATCAGCCCACTCATATATCATATAAAGACTTTGAGTCCAAGCCGGCTTTCTGCAGCAACTATAATTATTTCTATGATTATATGAGCAATTTCGCACTTAGTTATACAAAGAATGTAAAGATATAAGTGCATAGAAATAAAAATATTAATATATATATATATATATGTATGCATGTCTGAATTACTTTGTACTATATTATATTCTCCTGTTTACAGCAAAATTTCTCAAAATTCCCATTAAGCAATAGAGTAATAGTCTTGAGAAGAAAACCCTCTAATTCTCATCAGGATTTGCAGGTTCATCTGTCCATCGCCCTAAGGACATCTTGTCCACGGCCTCCATTAACTCAAAATGGAAATCTCTCTTTTTAGGCTGAGATTCCTTGTTTAATATCTCCTTCACTTTCGCCTCTGTCCTCTCCAGGAAGTCCTCAGAAGGCTCCGGGAAATATTGCTTCTCTTTATAGTCAACCCATCTTTTTTGAGTGTCTAGGTATATTAAATGAATTTCAGAACTCTTTACTCTCAAGAGTTTTAGTGTCAGTTATTATGTCTTTCATTCTCTGCACTGATGTTCTCAGGTTCGAGTTCAATTTCTCAAGCTTTGCCTGCATTAGTCTTTGCTCATAATTTAATATATCTTCTTCGTTTTCCTCCTCATCTTTATTGGGTTCTTCTTTGTCCAAGCCAAGACCGTATTTCTTCTTTCTCTTCTCATCAGCATCCTTGAGATAGGCTGTAATTTTCTCAGTAATCTAATGTATTAAGATATTCCCAGAATTTCATACTTCTTTTTTCTGCTTCTCAGCAGTCTCTCCATCAACTGCCCTCAGCATCTTGGCTATCTCTGCACCCTTTGTCCCAGCCTTAGTGAAGATAAGCCCAGAATTAGCTTTATTAGGAAATCTTCTTTCTGGTTTATTAGTATACATTGTGTTCTCCTCTGGCTCTCTAGTAGGCATTTTGCTCTCAGGAACCTTCTCTTCCTTTTGTTTTACACCTGATGAGAGCATTCTAGAGGCTACAGAGTCCTCTGGTTCCTGTACAATCATTTCTGTAAGTTCACTCAAAGCCTAATAGTTTAATATTTCTCATTTAAATAGTTTACATTGGCCATGTTAGACCTGAATCTTCTCTCTGTGCTCTTATTCATTTGCTGGGTAGGAGCCCCTACCTCTTCCATTGTAAATATTTCAGCTTGACTGTCAGGATTTTTCTGGGCTCCAGCATAAGATTCTATATTTCTATTGGCTGGTTTTCCCTTGACCTCAATGTTAGTTCCCTCATCATCTCCATTCATATTCTCATTTCCTTCTTCTATTTGCTCGGTGGCATGTCGTCTTGAGGCCCCTCCGAGATGTCCATCTCCATATTGATGCTGATTGTACTCATTTTCTTCATCTAGATCAACAAAGGATTTACTCACTAAAACATTAAAGGAAAAATAACTCTTTTACTAGGCTTTGTTGGAGAATTATTATCAGATCTGGGATTCAGTCTCTTCTTTCTTTCTGAAAGAATATCCTTAATGGTCTTGAACTCCTTCATTCTGACCAGATGCTGGTTGTTAGCACTTTGTGGCCTGACTTTTCCTTTTGTATTAGTGACAGTCATCTCTTCAATTATAGCTTCAACCTCATCGTCTGAGTCTCTCTCAGTCCTATTATTCGTAGTCAATTTCTTCATAAAGTTTATGGCAGCAGCTACATGTGCACTGAAGGGTCTCTTGGGCTTTTGCTTTTCCTGAGCTTTTAAAGTATTTTCAAATGTAACTGGCTTCTTATATTTGTCAAATGTCACTGACATTCCACTAGACTTGCCTGCATTAACTTCCTTGGTCTTTTGTAAGAAGCTAAGAGCTTTAACAGTCATTTTCTTGCCTGGCGGAAGGCCCTTCATGTGGCTATTTGCGGATTCCGTTCTTGTAACATATATACTTTTCGATTCTGGTATATTAGAGTAGGTGAGGGCTGTTTCTTGGTTGTGAGTTTCATGATTTTCTTCTGTATGTATGCCCTTGAGAACTTTTTGGCTTTTTGTACCCAATGTTTTCTTTTTTATCATTCCCATGGCAAGCTTTGGGTTTTCTGCGAGCCTTTTGACGGGGAGAGAATTGGTGAAATGAAAGATATTGCTTGGTACACCAACTGGGGGTTGGAATTTGGGCTTGGCTTGTTCTGGATTTTCTTCAGTTGGTTCTGGATCAAATTCATTATATTGATCATTGGCTGGGGGAGGATTATTAACTCCAATGAGGACTAATTTAGTGTCTTGCTCTTTTTGTTTTTGTTCTGCGATAATCTGCTTTCTTGTCTTGGTTTTGTAGGGAGATCCGAATGTTCCGACCTTTGCAGTCTGAGGTCGTTTCAATATTCTGATATTTTTATTTTCCTTTGGGTTAAGAAAGGCAGCGACTACTTCTTTTTCATCGAGCTTGAAATCCACTTGAAAGTCGTAAACCTTGACTGGAATTGCCTTGGCATTCTCTGGCTCTTTGTAAATATTATTCATTTCCCTAACAATTTATGAAATAAATTAACTAATCTGATTTGATTATTTTTGAAACTAGCTGATAAAAATCTCTCCATGAATAATATCAAAAAATTATTTGGAAACAAACGTTGATGTCATTTGTTGCATGAGAATATTATCATCAGAACCTTAAGTAGCTTTTCTCTCTTCATCCCATAGTTCTTGTATATCTTCAAAAGGCTACTGTTAAAAAATCCACGTCAAAATTTCTTTGTCACCATGTAATCAAGATCCAATAAGTTCAATATCATAACCGCTTTAATAAAACATGGATCAATCACAACAACCACATTACACATCATGTACCTCCAGTTTAGCAGAGTCAAGAGGTTAAGTGACAGTGAAAACTCGAATAGCTGCCATTAGTGAAACAATTGATACAGCTAACAAACCAATGCTTATTTTCATCTTTGTATTTTTAGAGAAGGATCTCCAGAAATAAGTATTAATGACGAGGTTTTGTAGGCTTAGCCAGTAAATGAATTTTCTTATTAGTAATATGTTTGTATTAGTTTTAAAAGAACCTTAATATAAAGTCCTACAATGATAAGTCTCTAGCTTTATGAAAACAAATAGGTAACAAGATTCATTATCTGAATTTGAAGGGTTGAGGTTGCTTGACTCAGCAAAATTTAGGTAAATATTGTTCCAACCCTCATGTGTTGCTTAAATACGAGATTATTGATGCTCTTTTATCACTATATTCACCTGAATAATCTGTCCTATCACATCTTTATTAAATCCTAGAAAAGTCTTTTACAGTAAAAACAAATAGAACAATCCCAAAAGACCGTGTTGATCGTCATGGATCAATGCCAATAGTCTTCAGCATGTACGGTGACAATGCTAAACTTGTTAAGCTACCGATAATGCTATTGATTTCTGCCAGAAAAGCTAATATCTCAGTTATCTTCGTCGTCATTATATTGGCTTCGAAGAAGGTTTCCCAGAAATCAGTCTTAATGGCAAGATTTTCGGCTCGATCAAGAAGAGTGATTTCTCAGCTCTCACTCAAAAAAGTCAAGTCAACCCTAAAATCCACAAGCAAGATGTATTCAATGTCCTTTGTGAGCACTGTGTTAAAAAAGATGAAGATTCCCCAGAATACTTATGGAAAATCTTCTCAAATATAAGCTGATTTTTTATGAAGTCTGAGACTTGATTAGATATATATCTAGAATTGAGGCATTTCTTAAGCTATTACTTCAAGTTAAAGTAATCGTCACTAGAATATAATTAAAAAAGACATCATCATTTCTTACCTTCATTGAATTTGGCATTTGTCGGTCCAATATATCCTGGCCTCTTATTACCTAATCAGCTTTCAAATTATAATCCCTATAATACTTATATTAAACCTTAGAAAAATCTTTTACGTGAAAAAAATGGAACAAGCCCAAAAGACCGCATTACTTGTCATGGATCTCCAGCCATTCATCCTCCAGAGATATTCTGAAACTTCTAAACTGATTGAATCCACCAACAAAGCCATTGATGCCGCCAGAAAGGCCAATATTCCAGTAATCTTTGTCATTGTTGGCTTTAGAGAAGGCTTCCCAGAAGTAAGCCCTAATAACAAATTCTTCTCAGGTATGAAGAAAAATGATGTGGTTGGCATTACTCAAAATCTTCATGTTGATCCTTCAGTACACAAGCAAGATGGAGATGTTGTTGTTATCAAGAAGCGTTTTGGAGCCTTTGCAGGGAGTGATCTGGAAGTCATTCTCAAAGGTTACCAAGCTGAAAGATTGGTTCTTGCTGGAATTTCTACAAGTGGAGTTGTTCTTTCCACTGTGAGATATGCTGCTGATAAAGATTATTTTCTCACTGTTCTTTCTGATTGTTGTACTGACAAAGATGATGAGGTCCATAGAGTACTTATGGAGAAGGTCTTCCCAGTCCAAGCTGATGTTATGACATCTGAAGATTGGATTAAATCTATATCTAAAAGTGAGTAATTTCTTATATCGTGCAAATCATAATTAGTAATCACATATATTCTACACTAGCGTAGTATCAGCATATCCATATAAATCTTATCATGAGCATTTAGTATCTTATTAACAACAGATAAAAACCCTTAAAGACTTCATAATTGTAGGTTTAGTCACTCAATGAGTTTTTTAATCATTAGTGCCTTTGTGTTCAGTCCAAAGAAACTCCTGACTCCAAAGATTCTGTCTCACTTTCGTCTCAGGTTCTTTTAATTTGAACTTCAAGGAAAAAAATAGGCAGGTTCAGATTCATTAAATGTGAATGATTAAATGGCTAGACTCAAAAAATTTGTTGCGGACTAGGTTTCCAACCCTCATTCATGTGCCACTACTCTCTTATTTAGATAGGATTCTTAGTGCTCTCATGTAACTATTTATCCTCGAATTATTATTCCAATAAGATTTATATTAAAGCTCAGAAAAGTCTTTTTAGAAAAATGGAACAAAGCCAGAAAACCGTCTTGATTGTCATGGATTTCCAGCCATTCATCCTCGGTATGATCAGTGACAATGCTAAACTAGTTGAAGCTAACAATAACGCTATTGATGCTGCCAGAAAAGCTAACATCCCAGTTATCTTCGTCGTCGTTGGCTTTAGAGAAGGCTTCCCAGAAGTCAGTCCTAATAACAAAGTCTTCGGCGCTATCAAGAAGAATAATGTCGTGGGACTTACTCAAAATCTTCATGTCGACCCTTCAATCCACAAGCAAGATGGAGATGTTGTTGTTATCAAGAAGCGTTACAGCTCCTTTGCTGGAAGTGACTTAGAAGTCATTCTCAAAGGTTACCAAGCTGAAAGATTGGTCCTCACAGGCATTGTCACCAGTGGAGTTGTCCTTTCCACTCTTAGAGAAGCCGCTGACAAAGATTATGCTCTTACTGTCCTTTCTGATTGCTGTGCTGACAAAGATGAAGAGGTCCATAGAGTACTTATGGAGAAGGTCTTCCCAGTCCAAGCTGATGTTATGACATCTGAAGAATGGATTAAATCTATAACAAAAAGCCAGTAATTTGTTTTATGTATGGGTAACAAATCTTAAATGGAACCAGCTGCGCAATGAGGCATATTCCAATATAAAGTAATCGATAATATGAAGAAATTTGAGTTATAAATTTTATCTTTTCTGGAATATTTTGAGCTACCCTCATTTTGTTCTAATTTTTCCAGGTTCAATACCATTATCTTAATCAACTGTTCTTCTTTTGAGACATATAGTCATAGAATATTTTAATATGAAGGGTTTCTGGCTTTGAATCTAGGAAAGACAGAAAATAAAGTATAACTTTCTAAGAAATTGACTATTTTTAAACCCTGTGATATAATCAACATATGTTAGTCCACTATATGCTATTTTCAAAATGGTACTGAATCTCTGTAATACCATTATTGAAAAATCTCTTACCAAGCCAGAGAGAAGCGTGAAGTTAGCATAATCATTGTAAGATAGCTGTAGATGCTTGTTAAGGAAATTACTTGGAAATCAAAGTTGAAAGATTCGTTTTCTTAGGCTTTATATTGTTGGAGTTGTCCTATATACTCTAAAGAAACTACTGACAGAAAGACCATGTACCGGCCTTCTGTTCTGATTAGTGTGCTGACAAGGATGAAAAGGCTCATAGGTTGCCGATGAAAAAGGTTTTCTCAGCCGAGCTGATGTTATGGAGCTTGAAGGATGAAAAATCTATAAAGAAGGGTCGAATGCGTGTATGGAAGATATTATATCAATTGTTTTATGGTTGTTGAAGAAACTGTATAGAGTTTATTCAATATTCTGAAGGTTTTCCGGGGGAGTTGAATCCAGGAGAGGAAGGTGAGAGGGTTTCAAAATTGAGACTCTAGAGGGAGAAGATTCTTTGTCCCTTCCTTTTTTTGGAATCAAGGTACGCCATCGATGTGATGAGAAAGACAGATAGGGATGAATTTATTTCTTAGGATTGGTCTTGGAAAGATCATTGACTTGTAATTCGTCTTTTGTTTATTCTAAAAATGTTAGAATAATGATTAGAATTTGAATTATCAGATCATTAATTTGGCTAAATTTTCTAATTTGGGTGATAAAGAATCACTAATTAATCGAGAGAGTTCTAGGAAATAGCAGAAGCTTCCAGGACCTTTAAATCAAAGAGTCCAATAATATAAGTCTAGAGAACTTAGATCTTAATTGGCCACATTCTAGTAATTATAGAAATAGAGACTGTTTTTAAAATTTTAGACCATTTCTAACTAGTCTCTGGAGCTGGAAGAAATGGGAAAAAAGTAGTCTTGAAGGATGAAATAGACTAGTTACAGGTAGGTGAAAAGTAACCGTAGAAATACAAGTGGAGATATGGACGGGTATGTAGAAAAGTGGCTAATATACAGATGTTTGACTAGACCGATACAATCAAAGAATGTCAAAAGAAAATGGCGATAGAATTTATGCTGAGAGACAATACATGTCTCTAAAGAACTAAGAAATCAAACTCTCAATGAAGGTAATTAGAGTCTCATTTTCTTTGGCTGCAGCCAGCCTTTCTTTATCGTTGAGCTGCTTATCAATCATTTTCTTATACTTAGGGTTCCCTCCCTTCATCGTGATAGTAAACTTCAACTTATCAAGCCCTTTCAGCTGTGATTGCAGCTTCATTAGGATTGCCATTCCGACATGAACTGTATATTGCCCTGCATTCACCGGCTTCCAATAGATAGTACAGTAAAGCTTCCCGTGCTTCTCCTCAATCGTAATCTCTTTCTCATTGACCACATCGAGCTGTTCTAATGTGTAAGGATGCTCAGGATCTCTAATTGTTCTGATGATTTCATAAATCTGGGTGATAACATCGAGATGTGTGTTCTGGGTCTGTGTGCTGCGAAATGTTTCACGCTGGGCTCGAATATCAGATTCAGTTTTGATGTTGACATTGGAGCCGTTATTAAGCTCTTTCTTGAAATAGTGAGTGTCAATACTCATATTAAAATGTTTAATATTAATTGAAAATTCCTGCCGAGGTTCTGAAATTTAATTATTCATCTCAGAAGTTATCTATCAAAGTCTCCTAATTCTAGCTGTGAACATACTTTTAAACCTCACTCGGTTGACCACTGGTCTTCTTATTACTGTAAACTTCCTCTTTGTAATATCTCTCAAGCTGCTAATTTTTTTGATTCCTTAGGCTAGGAATTGCTAGGGAATATTGAAGAAAAAGATAGTGTTATCCCAAATTTAGTGTTACTGCGAAAAAAATGATTCCAGACAATTGTTAGGAAAGGAAAGAAATATTCAGTGAAGTTCAGCAGGAATTTTAAGAAAATTTAAAAGAATTCTGTCTTTATTTTCAGAAATTAGATAAATTAAGTTTATTTCTTGTTTCAACTTTGGTCACTCTCTCTACAAAACTCTCAAAAGGCATCAGTCTCTCATATTTTGCCACATATCTGCCCAGAGAACACAACCTTCACAGTCATCATCAAAAAATTCCTTTTTTGAGGCTCTCTCTCTCCTAAAATAAAATAGATTTCATGACTAGAATAGTAAAAGTAAAAAGTGATAATTCTGAAACCAAGTTAAGTAAGCATAACTCTTAAATATTTAACCTCAATAGACAGTTAAACAAAAAATCAAAAAAGAACTCCAAAGTATTTACATTTGAAACATATTAGCTAAGATGAAGGGTAGTATTCACTGCTGATGAAATAGCTCTAAGTTTTCTCTCCAATTTCTCAATTCTCTCCTGCTTAATACAAGAAAGTGCCTGCAAGGCTCTCACATCATCCATCCACTTTTGTTTCTGACTATCACCCGAGACATCTTCCTTGTATTGAGCCTTCAAAATCTTGCTATATTCCGCAACCTGGCGAGTCAGATTCTTGACCAACTCTTCCAATTCTTCCACTTTCGCCTTAGAATTTGAGTTATTGTTACCCTACATAACTAAGAAAAACTATTTTAGGGAATTACCTTCTGTAAATGCTGAATTACAGCCTCAAATTGAGCAATCTTGGACTCATAATACAGCTTTTCGCGGTTTCTAGTCTCCTGAAGTTCTTTTATCTGAGCCTCCAAGCTTTCTATCTTGGAGATATCATGCCCATTTTCGGCTGAATTAGTTATAGTTGACATCACCTTCTCTGAAAGGTGATTGATTTGCTGTTCCAGGGAATTTCTCTCCTTCTCAAAGAGAGTGATTTGGGCCTCTTTTTCTCCAAGTTTCTTCTGAAGTTCATGAATTTCAGCCTTTAACATGCTGTTTTCCTTCTCAAGGGTTTGCAGGCGTTGATCAGGATTAGCAAAATTGGTTTTCTCAGCTCTCAGCTTCTCATATTCTTGTCTATAGTAATTGCATTCTTCGGTTTTCTATCAAATCAGCTTTGATATTTAAAGCTTTTTACCAGCCTGAGCTGAATTTCTAGGGTTGTGACATTAGGAGAGCTGGTGTTCGAGGAAGGGCTCTTATCTGATTTTACAGGAGGAGTGCTCAAACTGTCAGAAAAGGTATAAGGACTTGTGCTCTTGTTGCTAAGAGGTGATTTTGAGGAGGTACTGGTCGGAGTCAGAGTTTTGTTATTTGGTGTTCCACCCTTATTGGGAGTGGGGGATCTTGAACGATCTTGGATCTTTTCAATTTGTAACTTGAAGCTAAAAAATCACTTTAAATTTCCCGATTTCTTACTTGGAAACCTGCTGCTCAATGTGCTCTGAGACCTCAGGTCCCTTCTCAGGCATGTTTTGATCGAGCATACTGTCTGGTCTGACAATTTCGATAATTTCTTCATGAGAAAAAGCGGGGTCTATTGCCTCTCCTAACTTAGGGTCCACTTGAGCGAATTTGTTCTTCTCAGCCATAGTATGTGCGAACATAACCTGCTTGATAAGCTCTTCAGGGTTGAGTTCTTTCTTAGGCTTATTGTCTTGGGTGTTAATCTTGACCCAAGGATGAGTTTTTATTTCGGAGAGGTTAAGGCGAGTCTTGGGGTTCTTCTTAAGGATTTTTCCTACAAGGTCCTTGGCTAAGGCAGGGAATTCCTTAGGGAAATCATACTTTAGAGCTAGGATATTTTGTTGGGTGGCTCTTTCTATATCTTTAAGCTTGGAGGCATCTTTGGGAGCAAAGGGAGACTTTCCAGATAAGAGTTCGTAGATGAGAACTCCAATGCTCCAAATATCGACCATATGGTCGTGGTGATGTCCTCCTTGGACCATTTCTGGGGCAAGATAATCTAAAGTTCCACAAAAAGTTGTTCTGGTTGTATCAGGTTTGAGGAAATTTGACCAGCCGAAATCAGCTAGCTTGAGTCTCCCGTTGGCATCTAATAATAGATTTTCAGGCTTGATATCTCTGTGGATAATTCCTTTTCCGTGGAGGTATTCTAGGGCATGGACTAAGTCTTTAACATAACCAGCAACTAGCTTCTCAGGGATTCTTCTTCCTTCACATCTGTGGAGCTTTTCCCAGAGTTGACCCTAG
>Ga0065720_1003598_pt1 | contig 14647 bp, 13 predicted proteins | sample Thericmetagenome_FD_59107 | JGI IMG/M metagenome (GOLD analysis project Ga0065720, IMG submission 59107) | Thermophilic microbial communities from the Joint Bioenergy Institute, California, USA of rice/straw/compost enrichment - eDNA_2 v2... | ecosystem: Engineered > Solid waste > Grass >... | reverse complement strand
GCGGGCCAGCACCTTCTGGGTGGCCGGGATGATGCCGGTGAGCATGAGCAGCGGGTCGCTGCCGGCCACCGCGAAGGTGTGGAACCGGGCCCGCGGCCGCAGCCCGAGCGCGGCCGCCTTCTCCTCGCTCATGATGAGCGCCGCCGAGGCGCCGTCGGTGAGCGGCGACGAGTTGCCAGGGGTGATGTGCCAGCCGATCTCCGGGAACCGCTGGGCCAGGCCGGGGTCGTAGAACGAGGGCTTCAGCTCGGCGAGCCCGGCCACCGTCGTGGTGGGGCGGATGGTCTGGTCGGTCACGTGCTCGCTGGTGGTGCCGTCGGCCGCCGTGACCCTGACCGGGATGATCTCGTTGGCGAACGCCCCCTGGGCCGCCGCGGCGGCCGCCCGCTCGTGCGACCGGGCCGCGAACTCGTCGAGGGTGGTGCGGTCGAGCTTCCACCGCGCGGCGATGAGCTCCGCACTGATGCCCTGCCCGACCAGCCCCTCCGGATACCGGCTCTCCAGCGGGGCGAACGGGTCGCCGCCGACCACGTTGCTGAGCATCGGCACCCGGCTCATGGACTCCACGCCACAGGCGATCACGACGTCGTACGCCCCGGCCAGCACACCCTGGGCCGCGAAGTGCGCGGCTTGCTGGCTCGACCCGCACTGCCGGTCGACCGTCGTGGCCGGAACCGACTCGGGGAGCCCGGCCGCGAGCACGGCGTTGCGGGCGATGTTGACCGACTGGTCCCCCACCTGGCTCACGCAGCCCGCGATGACGTCGTCGACCACCGCCGGGTCGATGCCCGTACGGTCGACCAGCGCCCGAATCGTGGTGGCGAGCAGGCTCACGGGGTGGACCCCGTGCAGGGCTCCGCCCGGCTTGCCCCGCCCGGTGGCGGTCCGTACGACGTCGACGATGACGGCACTGGTCATGGCTTCCTCACTCCGGTCCGCATGGCCCTGTTACCGCAGGGTAGCCCGCCACCGTCGCCCGGGGAACCACGGCGAACCCGGTCAGGGCGTGAGAGGGTTGTCACAATCCGTTCACACTAAGTACATACATGGATGGCAGTTCGTTGCGCCGCCGGCCCACCGTGGGATCGACGACGACCACCGTCGGACGGAACGGCCGACCGGGCGGACGGCGGTTCCGCGAGAACGACGGACCCCGGTAGTACGCTGCGGCGGTGTCAAACCCGGCGCCGCTGCTGCTCGTGGTGGACGGCAACAGCCTCACCCACCGGGCCTACCACGCCGGGGCGGCCTTCCCCGGCGAGCACGCCGAGCCGCCGGTCTGGGCCCTGCGCGGCCTGATCGGCTACATCGCCCGGGCGGCGGCCAAGCTGCGCCCCGACGCGCTGCTGATCGGCTTCGACTGCCCGGATGAGTCGCTCCGCAAGGCGGAGTACCCCGGGTACAAGGCCCACCGACCCGACAAGCCCGCGGATCTGGCGGAGCAGCTCCGGGCCGCCCCCGGGCTGCTGGCCGAGGCCGGGCTCACCACGATCGTGGCCCGGGCCCACGAGGCCGACGACGTGCTGGCCAGCGCGGCCGCGCACGCGCGCCGCTGCGGCTGGCGCACGGTAGTGATGACCAGCGACCGGGACGCGTTCACACTCATCGATGAGTCGACGTCGGTGCTGCGGGTGCGCAACGGCGGGATCGACGAGGCAGTGCTGGTGACCCCGCAGGCCCTGCACGAGGTCTACGGCGTGCACCCGTGGCAGTACGTGGACTACGCCGCCCTGCGGGGCGACCCGTCGGACAACCTGCCCGGGGTGCGCGGGTTCGGCTCGGCCACCGCCGCCCGGTTGCTCGCCGCCTTCGGGACGGTCGAGGCGGCGTGGACCGCTCTCGATACCGGGGCGGCCGCGAGCGTACGGTCCGTGGTCGGCGAGGCCGCGGCGGCGACGCTGGCCACGTCCGAGGCGCGGGCCATCGTGGCCCGCAACCGGTCCCTGATGCGCCTGCGGGCCGACCTGCCGGTGCCGGACCCGGACGACGTACGCCTGCCGGTCGACCGGTTCGTCATGCGACGGGCGCTCGCCGAGCGCGGTATCTACTTAGGACCGTCGTTGTGGGCGCTCACCGGGGGCAGCCCGCCGCCCACCCCGGAGACGCTGGCCCAGGTGGCCCAGCCGTGGGTGTGGCGGCGCAGCCCACGCGCCCGCCGCGACCCGGCCCCGGGCCAGCTCGCCCTGTTCTGAGCGGCCCGGCGAGGCCGACCGCCGGCCCGGTCGGTGGCGTGCGGCCGGGTCGGTGGCGTGCGGCCGGGTCGATGTCGGTGGTGGGTGGCAGACTCGCTGGCGTGGACCTGCCCGTGATGCCGCCCGTGGAGCCCATGCTCGCCGCCAGCGTCCCGGAGATCCCGGCCGCGCCGGGCATGCGGTACGAGCCCAAATGGGACGGGTTCCGCACCATCGTGTTCCGGGACGGCGACGAGGTCGAGCTGCTCAGCCGGGGCGGCAAGACCATGACCCGGTACTTCCCGGAGGTCGTGGCGCAGGTGCGCGAGCAGCTGCCCGCCCGCTGCGTGGTCGACGGCGAGATCGTGCTCATCCACCGGCCGGAGGGCCAGACGCCCCGCCTGCACTTCGAGTTACTGCAGCAGCGCATCCACCCCGCCGCCTCCCGGGTGCGCCTGCTCGCCGAGCAGACGCCCTGCGACTTCGTGGCCTTCGACCTGCTGGCGATCGGGGACGAGAGCCTGCTCGCCCAGCCGTACGCCCGGCGCCGCGAGCGGCTGGAGGCGGAGTTGGCGACGGTGAAGCCGCCCGTGCACGTCACCCCCATCACCCAGGACCTGGACACGGCCCGGCGCTGGTTCGACGAGTTCGAGGGCGCGGGCCTGGACGGGCTGATCGCCAAGCCGGCCGACCTCGCCTACGTGCCCGGCAAGCGGCTGATGTTCAAGATCAAACATGCCCGCACGGTGGACTGCGTGGTGGCCGGGTTCCGCTGGCACAAATCGGGCGGCGTCGTGGGATCGCTGCTGCTGGGCCTCTACGACGACCAAGGGCGGCTGCACCACGTGGGGGTGTGCGCGAGCTTCAGCATGGCCCGGCGCCGACAGCTGCTCGACGAGCTGGCGCCGTACCGGGAGAACGCCCGCGACGGGCACCCGTGGCTGGAGTGGATCACCGCGGTCGAGGCCGCCGAGGCGGCCGGACAGCGCATCCCGGGCGGGCTGTCCCGGTGGAGCGCCGGCAAGGACCTGAGCTGGGAGCCGCTGCGGCCCGAGCTGGTGGTGGAGGTCGGCTACGACGCGATGGAGGGCGACCGGTTCCGGCACACCGCGCAGTTCCGCCGCTGGCGCCCCGACCGCACTCCGGAGTCGTGCACCTACGCCCAGCTCGACCGGCCGCTGCGCTTCGACGTGGATGAGGTACTGGCCCGCTCGTGAGCCGGCCGCCGCCGGCCCGGAACTGACCGCCGCCGGCCCGGAACTGTGCGCCGCCGGGCCAGGCTTGGGCCGGGCTTGGGCCGGGCCTGGGCCGGTCCCGCTCACGGCTGGTAAGGCCCCAGGGGTCTGCCCGGCGGCCGCGCCGTGCCGGATGCCCCACGCCGGTATCGTGAGGCGGTCGACGGCCCCAGCCGTTCGGATCCACCACTTCGGAGGGACTCAGTGCATCGACGTGTCGCTATCCCGGCCGTAGCGCTGCTGCTCGTCCTCACCGGCTGCGTCCCCGGCGCCCCCGAGCCGCCGACGCCGACGGGGCCCGACGGCGGGGGCGGTCTGGTCTGGGCAGACTGCTTCGCGGAGGCCCGCGAGGCCAACTCGCGGCTGGACCGGGAGCTGTCGGTGGAGTGCACGACGGTGACGGTGCCCAAGGACTGGGAAGCGCCCGACAGCGCGGAAACCTTCGAGATCGCGGTGATGCGCATCTACACCGGCGACCTGGCCGACAAGCAGGGTTCGGTGCTCACGAACCCGGGCGGACCGGGCGGCTCGGGCCTGACCTGGCTGCCTCTGTTCGTCCAGCCGCCGGTCGACACGCTGCTGCCACCCACCGAGCTGCTGGACCGGTTCGCCCTGGTCACCTTCGACCCGCGCGGCGTGGGTAAGTCGGCCCCGGTCGAGTGCATCTCCGACGCCGACCTGGACGCGCAGTTCGGCTACGACCCCGACCCGATCAGCCAGGCGGATTTCGATGCGCTCGTCGAGCTCAACGAGCGCATCGCCGAGGGATGCGGCAACAAGTACGGCGACGACCTGCGCCTGTTCTCGACCGTGCAGGCCGCCCGCGACATGGACGCGATCCGGGCCGCCCTCGGCGAGGAGAAGCTCACCTACCTCGGCTTCTCGTACGGGACTCTGCTGGGCGCGGTCTACGCCCAGCTGTTCCCGCAGAACGTCCGCGCCTTCGTGCTCGACGGCGCCGTGGACCCCTTGGCCGGCCCCGTCGAGGCGTCCGAGGGCCAGGCCATGGGGTTTGAGCGAGCCCTGTCGAACTTCGCCGAATGGTGCCAGGGCAACCGGGCGATGTGCCCGATCGCCGACAACCCCCGCGGTGCCATCGCGGCCGAGATCGAACGGGGTCGGATCGCTCCGGTCGAGGCGGCCGACGGCCGGAAGGTGACCGCCGGTTGGGTGCTCTGGGGCGTCATCCTGTCCCTGTACTCGAAGGAGTACTGGCCGTTCCTGGGGCTGGCCATCCAGAATCTCCGGAACGGAGACCCGAGCTTGATCCTGCAACTGGCCGACATCTACGCGGACCGCGAGGAGGACGGCCGGTACCACAGCAACCAGTTCGACGTGTTTAACGCCGTCAACTGCGCTGACGAGGAGTACCCGAGCGTCGCCGAGATCCGTGACCTGCAGGCGCAGTGGCGGACCAAGTACCCGATGTTCGGCCCGTCCCTGGCCACGGGCCTGCTGATCTGCGCCGTGTGGCCGGGTGGAAAGGATCCCTACCCGACCGGGCCGGCCACCGGGGCCCCCGAGATCGTCGTGGTCGGCTCGCTCGGCGACCCCGCAACCCCGTACGAGTCGACCCAGAAGCTCGCGGACATGCTCGGCGTCGGGGTGGTCGTGACCTGGGAGGGTGACAGCCACACCGCCTACTCCGAGTCCCGGTGCATCCAGCGCGCGGTCGACAACTACCTCATCGACCTCATCGTCCCCGAGGATGGCTTGACCTGCCCCGCCAACTGACCCACCCGCCCGGGTCGCCGGTGGCTTGAACGGGCGCACGCCGGTGGATTGAACGGGCGTACGCCGCTCCGCCGGCGTACGTGTCCCATTCCACACTGGACGGACAGGCCAGCCCGGCGCTTGCTCAGCGAAGGACCGCGCCAGCCGGATCGTGACGATCCGGCTGGCGCGGCCTTTGCCGGTTACGACCCTGACCAGTCGCCAGCCATGACGGTCAGGGTCAGAACGGCCAGTCGGCGTCCTGCCGGCGCTCCAGGAACGGGATCGCCTGGAACGCCGCGTCGGTGAGCCCACCGAACGTGTGCCGGGTGCCCAGACCCGACGGCGCGTGCCCGAGCCGGTATCCACCGAGGTTCCAGGTGTAGACCGGCACGTGGGCCGGCACCGGGGCGGTGACGTCGTTGCTCGCGTGGTAGTGCGCCTGCTCGTCGGTCACGATCACGACCCGGTCGTGCCGCTTGTACCACCGGCGCACCGTTCCGGCCGTGTCGGTCCCGCCGCCCCGGCGCGGGAACGACTCGATGAGCTTGAGCAGGGCGATGCCACGGGGCACCCGCACCTCGCCCGAGGCCGAGTCGAACCAGACGAGCGTCGGCTTCTCGGCCCGCAGCGCGAGCACGGCACCGAACACCTTGGCCGCGTCGGCCCGGGTCAGCCGGGACCGCTCCCCGGTCACGGGCGCCTCCATGGAGCCGGACAGATCCACGAGGATCAGCGTCCGCCCCGGCAGGCGGGGCACGGCGCTCAGCGACGCGTTCAGCGCCTGCTCCAGGGCCGAGGCCCAGCGCACCGAGCCGGTGGCGCGGTAGGCCGCCAGGAACCGGAACGGGAACTGCCGGGACCTGGCCACCTGCTCCGGATCGGCCAGCCGCTGCGCGACCCGGGCCGCGACCTCGTCCGGGACGCCGGCCTCGTCGAAGCCACGCAGGTTACGCAGCAGCGCCATGTACCCCATGGTCGGGATCAGCGCGGTCCACAGCTCGGCCCGGTTCACGGCGGGACCGGCCAGGGACAGCGCGTCCTCCCAGGTCATGCCGGCGGCCCGCAGCGCGTCGACGTCGAGCAGCACCCGCGGGTCCTCGGCCGCGGCCCGGCGCAGCTCCGCGTTGGCCACGACCATCGGCAGCGAGGCGGGAATCCCCTGCGACCGGTCGTGCCGCCGCGTGATCGCCCATGCGAACAGATCCCCCTGCTCCGGGCTCACCGGGGCCGGGTGGGTCAGCTCAAGCACGTCACCGAACCGGAACCCCTTGCTGGCGGTGTCGTACCGCAGCAGCGCGAACGGCGTGTAGAGCCGCCGCACGGCATCGGCGATGCCCCGCTTCACCGGCTTCGGGAAGGCCCGACCGTACCGTCCGCACCACCAGGCCAGCGCCTCACCGGGCTCGTCCGCCCGCTGCAGCGCCGAGTCGACGATCTGCCGCGAGCCGGAGACGCCGTGGTCCACCATCGCCTTGGCCGCCTGGAGCGCCGCAACCAGCGAGGCCGAGCGCATGTTGGCGCCGTCGCGCAGCCAGCGTACGAACCGGGCCATCCACTGCGGATCCTCGACCGCGACCCGGGTCACGAGCGCCTCGTAGCGGGTGTCCCGGGTGGCCGCGTCCTCGTAGAACGTGCCCTCGCTCACCATCATCGCCACGGCGAGCAGGAACAGCTCGCTCTTGGCGTCGCGGGCGAACCCGGGCGCGCCCTCGTGGGTGACGCCGGCCGGCGCTGAGCCGGTGACGACCGGCGACCGGCGGGCGACGAAAGCGAACCGCGTATTGAACTTCGCCATGATCCGTGTCGCCTCCCATCGTGGTCGTCCTGGCGAGTCAGAGATGCCCGAGATCAAGAGCGGCCTCGGTCTTCGGACCCTGCGCACCGTGTCTCCACGGCACGGAGAGCCTTCGGGAATCGAACCCAAATCGAACCAGAAGTATCCGAATGCCTTCGCACCGGGCATCGTTGCCGCATAACCATACGCCGACGCTGGCGGGACGGCGACCTATTTCTTTTGTCTACTGTGGATATTCGTTGGCCATTGGCACCTGGATTCCCCCAGGCCCGGGCGGCGAGCGCGGGCCCGGCGACGGCGTGTGTCGGCCTGAGAGGTACGCGAGGAACGAGCGACGAAGGTCGTTATTGGAGGATGCCCGAGATCAGAGCGATGACGGCGTTTACCGTGCTCTGCCACTGAGCTACCGCCCCCAGGGTTGGTGGGGCGGGTAGGAGTCGAACCTACGACCCGTCGATTATGTCGAAGTAGCCGACATCTGCGCACCGGGCATCCTCAAGCCGGCCCGAGAAACCGTTGGCATCCGGGGGCCCCAGCCGTGATGGGGCTTCCAAGGCTTTTCAGACCTCGAAGTACCCGTCCGCCTTCGGACCGGGCCGGCGGTACGACGGTACCGCGAGCCGTCAGCCAGCTGCCAAACGATTTCCGCGCTGGCTCGAGGCCGTGCTTCTCGGCCAAGACTCGGCTCGCTACGCTGACTCGCTTCGCAGCGCGGACTCAAGGTAGTCGTCGGGCGCGACGGGGATCTCGTCGAGCGCCACCACCGTCACGTTCTGGTCCAATGTGGACCCATCGCAGTCGAGCCCGTGCACGGCCACCGGCCCGTAGCCGAGATCGGCGGCCATCGAGTACTGCCGGTGGAAGTGCCCGTGCCAGATCGCCCGGGGCCGTACGGCGTCGACCACCATACGCATGCGCGACCGGTGCGCCTCGGCCGCGACGATCTCCTCGGCCGGCCACAGGTGGGCCGACTCCGCCAACCCGGGTATGTCCACTCCGGACGGACAGTCGTGGGACACCATCACGTCGACCGGCCCGCCCGCGACCGACCGCTGGATATCGAGATCGGTAATCGTCTCCTCGCGCCACCAGGACGTGCCGGGTTCGCGCCACGGGCGGTCGACCGAATGGGCCCCGCCCAGGGCGAGCCACCGGACGCGGCCCCACACCCAGCGGAAGCCCCGCGGCAGGTGCCAGATCCGGTTGGTGAGCTGGCGCAGGCCGTTCGGCCGGACGGGGTAGCGCAGCAGGACCGGGAAGTCCTCGTGGTTGCCGTCGACGAAGAGCAGCCGCAGGCCGGTGCGGGTCAGCGCGCGGTCGAGTCCGTCGAGGAAGGCGGCCCGGAACTCGTAACCGAAGTCGCCGAGCTGGACGATGACGTCCGCGCCCAGGTCGGCCGCGTACTGGATCGCGGCGATCCCCCAGCGGGTGTTCGCGTGCCAGTCGCCGGCGAAGGCGATCCGGGCCGGCGTGGCGAGGGGATCCGGTACCGCTGGGGCCTGCATTCCGCCTTTCTACCGCACCCGCGCCACCAGCCGGCGTGTTGTCAGGAAGGCGTCCCTCTTGACGCCAAATGGCCAAGAGGGCGTCCTTCCTGACACCGGCCGGAGAGCGCGGCGGGCGGCTCAGCGACGGCGGCGGCCCTCCTCGTCCCAGTTCGCCCGATTCATCCGGGACGGCTGGACCCGGGGCGGCTCCCCGGCCATCTTCGGGTGGTCCGGCGGGTAGGGCAGGTCGCCCTCGCCCCGCTGCTCGTCCCGGTCCGCCCACTCCAGCAGCGGCGTGATGTCGTGGTGAACGTCGTCGATGGCGGCGTGCGGGTCCCCGATGCGGGCGAACCGCTCCTGCACGGTGGCCAGCGTGAAGTCGTCGGGATCGATTCGGGTCAACTCGTCCCAGGTGACCGGGGTGGAGACGGTCGCGTTGGCCCGCGCCCGCAGCGAGTAGGCGCAGGCGATCGTCCGATCCCGGGCCATCTGGTTGTAGTCGATGAAGACCCGCTCGCCCCGCTCCTCCTTCCACCAGTTGACGGTCGCCTTGTCGGGGCGGCGCCGCGCCACCTCCCGGCCGAACGCGATGGCCGCCCGCCGCACCTGGGTGAACGTCCACCGCGGCGCGATCCGGACGTAGACGTGCACCCCGCGGCCGCCCGACGTCTTCGGGAAGCCGACCCAGCCGAGCTCGTCCAGGATCTGCTTGACCGTGCCGGCGACGTCCACGGCGTCCTCGAAGTCCGTCCCCGGCTGGGGATCGAGGTCGATCCGCAGCTCGTCCGGGGAGTCCACATCGGAACGACGGACCGGCCAGGGGTGGAAGACGATCGTGCCGAGCTGCGCCGCCCACGCGACGTGGGCCAGGTCCACCGGGCACAGCTCGTCGGCGGTGCGCATGCTGGGGAACGTGATCCGGGCGGTCTCGATCCACTCCGGCACGCCCTTGGTCGGGATGCGCTTCTGGTAGAACGCGTCACCGGTGTGGTCGGCCCGGGTGGAGAGCTTCGCCCCGGGCACCACCCCGCCCGGCCACCGCTCGAGCGTGGTCGGCCGCTCGCGCAGCGCGCGCAGGATGCCGTCGCCGACGTTGAGGTAGTACTGGACCACATCGAGCTTGGTGAACCCCGGTTCCGGGAAGTAGATCTTGTCCGGGTTGCTCACCCGCACGACGCGTCCCGCTACCTCGATCTCGATCGCCGTCGTCTTCGCCATGCGGTCGTCAGGAACGCCCCGGGTGGGCGGCCGTTCCTGATCCCCCTCTCCTCCGTCCGTACGGTCTCGGGCTGCCCGTCGATGATCATCCTGGCATGGATGCCCGGCCTCGGGTAAGCGGTGGGGCCGCGCCCGGGGCTCCGGCGGGCGGGCCAGCTCCCCGAGGACGGACGGGCCCGACCCCGGCGGACCGACCCGTACGGGTGCGCCCGCCCGGTCGAGTCAACCACGCACCCCGCGCCGATGAGTACCGTTGAGGGCATGCAACGCGAGCTGCCTGACTCGGAGCTGCCGAAGACCGAGGACGAGTGGCGGGTCCGGTTGACCCCCGAGGAGTTCCGGGTGCTGCGTCAGGCCGGCACCGAGNCCCCGTTCACCGGCGAGTACACCGACACCAAGACCCCGGGCACCTACCGGTGCCGGGCCTGCGGCGCGAAGCTCTTCGACAGCGTGACCAAGTTCGACTCGCACTGCGGCTGGCCGTCGTTCGACGAGGCGATCCCCGGCGCGGTCCGCTACCTCGAGGACCGCTCGTACGGCATGATCCGGACCGAGGTTCGCTGCGCCCGCTGCGACTCCCACCTCGGGCACCGCTTCGACGGCGAGCACTACACGCCGAAGAACACTCGCTACTGCATCAACTCGATCGCCCTGACGCTGGAACCCCGCGAGTGATCGTGGCTCCCCGGGGGGCCTGGCTCCCCCGGCTGCCCTCCGCCGCTCTCGTGGATTCGCGCGCTTGTCTCGCATTGAGGAAGTTACTGCCACAAGGCGACGACATCCTCGGGGATCTCAACGTCGGATACATTCCACGATGGACGGACGCCTCTTTGCTGGACACGTTGTACGAAGCATCGCCGGTCTTCATCGCCGGGTGGCCGTAGCCGGCCCGGGGGCGTCGTAAGCTCGGGCTGATGGTGACGCTGTCCGAACTGCAGGCGCAGGTCGCGGCGAGCTACGACCGCCTCGACGCGCCGGCCTGGCCCAACCCGCACCCCGGCCCGACCCTGCCGGGCGACGAGGAGTACTCGCGCGTGACCGACCCCGAGCGGTACCGGATCGTGTACCTGCGCGCCCACGTCTGGGCCGACCGGCTCAGCGCGGTCCCCGGGGTCACGGTCGAGCCCCTCGCCCCCGCCCCGCTCGACGACGACGGCCGCCTGGGCCGGTTCGATCGCGGCGTCCGGATCACGTCGGCCCGGCCGGGCACGCTGCCGTTGCTGTTGCTGGAGCGCGACGCACCCCTCGTGACTCCCGCCGACTCGGCGGCCGGCGCGACGATCCCGGTGCTGCACATCAGCGTCGCCGAGCCCACGGTCGCCGTCGAGATGCTGCCGCTGTGCGGTTGCGACGCCTGCGACTCCGGCTCGGACGACCTGCTGCGGGCCATCGACGAGGCGGTCGGCCACGTCATCGGTGGGCCGTTCGTGACGCTGCGTGGCTCGGGCTGGCACGCGACCTGGTACCCCGACGGCGGCCACTCGGGCGGGGAGGGGCGAGGACCGGACCACGACACGGTGCTGGACCAGTGCCGGCGGCTCGCGCGCGGGGAGGACGTGCGGCTGCCCCGCGGGACCCNGGCCTTCGTGGGCCGCCCCTGGTTCTCCTGACCGGCTCAACCCCGCGACTCGTCGAGACGCGCGACCAACCGCTGCGGGGCGACGGCGCGATAGGCGTCGATGCACAGCTCGGCGATCTCGGCCCAGTCGACGTCGCCATCCAGGCGTACGCCCACCCAACCGCGATGCCCCACGTACGGCGGCCGGAAGAACCGGTCAGGGTCGGCGGCGATCAGGGCGGCCTGCTCCCCTTGCGGCGCCGCGCACCACAGGTGGGGGAACTCGTCGCGGTGGTGCCCGTCCGGCCACAGCATCACGAACGCGGTCCGGCCCCGGACGAACCACGTCGGCGTGCCGTGGCTGAGCCGCTCGGTCACCTCCGGCAGCGCCTCGCAGATCGTCCGCGTCTGCGCCACCAGATCCGTACGGGTCACCCCGACAGGGTGGCACAGACCGGCCCCGCCCACCAGACGGACGGCGGCCACCCCTGTCGGGCCAGACCAGGGTCGTCCGCGGTCGGATTCGCGGCCAGCCCGGTCCGCTTTCGGTTCGTGCTCGACCGATGGCCGGTGGCGGCCGCGGTCGCGGTGGTAGGCAGGGGTCATGCGCATTCCCACGCTGGTCAAGACGGCCGCCGGGGTCGCCGCCGCAGCCGCCGCCGGATCCGCCGCCACCAAGCCCGGCTCGACGTGGTACCGCTCCCTGGACAAGCCGGCCTGGCAGCCACCGCCGGCCGCGTTCCCGATCGTGTGGACCTCGCTGTACGCGCTCATCGCGGTCGCCGCCGCGCGCACCCTGAACCGGCTGCCGCCGGCCGAGCGCCGCCGGTTCTGGCGCACGTACGCCCTCAACCTCGGCCTCAACGCCGGCTGGACCGGGGTCTTCTTCGGCGCCCGGCGGCCGGGACTCGCCCTGGCCGAGATCGCGGCGCTCAACTCCAGCAATATCGCGCTGCTGCGGCGGGCGTGGCGGACCGACCGGCTCGCCGGGGCGGCGCTGCTGCCGTACGTGGCGTGGACCGGATTCGCGACCGCTCTGAATGGATCGATCGCCGCCCGCAACCGATGACCGTCGAACCGTAATCGCCCGATCGGGCGAGGGCGGTCCGGATCGTCGCCGGCCGCTCCCGGGGACTGCGTCCGCCCGGTCGGCCGGGCGGGATCGCGAGCAGCCACCCGCGCTGGGGTGCCACCCACCGGCGCGCGCGGTACCGTACGCGTCATGCGGCGTGACCCGTGGCCGATCGCCCTTGCCAGCGCGACCGCTGTCGTCTCCTGTGGACTCTTGGCCCTGGCCATCGCCTACGGCTGGCTCGGGCCCGATGTCGGGCGGGGCTCCCGCTTCTGCGAGGCAGCCCGCGACTGGGTGATCCGGCAACCGGCGAACACGTTCAGCAACCTGGGCTTCGTCGCGGCCGGGCTGCTCATCGGCTGGCACGCGAGCCGGCGACCGCGCCCGCTCGGCCAGGTGATGCCCCAGTCGCTGGCCACCGTCATGGCCTGCGTCGTCGTGCTGCTGGGGCCGGGGAGCGCGGCGATGCACGCCACCCAGACGAGGCTTGGCGCGCAGCTGGACCAGCTCAGCATGGCCTTCATCGCGGCCTTCGCCGCCGGCTACGCCCTGATGCGATGGTGGCGGACCGGCGCTGCGCTGTTCGGCGCGGTGTTCGTGGTCGGGGTTGCCTTCTGCGTGCTCATGCGACGACTGCCCGCGGACGTGCCGGTGATCCGGCACGGGGGCAACCTGGCCTTCGCGCTGCTGCTGCTCACCGCCATCGGGGTGGAGATCGCCATGGTCCGGCGCGGCCGGGTGCAGGCCCGTCCGCCGTTCGTCTATGGCGCGGTCGCGGCGTTGGTGACCGCCTTCGCCACCTGGAACGCCGCCAACGCGGGGCTGTGCGACCCCCACTCCCTGCTCCAGGGGCACGCCGCCTGGCACATGCTGTGCGCGGTGGCCGCCTATCTGCTCTACCGCTACTACGCCAGCGAACGTGTGCCCGCCGACGACACCGCCCCGGAACCCGCGACGGCGGCGCGGTCGCCCCAGGCTGATGAGCCGGCGTGACAGGCCGGTAGCGGCGACCAGGGAACAGTCGCGGCAATCCAGGAAGAAATGTCGGCCGGGTGTGTCACGCTCGGGACCGTGATCGTCGACTTCGAGGCCGAACTGTGGCGGTGGGACGCCCGGCGCGACGAGAGCTGGATCTTCGTCAGCGTGCCGCCCGAGGCATCCGAGGATATCCGCGAGCGTCACCACGGACCGCGACGCGGGTTCGGGGCCGTCCGCGTGCGAGCCACGATCGGTGACAGCACCTGGACCACGTCGATTTTTCCGGACAGCGCCCGTGGCTGCTACGTGCTGCCGGTCAAGCGGGCGGTCCGCACGGCCGAGGATCTCGACGTCGGGGATGTCGCGACGGTCAGCCTGGAACTCATCGAATTGGGTGGAGATTGAGCTGGTCCGGGCCGGCCGGTAGCCTGGCGGCGGCAGCCGCCCGGCGTCGTACGGCCGTGTCTGGCCACCACGGGGAGGAAAAGACATGAGAAGGCTTACCCGCGCTGTGCTGACGCTGGTCGCGCTGCTGCCGGTCGCGGTCGCCTGCTCGAGTGGCGAGGTCGGCCAGTCGCCCACCTCGGCCCCGACGACGTCGCCGACCGTCGCCAATACGGTGACCCTGGAGGTGGACGGCCGGCCGTTCCAGCTCTACGTTCCGAGTTCCTACGACGAGGCGACCCCGGCGCCGCTGGTGGTCGGGCTGCACGGCTACACCTCGCACTCGGCCGAGCTGGAGTCGTACTTCAAGCTCGCCCCGCAGGCCGAGCAGCGTGGCTTCCTCTACGCATTGCCCGACGGCACGACCGACCGGCGCGGAGACCGGTTCTGGAACGCCACCAACGCCTGCTGCGACCTGTTCGGGTCCGGCGTCGACGACTCCACGTATCTGAGCAACCTCATCGAGCGGGTCAAGGAATCGTATTCAGTCGATGCCGACCGGGTCTTCTTCGTGGGCCACTCCAACGGCGGGTACATGTCGCACCGCATGGCGTGCGAGCACGCCGACCAGATCACCGCGATCGCCTCGCTCGCCGGCGTCCTCTGGGCCGATCCGGCGCGCTGCCGCCCGTCCCGGCCGGTCAGCGTCCTGCAGATCCACGGCACGGCCGACGAGACCGTGCGCTACGGCGGCGGCGTGTTCAGCGGCGCGCGGGACTACCCGGGCGCCGAGGAGACGGTGGCGCAGTGGCGTGAGCTGAACGGGTGCTCGGACGTGGCCGACACCAGCACGCCGCCGAAGGACCTGGACGACGCGGTCCGCGAGGCCGAGACGGTGGTCACGGTCTACACCGGTTGTCGGGACGGCAGCCGGGTCGAGCTGTGGAGCATGGAGGGTAGCTTCCACGTGCCCCGGCTCAACGACTCCTTCGCCCCGGCCGTGCTCGACTTCTTGTTCGAGTCAGCCGACTAA
>Ga0065720_1020421_pt1 | contig 14667 bp, 10 predicted proteins | sample Thericmetagenome_FD_59107 | JGI IMG/M metagenome (GOLD analysis project Ga0065720, IMG submission 59107) | Thermophilic microbial communities from the Joint Bioenergy Institute, California, USA of rice/straw/compost enrichment - eDNA_2 v2... | ecosystem: Engineered > Solid waste > Grass >... | reverse complement strand
GCTCGCCCGCCAGGTTACCCCTCTGCCCGCCCCGGCAGTGGCAGTGTTCGATATCAAGGGGCTGAGCGCGGTCAACGATTCGTTCGGGCGACACGTCGGCGACGCGTTGCTGCAGCTCGTCGCGGATCGCCTCAGGCGTCGCGCAGAGCGCCCGGAGCTGATCGGTCATCTCGGCGGCGGCACGTTCGCGATCGTCCTCAATCAGTACAGCGCGGATCCGGACGCCCTGCACCACCTCAAGGACTACTTTGCGCAACTCTTCGAGCGGCCGTTCACGGTCGAGGGACGGCAGATTCCGGTTTCGGTCCAGTCGGGGTTGGCGCGCTATCCCGAGGATGGCCAGGAGGCGAACGTGCTCGTGCAGAATGCCGAGGCTGCATTGCGCCACGCACGCGAGTCGGGCGAGCAGTACCTGCGATACCGGACGGGCCTCAGCTCGGAGCTCGCACAGCGCCTGGCGCTCGAGCATCGGCTGCGCAGGGCGCTCGATGCCGGACAGTTCGTGCTGTACTACCAGCCGAAGGTCAACATCGTCACGGGAACGATCGATGGGCTCGAAGCGCTGCTCAGATGGCGCGACCCCGAGCGCGGGTTGATTTCACCTGCGCAGTTCCTGTCGGTGCTCGAATCGACGGGACTCGTCGTGCCCGCCGGCGACTGGGTGCTGCAGCAGGCAATCGCCGATGGACGTCGCTGGCGTGCCCTGGGACTGCGCGAGGTGCGCATCGCCGTCAATGTCTCGCCGATCCAGCTGCGAGAGCGCGGGTTCATGGAGCGCCTCCTGGAGCTGCTCGGTGACGCCAGCGGGTCCGGCTGCGGAATCGATCTCGAGGTTACCGAGAGCACGCTGATGGAGGAGTCGGGACTGCTCGTGCAGAGGCTGCGCGAGCTGCGCACTCTCGGCGTACGCATCGCGCTCGACGACTTCGGCACGGGGTATTCGTCGCTGGGCCGCCTCGCGCGGCTGCCCGTCGATACCTTGAAAATCGACCGCTCCTTCACCAGCCGCCTGCCGGATGATGCGTCCGCCGCCACCCTCGTCTCGACGATCATCGGGCTCGCGCGTGCTTTCGACCTTGCGACCGTGGCCGAGGGCGTCGAGACGGCCGCACAGCTCGATTGGCTGAAGGAAGCCGGATGCCATCTCGTTCAGGGCTACCTGGTCGGCCCGCCGCGCCCGAGGGAGGACATCGAGACGATGCTCGCGAGCGAAGACCAGGCGCTCATGGGGCGACATCGCGCATCTTCGCCTTCAACGTGAAATAGAAGGTTGCGCCCTTCCCCGGCGCGGCCTCCGCCCATACCCGTCCGCCATGGCGCTCGACGATCCGATGCACGGTCGCCAGGCCGATGCCCGTGCCGGAGAATTCTGCTTCGCTGTGAAGCCGCTGGAAGGGCACGAACAGCCGGTTGGCATACGCCATCTCGAAGCCGACCCCGTTGTCGCGCACGAAGTACACCGGCCCGTCCGGCTCATCCAGAGTGGCAAGCTCGATGACGGGTTGCGCAGTTCTCGATGTGAACTTCCATGCGTTACCGAGCAGATTCTCGAGCAGGATACGCACCAGGCGCGGGTCGGCATCCGCGACGAGGCCATCCTGGATGACGATCTTCACCTGTCTGTCGGGAACCGTCTTGCGCAGCCCGTTTGCGATTTCCCGCGCAATGGACGAAAGGTCCATCCTTTCCCGCCTGAGCTCCATGCGGCCGAGACGTGAGAGTTTCAGCAGGTCCTCGATGATCTCATCCATGCGCTGGGCCGTGGAGCATATGCGCTCCAGATAGCCGCGTCCGCGCTCATCCAGCCGGTCGACATAGTCATCGAGCAGCAGTTGGCTGAAGCCGGCAATGGCGCGCAGCGGCGCCCGCAGGTCGTGGGACACCGAGTAGCTGAAAGCTTCGAGCTCGCGGTTCTTGTGCTCGAGCTCGCGCACCAGTGCCGCACGCGTCTCGGCCAGCTCGCGCGCGGCCTGCGCTGCCGCCCTTTCCATCTGCACGCGCAGGGCCTGCTCGCGGATTCTCTGATTCTCCTCCTCGAACTGGCGCCGCCGAAGCTGTGCCCGCACTCTCGCGCGCAAGGCTTCGTAGTCGCTCGACTTGACGATGTAGTCATCGGCTCCGCAGGCGAAGCTGCGGAGCATTGCGCTGCGCTCCTCCAGCGCCGAGACAATGATGACCGGCAGATTTCGCAGCCGCGGCTCCGACTTGATCCGCCTGCAGCTCTCCTCGCCACCGAGACCGGGCATCGTGAGATCCAGCAGGACGCAGTCGAACCGCTCGACGGCCAGGAGCTCCAGCGCATCCTCACCGGAGCGCGCCACGACCACTTCGCAGCCGTCCGAGCGCAGCACTTCACTGACCTGGTCGCGATAGGTCGGGCTGTCGTCCACCGCCAGGATCTTCTTCGGACCCAGCACGCTTTCCGGCACCTCCGCACCGGCGCCGTCTGTCGGGCGCAGCAGCGCCCGAAGGCGCGCAAGCACGACGGCAACGTCCTCGGTCTTGCGAACGAAGGTGTCGGCTCCCGCCTCCAGAGCCTGGAGCTCCGCGTTGCGGTCCATGGAGGCCGTCAGGAGCAGGCAGGGAATGCGGCGCAGCGCGGCGTCGAGGCGCAGCCGCCGGATGACCGTTGCGCCATCGATTCCGGGCAGTGCACCGTCCACGATGATCGCCGCCGGGCGCATGTCGGCGGCCATGCGCAGCCCTTCCTCGCCCGTGGCGGCAGACGCCACCAGGTACCCGTCGCTTTCCAGGGCTCGATGCAGCTCCTCGCGAAACGTCGGGCTGTCCTCGATGACGAGAACCAGGGCACGCCCGGAACTTGCAGGCCGGCGCTTGCGCAGGAGCTCGCGGGCGCGGAAGACGACGTAACCGCGCTCATAAGGCTTGCCCACGTACTCGTCTGCGCCGGTCGACAATCCCCGGATCCGGTCGCTCACCTCGGTTTCGGCCGACAGCAGCATGAGCGCAGGGTCCGTTGCAGGCGAGGCGCGGATCTCGCGGAGCAGCTCGATGCCATCGCCATCGGGCAGTCGCACATCGAGGATGACGAGAGCGAAGCGCTCGCGGTCCAGATGGGCCCGCGCCTCGGCCAGAGTTCCGCAGGTGACGGATTCGAATCCCGCGTCCTCGAAGGCCTCCGCGAGATCCATGCGGACCGTGAGGCTATCATCCACGATGAGCACGCGCTGGCTCATCCGCCGCACTCTCACCTGGCTGACTGCAGGCGCACCGCAGACGCCAGCATGGCGCCTATTTCCCGCGGAGACAGCACATGAACGGCAGCGTCCAGGCGAATCGCCTCGCGCGGCATGCCGTATACGACGGAGCTGGCCTCGTCCTGGGCCATGGTGAGGCCGCCGGCCTGGCGGATTCCGAACAATCCCGCGGCGCCGTCACGCCCCATGCCGGTGAGCACGCAGGCGATGCACGAAGCACCGTACTCCGTGGCCAGAGACTCAAACAGCACGTCGATCGAAGGACGGCATGAGGCGCGCTCGGGGTCATCCGTCAATCGCAGGCGGCCGGCCCGCACCACGAGATGTCGATCGGGCGGCGCCAAGACGATTCTGCCGGCGAAGCTGGTGACAGGTTCCCCGTCGGGCGCAAGCACGACACGATGCTCGGTCTGTGCGTCCAGCCATTCGGCAAATGCCGTACCGAACGGCTTTCCGATATGCAGCACCAGGAGAATCGGCAGCGGGAATGGCGCAGGGAGGCTGTGCAGGAGCTTCACGACAGCGCCAGGTCCCCCGGTGGAAGCGCCGATCGCCACGATCCGATATCCCGCCTCACCCGCAGGGCGGGCGGCCGGCAGCTCGCGACTCCTGCGGGAGGATGCGATCGCGGATGCGAGCCGCGCGCGCGGATGCATGATCACGGAGATGCGCGCGACGAGCTTGATGGTCGCGAGATACATTCGCTCCCACTCACCATCGGGCTCGTCGCCCCGAGGCTTCTCGAGCACGTCCACGGCGCCGGCCGCCAGCGCATCGTAGGTATGGAAGAGCTCGCCCCGATTGGCCGAAGAGGAGACGATGAGAATCGGCGTGGGACAATACGCCATGATGTACTCGGTGGCGGCGAGACCGCTCATCACCGGCAGCACCATGTCCATGCTGACGACGTCCGGCCGAAGCGTCTGGCACAGCTCGATGGCGCGCTGGCCGTCGTCTGCCTCGCCGACGACCTCGATCTCAGGGTCGGACGCCAGCACCTCGCACAGGTGACGGCGGACCGTGAGCGAGTCTTCGACGACCAGGGCTCGTATGCGGCTCATGTGAGTCCGATGAATCGGCGGATAGTGGCCAGCAGCTGCTCCTGGTCGAACTCGCTCTTGACGATGTACGCCGCCGCCCCGGCGCTCAGACCGCGCTGACGCTCCTCCGCAGCGCCACGGGAAGTCACCAGGATCACGGGAATCTCCCGCAAGGCGGGATCGGCGCGCACGTGCTCGATGAACGCATACCCGTCCATGCCCGGCATCTCGACATCGACCAGGAACGCGCCGTAGCGGCGCGCCCGGGCCATTTCGAGACCCTGTTCTCCGGATGCCGCCAGATCGACCTCGAAGCCCGCGGACTCGAGGATACTCTGTTCCAGCATCCGCGTCGTGAGCGAGTCGTCGATCACGAGAAGGGGCGGTGCCTTCGGTGCCGGCTGCGGGGCCACGCGCGGCATGTTACGGGCTGCTGCGACCAGCTCGTCGGGATCCAGGACCAGTTGCGCATTGCCGCGCGAGTCGAGCCACGCGCCTGCAACGAAAGGGAAAGCAGGCGCAAGCTCTGGCAGCGGCCGGACGACGATGTGACGTTCGCCTACGATGCGATCCACTGCGAGGGATGCGGTACCTGCCGGACACTGCACGATAACTGCCGTCACCGCGCGCAAGTCCTGTGCAGGAGCATCGAACCCGAGCGCTTGCGAAAGCGGTACGAGCGGCAGGACCTGTCCGTCGTTCGCCACGGCATCCTCCGTTGCACTCCGAAGAACGTCGCTCTCGCGATGGCGCACGACCCGGCGTATCGCCTCCAGGGGAACAGCCGTCGTGATGCCCGCAGATTCGACGACGAGTGCGTCCACGGAGGCCATCGATACCGGAACCAGAATTTCCACGCTCGTACCGCGCAAGCGCTCGGTATGCACCTCGATGCTGCCCCCGAGCCTCTCGACCGCCTCGCGCACCACGTCGAGTCCGACGCCCCGTCCGGCTACTTCGGTAACGTCTGCAGCCGTTGAAATGCCCCCGTGCAGGAGCAACCGGATGAGCTGCGCCGCATCCGGGGCAGTCGCATCCTGTGGCAGAAGCCCGCGACGCTGCGCGATCCGGGCGACCGCATCGAGATCGATCCCCTGGCCGTCGTCCCGACAGACGAATCTCGCGGTGCGGCCCAGCCGGGTCACCTCCAGCGCGACCGTTCCCTCGGCGGCTTTCCCCGCGCGCCGCCGTTCGGAGGCCGGCTCGATGCCATGTGCGACGGCGTTGCGCACCAGCTGCACGAGCGCCGGAAGGATGACGCCGAGCACCCTGGCATCGAGGCGCACCTCACCGCCCTGCGCGCTGAAGCGGATCTCTCGCTGCGCGGCCAGGGCTGCATCCCGCGCGACGCGCTCGAGGCGACCCATCACCGCCTTCACTGGCACGAGCTGCAATCGTTCCGCCGACTCGCGCATTCCTGCGAGCTCGCGGTCGAGCTGGTCGACGTCCGCACGCAGTGAGTGTGCAATCTGCTCCACGGCCGCTCGCAGTTCCTGAGCGGTGCCGCGAGCCTTCACCCGTACATCCCCGGCTGCAGCGGCATCCGCACGCCGGGCATCGAGCTGCTGCAGGAGCAGTGTCGCGAGGTGTCCCGCCCGCTCTGCCGCCTCGAGCGAGCGGCGCAGTCCGGCGGTCCGCGCGCTCGCTTCGGTAATGCTCCCGAGAAGCGAGTCGACACCGGAGATGTCCGCGCCCAGCAGTCCGAGCTCCTCATCGGAGCGCCTTGCGGCTGCCGGAGCCCCTTGCGCCGGGGTCCCTTCGCCGTCGACGGGTGCAGGAGGGAGCGCTGCGACGCGCGCCGCGATTGCATCCACCATCGCGAGGAGCGCTGTCGCCTCATCGTGACTGAGTGGCGCCCGCAGCTCGCGATGACGCGCAAGCGCATCCTCGAGGCCGTGCGCCATCTCGGCGATCTCGATCTCCTTGACGACGCGCGCCGCCCCTTTGAGAGTGTGGGCGAGGCGCAGCAGACCCAGCACCGCATCCTTTGCCGGCGCACTCCGTTCGAGTGCGAGCACTCCTTGGTTGAGGCGCGCGATCAGATCCCGCGCCTCGATCCGGAAGTACCTGTAGGGATCGCGGATCATGCGCCCGTCGCGGCCGGCGGTCGAATGAGCCGCATGAGGACCTGCGAGAGGCTCGCGAGCTCGCTAGCCGTCTGATGGGTCTGGGCGGTGCTTGCCTCGGTCTCCCGCGTCGCCTGCGCAACGCTCGCGATCGCCACGTTGACCTGCTCGACCGCAGTCGCCTGCTGCTGCGTCGACAGCTCGATTTCGCGTGCCGCATCCGCGGTGGTGCGTACCTGCTCGGCGATCTGCTTGAACGCGGCGGCCACGTCGCTGAAGTGTCGCAATCCGCTGTCGACGGCCTTCGAGCCGCTCTCCGTGGCCATGATGCTCGTATTCACGGCCGAGCGGATGTCCTCGATCAGGCCGCGAATCTCCTTGGCGGAGCCTCCTACCCGGTCGGCGAGCTTGCGAATCTCATCCGCCACGACGGCGAAGCGGGTTCCCGCCTCGCCCGCTCCCGCGGCTTCGATGGTGGCATTGATCGCGAGAATGTTGGTCTGCTCGGCCAGCTCCGACACGATGTCGACGACGGCGCCGATCTGCTGCGACTTGTTGCCGAGGTCGAGCATGTAACCGACGAGCTGGTCCATCTGCTGGCGGATGGCGGCGATCGATTCGTGCGCCTTGCCGACCGTTCCCTCCCCGGAGGAGGCCGCGTTCGCGACATCCACCGCTATGTGGGCGACGCGCTGCGCGCTGCCGGCGATCTGCCGCGAAGTGGCGAGCAACTCGGTGATGGTGGTCGTGATCTCGCTCATCGCGGTCGCCTGCTCCCGGGCTCCGGTGGCCTGCTGGTTCGCGGCGGTCTGAAGCTCGGCCGAGGAGCTGCGCACCTGGCTGACGATGGTGCCGATCTGCGCCGTGAGCCCACGAGTGAGCGCCACCGCGAGCGCCGCCGCGAACACCACCGCCAGGGCGGCAATCCCTGCGACCAGCCCGGTGGCCAGCGATGCCATGGTGCTCGCTTGCGCCCGCCCCTCTTCGAGGACCACCCGCGCGTACTCCTTGAAGGCATCGATGCTGGCTCGCAGGACCTCGGCCTGCGGAGCGAGCCGGTCCTCGAAGGCCCGCGCGATGACTTCTTCCCCGGCATCCGAGCGCCGCAGGTCGATCATCTGCCCGGTTGTGGCTGCGTAGCGTGCCTGGGCCTCCTCGACCGCCGCGACCAGGTGTCGCCCTTCTTCCGACCGGATCGCCCCTCTCACCCGAGTGATCAGCTCGGCAAACTCCGCTCCCGTCGCGGAGATCACACTCAGGAAGCGCTCATCCGGCGCGAGAAGGTAGCCGCGGACGGCCGAAATGTTGCGATCGATGGTGGCGCGCAGTGTTTCGGCGTTCACCAGGAGCTCGGACGTCCGCCTGATGACGTCGTCCTTGGCGTCGACGACCCGCGTGAGCGCAACGCTCGCGACCACACCGGACACGATGGCGAGTGCCACGATCGCCGCGAAGCCGGCGCCGATTTTCTGTCCGACGGTCCAGTTTCCTGTCATGTACCTGAGCTCCTTGTCTGTGGCGTGCCCGCACGGACACGCCGTTCGATGTCCGCCACGAGCGCAGGAATATCCAGAAGAGGCACGAGCCGATCATCGACCCGGACTGCGGCCCGGACGCAGGGCAGGCCCGGAGCCGGCGCAGGGCAGATCTGCTCCGCCGCAATGCGTGCCTGACGTACGAAGCACTCGAAAGCTAGGGCGAGCAGCCCATCTCGACCTGCCCGTGTCGTCACGAACCAGCGCGGCGTGCGCAGCACCGCGTGACCGAGAAGGCCACCCAGGCTGTACACGGGAACTATGGCCCCACGAAGCGCGGCAATCCCGAGAAGCTCGGGAACCGGAGTTGGCAAGGGGGTGATCGCGCAATCCGCATGCAGCCCGAGCACGCACGCGAGCCGAATGGCATACGGCACTTCCGCAACGTGGATCACCAGCATGTCCTCGGCTGCAGGCACGTCGCGCCGTGCGGGCGCGGTGAAGCTCATATCGAAACTGCGGCGCAACTCCGCAGCACGATCGGAGATTTCAGCGGCTCGACTCACGCGGTTCCTCCGCAGGTCCGAAGCTCCATCCGGCAGAGGGCGAGCAAGGCGTCCCGTTTGAAGCCTCCACCGAAGAGGATCAGGCGTAATGCGTCCTCGCGCTGCAGGAGCACCAGCGCCCGGGACAGCTCACGGCGCGCGGCCTCGCGGTTGCCGCGCTTGCGCGCCAGCAGACCGAGGTGCAGATGCGGCATCGAAAAGCCGGGATCGAGATGTACCGCGAGCAGGTCCCGCTCGACTGCGCCGTCCGCATCACCGAGCCCCTCGCGACACAGAGCCAGCACATAGTGGGCGCCGGCATTCGACTCATCGATTCCCAGCAGATCGAATGAGACGCTCTCGGCCTCCTCGAACCGGCCGCTGTGTGCCAACAACACCGCGCGCAGCAGGAGCACTTCGGGGCTGCGTGCCAGTCCGGCCGGTAAGTCGTGCAGGACTTCGAGCGCCTCTGCGAAGCGCTCACGCTCGAGCAGCGCCATGACGTCGCCGAGAGTCGTGAGTGACATGGACGACGTGTCGACGCTCGACTGCGGCGTCACGCGACGTACGAGCGCCTCGACTCGCTCCGCGGCGTGGCGGATGCTCTCGAACCAGGAAAGGTTGCCGACCCGGGAGGGGAAAGCGGCCGCGAAAGGTTCGATCGCCTCACGCGACCCGATGCACGTTGGATGCGGTTGCTCCAGAGTCGGGGCATCGGATCCCTGCTTGAGCTGATAGTAGAAGGCCCCTCGCGTGTGCCGCAGGTCGAAGTCCTGCGAGAGCCCTCTGAGGGTCTCCGCGTAGCCCAGGAACAGGTATCCGCCGGGCCGCAATGCCCTGCCGATGCGCTGAACGACCGCTGCCGCCTGCTCTTGCGTCAAGTACATGAGCACATTCCGGCAGAACACGGCATCGTAAGCGGCTGGCGGCCACAGGGCGGGATCGTTCTCTACGAGGTTGCCCTCGCTGAACGACACCATGGAGCGGATCTCCTCTGCCAGAACAAACTCGCGGCCGGCACGCCGGAACCATCGCGCAACGACATCGGGAGGAGTCTCCCGCAGCGACCATGGTGAAAACCGTGCGCGTCGCGCGCGGGCGATCGACGAAGGCGCGACGTCGACGGCACGAATCTCGAACCACGACGGATCGCAATCGGGCAGCCGTTCGCGCAGGGCGATGGCAATGGAATAGGCCTCCTCGCCCGTGGCGCAGCCCGCCGACAGGATGCGGAACGGCCGCTGTCCCGCCCAGCGATGCATCCACTCGCATGCGGCGATCCGGGCCAGCACCGAGACCTGCTCGGAATTGCGGAAGAAGTGAGTCTCCGGAACCGTGAACGCATCGGCGAGAAGGCCAAGCTCGGAGCGGTCCACGCCTGGCCACCTGAGTCGCTCCAGGTACGTCTCGGCGGTGAGACCCCTGGCGTTGAGGCGCGCCTGCAGCACGGCCGCAACGGAGCCAGGCTCGGCATCAGACAGGTGCAGCCCCAGGCGCTCGGTGAGGAGCGCACGAAAGCAATCGATCTGCGCGGAGGCCGGAGCCCGTCTCACACCTGCCTTGCCGTTCACCCGACCACGCCCTCGAGACCCTCCCACACCCTCTCCGGAACCACCCGGGCGGCCTGCAGGACGAGAAGCAGATCTTCATCGAGCACGCCGACCGCTTCCACGAAGCTCGATACGGCTGCATTCACCAACGGCGGCAGCGTCGTCAGCGTGGCGCCGGGCAGTTCCCGTGTACCGACCACTGCATCGAACGCCATCGCAACGGACCGCTCACCTGCATGCAGCGTCACGAACCGGGTGGGGCTGCCCTGCTTTCCCAGCAGGCGCTGCGCATCGACCACGGGAGTTGGGGCGCCGCGTATCACCGCAATTCCGAGTACGAAGGGCGGCACGTCGGGCAGAGCCGCAAGAGGCAGGGGACGCATGGTCTCGCGTACCTGATCCGCCCTGATGGCGATGACCACGTCACTTGCGCGGCAGAGCAAATGGAGAGCCCCCCGTGGTGATCTGGTGGCCGGCGCCGGTCTTCTCGCCATATCTGCCGGCATTGCTTCTGAGCCCTTCGTAGCTGTCGACCCCGGCCGCTGCATGCCGGAAATTAGTCGAGAGCCTGTCGCTTTTGCAAGCCATTCGCGAGCCGCAGGCTCTATTTGCGGTTACCTTGTGATGGATCTCGAAGCGGACTATTTTTCGGTGACGTACACGGACCTCGATGCATGACCAGAGGAGAAACTCGCCATGGTGGAGGGCGTTCCCGTGCGGCGGGTTCTGGTAGTAGACGACGATCGAACCTTCACGACATTGCTCGCGGAGGCCCTCCAGCGGGCGGGATATGAGGTATCGAGCGCCGAGAGCGCCGAAGAGGCCCTCGCTGCCGTCGCCACCGCATCGCCGGATCTGGCGGTGCTCGACATCCGCATGCCAGGTCCGTCGGGCCTAGAGCTCGGTACGCTGTTGCGCGACCAGTTCGGCGTGCCCTTCGTCTTCCTGACGCTGGTGGATGACGAGGACACGGTACGTCACGCAACCGCTATGGGCGCACTCGCCTACCTGGTCAAGCCGGTCGACGTGCGGCGATGCATTCCCACGATCGACGCAGCGGCGGCACGCGCGTCGGAGCTGCGTCGCCTGCGCCAGAGTGAGGCACATTTGTCGAACGCCTTGCAGCAAAGCCGTGAAGTCAGCATGGCCATCGGCCTGCTCATGGAGCGGTTGAGACTGACTCGTGATGCGGCTTTTGAAAGGCTGCGGAGCGAGGCGCGCGCGCGGCGACAGCGCATCAGCGAGCTTGCCGCCGAGCTGCTGGACAGTGCCGAGCGGCTCAACACGGTAGGCGCGACACCGTCCCGCTCCGGAACGCGGGACAGCCGGTCCTGATTCCGGAAAACTCCTTCTGCAGCCCGTTGGTCAGCCTGGGAAGCTCCTGACAGAACCCCTCGACGAAGCGGCGCGTGATAACTGCAGCCGCCAACGAGCATACGCGCCGAGCACGTCCGGGGCACCGCTCCTGGTGCGCGAGCACCCAGCGGAACCGATCAAACCGATCCAGGGCGCCACTCCCCGATCACGTTGTTATGTTATGACCGAGATATAACCACGGAGGCTGCAGACATTCTCGCGTTTTGCGACTCTGAAGTCGGAGAATGGGTCCGAAGCGTCTACCAGTTACTGCGGAAACGTGGCGAGCCGCAACAGTGACACAGGCCGAGATAGACAGTACTCCAGTGGCAGGTTGACTCTGCAGGGGGATTGTCAGTGGTGGTGGTTCGATGAACGGTGAGGTCGAGGGCTCCTCGACGAGCTCGCCGGAAATGCGGTTCGCTGATCTACCAGTCCAGGTTCGGGTGCTGTGGGCAAAGAGCGGCGACCCGCAAGGCCACGGGCTACTGGCGCATATCCTTGACGTGGCGGCAGTTGCCGAGACGCTGGTGCGCCGGGAGTCCGCACAAACACTGCGTTGGGTAGCGGACGCCTTCGGGCTACCGCAGGACGCTGCGCCTCGCTGGCTCGCGGCCCTAGTGGGGCTTCACGATTTCGGGAAAGCGATCCCGGGTTTCCAGTGCAAGTGGCCAACGGGACAGGCTGCGGACGAACGGGCGGGGCTCTCCTTCAACGCCGCCGCGCTGTCGGTGAGTCGACATGATCTCGCCAGTGCAGCCCTGCTGCGTCAGTTGCTCACCGCGAAGTTTCCAGGCGCAGGATGGGTGCTGCCCATTATCCAGGCGCTCGCTGCACATCACGGCTACGTGCCGTTGCTGCGTGAAATTCGAGAGGCCGTGCCGCGTAATGAAGACGCGGCGTGGAAGGAGGCGCGTACGAGGCTATTCGAAGCTTACTGGCGCACCCTTGCGCCCGACGGCGAACTCATTGCGCAAGATATCCACCTCGCCGCCGTCGCCTGGCTTGCCGGGCTGGTCAGTGTTTCCGACTGGATAGGCTCCAATCGAGCCTGGTTTCCGCCAGGTGAGCGCGACACGACGCTGAAGGGACACTTCGAGCACGCGTTGGCATTGGCCGAAGCGGCTCTCGATGAGATCGGCTGGCCACGCTTCGCGGCTCTGCTACGTGAGCCTGCGGACACCGACACCCTTGTCCGTCGAGCGCTGGCGGAACCCGTTGCACACGCACGCCCTCTGCAGCGAGCTGCCGACCGGCTTCTTGCGGATCCCCGCGGACCGGTCTTGATGATCGTCGAGGCTCCGATGGGGGAAGGGAAGACGGAACTGGCGTTTCTCGCGTACTTGCGGCTGCAAGCAGCTAACGGGCATCGCGGCATGTACGTGGCCCTGCCTACTCAGGCCACCGGTAATGCCATGTTCGAGCGTGCACTGACGTTCCTGTCAGCCTTCGCATCGAACATGCGCCTCGACATTCAGCTCGTGCACAGCGCAGCAAGTCTGAATGATCGGGTACCCCGGCTTGGGGACATTAATGCATCAACAGATGAGTCCATTGCCTCTTCCACCTGGTTCTCGCAACGCAAGCGTTCGCTCCTGTCGCCATACGGAGCCGGAACTATAGACCAGGCCCTGCTCGCGACACTCAACGTCAAGCACCACTTCGTGCGTCTCTGGGGTTTGGCCAATCGCGTGGTTGTACTCGATGAGATCCACGCCTACGACACCTACACCGAGGAGCTTATCGAGGCGCTGCTGCGCTGGCTCAAGGCGATGAACTGTTCGGTAATTCTGATGAGTGCTACGTTACCGAACGCTCGCCGTGAGGCGCTACTACGCAGCTGGGGCACATCCCAAGTACCCGATATCCCCTATCCCCGCATACTCCTGGTCAACGATGGGCAAGCGGTCGGCGAGCACGTAGCGTGCCGCAGCCTCACGCCGATCGCCGTTTCCGGCATTGCAGAGGACCTCGAAACGATTGCCCAGACAGCGCTTTCTGCTCTCGACCGAGGCGGATGCGGAGCGGTCATCGTCAATACCGTACAGCGGGCCCAGGATCTTTACCGCCTCCTGAAGGGTGCTGTGGGAAGTAACTCCGAGCTCCTGCTGTTTCACGCACGTTATCCGGCGGACGAGCGCAGCGAGCGCGAGCTCGCAGTCCTCGAGCGCTTCGGGCGCAGGGAAAACGGCAAACGACCAACGCGAGCACTGCTGGTGGCCACGCAGGTCGTCGAGCAGAGCCTCGATGTCGATTTCGACTTCATGTTGAGCGACCTCGCTCCGATCGACTTGCTCCTGCAGCGCGCAGGCCGACTCCATAGGCACGAGCGCGATCGCCCATCGATTCACCGTCAACCACGATTCATAGTTGCCGGCCTGACAGCTGACCGCGAACCGGAGATGACACAGACTCGGTGGGAATTCGTTTATGCCCCTTACGTGCTGTATCGTACGTGGATCACCGCCCGTAGCGAGAACGTTTGGCGGCTGCCAGAAGACATTGATCGACTGGTGCAGGCCGTTTATGACCATGAGATCCCAGACGGTGAGAGCGACAAGCGCTTCATGCAGAAACTCGACGTCGCCTTTGCAAAGCGCGTGGCGGACGTGCAGCGGCAGAAGCAGCTCGCCATCAACGTGGCCATCGATGCACGCGCTGAACCGCACAGCGCCTACAGCAACAAGCGCCGCGCGAGCGAAGAAGGAGACGGAGATAGTCCGGAGGTTGTGACCCGCTTGGGCAATGATAGCGTTGCCGCCGTGCCCATTCGGGTAGATGCTGACGGTTGGCGACTGTTCCCGGGAGACGAACCTTTCGATCCCCACGCTGAGATCAATGACGCACTCGCACACCGGATCTTCCGTCGCCAGGTCCGACTGTCGCATGGTGAGGTCGTGCGGGGCCTTTTGGCTCGGCCGTTGCCCAAAGGTTTCGAGATGCATCCGCTGTTGCGGAATCTCAAGCCGCTACTCCTGACTGACGGAGTTGCGGTTTTCGATCAGCTACGCGTCCGGCTCGATTCGGAGCTTGGCGTGGTCTATGAGCCTGCGGAGGTAGCATGACGACCGGCACAGAACTAGCTTTCAACGTCCTCGATGAGCCTTGGATACCGGTGCGTACGCACGACGGGAGTGTACGTGAAGTCGGGTTGAAGGAGGCCTTTAGACACGCCAGCGGGTATTCCGGTCTAGCGGAGACCTCACCTCCGAATCTCATCGCACTCTACCGGCTACTGTTCGCGGTGTTACACCGGGCGCTCGCTACCCAGTATGGCCCATGGACGAGCACTGATCGGGCTCGCTGGTTTTGTAGCGGTCAAGGCCCTACTGGACACTCGGTTGCAGTAATTCACGTTTTTCAGGCGGCTTGTTTCTCCATTGCCGCGTAGTACTCACGCCGCCGCTGCGCCGGCGA
>Ga0065720_1020419_pt1 | contig 14669 bp, 18 predicted proteins | sample Thericmetagenome_FD_59107 | JGI IMG/M metagenome (GOLD analysis project Ga0065720, IMG submission 59107) | Thermophilic microbial communities from the Joint Bioenergy Institute, California, USA of rice/straw/compost enrichment - eDNA_2 v2... | ecosystem: Engineered > Solid waste > Grass >... | reverse complement strand
AGTATACCATCTTGAATAATCAAGGTTTGCTGCTGGTATGGAAAGGTTGATGTTAGCCCTTGATGATCAAGATGGCTGGAAAGCCTTTGCAAACCAAAGAAAGAAAATAGGTATAGCAATTATCTGGGACAGGGAAAGCGAAGATGTTAATCAAAAGCTAAAGTTGAAGGGATTGCAGCTTCTTAAAGAGTTTAAGGACACTGAAGGCCTTACTGTAGAGCCTTCTTTCCATTTGAATAAAATTGATAAACAATTGCAATACTTTGACAAAGTAACTTCAAGGAAATCTCTGTTAACATGCATAGAAACAGTTTGATTATGTGCTGATGCTGGGTCCTGAGGAATATGAAAAGAACCAACTAAAAATAAAAAATTTGAAAACAACAAAGCAGTCGTTTATTCCTTCAGATAAAACCTTCTTGTATGAGCTATCTAGATTCATCGAAGAAGAATCTATGTAAAAATCTTCTTATGTAAATAATGACTCGACCTTTCTTTAATCAAAAAAATTGACTGAGAAAATTATGGTTCTGATTTCATCTTTTTTAGAGAATCTTATTGATCATATAAAACGGACAAAGATTGGCTGCTCTCTCAAGGTTATTGGAGAAACACCTCAATCTACTTATAAATTGTAAATTATCAAGTCTATACATACCAATTCGGTTTGCTACCATTGGCAAGTTTTACTTTAATTGGGAGATAATAATACACTATGCTACACTTGATGATGATCGAATAAATGAGGATGTCCCTGGGAATATAGGGAGGATTAAATAATATTGATGGATTTATTTCGTTGCAGATTTTCTATTTCCGCCTTTCTTATTGGGAGTCTTCTTCTCAGCTGGCTTCTCCTTTCGGATTGCTTTAGAATTTTTATTAAGCCCCTCTATACACTGAGTTTTGTCGTCAAGGACTGGATCTAAGGACAAATCACATTTTAAGGGTTGAGGCATACCAGGTTGATTGTTTAACTCATACTCGTTAGTATTCGTATTTTCCATAATCTCATCCCCGTTCTGGTATCTTTCCTTGGTCGAGGTTTTCACTTTTCCATTTTTAACAACTGTTTTTTTAGTCTTTGAGTAACACTTTCCATTGGAATCCACGGAAGTGAAGCTGAAATATTCGTGGGTAGTGCCCTGATGACAGAACTCCTGTTTTGGGAAAACTGAGGGTGTGAGATTAAAATCGCTGTTCATGAAGGTTGGTATATAATTTTCACAAAAGCTATCATCGTCGTCATCACTGGAGATGATATTGTTATTGATAAATGCCCTCATGGTTCTCTGCAGAGTCTGCGATATCCCATAAGAGTCGAAATTTGCGAAGAACTCTTCATCATCGCTAAGAGAATAAGAAATGGATAGAAGTTTCTACTTACTCGTTCTGGAAGATACCCCTTAAAATATCAAAGGCTGACTTATCAGTTCCTTGGAAACCCTTCTGATAATACTTATTCCTGATATTATTCTTTGCTAGATCTATACACTCGTCTTCCAACTCTAGTCCTTCATGTCCAAACCGATCATAAGTTTTCCGTTTAGCTTTATTGCCCAAGATGGTATATGCCTTATGGATCTCATTGAACCTCATCTCTGCCTCCTTCTTGTTGGAATTTTTGTCCTAATACTGATGAGATAGAATCAAAGAATTTGAATACGGGATGCCATTTCAATGCTAGCCTATGGTAACTTTTTTTCACATCTTCTGAAGAACAGTCTCTTGCAAGGCCAAGGATCTCGTAATAATCTTTCTTCGCCATTTCCGCTCAAGTTACGTTTCACCCGATTTCTTAAAAAAAGGGGCTTAGAGAATGTTCTATGTTCGATTAAATTATAAAAGTTTTTGCATTCAAAATAACTTAACCTGTTTTGTATAAGAAGGTTCTGGCCAGTACTGAACCAATTTATTTAATGCAGATAATCGAGTTTCTTCATCCTTTTCCACTTCTCCTCTATCTTCCATTTTATTAGAATTTTTTCCGAAGTTGTTAACTTAATTAGAACATTCTGGAGATGTTTTAATAATTCGAATCTAGTGAATCTGCTTTTTAATTTTATTGGGTAATGTCAAACAGTAACAGTGGCGAAAACTCACCTACTGAAATTAAGGACACTAAAACCCAAACAAAGAAGGCAGCCTCATACACCTACTGGGTAAATAATGATCCAAATTTCTTCGGAGGAAAAGAGCCCGTCCATACTGGACCAACAAAACTAGATTCAGCAGAAGCCGAAAAGTTAAAGCAGTATATTTTCTAATAAATGTATCTCAATCATAAAAGGGCCGAAGAATCCAAGAAGAACGGTCATTCTGCATGGAATAGCGTGGGAACATGGTAATTTCATTCCCTCAATATTTTTATTGAGTAGGGAAGAGAGAAATTTGAAGCCTGAGGTATTCCAAGAAGCCATTTCATCTTCTATGATTGGATATAAAACAAAAGATGGAAAAGTTGAAATAACTAAAGTCGGCAAGGCCGAAGGAGAAGTAAGAGAAGTAAAATGAAAAATGTAACGACTCAAGGGAAAACTTATTCTTAGCAGAGGAAAGAAAAGATTAGGATTCGAACTTAAATTTAAACTCCACTTCAAAGGTTAACACAGCACAACTTGCATATTTATGTATTAGGATTGGAAGACCTTGATGGAGGAGAAGGTACAATTAAATTTAAAGAGTTCATGGACGATGGAGACTATGAAGTAATAGAGAAAAGTAGTATAATAAGGGTGTAGGTAGAGATAAAACCTAAAGAAAGCAAGCAAGAAGAATGTAGAGCCGCTGTTAAAAGCAACATCAAAGAAATTGTTCAAGCCGTCTATGACTCATTGAATAAATTAAAGGAGTAATCTAGGAAACATCCAACCTGTCGACTTTCATTTTAATTGTTGGAAACTTGAAATTATATGTTGACAATAATTCGCAATTTCTTCTTCCATCTTTGTGTCGACTGTAATATTAATTTCCAACATCATCAAACCCGATAACCTTCTCAAAACTTAACATAAAGAAACCGTGTTTATACTCTTTAGGAACTAGCCAGCAATAAAGCAAAATTCAATCTAATAAATTTTATATCCAAAATGTCTAACCAGCCTGAAAATAATAATGGGCGCCCTAGTGACGAAAGACTCAGACAATATAAACAGTTTATAGATAAGTATAAAGAAGAAGCAGAAACTCATAAGGAGCTTTGGAAGATATACACCCAGAACGTTTTGAGTGATGATTTCAAATATTCGAGATGGGCCGGCCTTGCTTTGATTTTTGTCCCTCTTGCAACTAATTTCTTCTTCTATTACAGACCAGATTTTATCTTTAAGAATACAATTAGAATATCTGTTTTCGCTGCCTGCTATTTCAACTTACAGCATCAACTTAATCAAGATTTTGCAGCCCTTGTCAAAAAAGATACACCTATCGCAAATATAGCGAGACAGCATATTCAAAAACTAGCACAGAATGATATCTATATGCCTGATTTTGCCAGAGAAACTATTGAAATCTATAGTAAAGCAAATTAATCTTTGTAACATTTTTAGAAAATAGACTTGAAAAACAGGAACAGCGAGGGGAGAACAAAGACAACGGGAAATAATTATGCTTTGCCTTGATTTCTTCTTTGTACCTTTATCCTTAGCATATTTGTTCATATTGATGTTATATCTCAATGGTGAAGTGTGATAATCAAAAGAATTTCTGCTCGCATCACCAAGACCCTAAATCAATTTCTGGAGATAGTAGTTATCCTCTCATAGTTATTTGGATTCCTTTTATCAAAATTTGTAAAGTGTTATAAGAACTCTATAAAATAATAATCACAGTAGATTGCAGCCCTCTAATGCCATCGAGACTCATGGGCTCAATTTGGGGGCTATTGATATCTGCAATGAGCCATATAAGTTTTTTCTCAGATTCTTAAGGTTTGTTGATCTCATAAAATTACTTTTTGCACAAAATAATTCGTGCTTCCTAAATAATAAAACTAAATAAATTTGTCATGCCTTCAAAGAAGATAATAAAACGTATCAAAGCATATAAACAGGCATACTTCCTTAGTGATGATGAAGGAGATTGGCACATCGATTTCCATTCCGACAAAGATACCAAAAATATCTTCAAATCAATTAAGCATCAATCCTCAATTCCTGAAGAACAAGCAAATCATCAACCTGAAACAAATACCAGATCAGCTTCACCAGTTCGCAGTGAGAAATCCCAAAGTGCAGGAAGTCCACGTAGCTATTCCCTAGATAGGTCTAAATTGACTTATAAACTCGACTCCACCATTAACAACTTCCTGAGAAATGATCCAATCCATCCCACTAAAGGCAGACTCCGAATGAAATGCATGTCGATGGACCGATATAGTGTGAAAGACATGTCTATGTACTATAAATCCAATAGCTTGACAAAGCGTATAAAAAAGATAGTAAAAAATTTGTTTTTCCTCCCTGAACGTTGTAGTGCGATCAAAATTTGAACCTGCTCCTCGAGTCAGTTAAGAAAGTGTATAGGCTCCAAACTAAGGAGCATCTAGTAAGAGTGAATAGCAATGTAATAATTTTCTAGGAAAAACTCTTTTCTGACATTGCAAGAACCATTATCGAGTTTATTTTCTCTTCTGTTGGAGAACTAAGGTTCGAAAGATGCAAGTATATCCTGGAGAAGATGGAAGAAATGGAACACGAAATTTATGACAAGCTTAACATTAGTACGAATAAGATGTTAGACGGTATCCACTCTCCCGCAACCCCCACGAGGGATTCTTCTCCTCTAATAGATGAATCAAAGCGAAAGTCTAAAGCTCCTAATCTCACTATTAAGACCCAATTGCCAAGTCTGTTTGGTCAAAGTCAGATGGGAAGAACCCCTAGACTGAGAGTTAATGTTATGGATGGAATATTATATGGTGTCTCAAAAGCTGAGGAAAAGGTTGCCTATAAGTATTAGAACTTTTTCGTTATATTTACCTAATAGAGAGGCTCTACATATTATTGCAAGGGCAAAATACACTTTAGCCCAACTTGGACATTTACTGCATTATGATCGTGTCTGTAAGCTATAGTTTTTCGGTTTTTTAATAGCCTAGCAAACTTTACTACTGACTTGATTATCAAGAAGACAACACTCAAGCATATGTACCCAACACTCTCGAGTCCTGCTGTATTTAGCTTGCATGATCAGGGAGGGAAGTCATTGTCAAGAAGACTTCATGAAAAAAGTGAATTAAGGGTCTCTGACCTAACCACCCTGGATAAGGAATTAGACCAGCAGAATGAGTATGCAATCGAGGATATGTTATCTTCCTTGAATTTGAAATTATATTACTACCACACACAAACTTACCTTGATGATTTTGATGAGGAAATGCTTTGCGCCAGACAAGCTCAACTAGGAAAGTACTTCATCTGGAAAACAAAAAAGTGGATTGGACAGAAAAAGAGAGAAAAACTAGAGCAAGAATTTGAAGCAACACTGATAGTCTGTAAAATCTGTGCGAAGCAGATTCGAGTGAGAAATATGAAAGATCATTCCATGTGGTGCAGGAAAGAAGCTGAAAAGTTGAAAGAAATCAAGGACCATGAGAAAAAATTAAATGAAGCAGTTTTTGATGCTTTTATGAAGTCAAGGGAATTAAATACCAAAATGTTGGTTGCTCAGTAATGTCAACTTGTATTCATGTAAACTTTTAGGAATAAGTTGAATAAGATGAAGGGTCTTGCCACAAAGGAGATGACCCAACCAAATAGTGAAGAGAAAGTGCTTCCACTAACTAAAATTGCAACAGTCCAAGAGATACAATTTCAAACTCCTGAGATAAAAGTCAGAGAAATGCTTAAGGCTACAACTACTCAAACCTCTCCTAATAAACCTCAGGAAGTTATGCAAAAGCCAAAAAAAGGAATCATAAAATCAAGAACTCGTCCTCCTGAAGAAATCTTTGATTTAATGCCAATTAAGCCTAAACAATTAGATTATGAGAGTGAGAAATCTGGAGACGAGGCTGATGATGACGAATCAGAATTAGTAAAGCCCCCTAACAGAATTATACATGGTCATCGTAACAGTGCTATTATAACCACTCATCCAACCTCCTTCTTCTCCCCACAGCATATGAAAGGACCAGATAAAACTCCATTAACAATTAATTCGGACCTTAATGATGAAATGAATACAAACTTTTACTCAGATGTAGATAGAACTGATATAACCAAGCAAACTCAAATATCTCCAAGAAGTTCTCCATCCGTCAATGATAGAGACAGAGATGCTTTTGAGGACTCACCTTCAGAATTTTCTCCAAAGTCTGAGGCTACCCCTGTCCATAGCTCACTGATCACCAACCCTGCACATGCTCAGACCCCAGGATATAAGAAGTCTAACTTTTATATCGAGAAAGTTGATGGTTCGAGAGAACCTAGTGAAGATTCTAAGGATAAAAACCGAGAGGAGCCCATTCAATTAGATGGTTCTGAGGATGAAGCACCTCCTATTACCAGAAGCCACACTGATAATAGTGTTCTAAAGGCATTTGGCAGAAAACTACCCACAGAAACTAAAGAACCTGTGAAAAAACCTCTCCATAAAAAGATGAAGACTTTGTTAACTCAGAATGAAATGTCTGAGATCTTGGATCAGCCTTCTAGAAATAACCAAGGAGTAAATATAGCCGATACTGAAAAGATGATCAAACTGAAAAAGGAAATTAATAAGAAGAAAATTGGGGTGAAAATTTATCAAGTAATTGTGAATAAAGGAAAAATCATGATGAATCAAGAAATCTACCAAAAAAGTAATATGTTTTGCTAAGTTATCTAATTTCTAGAAATGGATTTGATCTATGAAGATGCTAACCAGGAAATAAATACTCTAGTGGAGCAAATCAAAGATAAATCTATTATTAATTTTGCTAATCAATTCCTCAAAACTCTAAATGTACTAATAGTCATATCTCTATAATCTTTTAGGAACGAATTCAAGCAGGAAAGGACTACATGGAGATCAAGCGACAACTAGCACTGACTGAAGAGAAAAATGTTGACGAGTTTGATAGAAAGAGTGAACTAAGAAAACTATCCTTTATGAGAGGAAGCAGCCTGTTGGACTCTGCTAATTTATCAAAAAACTTTGAATTAACCAAGGCTCAATTGGAAAGTTTAGTCGGAATAAAACTGCAATCCCCACCTAAGAGAAAACTACTTAGCGAATATGAGAGCAGCATAGATTTGAGCAGAGCAAAACTTATTCCTAAAAATCGCTTAATAGATCGAGCCAAGGAAAGCGATAGCTACTCCATAAACTCCTATATTGACGATGCAGAGAAAAGCTTCAAGCAGCTAAACAACAAATTTGAAGATAAGGGTGATGAGTCAGACAGTATCTATGGAAATGTGATTGGAAAAGTTAGAGACAGTGAACTATTCGATGAATCTAATGAGAATACCAGTCCTGAAAATGAACAAGATCCAAGCCCCAGAATGAAAGAAAATCTTGGAATAGAGAAAGGATCTTCCAACGAGAACGAACTTGAACTTGAGTTACCTGATTCTAGATCGTATATCGAAGAAGATAGTCCAAAGAGTCATTCCCAAGCGTATCCTAGCATTGTAATTAAAGAAGCAAGTGAGGAAATTGGCCATGAAGAAGAGCTTAAATCCCCAACAATGGAAGACATACCTCCTAAATCTCCAGTGAATAACAGAGGATCCTTACTTAAACCAATAAGGCTCGATCCCAATTCTAATGAGACTATACCGAAGATTAAAATAAAAGATACTCCAGAAGCTGATATTTCGACCCCTCAATTTGATCATTCCGAAGCAATGAAATTCAAATATGAAGAGCATAAAATAAGTCATATCCCTGACAATCATCAAACTTTAAAAATACCTCTTGAGACAAAGAAAATAGCTTTAGAGTACCTGACCCCTAAAGTTGCCGCATCGGATCCTTTAATGAATCCTGCCGACATTAGAAAGAAGTTAAAATCCATGACTCATCATGATACAACTCCCTCAATGAGAAAGGATAAGGTTAGTTTATCAAAGGACAACACTCCGAAAAATAATAAAAAGTCAAGTAAGCGCAAATTGTCTGCTAAGAAACTCTATGAAAAGCTTGAGAAGAGGAGCCCATTTGATATGACGAGATTTGCTTCGAGTAAAAGGTCTGAGATTTCTGAAGAAACTGATTCAGGCACTGGAACTCAATCCTGCCCAAAGAAAGTCAGAAAGCACTTTGCTGAGGATTTCCCAGTTCAAGAAGAGATTCCCACAAATGAGTCGCCTGATCTTACTGATCCTACTTATTGGGAGATCCATTCCGAAAGAGGTTATTATAGTGACTCTCATATTAAATACACAAATATGACGAGTACTCGTCAACAAAGAATTGGAATAAACGACTTTGAATTCTTGAAGATGATTAGCAAGGGTGCCTTTGGCAGAGTCTGGCTAGTCAGAAGAAAAGCTACTGGAGATATTTATGCTATGAAGATTATTAACCTTGCTGAAAAATTCATGAAAAATTCAAAAGATATTGACTCACTCAAAAAGGAAAATAAAGTTTGGGGTTTAGTGCAAGAAGATTTTGTGGTCAGAGCTGTCTTTACTTTCACCTATGAGACTTTTATTTGCTTCGTTATGGAGTATATGATTGGAGGTGACTTTGGAGACATTCTCCATAATTATGTGGCTCTAGATGAGGATGTTGCTAGATTCTATATTGCAGAAATTGTTTTGGCTCTTGAGTATCTTCATAAACTTGGAGTTGTACATAGAGACATAAAGCCAGACAATATTCTTCTTGATCATAATGGACATGCAAAATTGACTGACTTTGGGCTATCAGAAACAGGTTTATCTCAAAGGATGAAAGGAGAAGAATCCCCTGCTAAGTTCCAGGCTTTCGGCAAATTTAATCAGATGTGCGTTTCAAGTGAAGATCCAACAGCTGACTTTTCTCTTGTTCTGTATGGAAAGTCTGTAGATAAGAAGGATAGCGAAAATCAGGGTAGTGAAGAAGACAATATCTCAGGAAGTAGATCGCTTATCAAGAAGAGATCAAAGAAATTGAACAGATTGATTGGAACTCCAGATTATATGGCTCCAGAAATTATCCAGGGAATAAGTATTACAAACTACAGCATTGATTGGTGGAGTTTGGGAGTTATGTTGTTTGAATTCTTGGTGGGAATCCCTCCATTTAACGATGACTCTGTCGAAAAAATTTATGACAATATTGTCAACCTAAGGATTCCTTGGGAACAGATCAAGATAGGTCATGACCCAGATTGCATGTCTCCTGAAGCAGCAGATCTCATTAGCAAATTACTCGTATTGGACCCTGCAAAGAGATTAGGTTCTGGACCAACTGGTGCTGAAGAAATTAAACAGCATATATTCTTCAAGGGGATTGATTGGAAGAGCTTAAGAACCAGCCCAGCTCCAATTATTCCAGCTAAGAAAAGCGAGACTGATACTGACAACTTCTCTCGTATGAACGACAGAATTGGAGATAAAGAAAGACAGGATCCTTTCTTCTTCTTATTAAAGGATAAAGGCCATCAGACTGTGGTAAAGAATTTCATAATATTTTTGTAAAATTTAAGGAAAAAGCCAAACAGACAATTGAAGCCACAGGAGATGACTTCCATTTGATCAATATTGCAGCTCTTGATAAGGCAAATGAACAGCAAATAGAAAAGATAATGTAATTTTTTCGATATTTTGCATAATTTTTTTAGAAAGGAAAGAGATAAGAAGCTAAAGGAATGCCATGTGGATACTCATGATTGGGATGATGACTACTTTAATGTGCACAGAAAAAAATAAGAGCCAATTTTCTGATTTCTTCAAGATAACAATTAGACTGTGTAAACTTAACTGCAAGAGGATATAAATGATCTATATTTCTATTTGTCTTACTTTTTATTTTGTATATGGAGGTTTTGGTTCTTATGAATCTGCAATTCTGTTTTTCTTGCGTTCATACTTTGAAGATTAATAAAATATAGAACAAGAAGTTTTATAGATGATAGAGAATCCATAAAGAGAAGAACAGACGACACAAGATAAAATAAAAAAATAAAAAGAGATGCCTATACCTGATCAATTTGAACCTTAGCAGTTTTCGCAAACATAATGTTTTCCTCTAAGTTGGCTCTTGAATCATCAGGAGATTTTAATTGTGATTCACTCAGAACAATTTGATCTATGAATCGAGTTAAAAGCTTGTTATGCAGTATGGTCATATAGCTCTTTGGCAGACTACGTAGACTAAGAAGCTTTTTATATTTATTTGGGTTGAATGACAAGACACTTTCTGAATTACGAGGAGAATTTCTAGGAGAAAATAGTTTAGTACTCAGGACTTGGGATTCAGTTGGCAGCACTGCTAATTCCGGCGGTCTGTTCTTTTTTCGACAATAATAAATAGCTGACTTTGGCCGGTTTTTGGGATTCTCCTCTGTTGTGTTATAGTTTATGACTTTTTCGACCAAAGGTTCATCAAAATATTTGGTGACTAGCAAATCAGGGGTTAGGATAGTTCCCTTTAAAGAGATCGCCTCTTTCTTGAGAGTCCCTGCGAATGAAAGCAGGTCTTGTAGCTTGTCATTTGTATACTCTGCTGCAGAATCTTTAAACCTAGGACTTTTATCATCTTCCTGGGATTCCTCTCTGATGGTCATGTACCCAAAATGCTTTATGGGTTCAATGAGATGTTTCATTGTCCCTTTGGTTACGTTAAGGCGGTTTTCTTTATATTGCGCTTTTAGATTTTCTACTACTTCTCTTATTATCAAATCCATATCTTCTTCAGGAGTCTCCTTATAGAATTTTATAGGGAAAGGATCAAATTCATTGTTTTCAGGGTGAACAATTATTATGTTGTAGTCCTCTTCTTCCATTTAGTAATACAACATAATATAACTTTATTTATTCTGAACCTGAATTAAGATGGTAATTTTAGAATATAACGTAGACAAAAAAATGGTTTGTTACTATAACATAGTTACATTTTGTGAATCCAGTGCAAACGATGGAATAATATCTCTTCAACTAATTAAGAAATGTAAATGTAGAATTTCAATATTCATTTATCATTCAGAAAATATTGACTATAGTATGCTGTTTATTGTTTTGTAACTAAGAAACTTGAGAATGCTACATAACGAGTAGTACATCTTTAAAATATGATTCGTTGCTAAAGTATCTCATAGACATGAATTTAATCTCAAACACCTACATATTTGTCCTTATCTACTATAGTTGGAATAAAGGACTTTTATCAAAAATAGAGCCTATGCTAATGAAAATCTTTAGATAACCGATCGTATGGATATCTTTTCTGGAGCGAGAAAAAAAAAAGAAATCAGAAGAAATTTAAAAAACCCTTTCCAAATTAGCTTCAGAAAAAGTCTTATTCTTTAATCTGCAAATAGAGTCCTTCTTTTAGGTAGGACTATTTCTCTCCTATTAAGTTGACTATGACTACTGGATGATCATGAAAATACTGCAGGCAATCCACTTGAGATTAATTTACTCTTTGAGCCATAAGAAGAGAAAAAGATAATGCTAAGATTCATAAAGAAAAGTATGACTATCGAAAATACCGAAAGGCTAGAGCTACCGAAGTTTCGTATTATATGTTAAAATATTTTCCTGATTATGGAAGAAATATCAGATTTGCTAATTACTTTTTAGCTTTATTAGCTCTCGAAAGTAATAAGAAAATTCCATACTATTTACATTCTAAGTTTGATCAGAGATTTTCCCGCATCACTTATACCAATAATGTGAAGTTAGTTAGAGTAACTTTTCCATCAGCAGCAAAAGCTTTAAGATCTAAATGGATTTATAGCTCTTTTCTACAATATTATTCTAGACAAAGAGAATGCCAAAAAGAGAAGGCAGAGAAATAAAATTGATGTAATTTCCAAAGTTGATGAAATAGCTCAAGAGATACAGAAGAGATTAACAATTATGTTATTACAGTACTGAATTCCCAGTGATATAACAGGCCAAGTGCAATGAAGCTCTAGCAAAAATAGAGGATTTATCTTCCTTACAGCAAATCAGACATTGAAGCATATGGCAGGCAACACCCTCAATAAGTATTTCCTCTGATATCTTTTATATCTTAGTACAACTTTAATCAGAACATGATTTTTTAGTGTTTATAAAGGAATTAAAAAGAGGAGGAATTATGTAGTCAACAGCTAATTTATTGGTATTGAACTTTAACGTTATTCATTTTAATCCTGATCAAAGTAACTTCTTCTATTGAAAAAAATCTCTTCGAGAAATTATTGTATGGATCTCATGACAGGAATTCTATAATTATTAGATGAATGTTCGATTATTAAACCAAAATCCGTGATTCATACAATCTTTAATTCAGAAAGGCATCAGAACTGATCTTGATTTTATCAATGTGTAGTAGAAAAAATACAAAGTTGTTTGTATTTTTGAATAAATTATAATCCAAAACAAGAACCCATTATGCAAAAAAACCTCCTCAACACGAGACTCTTAAACCGTCCAATACTTCTCCCAAAAAAGTTCTCCTATTCTCCTTTTCGCTGCGCTTTTATGCGTCACGGCGAAAGTGTCTGGAATCTCGAAAACCGATATACAGGTTGGGCAGATGTTCCTTTGACAGAAAAAGGTCAATTAGATGCTGATATGGCCGGAAGGTTATTAAGAGACTTTGGTTGTCAATTTGACATCGTTTATACTTCTGTGTTGGGACGTGCACTCCACACTTACAAAATACTATCCAATTATATAGATTCGAGGCTTCCTGTAGTCCATAGTTACAAATTAAATACTATTCATTACGGGGCTTTAGAAGGCCTTGAAAAATCTCAAGCACAACTAATTTTTGGTCCTGAAAAGATCGAGTGTTGGAAGAGCAGCTTTGATATTAGCCCACCTGCTCTCTCTGAAACAGACCCTAGGCATCCAAAATGGGATCCAAAATATCAGGGCATCCCAAAAAGTGAGCTACCTGCCACTGAATCCTTGAAAGATATCCAAACTAGAGTTCTTTCTTATTGGTTTGATGTCATCTGTCCTGCTATTCGTGAAGGCAAAACCCCACTTGTTGTCTGCCACGAGACCACTCTTAGAGTTATCTTTGGCTTCCTTGATGGAATCAAAGATCTTAGAAGCTTCAAAGTCCCGAATGCCAGTCCAATTGTTTATGAGTTTGATCAAGAGGTCAAACCTTTAAAAAAGATACACTTGAAACCAAATGTTTCACAAATTTTCAATATAAATTATCCTTCCCTTTATGCTCTCTCAGAGCATCCAGGATTTACCCCCATGGTTTAAATTTAACTTCAAAATATTGTTTATGACATACATTTTATACTAGATATAGTTACACTTTAAGTACTTTGGGTAGTATTATTAGATACAATCTATATATAAATTACAAATCCACTTTGAGAAGTTAGATCTGGTACTTATTTGAACTGGACCTAAATAAAAATGCTCTTACATATAAGAGTTCATTTTTAATAAGGAGAGATTTTACATCATAGGAAAGAAAGGTTGTAATTTGGGCTTCATTCAGGGTCATGGCAATAATATGCTCAATAGAAAGAGACATATATATAATTTGCTCCCTGCTAAGAACGATAAATTAAATCAAACTCACTTTTATGAAATAAAATTAATGCAAGCGTGATGGAAGGGCCGGAAGGATACAAAACAATAGACGAATATCTAGTTTCAGAAGAAGACTATGAGCAAAGAAGAGAAAGACTGAAGAATTCTAACCCAAATTTCTTCAAGACCATAGACCAAGGGCATAGAGCTAAGTAAACATTTTCCCACCTTATCTAAATTTAAGGTTTTGGTTCAGTCTCATACCTGAAGACTTCGCAGACCAAATCAGGAGCTTTTACAGGGTGGTCAAGTTAAAGAATTCAGTTCGGGCGTTTGCACGGCATAAGATCATGATTGATTATGACACATTATTCCTAGCCAAGACTGTAAACGAGAGCGACAATAATGATTATTTTCCAATAACAAATAACAAGCTTTATTTGTAATTTTTCATGATTTTACCATAAAATCTCTAGAATGAGAAATATCATCACATTGTACCTAGCATATAACCGCAACGCAGAATATCACCGAGGGTGGACGCAAATTGCTTATGTTCTAGCCGCTCTGTTCACAACTGAAGAGGAAGAGAGCTTTATAATTTTTGCTTATCTAGTTGAGACAATAAAAGTAAAACTGAAAGAAACATTGTTAATTTGTAGAATTTCTACGATTACCCTGAAAACTTTTTCCCCAAAATGAGATCTATTGCCCAGCTTTACATTTCTGCAGATAGAGAGAAATTTACTTTTGCCAGAAAAACTACAACAAGAGTAATAATCTTGACTATGTTCATTACCATATAGAGCTCTATCTCCAGGCTGGAATTCAAAGACAGAAGCAAGTACTTCGAAAGCGAGAATATTGTACAGCTCTTCTTCATGGGTTCATTATATTAGGAAAATGTTGGACTATTCTTCATGGTTAAAAGCATCGCAGACGATTGGCTCGGATCTCTTTATAGCAATGTCCTAAACCCAAAAGACTGTCTAAAGTTTTGGGATTATGTCTTGCTATATGGAAGTCCTCTTCTGTTCCAGTACG
>Ga0065720_1020418_pt1 | contig 14669 bp, 16 predicted proteins | sample Thericmetagenome_FD_59107 | JGI IMG/M metagenome (GOLD analysis project Ga0065720, IMG submission 59107) | Thermophilic microbial communities from the Joint Bioenergy Institute, California, USA of rice/straw/compost enrichment - eDNA_2 v2... | ecosystem: Engineered > Solid waste > Grass >... | reverse complement strand
AGATCCAGTTTTTCGCCTTCTCCGCTTCCACCGCCTTCGCTTCCAGCATCAGCGCGATATTGTCCTGCATGACCGCGGTAGCTTCCAATATGCCGAGATAATGGGGATCTCTGTCCATGCCGCTATCCTCCAGACTAACCGGTGGCTTTGGCGCCGGTTGGCCAAGCCGGTCTTACTCTTCCTCCTGCTCCTTGAGCTGCGCAATGATCAGCGTCAAATTTTCGGCAATGGCCTCCTCCAGGTCGGCCAAATTGTTCAAATAAGCGGTGACGCTGTCGGCCACGTCGCCGGAAAGGGCGGTAATGGCCAGCGGACTTTGAAAGCCGGGATGGTTCGGAATCCTGTCGATGATTTGCGCCATATGAACCGCGACCTGTCTTTCGGCTCTGATAATTTTCGCCAACTCGTGATAACTCCGCGACATATGGGCGATTATGCCGGAAATCCGCTGCTCCATGCGTTACGCTCCTTTCCCGCGCATTCGCCGCCGACCCCGATGCCGCGCCCTGCACTCCATGCACCGGCCGGAGGCTGAAGCGCGGCGGGGTGACGACGGCCCGACGCTACACATCCAATATATTCATGCCCTTTCCGCCGGGTTCCGGAGCGCTTCCTCCCATTCCGCGCGGAGGATGGCCAGCAGCACGACGTCGGCATAGGCGCCGTCGCAATAATGGGCTTCGCGCAATACCCCTTCAATGCGGAAGCCGCATTTTTGCTTGACGCGGATCGAGGCCGCATTCCGGCCGATGGCGTAAGCGTAAATCCGATGCAAATTCAGGTCTCGGAAACCGTATTCCAGCATCGCCCTCACCATTTCCGCGCCATATCCGTGCCCCCGCGCGGCTCCGGCCACGATAGTCGACCCGATCTCGGCGCTGCGATTGGCCGCGTCAATGGCGGAAAAGCCGATGACGCCCACCGGATCGCCCGATTCCTTAAGTCTCGCCACAAACATTTGACGGCGCGGATCGGCGAGATAACGGCGATACCATTCTTCCTGGGCGGAACGGCTGATGAGGGATTTGTCGAAAAACCAGCGCCGGACCGACGGCTGGTTGCGCCATTCGACGATGAGCGGCAAATCCTCATGCTCCAGCGGCGTCAAATTGATCCGATCGCCCTCCAGCACCCGAATCCCTCCTTGCAAGATTCCTCCTTAAAAAATCACGGCGCAGCCCGAAAGCCGCGGATGCCGTCAATCACCCGTTCCACATCCCCGTCCGCAAGATTCGGATGCATGGGCAAACTCAGTATCCTTTTCCACAATGCGGAAGAGACGGGCACATCCGCCCGGTGATGAATATAATAGGGATGAAGATGGCACGGATAGTAGTGCACCCCGGTGGCGATATTGCGTTTTTGCAAATGCTCGATCAGGGCGTCGCGCGTTTTGCGGTTCGGCAGTTTGACCTGATACAGATGCCAGGAGCTTTGCGCGTAAGGCTTTTCTGCGGGAAGCTCGAGCCACTCGAGGTCCGCAAGCCCTTTTCGGTATGCGTCCGCAATCTCCCTGCGCCTTCCGTTCAGCCGCGGCAGCTTGGCGAGCTGGACCAGTCCGATCGCCGCCTGGATGTCGTTCATGTGGTATTTGTAGCCCAGCTTGTCGACGAAGTATTGCCACGCATAAACACTTTCCCGCGAAGAGCGGATCCAGGTGTCGCGGGAGATGCCGACCCACCGTTTCTCCCGAAAAAAGCGGGCCATCCATTCCTCCTCGCAAACGATCGCGCCGCCTTCGCCGCATGTTAAATTCTTGACGGCATGAAAACTGAAGCAGGTGAGCGGGCCGAGGGAACCGACGCGGCGGCCTTTGTAGGAAGCTCCGCACGCGTGAGCGGCGTCCTCCACCAGCTTGATGCCCAGCCGTCCGGTTACCTCGAATATCGCATCCATGTCGCACGGGTGGCCGGCGAGATGAACCACGATGACCGCCTTGGTGCGCTTTGTCGCCTTCTTCTCGATCTCCTCGGCGGTAATATTCATGGTGTCGGGTTCCACGTCGGCAAAAACCGGAGTCGCGCCGACATAGGAAACGGCATGCACCGTCGAGATAAAGGTGATCGTCGGCACGATCACTTCGTCGCCGGGGCCGATGCCAAGCGCCTCCAACGCCAGATGCAGCGCCGCCGTTCCGGAATTGAGCGCGACCGCATGCGGGCTGTTCACGTACGCCGAAAACTGCCGCTCGAACTCCTCGGTGCGCGGCCCGAGCCCGAGCCAGCCGGATCGCATGACCTCGACGACGGCGTCGATTTCCTCCTGGCCGATGCAGGGCCTCAGCACCGGAATATGGGGTTCTTTCAACTGTCCTCACTCCCGTTTTGCGTTAAACATGCAGCACGTGTTCCCGCCAATTGGCGACGCAGGCGTCGACATGAAACATCTGGCGCGAAACGCCCCAAGCCTGGATGCGGATTGTTTCTCGGAGCACCGCATTGTCGATCATGGCGCAAAGCCCCTGGAACCACGCTTCCTCGGTGTTCTCCACCAGGTACCCGGTTTGGCCGTGCACGATATGCTCCACATAGGGCGGAGAAATGCTGTATATGCCCGGAATCAGGCAAGCGGCGTATTCCCGGAACTTGTTGTTGGTTTTGCAGTAATTGAACATCGAGTCTTTGAGCGGCGCCAGCCCGATATCCCATTCCGAGCCCTTCAGTATGCGCATGAAGGTTCGATAATCGATCTGCCCCGTTGAATAAGAGACCTGCTGGAATTTCAGAAGTTCCTGCGGCGCATAGCCGTAAAACTGCAAGCGGACTGCCTTGCCGTACTTCTGCAGCACCCTGATGAGCGCCGGAGTGACCGGCGCGAAATCTTCATCCTTCTGCGTGCCTTCATAACCGATCACGACGTAGGGCCGCGGAGCGCTCGGCTTCGGCACCGGGTCGATCAGATCGAAATCGACGCTGGAAGGGAAACTGGTGACCCTGGGATTAAAATACAACCGGATATAATCGGCAAAAAAACGGGAATCGACCTTCACCAGGCTGGCCTCGCGCAAAAGCGCCTCGAAGATTTGCCTGCGCATCGGATCCCGGTAATAATCGCTGACGGGCGTGCCGGGAGGAATCTCCAGGAAATTGTCGTCGATCACGTAGACCGTCGGTTTGCCGGCGTGATTCGCCGCGCGCAGCACTTCGATGCTTCTCGGCTCCACGGAACGCAGCACGATCACAATCGCGGCCGAATTCATGTCGCCGACGGTGACTTCGTGCTCCGTGCGTATTTTGAAATTGTAAATGCCGAGCTGCTTCAGCACGCGAAAAGGCTGAAGCAAAATGATTTCGAGGGACGGCAGTTCGACGGCGGGGGTGACGATCAGGGCCAGCGGCATCACCGAATCTCTGATGCCGGCCGCCTTGCCGTCCTCGACGCCTTTTTGGTAACCCGCCTGCCGCCCGTCCCGGTAACCCAGTTCATAAGCGGTGCTCATCGGATCTCGCTCACCTCGCCGCACAGGAAATGATCCATTATTTTTCCGCCTCATAGTTCATCTGCTCGCCGAGCGCACGGCCTTCCTGATAGCCCTTTTCGAATCCTTCCGGATAAGCGTCGTCGAAGCCTTTGTCATATCCCTTGTTGTAAAGGTCCGGATTGAAATCCAGGTCATCGTAAACGGCCGCCGTCCGTCTTTTTTTCCGAATGCGGATTCTGCTTCTCAGCCGTCTCTTTTTGCGCGGCAGCCTTTTCCCCGCCGCCGCTTTTCCCGCAATCCGTTTTTTCAGCGCCCTTTTCTTTGCCGCCCCGGCGAGCGCACGTTTACCCGATGCGCGCCTGCGGACGCGGATTCGGACCTTGCGCTTGACGATCGGGCGCGATCGCCGCGCGCGCATAGCCGTCTTCTTCATAGCCGTCACTCCCTCGTTCTGAAATTTCAAAGATGGGGATTATGCAGCACCGGCGGCGCGATGATGGGCAGCCCCGGAGCGAGATGCGCAATCCGCGATACTTCGACCCGGACGACGCGCCCCGCAAATCCCCAGCGTTCCACAGCCAGCTCTGAAACAAAGCGGCGCAGCCGGCCGCCGGCGATCTGGTACACTCTTCCGTCCCCCGCCGTGACGCAGGAACCGTCGGGCAGCGGATGCGAAGGCGGGAGGCTCGTCAGCAAGGCCCGCCTTTGCTCCACTTCGCCGGGGGTCAGCATACCTGCCGCCGGCCATCCCTTCAGGTCGAGCTGGGAGACACGCACGGGCTCAAGGTCCGGCGGCGGCGCCTCCAGACCGTAGCGGACGCCGCCTTCGATCCAGTACGGCCGCTGCCCGCAGCCGCGCACCAGCACATGGGAGGGGTAAAAATCGCACATGTGACGCAAAACGCCCGTTTCTCCGATTTCCGCCGGCAGGGAATGCGGGTCCTCCCACTTGCGGGAATAGTAGTCGAGATTGCGTCCGTATACCTCGTCGAAGCGGTCCAGCAAGGCTTTCATGCTCACACTGCCGAAATGATGGATGAAGGTGTCGCCGGCGACGACCAAATCGCAGCCGAGCAGTCTGGCCCTCAGCCCGTAGTCGTCATCCTCGCAATTGCCGATCTCGAAACCTTCGTCGAAGTATCCGAGGCGGTGGAACACGTCCCGCCGCATCATCAGACAGAACCCGATGATCCGGGTCACTTTCCTCCACTTGGCCGGGTCGCCCCCGTTGTGCGCGGCGGCAAACCGCCGCATTTCGTCAAGATCGTCTCCGTATCCGGTGTCGATCTGCTGCTCGCCGCCGATGTAATTGGTGACGGGACCGGCCAGGCCGACCTGCGGACCGCTGTAAACGCAGGCAAGCAGGTTGGACAGCCAGTTCGGCGTAACCAGCGTGTCGTTGTTCAGGATCACGATGGTGGCTCCCCGGGCCATGCGCAGCCCCTGATTGACCGCTCCGGCGAATCCCCGGTTCGCGTCGTTCAGGTGATAGCGCAGGCGGCCGCGTTCCCCGTGCAGCCATTCCCGCGTGCCGTCCGCGGATCCGTTGTCAACGACGATGATTTCATGGGGTTCGGGCGTTTCCCGCCGGATGCTCTCCACGCATTGCCGAAGGCAGTCAAGCTGATTGTAAGTCGGGATGACGATGCTCGTGCCGGAGAAACCGTTCCCCGCACGGCCGGCTTCGAAGCCTTGCCGGAAACCGTCCTCGTATCCCCGGTCGTAACCCGCGTTGAATCCACTGTCGTATCCCTGTCCGTACGAATCTTGTAAATGTGCCGCCATGTCCTACCCGTTCACCTCCTAAGCCGTCCCGGCCGGAACCAGGGGAGCCTCGCCGCTGATCATCGAATCGGCCAAATGCCCGAAATCGAAAGCGGCCTTGCCCAGTTCGGCGGCAATGCGCCAAACGAGAACGACGGCGGCGATTCCCGCGGAAACGATGGCCAAATCGAAATCGTGGGCGGCGACGCTTTCCATCACCCGCGGCACGTCGCGCATCCCCATTACCGGCGCGACGGCTCCCGCGACATGATACCCCCTGTCTTTCAAAAAGGCCGCCAGCCCTTCCGCGTGGTTGCCCACCGTGAGCAGCTTTCTGCCCTTTATCAAGGCGCTCAGCGCATGCTCCAGATACATGGCGTAGTTGATGGTGGAATGAGTGATCCGCTTCGCCTTCCAGTCAATCCCGTAAAAATCGAAGAGCTGAAAGGCGAGATGCTGGAAGTGGGGCACCCTCAGAAGCGGAATGCCGACGATATCCGCATTCCGGACCGCCGTCACCAGGGCGTCTCGCGCGGCGGGATCGGGAAGCTCGACGCCGGCGTAAGTCAGGAATGGCGCATGTTTGCGAATGTATTCGATGGAATAAACACTCTCCTGCGCCATCGCAAGGAGCTCTCCGTCCCCGAGCCGGATGACGGAGGCCGGCCGGCCGCTGTCCAGCGCATCGGTCAAAAAGGCCGTTACCTCGGCGGTGCCCATCACCGGCCACATGCGGTCCCGAAACCGTTCAAGACCAGCGGCGATGATGTCTTCCACCGGCACCAGCGGCAGGACGAAACCGTTCGGCATCAGCTGATCTACCACACCGTCGCCTCCCGCATAGCGTCCCCGGTCGAAGCCTTTGTCGTACCCCTCGTCGTATCCGCGATTATAAGCGGTTTGGTAAATGTGATCCTGCGCCGCGGGCTCCAACGGCCCTGCCGCCTCGCCGGCGGGCGGCAACGGGGCGGGCGCCGGCGCGGTTTTGCGGCCGCTGCGGACACCCGGCCGTTTGCGTTTCCGCAACCGTTTTACAGCACCGGAAGCGCCGCCGGCTTTCTTTCTGAAACCGTGAGCGGCCCGTCTGCGCGGGCGCCGTTTGCCCCTTGCCGATCCATTCATTTGCGAATCACCCCGCGCGCGATCATTGTGGTCTTTATCATCGTATTGAGATCAAAAAATTAGGAAACCCGGACAACGATCCATTTTGTCCAAACCGCTGTCCCGCTTCTGGCGCAAAGCAGGCCGGACGCATGCCGAAGCGCGTGATGAAGGCTCCGCCCAAACCGCTATCCCGTATCACCCCTCACGACGAGCCGGATCAGCTCGCCGACGCGGACCCGGTACGTATGGTCGCGCATCGTGCGCAAGTATCCGCGAAAGGCGATTTCCCGGCGTTCTTCGTCGTGATTCAGGTAATAATCCAATAGTTCCATGAGCTCATCGTCGGAATGGAAGCAGACGATTTCCCTGCCCGGCACGTAATGCAACGCGACATCATCCCGCCCGTCCACGAGCTGCAACGTTTGACAGGCGCAGATTTCGAAAGTTCTCGGATTGACGGACAAGGCCTCGATCTTCCGGCCGTTGTGATTGATCGTCGGGTCGGTGGCGGATCGGTGCAGATTGATCGCAATTTTCGCACCGTTGTAGTATTCTGCCGATTGTTCCGGCGAAAGCCACTGCTCATGAAAAATATAAGGTTTGAGCAATTGGAAATGACGAAGCCGGTCCCACCACAGTCCGGCGATGACCGTGCGCCTTTCCGCCAGATAGCGGGCCAGCCTGTCGATGGTCCGCACCCGATCCCAATATGCGGTGCCCAGGAAACAAATGTCCGAGCGGCAAGACCAGCCCGCCGGTTTTACGTTAAACACCGCAGGGTCGGCGGCGAAGGGAAGATGATGGACGCGGGCGCAGCCCAGGCTTCGGTAGAACGGCACGCAGGCCCGCTCCAGCGTAAACACGAAATCGTAGCGGGGCGCAATATTGGCCGTCCAGTCGGTGTAGTAGGGATCATCGGTAAACCAGATGGCCGTAACGGTACCCGATTCCCTTACCTGACGCACCTCGCTTTCCGGCAAGACCGTGCCGTTCAGCGCCAGCATCAGATCCGGTTTTAACTCGGCGGCGAGACGCCCGACGGGTTCCCCCGGCCCGGCCACGGCCACTTCCCGAACAGTTTCGGCCAAAGCCTCGGACACGGCTTTGTCGATGGGGGGATAAGGGGGTCCGATCCCGCTCGTCACATAAAGCACCCGCAGGTCGAATTTGGCCGCGGGGACCTGCTGCATCCGGCTTCGCCAGGTATCCGCCAGCCCTTGCCGCCGGCCGTTCTCCATTCCGAAAGCGTATCCCGCTTCTCTTCCCTGCGCGTAGCCCAGTTCTTCCGCAATCGCCATGCATGGCTTCTCCTTTCCTTGTTACTTATGCACGGTCATGCGCAAAAACCGATGCAAAGCCGACTGCCACGGTTCAAGCAGCGATTCCGCAATGCCGGCCGCCTTCCGCTGGAGAAGGGCGGAATTGGCCGGTCTTGCGGCCGGCAAATTGAGTTCCCGCAGCCGGACGGGACGGGCGAGGGAATCGTCGGCGCCGATCAGCTTCAAAATTTCAAGGGCAAATTCGTATTTCGAACAGTATCCGGCATTAACCGCATGAAAGACGCCGTAATGATCCGTTTCCACCACCCGGCCGAGAAAGCTGGCCAAATCGGCGGTGAATGTCGGCGAACCGATCAGATCGTCGGCCGCGAAAACCGGTTCGCCGGTCACCGCCGCCCGGCAAACCCGGCTGGCGAAATTGGCTCCGCATTCGCCAAACAACCAGGCAGTGCGTATAATGTAATGCCTGCGGCAATATCCCAAGGCCAACTGTTCTCCCAGCCGCTTGGAAGCGCCGTATACGTTGAGGGGATTCGGTTCGTCCTCTTCCGTGTAGGGGCTGCCCTTCGTGCCGTCGAAAACGTAATCCGTGCTCACATACAGAAATTTGGCGCCGATACTTTCCGCCGCTTCCGCCAGATAACCGGTGCCGTAAGCGTTGACTGCAAACGCCGGCTCGCGCTCCCGTTCGGCCTCATCCACATTCGTGTATGCGGCGGCATGCACGATGGCATCGGGTTTCAAGGCCAGAATCGCGCCAAATACGGCATCCTTGTCCGTCACGTCCAGCATGCGGCGGTTCAACGGAATCGTTTGGTGTCGATATTGCAAATGGGCGACGACCTCGCGCCCAAGCAGCCCGTCCGCTCCGGTGACCGCAATTTTCATCCGCCCTGCCCTCCGTCCCCGCTCGCGCCGCCGGAGATGTTTTGCCACCAGCTGCGGTTGTCGACATACCAGCGGACAGTTTTCTCAAGCCCTTCCTTAAGCCCTGTCTGCGGCCGCCAGCCGTGCTCCGATCTCAGCTTGCCGTCATCCAGCGCGTATCGTTGATCGTGCCCGGGACGATCGGCGATGTGCCGGATGAGGCCTTCGTCCTTTCCCAGCAAGCCGAGAATGGCGCGCACGATCTCCAGGTTGGAGTATTCGCTCCCGGCGCAGATGTTGTAGATTTCACCCGGCTTTCCCTCGTGCATCAGCAATTCGACGGCGGCGCAATGGTCCTCGACGTAAAGCCAGTCTCTCCTCTGCATTCCGTCGCCGTAAACGGGAACGGGCCTTCCGGCAAGGGCGCGGAGAATCGTTTTGGGGATCAGCTTCTCGGGGTATTGGCGCGGACCGTAATTGTTCGAGCAGCGGGTGATGATGACGGGCAGTCCGTAGGTTTTCCGGTAAGCAAGGGCGATCAGATCCGCCGACGCCTTGCTTGCCGAATACGGGCTGCTCGGCCGCAAAGCGTCCGATTCCGCGAACTTGCTTTCCTCCTCCGCGGACCCGTAAACTTCGTCCGTCGAAACGAGCACGAACCGGGAGACGCCGTGGCGAACCGCCCCGTCCAGCAGCCGAAAAGTGCCGACAATGTTCGAAACGATAAAGGGTTCGGGATCGGAAATGCTGCGATCCACGTGGGATTCGGCGGCAAAATGGACGACGGCGTCAAAGCGTTCCCGAAGCACCCGTTCCACCGTCTCCTTGTCGGCGATGTCCCCCTTCACCAATCGGTATCGGGGATCGCGCTCCACATCGCGGAGATTGTCGGGATGGGCGGCATATTTCATGGCGTCGAGATTCCAGATTTCACAACCGGGATGGCGCCGCAGCATGCGCCGGACGAAATGGCTGCCGATAAATCCCATGCCGCCTGTTACCAGCACCTTCAACGCGGATCACCTCCGATTCCGATCAACCGGCTGCCCGCCTCGTGCAGCGACTCGAAAGTTCCGGCGTCGGTCCACCAGCCCGGCAACACTTCATAGTGAAGCAATCCGCGCTCGGCATACACATTATTCACATCCGTGATTTCCAGCTCGCCACGCCGGGAAGGCGTCAGACTTTCGGCGATGCGAAACACGCCGCCGTCGTAAAAGTAAATCCCGGTGACGCAGAACGGCGACTTCGGCCGCTCCGGCTTCTCCTCAATCCGCACGATCCGGTCCCCGTCCAGCTCGGGAACACCGTAGCGAAACGGGTCCGGCACCTCCTTGAGGAGCAAGAGGGCTCCTTCCCGTTGCGATTGAAACCGGCTCAGGTAGGGGGCCAGTGAAGCTTCAAACAAATTGTCGGCCAGAAGCGCCACGAATTTTTCGTTTTCTCCGACAAATTCCGAGGCGAGTCCGAGCGCCTGCGCGATGCCGCCGGCTTCGTCCTGGATGCGGAAGGTGACGTTCAGGCCGAGGGCGCTGCCGCTGCCGATGAGCCGCGCAAACAGCCCGGCTGACTCGCTGCCGGTGACGATCATAACCTGGCGGATCCCCGCTTCCTTCATTTTGCTCAGGGCATGCCAGATCATCGGCCTTCTCCCGACCGGGAGCAAATGCTTGTTGATGAAGCCGGTAAGCGGTCGGAGCCTCGATCCCGTCCCTCCCGCCAAGATGACGCCTTTCATGCTCATCGTCCTTTCCGCTCGGAATTAATGGATGAAGATCACGGGATCAAATCCCCATTTGGCGATAAATGCGTTCCGGTTCGTTTCGATCAGCGATGCGAGCGCCTCTTTCTCCTTGCGATCGAAGGACTTGCCGCCCTCGTGGTAGACGAATGTGTCGCCGGCGATCATCAGCCGATATCCGGCGATCCGCGCCCGGTAACAATAATCGTCGTCCTCGTAATGGCCGGGTGAAAACCGTTCGTCAAACAGTCCGATCCGCTCCGGCACTTCCCGCTTCATCGCCAGGCAAAAGCCGACCAGCCGCTCAGTTTGCCGCCATTTCTGCGGATTCGACAGATTGAAAAAAGAGGAGTTTTCATCGATCGACTTGTAATCGACCCGCTGGCTTCCGCTGACATAATTGGTCAGGGGACCGACTATGCCGATGTCGTCGGAAGAATGCAGACATTTCAGCAGGTTGCCGAGCCAGTGCGGTCTGACCTGCACGTCGTTGTTCAGGATCACGATGTTGTCCCCGCTTGCGATTTTGAGCCCGGCGTTGCAAGCCGCGGGAAATCCGCGGTTATGCGGCAGCGATACCAGCACCACCCGCTCGCCCAGGCAGAAATCGAGGGTGCCGTCATCGGAAGCGTCGTCGACGACAATCACTTCGTAAGGCGCGTCGGTCCACACTTTAATTGCATACAGACAGTTTTTTAATAGCGGCTTGCCATTGTAAGTCGGAATGATGATGCTCGTTTTCATGCCGACACGCCTCCCGCCCATTCCCGCCTGCGGATCGTGTCGGCGTATCCGAGACGGACGCCGCGCTGGGCGATGGCGGCGGACAGCGCCTCGAGATGGTCGCCGATGATGAGGCGTCCGACCGCGTTGCGCTCCCCGGTGTTGTCCCGGCGGGATTTGTTGGCCGTGATGACATCGACGCTGCCCGCCGTGCCGATCTTAAGGCCGAGCTGGATCGCCGTGAATTGCGCAAGGGGAGGAACGGCCAACGTCCGCATGCCGATTCGGTTTGCCGCTTCGCGGCTGATCGCATGCGGGACGGCGGTCAGCGAATTGGCCTTGAGATCGGGGCGGGCGAGCAGCCGGTTCAGCATCGCTTTCATGACCGTCACGTGGTCCCACCGCTCGAAGGAGCCGAGATACGGCGTGATGTCGTTCAGGGCGATCGCGTAGCCGTCGGCAACCATCTGGATGAAGGGCACAAGCCGCTCCGCCGGGATCACGATGTCGCCATCCACGAACAGCAAAATGTCGGAATCGGCCAGCTTGGCCCCGATCGCCCTGCCGACGTCATGACCCAACGCTTCCGCGTAGTGGACAACGATCCCGTCGCTGAGCGAGCGAAGGATCGAAAATGAAGCGTCGGAAGATCCGTTGACGACGAAAATTTTCTCCGCGAGCGGCAGCCGGTCGAGCTGCCGCAGGAGCCCCGGCAGCGTTTCTTCCTCGTTCATGACCGACACGATCGCCGCCACGGAAACTTCAGAGGGAAGCGGGATGTACGTTTCCAATTTCGCTTTGGTCGCTTCCGCGTACCCTTTGACGAACGCTTCGGCGGCCTCCCCGTACAAATCCCAGGAAAGGCGGTGAAGCCGGTGCCTCTCGTTCCATTCCCGCCACCGGCGGCCGGCGTCCGTCCTTGCCTCTTCCGCCGCTCCGTCCCGCACGGCCGACTGGCCGGCGGCGAGTCCGGCCTCATAGGCGCTTCTCCGCCAAAACTCGGCATTGCGGAGACCAAAGCCCGGTCTTTCCCCGCCGAATGTCCGCTTTGCCGGCAGACGCTTCGTCCGCGCATGCCTTCGTTTCCGCGTGCGCGGCCTTCCTGGCCGCTTTCCGCGCCGCCGGAAAATGAGACGGGCTGCCGAACGCCCCCTTTTGTTCCGCTTTTTTCTTCTGCCAAGCATCCCCTCACCTCACCATGCTGATCAGCCTGGACCCGTCGGGATACGGGCCGCGCGGCCCGAGCGCCGCAAGCAACCGTTCGAACGCCTCCGCATGGTCGCCGACAATCAGGGTCTCGAGCGGATCCTTGCGGCGCGCCCTTCTGCGCCGGACCGGATTCGGACGCCCGACATCGATGGGAGGCACGGTACGGATGTCAAGGCCCGACAATACAGCGATGGCATGCGCCTTCGGCGGCACGCACAGCTGCCCCGCGCCGATGGTCTCCAGCGCCTTTCGGTTCATGGCGTGCGGGATGGTGGTGAGCGACGCTCCGCCGAGATCGCCGCGGCCCAGGGCAATGTTCAGCGCGTGTTTGGCCAGCACGACGCTGTGCACGTCGACGCCGGATTTCGGGCCTTCATATCCGTTCAGCGCCACGTCGCATCCTGCCAGCACGGCATTGACCAGCGTTCGCAGCTTTCGGGAAGAAATGACGATGTCCCCGTCGCAAAAGAGCAGGACTTCCCCCCGGGCGTGGCGGGCGCCGACGCTTCTGCCGACATCATGGCCGAGGGCCTCCCGCAGCCGGACGATGCGCGCGCCCGCCCTCGCCGCGACGATGGCGGTGCCGTCCCGCGACCCGTTGACCACCGCGATCACTTCCGTGCGCGGATGAACCCGGAACGCCTCGCGGATCACCCTGCCGATCGTGCCGCGTTCGTTCATCGCCGGAATAATAACCGAGACGACGGGAGAGGGATGCGCACGGTTCGCCGACTTGCGTTTCTTCCTCATCGCTTCCACCTCCGCCGCGCCAGGATTCTTTGCCATTGTATGAGCGGGCGGACGGTTGGACACGGCGTTTGTGCACACCGCGCGGATCGCCGCCTCCGGCCGGACCGTTGCCCGCTTTCTTGCAAATTCCGTACCCGGCCATATCCGGGCGCGGCCCGGAAACATATATTGTACAACCTAATCGGGAGGTGGGGATAAGATGGCACAGGGGATAACTGTCTGGTTGACGGGGCTTTCCGGCGCGGGAAAGACGACGATTTGCCGCATCGCGGCGGACAGGTTGCTCCGGCGGGGCATTCGCGCGGAAGTCCTGGACGGGGATGAGCTGCGCAACGCGCTCAGTCCGGATTTGGGATTCAGCCGCGAAGACCGCATGCAGCATGCGCGGCGGACGGCATATGTTGCAAAGCTGCTGAGCCGCAACGGCGTTGTGGTCTTCGTCGCGCTCATTTCGCCTTATCGGGAAATGCGCAGCCATGCCCGCCGGGAAATTGAGCAATTCGTCGAAGTGTACGTCAAATGCCCTCTGACCGTATGCGCAAAAAGGGACGTCAAGGGACTCTATCGCAAGGCCGCGCGGGGAAAAATCCGGCAGTTTACGGGTATTTCCGATCCTTACGAAGAGCCGGACCATCCCGATCTGGTGCTGGAAACCGACCGGGAGTCGCCGCAGGAAAGCGCGGAGAAGCTGCTGCAATACCTGAAAGCAAGCGGCCGGCTTCCTCCGGAGCCGTCTTAGGCGCCCAGCGACGCGAACGTTTCGGCCAGCCCCCGTTCGAAGGTGTAGCAGGGCTTCCATCCCAGAAGGCGGCAAGCCTTGCGATTGTCCAGGCAGCTTGAGCGAATGTCTCCCGCGCGGCCCGGCTCGTAAATCCTCGCCGGCGAAAAGCCGAGAATGCCGGACAGCGCATCGGCCAGAGCGTTCACCGTCACGCTTTGGCCCGAACTGATGTTGAGCGTCTCTCCGTCCGCCGCGTCAGCCGCGTCGGCAAGGGCCCGGGCGGCGTCGCGGACGTAAATGAAATCCCGCGTCTGCTCGCCGTCCCCGAATATGCGCAGCGGCAACCCGGCGGCGATCCGCCGCAAAAACTGGGCGACAACGCCGCCCTCCCCGTGCGGTTTTTGGCGTGGTCCGTAAACGTTGGCGAAGCGGCAAATGGTAAAAGCCGGTCCTCCCCGTTCCGCGATCAATCGGATGTACGCTTCGGCTGTCCATTTGGACAACCCGTAGCACGAAACGGGCCTCACAGGCGCTTCTTCATCCGCCGCCCCGGCGCCGGGATCGCCGTAAACGGCCGCCGTCGAGGCGAAGATCAGCTTGCCCGCGCCGCCGGCCCGGCAGGCGGCAAGCACATTCAACGTGCCGCGGATGTTGACGTCGGCATCGAGTCCGGGCTCCGCCTGAGAGCGCCCCACGTCGCATTGCGCGGCCAAATGGTAAACGAGCCTGGGACGAATCCGCGCGAAAATCCGCATCAGCAGCGCGTCGCGGATATCCATTCGGATGAGGCGGATTCCGTCCGCCACATTTTCCGCGCTTCCCGCCGACAAATCATCCACAACGACAACCCGGTAACGATCCTTCAGAAGTTCGGCCAGATGCGAGCCGATAAAGCCCGCCCCGCCCGTGACGACCGCTACCGGCCGCTCATTGCCGGCCACGGGAGATTCACCGCCCCGGGGCCGGCGCAAAACCGGTCAAGGCCAGCAAGGGAGCCAGATGCTTGTTGCTTAATGCCTTCAGCTCGTCATCGAATTCCCGGCGCCATTCGCCGATCTTGCCTTTGCGAAACGTGGCGGAAGCGGCGGG
>Ga0065720_1020416_pt1 | contig 14685 bp, 20 predicted proteins | sample Thericmetagenome_FD_59107 | JGI IMG/M metagenome (GOLD analysis project Ga0065720, IMG submission 59107) | Thermophilic microbial communities from the Joint Bioenergy Institute, California, USA of rice/straw/compost enrichment - eDNA_2 v2... | ecosystem: Engineered > Solid waste > Grass >... | reverse complement strand
CCGCCAATGCATGCTTTGCAGCAGTCCTTCTCGCTGGTCGGTCGCGAGAAATTCAAAATACCGGGCCAATGGGCTCCTTCTGCTGATAATCAAATGCTGACGGCCGTGTCTCTGAACGGCCATTAGCGGGCTTGGCGCCCCGGCTCCAACGAACAGTGTTGGGGAAACTTTTTGCGGCTGTGATGCAGTCATCTTCTTCGTATCCCCCTATGCTCGCAGCTGGATACCGACTGACCCAGAATCTTGCGCGACGCGTTTGAAAAGATTGCAAAGCTCTTCCGACAGCACCTTGTTCAAACGAGATTCCGACACTTTCCTTACTATTTCGGAACAAAAAGGACCGTTGATAGCACTCACAAAAGTCCCAGAGCCTCCTGAGTGGTTGCGCCCAGGCTTTCTGTGAACTCGAATGTTATGCCATACTATATCCAAGAGTGTCTGGGACCCAGACAGCAAAGCAAACTGGATGATCCGGTTTGGTCCCATTAGTAGATTAGCTCCCAGTTCCTAGTGACAGAAAAAAAATATGGACCAGAGGTTGTGACTCCCAGCACTCAGCGGGGCCATTCTGAAGGGTTCACAGGACTTAAACTACCACAGTTGCAGTCGTTTTAAAGATGGCCCCAGTCATTTTTGGACAACTGCTATGTTAGTTGAACTGGATCTGTACCGTCAATATAACTAGGGAACCGGTTACCCTATTTTACTTTGGAATAGACTCGTGCCGGGGCACGGGTGATGCAGGGCCGACCAAGCAATCCTTTTCTATGCTACATTATTGCCAGTCTTTCTTGTAACATGATGGCATCGCAGTGCGGGCCGTGGCATAGGTATCGCTCTTCCCTACGCGTCTAGCTACAGCAAGAACCTGAATCAATGAGAACGATGTTACACTTATCAGCCCAGCAAACATTCTGCTTATGTGTCCAAACTCATGTTTCCTTTAACGATCTAATCTGAACTTCAGCATAATCCAGAAACTCAAGATGATCCGACGCTCAGTGGACGATTATGAGCTGTCCAAGACCAAGGCAAGCAACTCTCGAAGAGAATACTGCCATCAACTGTTTCTCAGTTTCACCGAAGGAAGTCATATGTCGGAAACTCTCTGTTGTAGTAGGTAACCTAATCCCGGTCTTCTGCTAACAGCCAAAGCTACAACATAGTAGACAGTAGGAAGTAGGCGGCTTGCCTTCAACCAAGTAGGTGGGTAAGTTGCTGCCTGTAATTCAAAACCTGTAAGCACGATCGTATTTGAGGATGGTAAGTAGACTCACAAACAGTTTCGCGTCTATTACGGCGTTTCTCTGTAACCCAAAGCGTCACGAAATAGATCTCTGTCTGCCTCCAACAAGATGCTCAGCAATGCTTTTTATTTCGAAGAATTCTTGAAGAATGCCATAGAACATGAGCTCCGCTCTATACTTGCACGCCTTTGCAAGAAACTGATGATGGATTGGGACATTCTGGTCAAGTACTCCGCCAGTGTTGTGCTCAACAAGAGCACAGTCGCACGGCTTTGTCATCTCTTCTTAATTGTGGTGAACTTTTTTGAGAAAGCGAAAACAAGCCAGATGCTTGTTGATATCATCTCCAGGTTAGCTCGCAACCTGCTCTCGGCCATGGCTGTCGAGTTGTCTAAGTTCAAAACGTTTACTAATATAGTTCTCATTCCGTGTTCCCTAAACTAGGTGTTTTTGTAATGGATGAAGAAAGCGATGCTTGGGGAGACACACCCGACTTTCAAATTGATGATTATGTTAAGAATCAATAGAATAGCCTTAATGGCTTTATGTGGAAGTGCTGCGAAAAAACGGAAGCACCGAGGGCTGCAAATTACTGCTCATGTGCCTGTCGGGAAAGATGGACCTGGAAGGAGGATCGACATGATGGAAGTACTCTAGTCCAACAGGCGGTTAGTCCACTCTATCTATTGGAACATGATGACAGAGTTAGTGTCGTGAGTTACGTCAGCGTTTCATTGGTGGCGGGCATGAGAAGTAAACCTCCCCGTCCTTATTCCCATCGGGTTGGTCCTCGTCATGATCATCCCATATACCAATACTACTGCCCCTCCGTCTTTCATATCTTAATATTTCACATTTAAATAGCGTCAAAAAGATCACCATTGTTCGATCGACATCAGCTTGTATGTTACAATATATGTGCAATCTGTTCTGTTTCTGAAACAGGATAGCTGGGGCTCCTTCTTCATGTGGACAGCTTCTATATTGATAAGCAAATAGGAAACGTGTGGCCCGTGGTCACCTGGTTCTGTGTCGATGTCATCGGGTGCACTCCTGACCCACGATGCAGTCTGGTCCATGGTTTCTCTATTCTCGCCGTCAACACGGGCAACACGAGACATGCTCAACACCTGACATACCTGAAACTCTCCTCCTACTGACGAACTGAACAACATTAGCCAGCAAATCGTTAGCCCGCTTCTTGTGCTCATGTTAAAACGGAAGGAGTCTGGTCAACCGAAGACAGCGCGAACCAGAGAACGGAAGTGCAGGCCACCGCGTCCGTCCCCAAACAACTTCAATTATGTCAACAAAGAGGACAAAGAAGATATGTGGGGTATCAAGATCTCGGTAATGTTTGTGTGAGGAAGATATCATGGATTATTTCCAGTTCCCTACAGATCAGGAGCTTCCCACTCCGGTTATCCGCCTCTACAAGGGTGATCACGCTACAAGGTTTCATGCATATGTATCTTTTTTGGAAGCCCGACAAGTTCAAGAATATTAGGCGGAAGTACAAAGTACAGCTGCCAGACACATAGCCGTTTTGCTATAGATGGGGCGAGCCACTTGACCCAAATTACAACCGAGGGCGGATCCGCCAATTCCATCCTGGTCACTCGATCTTTGCAACCGTTATAAGCCGTCTGCTCATTGCATCTTGACCTTCGATATTCTTTATATTTCGTGACAAATACCCACCCCCAGTTAACTTATGATATACCTTAACCATTCTATCATGCTGATTGGTGTCACATGGACACGGCAGTTCAAGGAAAGGGATGTCCCCGACTACCAACACAAGGGACACCAGAGACAGGATGATTGTGAGCGGCACAAATATGTGGTTGATCCCGGAAGAAATCTAGAGCCGGGTGACCGAAAAGAATGAGCCATACGGCCGAGGCATGATGAGGATTCTATAAAGGAAGCTACTCGGTCATGATGAACTTCCTTTGGTTCCTCCTCTCCCTGACACAAGGACATTGAGGACCAAGAAAGATTATTGCACGTAGTAATTGACTTCGCTGTGCACCCCACATTGCCAGTGGCCATCATCTAACCCATTTGACCTATTGTCGATCCTTGCTTGCACCAGACCAAGTCACTCGTTATAATTGATGACCCTTCCTGAGCTCTTTACTCTCCTCACGAAATTAGCGAAACCTTCCAGGCCTAGTACCAATCATGATGAATATATTTAGAGTGCTGTAACGATATCGGCATGGATGCATGCGTGGTCTGTTATTGCAAAGAGAGTTGAAGAGAATGATGCTGTCGGGTTTGAGGATGCAAACAGCGCTGAAGCCGAAGAAAGCTCTAACGTCCAGGAAAGTTCCGAGGATGATACCAACGAGAGCTCCTCAGAATCCATTATTTATGATGTGGATGAACTCTCCGAGTCGGATGGGGATATCAGCAAAATCAAATATTCTCATCAATCACGCAAGGGGCAATGGTGAGATCTATGCTTGGTGTAAATCGCATAGCCATCTAGTAAAGCAATGTTAGGGAACATCTATTGACTTATCATATGATGTATGATCATTTGAGGGACTTTTAGCTGTGATATCTTCTACGCTTCGATCTTAGCATTTTTCCTCTTGTCCTGTTAACAACGTCGCCACTCTCTTTTTTTGTCCATTGGCCTATACGACTAACAGTATAAATTAACGAAGAATGTAGATCTCTCTGAAGAGGAGAGAATAGATAAGTTTTACACCCGGTAGAGGATAAGCCGGCATTTTGCCATTCCCCGACAAGAAATCCCCAAATTTCTCCATGTAAGTCTCAAATATGAATAACAGAAGCATTAGGCTGCACGGAAGCCAGTGTACCCCCGTAAGCCGACGTTACACTATTGAAATCCCGTATACATTGAGTGCCATTGCTTCCGGCGCAAAACATACAACCGACATTTCAAATTGCCTTACCCAATCTTCCGGGATTTGCCAAGTCACTCCTCATGGCTTAATACAAAAGCCGCTCCACGAAACCCAATTGTTCGTTGATCTCTGGTGATCTTTGTAGCTGCCATCATTTTAGCCAAAGCATGTGCAGTGGCTGATCTCATTATCATAACTCCGATCCACAATGGCCCGGGATTGGGAAACGCTGCTTTGCCCAATATGTAGTGATTAGGGTATATCGGAACAATAATGATCTGGACTTTCTACTTTGAGAGCGGTACTGTCCTCTAAAATTCTGCTTGCCGCCATAACTCTGTTGAAAAGCCCCCTGCACCCCTATGGACTTTGAAACATGATAGCCCAGCAAGCAAAAGGATCTGAGCCATTGTCAGGGCGAAGCCCAGCGCTTGGAAAGCATCATGCACTACCGTCTACTGTCATTCATCACTGCCTCGGTGGCTCTTCAAGCCACATACGCTTCCCCGGCCCTATCTCCTGAAGTATATGATTATATTGTTGTTGGAAGTGGCCCTGGAGGGGGGCCTTTGGCTGCTGAGCTTGCAAGAGCTGGGTACCCTACACTACTAATCGAAGCAGGTGGCGATGAGGGTGAGAACCCTACGTACGCCGAAATTCAGCACTTCAATGAGGCAGCCAATGACGAAGCTACGCGCTGGGATTTCTGGGTTAAGCACTCTGACGACCCTGAGCGTGAGGCCAAATTTGAACATACTACTTGGGACACGGGCGATGGGACTTTCTATGTTGGCCTAGATCCTCCGGAAGGTGCCAAGTATCTTGGAATCCAGTATCCCCGTGCCGCCGTTTTGGGCGGGTGCGCCATGCACAATGCGGGAGTATGTTCACTGCCTGCTGATGACGACTGGAACATTATTGTCAACAAGACTGGTGACACGAGCTGGGAAGCAAAAAACATGAGAAAGTACCTCAAGAAGATCGAGAAGAATGAATATCTTCCTCCTGGTAACCCAGATCACGGCTATGACGGTGAGTTTCGCTACTTTCCACTGCTCCGTATCTCCCATATTCATGTCTGATGATGTTTTTAGGCTGGCTATCAATCACTGTATCAGATGCCTCGTGGGCCAAGAATGAGAGCCTGTCGCAGACAAGAATTCTTAAGAAGATTGCGGAGCTCACGGGTCAGGATCCAAAGAAGGCAGCCGAACTTGTGAGCCGCGACATCCTCGAGGTTGGTGATGATGTCGACGAGACAGTCTCCTTCTATAATATGGCTTTCCACGCGACCGCCAAGGGAGAGCGCAGCAGTCCCAACAGCTACATCCGCGCGACACTCGCCGACCCAGCTGGTTATCCCTTGACGGTCAAGCTGCACGCACTCGTCACGCGCGTACTATTTGACAACGCCACTCTTATTCCAGGCAGCACCCCACGTGCTATTGGAGTTGAGGTCATGACGGGTCCCTCACTCTATCGTGCGGATCCTAAGCATGTCCCTGGAACCAAAGGTCCGATTTCTCAGATTTACGCCAAACGCGAGGTTATAATTTCAGGTGGTGTCTTCAACAGTCCACAAATCCTCAAGCTTTCTGGAGTCGGTCCAGCTGAAGAACTTAAAAAGTTTGGAATTCCCGTCGTTGTTGATCTTCCCGGTGTGGGCGAGAACCTAGGCGACAACTACGAGGGCTCTCTCCTTGGAATCGCCTCTTCCCCAACCAACAATGCCGGCCAGATCACTCTCCTTTTCCGCACACCGAATGCGCCGACCAAGAAACGCAACATATATGCCTGGTGTGGCTCCTTCTCCTTCGAGGGATTTTGGCCCGGATTCCCAACCTGGTATGGCAACAAGGTGTACACCTGTGCTTTGGTCCATCTGGCGCCCAAGTCACAAGCTGGCAGTGTCAAGCTTCGCTCTGCTAATCCGCAAGATACACCCGAGATTAATTTCCGATTTTTTGAGTATGGCGGTGACCACGATCTCCAGGAACTCGTCGAGGCGGCAAATATTCTACGAGAGGCGTGGAAGGCAGCGGGAGAGCCTATGGCGCCGATTGAAGAACTGCATCCCTGTAAAGGCCCTGTGCAACCTGGGAGCGAGCGGTGCAGCGATGAGGAGCAAAAAGAGTACTTTAAGCTACAGGCATACTCGCATCATGCCTCGTCGACTTGTGCGATCGGAGGAGATGACGACCCAATGGCGGTATTGGATTCGAAATTCAGGGTCAGAGGTGTTAAGGGATTGCGAGTCGTTGATGCCAGCGTCTTCCCAGTTGTCCCAGGCGCGTTTCCCAGTTGTCCGACAATGATGATCAGCGTGAAGGCTGCTGAAAATATCATCGAGGAAGCCAGGAGGACAGATAAAAAATTGTGAAAAATAGCGAAAGCACGGTTCTGTCCTCATCTCACTGAAAGGGTGTCATCGAAGCTAGCGCTTGGCCTGATTTGTATCTTCATTACCTGTATTGTGGCTCTACTAAAAGCATTCCTTCCAGATATATTATCTAGGTGTAGCTTTTAAAAGTTCGAATCGAAGGCTATGCTCTATCTTTAATATGCTCTCCACATCGCCAACTCATCATGACTTAAAGTTTGGGATTCTTTTTCCTCAGAACCTCTGGCGTGACTTCCCTCTTCCACTCCTCGTCGATGATCATTTTTTCCCTTCTGTCAACCTTAACCCACCTCTGCTGCAAGTCGTCTTGCTCGTTCCTCCACCTCTGAATTTCCTGCTTCAACCACCCGCTGATTGCATCCGCTGTCTCTCCAACCTTCTCCATGGCCACCAGATGCCCGCAATCTAGAACTACCTCTTTTACCCTTCCTTCCTTAGCACCCCCACTTCCTCCCAAACCAGACCCTGTCCTTTCCAACTTGAGTTTTCTTTGATCTGGAGTCGATGCGTCCGACTTCCCACCAAAAATATATAGCACACTAGGCCTAACCTCCGGGAGCTTCTTGAATGCATAAACAGGCTCGGGCCGGTAGAAAGGATACCCCTTCGGCGGGGCCTTATCGGTTTCCGGATCACGATCAATGATCTTGCCGTTCGTCTTGCGGAACGTAGGGCGAAGGAAGACGAACAGTTCTTGGTGCTTGGTTGTCGTAAGTGTTACACTGCCCGCGGGCGCCGAACCAGCTGGGTACAGTTCTGTGGGTATCTCGCGCAGACCGTACTTCACCCAAAGATCAAAGACGCGAGGATCCCAAGCTTGGTAGAATTTAGACTGCAGGAACTTGGCCTTGGCAGATTCACGAGACTCCCAAAGGTCGCGCCGCATGGTCGAGGCGATGGCAGGCATGATACCTGAGTTGGACCAGAGTGGTTGCATAATGGGGTCGATGAGGATTAATGAGTGGAACAAACGAGGGTTGGAAAGAGCGAGGAGAGTGCTGGATGGAGGTCAGTCTTCGATCAGCCTAAGGAGAAACATGTGGTCACTTACAGTTGGGCGCCGCCCATGCTATGACCAACTCCCACCAAGGGGTGAGGCATTTGATCGCTTTTCTGAGTTATCAAGGCCAGAATATCCCGGGTATTATCCCACCAGCTCGCTAAAAGGGGTCAGCAATTTACTGTAGCCCGTGATACATACATTTACGGAGACGTACGATCATTTCCAAGAAGCTTCTCATTTAAGACGCCCGACTGACCCTGATTCCACATGTCCGCGATCCAGATGGAGCGGATGCGCACACCACTGTTGGCAAGCCGCTGATGCAGGTCATCCCAAAGAGGCTCATACAATTCCTGGTAAGAGTGTCAGCATGTTCAACGCAATCGCTCTCTGGTTAAGGCGACGTGCCTTGGGAAAGCCATTCGCATGGGCGCCGATGATAGTGACATCTCCGAGTTGCGGGTTGGGGTTGTCTAAGGGGATGTATTGCTTGACAGCTAGTTTGATCTTTCCAGCGTCAGCATCGCCGTTGACCGTAGCCGTGGCATACTCGCGCGTGTGGGCGCCGTTGACGATGTGCTCGACAATGCGAAAAAACTTCATCGTAACCGCTGCAGTCGTTCAATTCCTCCTGAAGTCCAAGCCTCGCAGATACAATGCAGGCGCAGGTGTAACGTTCGCGTTCAAAGAAACAACATAGATCCGAGGTACCACTCGTCGTTATGGCGGGTGATGTGGATTGAAATGCTGCCCAGGCCCTCCCCAGCAGCCGGGGTACTATGTCCCGAGATGGCCATCACAAGAACCCTGCGTCTACGCCGCGACAATCTTGCCTCGGTCGAACAGTGGGGCGTTATCGGTCGCACTGCTCCACTCGGCTATACTTCTCCGCATTCGCCTGTAAGAAACAGCCGGCAGCTGATCCGCAACTCCGCAACGGGCTTCGACTAACAAGGCCAACAGCCGCCTTCGCGTCGGCCCGCATTCAGTAATCCTTAAATCGTCGGGAGAACGACCAAAACAGATGAAGCCGGGCTGGTCAACTCTCCATGAGACAACAACGTTGCATTCGACCTCCACAATTGCACTTGTGCAGCGTGGCGTTGTCGAATCCGACCTCGACATTCGGTCCCTGCAGGAGACCGCAACCTTAACTCTTATAACGTGGCTTCAGAGCCCTGATTTGACTATAAGCCCTCCTGCCCGGCCTGCTGTGTCTTCCTGTGGCTGACATGTCACCGCTGTCACGAGCATTCAGGTAACCAACGAGAGGGTCAAAATGGCTTTAATTACCAAATGCCTCTTCGTCTGTCTACAAGTGCTAGAACTTTGGGAAACCAGACCCATCCCATGTAATGCCAATGACTATGACCCAACATATCGACAGATAACCCCAGAACCAAAACGTGGATATGGCCGATTGCCCAAAACGAATGCTCAGTTGCTCACACCCTCGCAAATCTTTTTTAACGCTGATGGTTCCAGCTTCACAAGTATCTTCCAATCCCATCATCCTCTCTGTTGTTTCACTATATCCTCCACTTTTTTATACTCAACCGCAACCTTATCCGTCTGCACGATCCTGCCCGGTGGCAGCTCCACCTCTTTTGTTGTACTTCCTCCTCGGCTATGCCATCCGCCACCAGCTACACTTGTCCTGTTCCCTCCGGAGGTTCCAGGCCTTATTCCCGTAACACTATTGCTTGTGCTCCTCGTCCCAAGTAAGACACTCAGCCCCGCGAATCGGCTCAAACTATTCGTTACACTTCTCGACAGCTGCCAATTTTCTAATCTACTTTTGCTACACCATACTGAGGAGTCTAAGCCCCCACCTCTCCCATGGTTCCTGCCTTATCTAAGTGCGTTGCCTGACTCGTGCTGACTCTCATGTTCTTGCTGCCTATTTCTGCCATGCTGAGGATAGTGCCTGACCTAGCTTCTGTGTAAATATTTCCAAGCTTAGAGCTGTGATAGAAGTACACCGGTGCTGGTGGTGGCCTCAAGTCTCAGAGCACGCAACATCGGGACGGAAGCTGCAGTGATAGTGATGGCCGCCTGTGCTGCCGCTAGGATGACAAGCATCGTGGTCGACTCGGTAATTGTGGACTGTGAGATGGACGCCAGCTGTGTGATCTTAACGATAGACGCAATTCCAGCACTGCCACTGTGTTGACTTCGTGGGTTATCACCACCGGCATGGACGCATGGTTCGATTGTCTTATGATACTCTCATGCTCATGGCTACCAAAACATTAAATTTCTCTTTACGATTCACCGTCAGATCTGCAATAGTTTTCCAAGGAAAAAGCGCTAAGACGATGTCCATAATCCCGGAGTACACTTCGCAGCGCTTAGCAACCGTCCTTTTTGACTCATTTCAAAGACTGAATTGACAATTGCAAATATGTTGTAATGAACCTGAATCTGTTTTGAGATGCGACTCCTGGGACCCACGGCCGCCACAACTTGACATGTAGGTATTGTCCCCAGGTCAAAATATGGCTCCCCCAAAAACAATGTTCACCGTGAGGATGATCCCCACCACCACAATGTTAACCCAACCGGACGATATCAGCAAGATCGTGAAGTCAAATGAGGTCTTGCTCCATAGAGCTGCTAGAATGTAGAAGGTGCCAGCAAACTTGAATATCATGAGGAAAATCTCCAAGTTATCGAAGTTGAACTGGGACAGAGGTCTCCCAAATCCCAACTTCACACGCTGATATGAACATACAGTGTGCTACAAGAGAAACCTAGATATACATAAGTTTTCTTCATTCTCTTCTGGTGTTGAGTTTATCAGAGATCAACTTACCCATGACAGAATGAGTAGATGGCCATCCCACCATAGCCCTCGATGTATCGAAAACTTGCAATGCACTCTCAATAACAGGAATGATGCGGATAACGCAGTCAAGAACCAGAGTGTACATTTAGTTTGTGGGCTAGAGTCGGTCGTCGGTGGTAGTCGAGAGACAAAAGCGCCACTCCTGGAGGTTAGACGAGGCTTCAATCTCTCCATCAGCTGCCTCTTCTTTGTTAAATGTTATTGCGTGTTTCTAAGGATACTTGCTTCCGATAGGCAAAGCTGGACGTGTGAAATGTAGTTGGCGGGAAAAAAACTCGTGGACATAGGAAGCGATCGCGTGTTGTTAGGCTTCAAAGGCAAGACTTTGTTGATCCAAGGATGCTCCCTCCTGAGCTCACAGAGTTCGTACTCCTTAGAGTCCTTCTAAAACATGAGACTTAGGAGATCAGCGTTTTGATCAAGACATCCCTTAAGGTTTTGCAACATGTCAACGGACGGAAGCCAAGTCCTTAGTAAAAAGGGCGCAAACAAACAAGCAATGGACAACAAAGAAAAGAGGCGTCTAATATCGGGTTGGAATGAACTCGCTCTAATCACACAGACTCATATCATAAAGTTATTAACAAAATTTCTGCGTAAGCATACGAAGTTGACGATCTCACTCGCAGACGATCTAGACATAAGATGAGTGCCAGCAGAAGAAATAATGATCATCGTTAGGGATCCAAGTTACTCCTACAAACGAATATCTGAGACAAGTTACTATCATTCGTTATCTTCTTACCAAGACCAGGCTGCAGTTTCGGCCTACCCGACTCTCTATCTTGCAAGAAACAGATAGACAACTCTCGATTGAGGTCATGCAGATCCAAAGCGGCAAAAGTGTGGATGCACCCGGGATCGAACCGGGGACCTTTCACACGCGCAGCTCAAGATGCGAAGCGAAAATCATACCACTAGACCATGCACCCATCAGTGGCAGGTGGCGTAATATTGATTAGTATATCATTGTTTATCATCATATCTTCTAGTTGCGAGACCCATCAATATTTGATTAGAAAGCGTGCTAAAATGGGAATTCTCGGGGTAGCAACTTGGTGGCCTGCTCATTCAGCTTATTGGACACGGCATATCTAAATCGTTGATACTGCTGGTAGCTTAGTGTATCTACAATATATCGAACGGCTCAAGTTCATGCTCCGTAAGAGTTTTTCGGACTCATTAGCAATAGCAGGAAGCTTATGGATGAGCAGCTAGTGATCATAACATAAATAAGTTTTTCCTTCCTTGATCTCCTTCCTATTTGCAGAGTGGTACTCTACAAAGGTTATAACCAACTTGGGACATGTTCCCTCAAGTGTAAAGTGGGATCAACTCAGGGTTTTGATCGCGTGATTCACTGGTCTGTCCATCTACTTTTCCTTGATTCTCAACCATGTAAACATCAGGACTCGAACCTCATGACCGTCTATCTGCTCATTTAGCGGTTCCCCGTATCGAGACTAGCCAGCAATGTTAATCTTAGTGCCGTTGAGCTTTGGGGAAAAGGGCAGCAAGCCCGCTTCGACGCATTCCCCATAATCTTCCACCTAAGCATCCTTAAGAACTTCTTAGAGGCTGCTAGCAACTATAGCTTGGCAGCGGTGTCAAAATCCACGCATTGACCTTATTTTTAGCATTGGGGACAGTTCGGATACTCCTTTTCTACTTTCATCATGGAGCACTGGCTGTCTACCATTAGCATTTCCAAATTCAACGCCATCAGGGAAGGCACACCAATGGCATAGACCATTCTCGGGAACGGAATGATCGCCTTATCATTCGGGCACCAGTCACTTCCTGCATACACATTTTTGCACACTTGGTATACCGTCCTGTCACACCAATTGACAGTAACCACAACACAACCTATTCTGCACCAACGAAGCTTGGGATAATTTACTCCCTGTGGTTGCTTTCCTCACCTCAAGAAGTACATCAATAAACGCCTCTTTCTTAAGCAGAGTAGTTAGATTCGTTTCAAGTTTTCTCAGTTGACGGGACTCCGCTCGTATCCACTATGCACACATATAGTTTAAGCTCATGTTGCTTAGCAGGGGAGTGTCAACGTAGATTTCAGCATCTCACTCTTATCTCAAAATATCTGGCGTTGACCAGACAAACTGTTGGAGCTGTAATGATTGTTTCCCAGTGATTTGGAGGGTTGGAATCTTTTTGCTTTGTCATTGTACAGGTCTGTCAGTTCTTGGTGGTGACTGTTTTGGTGGCCATATTTCAAGGCCAGCCGGCACGCTTTATCCACGTCACGAGCAGCAAGAATTAGCTGATCATTGTACTTGGCGACAAAGTCTCTGAAAAGAGATTGTGGGATCACAATGGAATGAGGGCTAAAGTGAAATCCAAGGAACCTACCAATTCCTTGGCATCTCGTTTTCAGAAGTAACGGTGTCTTGTGTGACCACAACGAAGGGAATCTTTCGCTGTATCAGATTCATGATGGTATCGATGACACCGGAAGCCAAGTTTTGACATTGTTTCCCTCAATTGGATGAATGTATTGTATTGAAGGGCCACGCCTGTCATATGGGCATTGCAGTCCAAGAAGAAATATCCTTGACGGCCGACATATAGAACACCGGTGACACAAGAGCTGAGAAGGGCAAAGGCATATCTGATTGGTAGAGCCCAGAAAATATTGAGGGATGGCAATGATGAGTTAGATAACCTTTCCACGCTGAGGAAAACCCCTGAAGATCGCAGGAGACCGCGAGGTACTCACAAGGGCAAAGGGGTTCTGTAAAGGGACACGATGAAGGATTTCTCTTAGTTTTCGTCTCCCGAACACAAGGACACTGAGGATCAAGAAAGATTATTACACGTAGCAATTGACTTCGCTATGCACCCCACATTGTCAGTGGCCATTATCTAACCCATTTGACCCATTGCCGATCCCTGCCTGCACCAGACCAAGTCACCTGTTACAACGCCAGTCGAAGCGAACATTGGTGATTTTTTCATAGTTGGTCGATTCTTTTACAAAGTACTACAATTGAGAAGATAGAGACAGATGTAGTTAAATATATTTATTAAGCCTACTAATTTCTTATAGAGCATGTCTCATTCTAGAACCGCAGCTAAGTCTTTTAGAGCGATCCAAAGCTAGAACAAGCAACACACTAGGCTTTCTACAACTGGGCTGTGAAGTCCCGAAACACTAAGAAAATACTTGGCTATGAATCAAAGCCAGCATTTCCCATGCAATAACTGAATCGGTTTCCGTAGCACTGCCATCATATCTGAAAGCCGTCTGAGCCTTTTCCCTTAGGTTTTAACTCATAACTTAGGTAGGCTAACGAAATTATAATTCATACTCATTGATACTGTCTTTAGCTTTATCACACAATGCTTACTCCTTGACAGTTGCGCATGGTCGTCCATGTACATAAACGAGGACCCCTGTTGTGAGGGGGGAATTCGGGACTACTCTAGATTATCAAGAGCTTCCAATTGTCACCCCGACTACGAACCTTCAACGTCAAAAAGAACGATGCATCTGAGTGTGAAAGCACCCGATTCAACTGGTCCACCATGCCTCCCTTAGGGTCAGCCAGCTATGTGCCAAGGCCTGGGGGCTCGGCCTCAGGATCGACCCAAACAAGACGGAGGTCCTCTACATTCCCCCCCGCGGGGCCCGGGCGAAGCGAAATAGGATAAACCCCGCCAGAATCTCGACTCAGATCGAGGGAGTGTGCCTCTCCCCGAGCAAGTCCATCAAGTGGCTAGGAGTCTCGCTAGACCCCAAGCTCCGCCCTGCAACCCACGCTGCTGCCAGGGCATCGGCCACGGCCTTGGTGGTAGGCCTGGTCAAACGCCTATCCAGCACGAGCCGTCGGGGTTTCCCCCCATCGGCAGGCCCCAATATTTTCAGCACAGTCGCCACCCCCTCTCTCCTCTATGGCATGGTACAACCCGAGACAGGCCCAACTAGGGCTGGGGTTAACGGTCGCCCAGTTCCATCCAGACTCACGACGGTTTGGTCGTCTCTCGCCAAGATCGCGAACGCGACGCTGAGAGCGATATTCCCGGTGTGGAGAACGATACCGACCCCGACACCGTGGCTCTGGTGGTTGGCTGGTGTGTACCCCGAGTACCTGCTTGACAGAGAGCGGGCACGGTGCAGAACCTGTATCAAGATGTTACCGGCTGACCACCCTCTGTATGTAAGGCTTGCCCGACCACCTTACCGCGGCTGGTCCCGTTTGCATCAGGCAGCTTTTGGTCTCGAGGCTAGGCCCCAGTGGGAGCCCAAACGCCTAGGCGTTAGGGCGTGGCTCGGCCTC
>Ga0065720_1004146_pt1 | contig 14691 bp, 14 predicted proteins | sample Thericmetagenome_FD_59107 | JGI IMG/M metagenome (GOLD analysis project Ga0065720, IMG submission 59107) | Thermophilic microbial communities from the Joint Bioenergy Institute, California, USA of rice/straw/compost enrichment - eDNA_2 v2... | ecosystem: Engineered > Solid waste > Grass >... | reverse complement strand
GCATGGAAGGATCAAGAGTTGCATGTGGTGTTTAATGATGGCACATGGCGAAGGCTTAATTCAGACGGTACATGGACGCAGCTTGCAACCGGTCTGAACACATCGGCTGAATGGACATTCGCTAACTTCAAGGGGAATCTGTCTGGCATCAATCTTATCGGCAGTAATGGTGTGGATCCGATCAAGCGATATGACGGTTCAACCGTCTCCAATCTGTCAGGCGCTCCATCCGGTGGTAACTACATCTGCACCCAATCCAATCGACTATATTGCGCGGTAGGAAACGAGATACGATTTTCTGCACTCAATAAGGCTGATGACTGGACAACCGTAGACGATGCGGGATCGATCGTCCATGAAACGAATGACGGGGAAACGATCATCGGTTTGAACGAGGGTATCGGTCATGTGACTGTCCTTAAACCTTCCTCCATCTACGAACTATGGGGCAAAGGGCCAACGAGTTACAGACTCCAGCCTGCCGCAACAGACATTGGTGTCGTAGCGGATAAAGCGGCATCGATCCACGACGACATAATGCCCTTTATTAGCCGCGATGGTATTTACCTATATCAAGGTGGGGTAAGACCAGAAAAACGCTTCTCGCAGGCCGTACAGTCGTTTATACGCGATTCTAACAAGGCGAATCTATCTAAGTCAGTTACTGCTAGTGATGGAGAGCATATCTACTTTGGAATCCCGTATAAATCGACCGAGACTGACACCATCCTGCAATATAGCCCGCGTTACCAAGCTTGGTATCCGTGGACGGGGATATCACCAACCCACATGATTCGTATCGGACAAGACCTCTATATAGGCGATTCTACGGGTCGTGTGCTGCGTTTAGATGGCGATAAGGACAATGGAGCAAATATATCGTGGAAAGCCGTGACAAAGCCGTTTACAGCGGCTACAGCGGCACGTAAACAGCATTGGTTCAAACTCTATGTGGTGGTTGATCTGCCGTCAGGAAGCACGATGAGAATTTACCTTAGCCCGTCCGTCAGGGGTAATGATTGGGTTCTGGCAAAGACGCTCACAACCGATGCGGATATGCAATTCAAGAAAATCCTGATTCCGACCAACTCTATTGCAAACGCCAATGCGGTGAGGATCAAATTAGAGGGTACGGGAAAAGTAACGATACACGAAATCACACGTCAATTACGCGAAATGCCAATGAGGTGATGATATGCCAACCGAAAATATTCACATCGTCCAATCACAACGCGAAAAGACTCTTCAAGAGCAAATCGACTATTTGACAAACGAACTGGCTAAGACTCAGAAAACGTTGAATTACCTGCTAAACGATGGTGGTATTGACTTTGACAACATCAACGAAATCAGAGTACGGAAGGGAACCAAGTGGTATCTCATCAACGAAGAAGGAATCGTAGCGAATAACGGAACGACAAACACGTTCGATTTTGATCTTGATACCGGAAACTTATCTATCACGGGAATCATCACAGCATTGGCAGGTATGATCGGCGGATGGACGATTCAGGGGAATGCGTTGTATTCCAGTACGACGACATATCCGCGCATTGTCATTGATCCTGGCAGCAATCAAATCACATTCTATGCTAATGCGACAAAATATGTTCAGATCGGATGCGTCAATTACTACGGAGGGACAACTGATCCATATATTCGGATTCATGACGGAAGTGACTATGTTGAGTTCGATCTGAACTCTTACTACCTGTCTTTCAACGGGACAAGGGAGATTCGACTTGATTTCCCAATAATCCGACTGGATGACATTGTTTTTGTCAATTTCAACAATTTGCGTGATGAGATGAGTGGGGATAGCATATGGAATATCGTGATGGACTTGGAGGATGAAATCAATAACAAGGCCGATCATTTCAACGGATACAACGGCCCTGTTGTCGTAGGTGATGGTTTTGGTGGAACAAAAACACTGTATTTTACCAATGGAGTGCTGACAACTGTGGTGTAATATTTTATACTCATGGTAAATTCAAGAAAAGGAATGAGGATTATGAGGAAATTTCTGCTTGGGTTTATCATGGGTATCATCATCATGGTTCCTGTGTCAGCGTTAGGTCAGACAGCATACGAGAAAATATCGGCATATGTCAATCCTGATATCAAAGTAGCAGTCGAGGGTGAGCATGTCGATCTTGACCTTGCACCAATTGTATATGACCAACGGACGTATCTTCCGGTGCGTGAGATTGTTGAGAAAGTCATGGGATATGAAGTGAACTGGAACCAAGAAACAACAACGGTTGAGATTGCTGCTCCTGATATATGGCCGGTAAAGGATGGTATATCAATTAACCAAAAAGATGAGGTGGATGAGGTGATTCCTGGAAGTCAAGTCGGTCCATTCGGATACTCTTATGATAGATTATTCTTCGATCCTCCAGAAAACGTAACAATAGAATATGTCGAAGAACGGATCAGAGATATCAAAGGATGGATGAACACGCTGAACCATGCAATATCTATACAAGAGGAAGCAAGTCAGAATGGCGTAACTGTATATCCTGAGCATATTATCGAAATGTACCGTGGCGAATTGCCAAAGTTGCAATCAAGACTGGAATATTGGGAATCTTTAAGAAAACAACTAGAAGAGGTGAAGCAACAATAACCTTGCACGTATAAACAGCATGATTTATCATAAAAATAGTAAAGACCGCAGATGTTGCAGCACCTGCGGTCATCCAGTAAGCCGAAGGCAGTCGGCTAAACACCAAGGAATAGACCGATACCTTACCGGGGGCGGTCTATTCCCTTTTGTTAAACGTTAATATCATCACAATTAACGCTCCAAAGGAGATCATGAGTGATATGGCTTCATAAACACTCATGGGCATCACCTCCCTTCATGGGAAGATGGATGCCGACTGCCCCTGCTTACTGGACAACTATATTATACCAAAAGTCGCCAATAGGCGGCTTTTTTATTTAAGGAGTGATAACATGGCCGTACCGAATCCATACTCCACACAACAGAAGAAAACGCAGTCAAATGTTCCCGTTCCACAGTCCAACGTTGTTCCGTTCCCACAGTCAAATGCGACACAAGCGTCGTATTCCAGTGTACCAAGATCCAATGTACCCACACCAAGTAATACACCGACTATGACAGCAACAGCTACTCCCACGATCCCAAGAGCCAGTGTTCCTATGCCACCCACTACAGATTACCGCAGTCAAGTGGACAATCTACTGAAGCAGTATCAGCAGATGGCTGCTGCTCCACTCGTGTACAATGCACAGTCCGATCCGTCGTATGCGTCCATCCAACAGGCGGCGAGAAGGGCGAGCCAGAACACGATGGAAGCCCTCAACGAGAGAGGAATCCTAAACAGCACGATCACGGCTTCTCAAATCGGTCAGATCCAACAACAAGCAGAAGCACAGGCAGAACAAGCGGCATACGAGAGGGCGTACAACGAACGATTGAACCAACTTTCCAACCTTGGCAATCTGATCAACCTCTACGCTAACCGAGACGATACCATGTTTGGACGCGGTGTGACGGAAGGACAGTTGACAGGAACATACATTCCGAATCAAGCACAACCTCTGGTACAACAACTGCTTGCACTCAAGCAAGAAGCAGAGCGCCCGGGATTGGGGGCAGAAACATATGCGAGGTATAAGGAACAAGGGGATGCTCTCAGGGCGCAGCTTAGGGCTATGGGTGTGGATACGTCCTGGATTGAATCGAACGTAACTTCTGCACAAGCTGCACAGGCACTTCCACAGGTGTTCTCCACGCTTGATGCACGCAATCAACAGTTCAATCAAGATATGGCGCAGCAGGAACTCCAACTGAGACAACAACAGATGGAGTATCAGGCAGCTAGAGATGCGATTGCCGATCAACGCTGGAAAGCGGAGTTTGATGAGGATGTAAGGCGATGGGGTCTGCAATATGCACTTAATCGGCAAGTGCAACTTGGCAATCTTGATATCTCCAGATACAACGCAGCCACAAGCCGCATGAACGCCGAAACAAATCGAATGGACGCACAGAGAAGAACGACAGACGCAGAGCAGTCTACCAATGCGCAGAACTTCCAGGCAACGGTATTGAACGAGATGCGTCAATTCAGTTCACCTTCGGAAGCAAGAGAATGGCTGAATGCAAATGCAGGAGAGATCGCAAGAGTACTTGGCACAAGCGGATTGAATCAGATGTATCAGATGGTGGATACTCTCTATCCTCAACAGGTGGATCCAAATGCACAGAATCAGGCAAGGCTTCAGCAGTTGAGAGAGCAGGCAGTGAAGATGGCACAGAGCGATCCGAACTGGCAATTCTCTGATTCCGCTAAGAGGGAACAGCTTATCTCGGAATACATGAGACTTCTTGGGGGGTGAGTAAATGGCGCTGATTACCGCCGAAGAATTCAAGAAGAATAAGGGTCAGACAGTTAGCAGTTCTACCTCACCTTCAACGGGTCTTATTACGGCCGAGGAATTTAAAAAGCAGAAAGCACAGGAACGAACGGATGCGGTTATGAACACCGTTTCCTCTGTTCAATCCGCAGCATCTGCCATTGGTGACTATTTCCGTGGTGTTGGAGATTCAATCCGTCAAGGCGCGCAAGAGAGATTGGCACAACAATCACAACAAAACGCTGCTGCCGCCAAGAACTTTGCCGATACTCAGACGCTAATTGGATTGACACGGACACAACCTGAGACACCACCTATTGAGAAGCCGATGATCGCAAGAATGAATGAATCTATCGCTCAAAATAGACAGTCTCAAGAGGAACAAATGAGAGAACGTCTAAGAGCAGGGGAAGTCTCTATCAGTGACGTGGCTCGTGTACCAAATGAAACGCTTGGCGGAAACCTTCAAAGAGTGGGCGAATCCTTGCAACGGTTCGACACAGGTTTACAGGATGCGCTCACTTTTGGCATCACTTCTGCTCTTGACAGGCGTATAGCGGAGTCTGCAAATAGTCTAGAGTTACGTGAGATGATGCAGGAACGTCTCGCTGGACTTGATTCTCCAGAAGCTAAGGTTGGAGGTTTTGTAGGTACTACGTTAGGCGGTGCAGGAGCATATGGACTCATTGGCAACCTGGGCAGGTCTATTGCACAACCGCTACTGAGAACAGGTGTGAGGGGGGCTGCGGCTGGTGCGTTGTATGGTGCAGCCGGAGAAGCTGCGGATATCGCTTTGGATACAAGACAGGATGGCGCTAATACGATTGGACAAAGACTTGGTAATGTCGCGCTTGAAGCGGCGTTGGGCGGTGCTCTTGATGTTGGATTAGAAGCTGTAGGAAAAGGTGTCATTGAAGCCTTAAAGCAGCTTAGAAATCGTAAAGGCGCACCGGTGGAAGCCATTGATGAAATACTTGCACTTCCTGAACCACGACAAAGAGGAAGGGCTAACATAGCCGTTACTCCTGATGTGATCGAAGCTGGTATGCCGGCCACACGAGCAACGATCAGACGGGAAACAAATCCGTATCGTGAGAAGTACGAACAACTCATAGCCGAAGCAAGTCAGCGTGAATTCCGTCCTGGATATGAACTGGAGGAACTGGAATCCTTATGGTCGCAGATGGCGGCACCGGATGATCCTGATCTGATGACGCTGATTGATCTGGCTTATCCAAGACAGACGAGGAAAGTGGATCCGGATCTTGCAAGAAGGGCAAGAGAGTACCAACAATCTAGATTAGCAGCCGGTGTTCCACTGCCGGTTCGAACGATATCTGATCGAATGCCACAAACACCACTCAGACGAACAGAAACAGTCTCAGACGGCGTTTCTGGCACGAGTGATACGAATATGCCGATCAGATCGGAAATGCCGTCTACAGGGCAATTATCAAGCCTGAGAACGGTTGATGAGGACGGCATTCCGAAAGGCGTCTTCCCAGATCCTGAGCCAACACCTGCAAAACCAGTTCAGCAGACGTGGTTTGAAAAACTATTTGGGACGCAGCCACTTGGGATCACATCCAGATTAGCGAGCAGGGGAAGGAATCTTCTGACCACAGAAGGCCAGATCGTGGATAGCCCGATCAAGCGAGATGCAAAAGGTGCGATTGATGCTGCAACATCAGCTGCGAGGAAATCTTATTATGAATTCGTGGATATGAACGCGCCAATCAAGCGCATCTCCCCGAAAGCCTATGAGCAGTCGATGGATGCAAGACGGGCGAATCAGATTGCCAATGTCATTGTGACGGATAAGTTTGTGAATCCACAAGGGCAGGTTATCGGACAGGGGCTAAAGGAAATCGTTCGCAAGGCTGGACGCGGCAACTACAACGCCTTTACAGATTACCTGATTGCAAGGCATGCATTAACGCGCATGAGCCGCGGAGAAAAGGTCTATGCAGATCATCTCAAGATGACACCGGAGAAGGTGGCAGAAAGGATTCGGACGCTTGAGCAGCGTTACCCTGGATTCGCAGCGATCGCAAACGAATGGGATCAGTACTTCAAGAACATCCGTGAAGTGTACGGAGTGGAAGAAGGGTTGATTTCCAGAGATCTCGCGAATTATCTTGAAAGTCACAATCCAACATATGCGCCTATGAGACGACAGTTCAGCCAGTCTGAGAAGATCAAAGGACTAACCTATTCAGGTGCTAAGCCGGCCTTTAGCGGTCAGAAAGCGCCGATTAAAGAGGTCAGCCCAACTGGTTCAGCTAGAAAGATTGTTGACCCAGTAAGGTCTACGATTGAACAGACAGGTGCATGGGTGAATGCTGCGATGAGAAACCGTGTCATGCAGTCGGTGGTGGATGCAATCAGGCGTAATCCAGAGAACATGAGGGGAATTGCTGAGATCGTTCAGCCCAAGAGTGGTCAGAAGAACCTCAAAGAAATTCTCATGAAGGATGGAGAAGAAGCATTCCTCGAAGCACTCCAGGACGACTTCAATAAACTGTTTAGCAAGCAGCGATTGGATCAGGATAACATCGTTCGTGCCATGATAAACGGGGAACCGGTCTATGTGAAAGTCCATGATCCCGAGGCACTAAAAGCCCTATTGGGAATGGGTGCTGAACAGTCCAATATCGTTCTGAACATCATGACCAATCTCTCCAATCTGGTGAAGCAAGGGGCAACAGGAGCACTCGCTCCACTATTCGCAGCAAAGGGTGCGACGATGGACGTGGCACAGGCATTTATTCAAGCCGAGAATCCACTTGCTCATGCCGGTTACTTGATGAGTGCTATCGTCAGTTCGATTGCAGACGCATTAAGGATTCCTGGATTAAGAGACATGGCACAAGCCTACTATCGGGCAGGTGGTGGATATTCGGCAGCTCTCAGAGGGGAACGTAACCTCAGACGTAGCGTATCGGATATACGCCTTGATCCATTACTCAGTCCACGCACCATTGGACGAGCAGTTGGCAAGACTGTCCTTGCACCTTATAAGTTGTCACTTAAAGTTTCAGATATTGCGGAAAACGTGAACCGGATCGCGGCATACCACTATAAGTTGCGTCAGCTTGGCGGTGAACCTACACCGGATAATGTTCGTGAAGCCATGAACTATGCTCGGGAGATCACCACAAACTGGAGCCGCAGAGGTAGGCAGTCGCAGATGCTGGAATCAATGATCCCATACAATAACGCAGCTATTCAGGGGTTGTACAGATTCGGCAGGACGTGGAAACAGAATCCCGTCAAAACAACCGCTTTAGTGGGGTTGGGGATTCTTGTTCCAAAGTTCTACGAGTACATGCAGTTCCATGATGATCCGGATTATCAGAAGTTGACCGCTCGTGAGAAATACCGGAATCTCATTGTGTCGAAAAACGAAGATGGAACATTCGTCAAGATTCCTCTTTCCCCTGAATGGAACGCTCTTGGTGCGCTTATGGTAGATTTTCTCGAAGCATATAAAGATGGTGATCCAGAAGCGTTTAAGGGCGCTACAGATGCCCTTGTGGATGCCTTTACACCTCCTATTATCTCTGGTGCAGCGCAAGGAATCGCACAGGGCGGTGGAATCGAGCAGAGTATGTGGGGCGTGGCGAATGCTACGGCTGTTGGACCGATCCTTGGTGCTATGGGTAATCAATCGTTCACCGGCGCGCCTATTGAACCTCTGAGAGTACAAGACAGATCGCCACAGTATCGATATGATGAGAGAACCACATCTGTAGCGAGGTGGTTGGGAGAGCAGACCGGTTGGAGTCCGATGAAGATAGATTATGTCATTCGTTCCTACGGTGGTGACCCTGCAAGGCTACTTCTTCCGTTAACATCCGATTATGGGGGAGGTACAGCACGAAACACGGTTCTCAGAAACTTCATCGTGGATCCGGAGTTCACCAATACGCTGTCAGATGACTTCTATCGAGCGAAGGATATGTTGAATAATGCATATCGAGACTATCAAGAAGCTGGCGCACCATTACCTGAATGGTACAACGATGAGGTACGAAGGGCGCTCACATCACAGGCGCAAGGATCTATATCTAAGGTTCTTAGTCAATTGAATCAGATGAAACGAGAGATCAACGCCGATAAGAGTCTTTCCGCTCAGGAGAAATCGCAGCGCACACGTGAAATTCAACAGCAGATCAACGAAATCTACATCAACGTCAATTCTCAGCTTAGAGAACTGGGAATCCCCATATTAAACCGATAGAGGGCGCAGTAATGCGTCCTCTTCCTATTGGAGAGTGATGCCTATGATTGGAATGGAGCCGATGAGTACAACGGTTTCGGACGAGACGCTGCGTATACTACGCCGATTCTATCCACCACCGGATCCAACGGCTGACATGCTCTTGTATGAGGGTGATCAATTTGTACGACTTTCTGATCGAAGCCGGATATGCGATATGGAGGAACGGTCTGACCTTATCCAGTCTAGGGGCAGTTCTATATGTCATCCTGCGCCAGAGAAGGATCAAGAAACGGATGCAGAAGTTCATCCCTTGGCTGTTTCAAGATGAGTCAGAGGTCAAGGAATATGTTCAAAATCAACAGCGCATAGAAGCAAAAATCGATCTGTTACTGAAAGAAAGGGGAATTACATGGAATGCGAATACCTTAAAGCCATCAGAAGCAAATACTCAACCAATCTCATCAAAGCGTTTCATATTGTCACGAAAGGTGTTATCTATTGTCCAATCTGTCAAACGACACATGACTTTAAGGAGGTTGAAACTAATGCAACGCTTCAAAAGCAGGAAGTTCTGGATGGCCGTGATTACGGCAATTCTTGTCGTTCTGAACGATGGTCTTGATCTCGGTATCGATCAGGACACAGTTCTCACATTCGCCGGCCTTGTGATCTCATGGATTATTGGTGAATCTGCAATCGATACAGCCAGAGCGAGGGGGGCGAAGCAGAATGACGCAGTTGACTACTCTCAGGCAGATCAAGTTGGCGAGTGATCTGCCATTTCACTTGCCGGATATCGAGGATATCACAGATAAGCTGCCAAAGAATCCAAAGGGTTCATGGCTCACAATGCCACTTCGCCGTCAGGATGGTTCGGTAAGATCGGGGCCACGCTCATTCAGCGACATCAAGCGTATCTCCGTTCATCATACGGGGGTAGAAGGAACAGCAGCAGGGCATGCGAACTATCATATCAGCAAGGATTATGGAGGTATCGCCTACCACATCTACATCAAAGGCGGAAAGATCCAGCAGGTGAACGATCTCTTGGCCTTAACCTGGCACACACAATCCAACAACTACGACACCATTGCCATTGTTGTAGAAGGGAACTTCACGCAGCGATCTCTCACCAATGATGAACGTCAGGCGTTGTACGGAGCCATCATCACCGTCATGGAGATCTTCGGAATTCCAGTCGATGAAGTGAAAGGGCATGGCGAGATCACGCACAACACAGCATGTCCNGGATTNGANATGAANCAGGTNAGGAATGACGTTCGCCAGATCATCATGGAGATGGATTACCGGAGGAAGGGAGAACATCGTGCGATCGCCATACAAGAACTCTATGCTCGTGTCAATCACCTATACAGCATCTATTACAACAATGGGCAATACGCAGCTGATGCCGAGAGAAAACTGTATACCCTCTATCAGCTTGCCGAACAGTATGAACTCATGCTTCCGACTCAGAAAGGAAAGACGATTGCATAAGTAATATGTAAGTAGAAAATTAAGTAGAAAGCCCCTGCTTATGCAGGGGCTTTCTAAAAGCCGTACAATGCCCGGCGCTAGGCTAGCGAATGATAACGAATGCGCGGTTTTGCGTCTCCATGATTGACGCCGATCACTTTAACCGCAAAAGCATTTGCAGGGTTTACGGCGCACCGATCGAGCATACGCCGGATCTAGTACGGATACCTGCGTGATCGAACCGTGTGAAGCACATCCCCGAGCGGTTAAGTCGAGATGCGCTTTCTCTTCGGTCGGCACATCCGCATAGCCTCCTACTACACACACAGTTCTAATGATGCGGGCAAGGATTTGCACCTTCGCATCTGACTAAATTATACCATAAAGTCAAAGTAATCGTAAATAAAAAAGTAGTTATCAATACATGGTCAATTTGCAAACCATAGAATGATAACTACTCTCCCGGGAACTTAGGTGTGATCTCGATTGTGAAATCATCACCTGTTTGATTCTTCTCTTTCCAATACTTCACTTCATGAATGATTCCTTTCAGTACAAGGTTCTTTTTTTGTACATCCTTCGATGTTTTATAATACTTGATCGCCTGTTCAACCTTCGGCACGATCTCTTTTTGGTTTTTCTGTCTAGTCCGTTCAATTTCTATTTCCTCTGTCAGCTGATTCAACCGTTTGGTCGTTTCCTCAATCCTCTCGGCAAGTGTTCTGGAACGTTCGAGAAAGACCTCTTGCGTATAAATTCCTTGTTCCAGGAGGTCGAATTGCTTCATCCGTTGTTCCTCGTATGTTTTCAGTTGATCTTTCAACTCATTGATCAACTTTTCCTTCACGATGATTGTGTTGGGAGTCCGCGGCTTACGTGACTTAATGTCTATCTTCATGCCTTTAAGCCACTCATTCAAAAAGTTCAGTATTTTTTCTTCGATGAGATCATACCTTGAAAGCCTGGCATTGCAGTGTGAGTTATTGCACCTTAGATACCCTAACTCCTTATTACGTGGATGACGTTTATACACCATCGTAAATCCGCATTTGCCGCATTTTACGATTCCTGCAAGAGCATTTACAGGAGCTAAAGACTTTTTGGTTCTGGCCAAAACATTATCGCTCAGCCTTTTTTGTACACGTCGAAACAACGATTCGTCAATGATGGCCGGATGTTTTCCTTGAACGTCGATCATTTTATCCGCTGGGCGTTTCTTGATGTCGTACTTCTTATCCGGTCGGTTAATCTTGCGTCGTGATGTTTTTCTAAACTGGATTCGTCCGATATAGACAGGATTATGAAGGATCTGCAATACAACGTTAAAGTTCCACTCTTTTCTCCCGAAGTAAGTGGGGATGTTCATTTTCGTTAATCTTTCAGCTATATCCTTCGTACTTATCCCTTCATCAGCCCATTGAAACATCAATCTTACAATATCAGCCTGATCGTTTGGTTTAAGAGTACGGCTTCCGTCTTCAAGGAAATGAATATCATATCCATAAGGAGGTCTCGCGGATACAAAATTACCGGATTCCGCAGACAGATCCTTTCCTCGTTGTAAACGTCTAGTGATCATCTTTAATTCACGTCTTGCGAAAAGAGAGGATATATCGGCCTGGAATTCATCAGACTCGTCATTCAAATCAAGAACCTTTGTTGGTGTGACAATAAGGACATTGTTGCTGCGAAATGTCTCCAGAATGAATCCTTGCTCTTGCATACTCCCACGGCTTAATCGGTCGAGATCCATCACGAGAACGCCGGCTGGTGGGTCATCATTCAACCTGTCCAGGAGACGCAGCATTTCTGTGCGGTCTGTTAATCGTTCACCGGAGACGATTTCCTCGTATACTTCTGCAATGTTTAATTTATAGTGATTGGCAAGCTTGAATAAGGCCTTTTTATGCTTTGCTAATGTTTCGCCTTCTCCGCGTGCTTCTGCTTCCAGATCAGCACGGCTCTTTCTGAGATAGATTACATATTCGCCTTGTGGTAAGTTCATGCCGGTTCAACTCCAAATCTAGTTATCGATATGTGATGGAACATCATTAACTTTTGCTAAAATTGTGAATATGAGATTCGCAATAATTAACTCCACAAAAGTTAACAATATCCTTATTACTAGATACACCAATCCGCCTTCCCACCAATATAATACAAAAGATAACACAATTAAGGCGAGTAATATTAAACTACATATCGTTTCGATAGTCGATTTCATAGAGCCGTTACCATATCTAACCATTGAATAAAATATACCAACAATAAAACTCGATATTATCAGGATAATCCAGATGAAATCAGGTTCAAAAAAATCATTTAATCTATATACTTCGTCGCTTATGTAAAATTGCAAGAATAGTATGCACATTAGTATAAGTCCATGTCTTAAGAACGGATAGTTGCCACTAATGGGTAGTGCCGTGTTAATTAGAAATGAGAATATGAACGAGATGATGTAATATGTGAAAAAATTGTACCCGAAAATATATACAATCACTGTATGAAAAATTGTGAATAAGAATAGATACCATAGAAACCTTAAGAATAGACCTATAAAATAGCCTTGTTGGATTGCATTCATTTTAATCACCTGATATTATCCTGATCGGTTCAGGTATTTGCTGAAACATATTGTTAATTATTACTACAACTTTCCATGCAAGGAAATAGTATAACTACTAGATAATGCATTTACAAAGTATTTTATTGCAATATACTTAAAATTACGAAAAAAATTTCTAAAAATTGCGAATAAGGTCGAAACGGCAAACCTGTCGAAAGGTAGGGACGCAAAGCTATATGGACTACGGCGCAAGCTATGTCAGCCAGCTACCGAAAGCTTATTTTTTGTTTTTTTGGGACTGGTACTCTAAAGGGCGTACCACCTATTCCAGTTATCGTAGAAGGTTATTTCTACGATTATTGACGTCCCCGTTTACGCTCGACCCATTTCCAGACATGAAGTTCTTCGACTGGTACTTGAAGATAGTTCGCGATCAACACAGCATTCTTTAAGTTTGGAATCTTTCTCATATTGGAGTAATCAGAGAACTGATGTTTTGACATATTAATATCTTCATATACTTGGTGAGGTTCTGAGCGTTTCTCTCGAAGTATTTCGGGGATACGGCATTTTACTGGAACAGGTTCCAATGCCATTTGCAGCCCCACTCAGATGTATTTTTTTAACTTGAAACACGAACGCATGTTCGATAAAATAAGAGAACATCAAGAAGAAAGTGCGAACATTGTCAAATATCCAAAGTGGTTATAAGGCGGTGTTTGAATGAATGATAAGGTAAAAATGGAACTGGCTTCGCTGATGGACTATGATCTCTTCAAACTTTTAGAAATGATCGATGACCGAGATAGCCTGGTCGAGTTCAAACAAGCTTTGCGGTCAATTCTTTTTAATCCTCCTGATTAATCCAAGTATATACTCAGCATCTTCCTCAGATAATTTATCAATTTCGTCAATCAAGACCTTCTTTTTTGGATCAATAGTGTAATTGGATCTCGCTTCTCTAATGACATGATCATTTCCAGAGAGCCAGTCTATGGATACTTCATAGAGGTCGGATAGAATCTTTAAGGTTTCAATATCCGGTTCACTTACCCCATGTTCATAGCCGCTAAGAGTTTTATTATTTATTCGACCTCCTGTTATCTCCATGACTTGTTTTTGCTTGAGGTTTTTTCTTTCTCGTGCATACCTCAAACGTTCCCCTATGGTTTTCATTCTTTCACCACTCATTTCCTACTTAATACCTAAGATATTATTATATCAACATTCTTGTACTCTCAGAATCAATTCTTAAATATTATGAAATTCATCTTGACATCCTAAAAACTAAGAATTATAGTATAAGCAAGAGATCTTAATATCTAAGAAAAAGAGGTGATTGTATGAACATGAACCAGCGTATTCGTCACTACATCAAGTCCAACGGCATGACATTTACTTTTGTTGCAGAGCGAGCAGGAATTGATATTAAAAAGTTCTCTCGCTTCATGAACGACAAGCAAGTAATGACGATGGACGAATACGAAACGATCTGTCGAGAAGGTCTAAGACTTGATCCAGCATATTTTTTTGACAAGAAGTTCTTAGAATCTAGGAATAAGTCGGCGTAGCTACTAAATGGTACGATGTCGTACCATTCCCGATCAAATAACGAAAGGGTGATTAATCATGAATTTACAACAACTATTCATCTACAAAGGAAATCACATGCGTATTTTGAACAAGAACGGGGAACCGTGGTTTGTACTCAAAGATGTATGTGATGTTCTCGATCTTGCGCATCGAGTAGTAAGGCAACGGTTGAACGATGACGTATGTTCAACATACGCCATCCCAGATAATCTTGGACGTCCACAGGAAACAACAATCATAAACGAAGATGGACTTTATGACGTGATCCTGGAAAGTCGCAAGCCAGAAGCAAAGGCATTCCGAAAATGGATCACATCAGAAGTCATCCCCTCTATCCGCAAACACGGCGCATATATGACGCCAGAAACCATCGAAAAAACACTCAGTGATCCAGACTTCATCATTGGATTGGCTACGAAACTGAAAGAAGCCAACG
>Ga0065720_1020415_pt1 | contig 14695 bp, 14 predicted proteins | sample Thericmetagenome_FD_59107 | JGI IMG/M metagenome (GOLD analysis project Ga0065720, IMG submission 59107) | Thermophilic microbial communities from the Joint Bioenergy Institute, California, USA of rice/straw/compost enrichment - eDNA_2 v2... | ecosystem: Engineered > Solid waste > Grass >... | reverse complement strand
TGCACTCGAGGGCCCCTACATGCCATCGGGCAAATGCCCGCGCCGTATAGGAATTTGCCAATTGACGGGGTCAGGGCTCCGCCAGCAGACTAGGGGCTACGCCCCGCTTCGGGGTCTACTGGTAGTTAGAACTCATTGTGGGAGAGTGTCGCTATGGAAGGATTTGTTCTGTCGCTTCAGTTCAGTGACGAGGAGTTCCCGCTACTCCAGGACGTCTCAACACTTCTTTATGATTTGACGCTCACGCATGACTTCGGAGCTCTTCTGACGTCGTATGAGCGACCCTACTATTCCTTTGGTACCACCTTTTGGTATAGGAACGGGCGACCTGTACCACGTGCGGAAAAGATTCGCGCTGCAAGGGTAGTTAAAGAATCCCCGTTGTTGCTGGAGGTGGTCATTCCCAGCTTGGGGGCCCTGTGGGTCCTCCTTCAGATCCTTGAGAAGGTCGCGGATAGACCGCTGGTGAGGGAGAAGCTAGAGCGAGAGGTTACCAAGCTTCGGAGAGAAGACGCGATCCACCGGCAAACTGTTTCGGATATGCACGTTGATTTTTTGCGCCGGCTAGAGAATGACCCGGCTGCGCTTCGTATCGCGGAGCAACTCGAGCAAAGGCTGCGCAGAAATCCAATTAAGCTCGTGGCGGCAGACATTACCACCATGCCCCCTGCCGCCAATGACGAAGAATCGGAAGCGCGGGATGAGTTCTAACAATTCATTCAAGCCGATGCCGCTTCGCGGCACGGCTTAATTCAGGCGTTAGGTGCCTTTGGCAACATCAATGCAGTCGGAGCCAATATGACCCAATTCACTCAGCAAGGCGCAGCGATACGACAGCAGGCCAAGGACTTGGTCTACCGCTTCATGAAAGATTCTGCACTTTGTCAGCCCGGCCATGAGGGAATGCGGCTTGCTCGCATCTTTCGAGAGTGCGGCCTGGACTGGGGCGACTACCCCAAAGCCACTTCGTCCAATCAGCAGTACTGGGTCGTCGCCTTGGTCCGCGAACTTGAGGCAGAGGGTAAGGTTGAGCGGGTGTCGGAGTCCGGCCCATGGCGCCTCAGGTGAGCGTTCGTAGGCTGCTCAGTGCGGCACCTAACAATTCATTCAAGCCGACGCCGCTTCGCGGCGCGGCTTAATTCAGGCGTTAGGTGCCACATGGGGACAGTCGTGGAACGGAAGGATCTTCTGGAGACCATCATCTATGCAGACCGCGGTTACATCGCGGATATGTATGAGGCGATAACTGGAACGCGTCCACATACGACGATTACTAGGAACCAGGGGAAGAAGGCGGGTGCCTCAGTTCCATTGTTTTCTGCTGAGCTCTCTGCAACCGAGTCACGATCTTACGAAATCTCAACCAACGAGATGCTCGCTGAGATTCTGCCATCGCTCCAGCGAGAGTCGAGCATTGATGGGAGTACTCTCGCCAGGCGAATGGCATCGAAGATCGGCTGGATCGACGGGGAAGCTTACGGTGCCGCTGTACCTGTACGGCGTGCGCTACCTGCGTTCGCTGGCATGGGGCGTCTCGATGGCCGGCCTGCTGCTGGTGCTGCTGCCGCTGTTGTGCTGAACCGTTCGTCGACGTTCATCGACGGTTGTCCGGCGCGGCCGGGCATCGCCTAGACTGGGTGCATGCAAGCCGACCGTCCTTCCATGTCCAAGGCCTCCCGCCAAATCCTGTCCGTGGTCCTGCTGCTGGCCGCGGCCATTGGGGTGCTGGTCGCCTGTCAGCGTTTCGTGGCCGATAAGGAAGAGGTCCAGACCCAGCCGGTGGCCTCGCCGGAAGAGGGTGGCGCGGTCAGCCGCGATCCGATGCCCGAAGAGGCCATGTCGGTGGAGGCATTGCCGCAGGGGCAGGCGGCCGAGCCGGAGGGCGAGGTGGACTGGTCGCCGTTGGAACTGGCCTCCGGCCAGGCCTGGATCGGCTGCGACCTGGACTACTCCGCTGGCGACGGCGGGCAGGTGGAGGGACTCGGGCGCGAACAGATCGAATCGCTGCTGCAGCCGTGCGTGGAACGCAAGGTGATGCGGCTGCGCTACGAGGGCAAGATCGCCGCCGATTTCGCCGCGCTCATCCAGCGCGTGGCGCATCTCGTCGGCGAGCTGGGCATCGACAAGCGCGTGCTCGACATCGATTCCAGCGGCGGCCTGGTCGAGGACGCGATGCGCGCGGGCGACACCATCGCCGACACCCACTGGACGGTATGGGTCCGCGAGGACTCCGTCTGCCACAGCGCCTGCATGTTCATCCTCGCCGCGGGCGACGTGCGCATGATCAGCGGCCGCGTCGGCATCCACCGCATCATCCGCATGAGCTCGACCGCCACCACCAGGGCCGAGCTCAACCGGGAGCTGCGCGCGGTGTACGCGCGGGTGCGCGATTACCTCGAGCGCAACGGGGCGGCGGTCGCGGTGGCCGACCTGATGATGGCGGTCCCCAACCGCAACCTGCGCCTGCTGACCCAGGAGGAGCTGCGCGAGTACGGGCTCGACGGCATCAACCCGGTGCAGGACGACCTCGACCGCCTGAAGCTGATGCGCCGCTGCGGCGAGGACTTCGTGGCACGGCGGGACGCCTTCGTCCGCGCGTTCGACGCGCGCTGCAAGCGCAACGATCTGGAGCTCGACGCGCTCAACGCCTGCGGGCTCGAGTTGCGCCGCTCGTTCGGCTTCCCCGATCCGCATTGCCCGGACGAAAGCCCGCTGTCGGAGTTCGATACCGCCATGGAGCAGGACCCTCCCGGCGATGCGCCGCAGGAGGACGCGTCGGCGTCGATGGAGACGCCGGGGAGTGCCGCCGCAGGCGGCGGCTGACCCGCGCGGTGCCAGGGCCGGCTCAGCCGTCGTCGGACGGCCTGCTGTCGATGAATCCGCCGGACTGGCGCCGCCACAGCTTCGCGTAGAGCCCGCCGGCCGCGACCAGTTCCGCGTGCGTGCCCTGTTCGACGATGCGGCCGTGGTCCATCACCACGAGCCGGTCCATCGCGGCGATGGTCGAGAGCCGGTGCGCGATCGCGATCACCGTCTTGCCTTCCATCAGCCGTTGCAGGTTTTCCTGGATCGCGGCCTCGATCTCGGAGTCCAGCGCCGAGGTGGCCTCGTCCAGCACCAGGATCGGCGCGTCCTTCAGCAGCACGCGGGCGATCGCGATGCGCTGGCGCTGGCCGCCGGACAGCTTCACGCCGCGTTCGCCCACGTGCGCGTCGTAGCCGCGGCGTCCCTCGCTGTCTTCCAGCTCGAGGATGAAGTCGTGCGCCCGTGCCTGCTTCGCGGCCTCGATCATCTCCTCCTCGGTCGCGTCCGGGCGGCCGTAGAGGATGTTCTCGCGGACCGAGCGGTGCAGCAGCGAGGTGTCCTGGGTGACCACGCCGATCTGCGCGCGCAGGGAATCCTGCTGCACGCCGGCGATGTCGATGCCGTCGACCAGGATCCGGCCGCGCTCGCGGTCGTGGAAGCGCAGCAGCAGGTTCACCAGCGTGGATTTTCCGGCGCCGGACGGGCCGACCAGGCCGATCTTCTCGCCCGGGCGGATGTGCAGCGACAGCCCCTCGATCACGCCGCCGGCCTTGCCGTAGTGGAAACTGACGTCCTCGAAGCGGATGTCGCCGCGGACACGGGGCAGGAGGGGTGCCCCGGGGGCGTCGTCCACCACCGGTGGCAGCGAGATCGAGTTGATCCCGTCGTGCACGGTGCCGATGTTCTCGAACAGCGCGGACAGCTCCCACATGATCCACTGCGACATGCCGAGGATGCGCAGTACCAGTGCGGTGGCGACCGCGATCGCGCCGGCGGTGACCGCACCCTGGTGCCACAGCCACAGGCCGAGCCCCACGGTGGCGAACAGCAGCGCCATGTTCATGGCGTAGAGCAGGCTCCACACCGAGGTCGCCAGCCGCATCTGCGGGTACACGGTGTCGAGGAAACTTTCCATCGCTTCCCGTGCGTACGCCTGCTCGCGCTGCGAGTGGGAGAACAGCTTGACCGTGGCGATGTTGGTGTAGCTGTCCACGATGCGCCCGGTCATCACCGAGCGCGCGTCGGCCTGCGCGCGCGAGACGCGTTCCATGCGCGGAACGAAGTAACGCATGAGCAAGGCGTAGGAGACCAGCCACACGGCGAACGGCAGCATCATCCGCCAGTCCGAGGAGCCGGCGACGGCCAGCGTGCCGGCGAAGAACACCAGCACGTAGTTGCCGATGTCCAGGAGCTTGATCACCGTTTCGCGCACCGCCAGCGAGGTCTGCATGAGCTTGGTGGCGATGCGCCCGGCGAACTCGTTCTGGAAGTAGCCCATCGACTGCCGCAGCAGGTAGCGATGCACGTTCCAGCGGATGCGCATCGGGAAGTTGCCGAGCAGGGTCTGGTGCTGGACCAGCGAGTTGAACAGCACCGTCGCCGGCAAGGCCAGCAGCACCAGAACTCCCATCCACAGCAGGCGCCCGCCTTCCTCGGCCAGGAAGGTGTCCGGCGTGGTCGCGCCGAGGCGGTCCACCAGCGCGCCGACGTAGGCGTACAGCGCCAGTTCGGCCAGGGCGATGCCCGCCGTGGTCAGCGCCAGCAGCAGGAGCCATTTCTCCGCGCCGCGCGTGTAGTGGCGGCAGAAGGCGTACAGCGAGCGCGGCGGCTGCGCCGGCGGGTCCTGCGGGAACGGGTCGAGTCGGGTTTCGAACCAGCGGTACATGGGGGAGGGCGGGGAACGGAAAAGCAGGGATTGTCGCCGATCACGCGCATGGAGACGGCGGCCGCCGGGCCTGCCGCTCATGGCGCGAGCACCGCGATGCGGCCCAGATGGTGTGCGGTGACGGCCTCCAGCGCTTCAGCCAGCCGCGGCAGCGGGAATCGCCGCGAGACATGCGGCAGCAGCAGGCCGCGTTGCAGCAGGCCATGGAGGTCGCGCAGCAGGGCGGGGTCGAAACTCGCGGCGAACGCGGTGCCGGCGATCCCCTGGGGCACGTCGACACCCCGGGGCCAGGTGACCCGGCTGCCGGCAGGCATCGCGGCCGCCACCTGCTCCGCTGCGGCCCCGCCGGCCGTCAACAGGGCCAGCGAGGCCCCGCCACCGGTGAAACGCCTGACAGCCCGGCCGATGTCGTCGCGCCGGCCGTCGATGGCGGCGTCCGCACCCTGGCGCAGCGCCAGCCGCACGCCGTCGGCACGCGAGGCGATGGCCAGGGTCCGCAGTCCCATCCGTCGCGCCAGTTGCAGCGCCAGATGGCCGATGCCACCGCTGGCACCGAGGATCACGAGGCGCTGCCCGGCGCGCGCCTCCAGCCCGTCGCGCAGGCCACGCAGGGCAAGCGCGCCGTCCACGGGCAACACCGCAGCCTGGTCCGCGGCCAGCCACGGCGGCACCGGCCATGCATGCGTTTCGTCGAACAGCACGTATCCGGCGAAGCAGCCGGTGCGCGCCATGCGCCCGGCCAGCATGCCGTAGACGCGGTCCCCGGGGCGGAAGCCACGCACTGCGCTTCCCGTCGCGACGACGGTCCCCGCGGCTTCCGCGCCCGCGACCAGGGGGAACCGTTCGCGGTGGCCGCTGCGCCGGGCGAAATCGCCGTCGCGCCTGAGCAGGTCCCAGTGGCCGACGCCCGCCGCTGAAACGCGCACCAGGACCTGCCGCGGGCCTGGCGCCGGGATCGGCAGCAGGACGGCCCGCGGAAGCTGGTCGCGGCCATGGCACAGGAATGCCATCGCCGGCATGGTGCCGGCTGGAGTCCCGGGGATGGGCATGGCGGCGACGGGGGAAGCGGCGGAAACGGGCATGCCAGGGCTTGATGTGCGGGGGCGCACAGGCTAAAACCTCAACATTACTTGAGGTCAAGGGGTGCCCCATGACATCGCGGATGCCGCCGTCCTCCGCGCGCGAACTCACCGTCGGCGAAGTGGCCGCGCGCAGCGGCGTCTCCGTGTCGGCACTGCATTTCTACGAGGCGAAGGGATTGATCCGCTCCTGGCGGACGGCGGGCAACCAGCGCCGCTACGCGCGCGACGTGCTGCGCAGGATCGCGGTGATCCGGGTCGCGCAGCGTGCGGGGATACCGCTGGAATCCATCCGCAAGGCCCTGTCGACGCTGCCGGACGGACGCACGCCGACCGCGGCCGACTGGGCCCGCCTGTCGCGCGGCTGGCGCGCCGAACTCGACGCGCGCATCGGGCGGTTGACGCGCCTGCGCGACCAGCTCGACGGTTGCATCGGCTGCGGCTGCCTGTCGCTGCGCGCATGCCCGTTGCGCAATCCGGATGACCGCATGGCCGCCCTGGGGCCGGGAGCGCTGGGGCTGGATGGGCGTGCGGGTGACGGGTCAGCGTCCGCCGCCGCCTCCGCCGCCGCCTCCGCCACCGGAAAAGCCTCCTCCTCCCGCGCCGGAACTGCTGCCCGGAGGCGTGGCTGAGGACGCGATCCGCGTCGCCAGCCCCTGGCCCACGGTCTTGCCCAGGCTGCCGAGGTCGGTGATCGCACCACGACCGGTGCCGTGGTACCAGCCGACCGAAGCCGTGGCCGTGGCCGCGGCGGCCTCGCCGACCGCCAGCGTGAACTTGCGCGTCCACGCGTCCTCGACCTGCAGCGCAACGGCGTAGGGCAGCAGGAACTCGTAGCGTGCCGCGTCGAGCCGGGGTTCCGGTCCCGCGTCCGGTCCCTGCAGCCGCTGCAGGTCCTGGCGCTCGGCCACGCCGAGGTAGCGGCGCAGGCCCTCGATCCGGTCCAGCATGCGCCGGCCTTCCGGCGTGTGCGCGGGGAACAGGAAGGCGAACGCGGTGGCCACGCCGAACATGGCCACGATCACGGGCACCGCCAGCAGCAGCCCGCTGCCGGTTCCCGCGCCGAACGCGATCGCGAGCATGCTGGAGCCGCCCGCGATCAGGAAGGCGACCGCCGTGCTGCCGGCATTGGTGTTGAACAGGCTGCCGTGGAACCGCTCCTTGAGCGATCTGGCGTGCGCGGCCATGGCCGACTGCAGGGTGGGGGCGTTCTTCCTGTCCAGTTCGAGCGATGGGCCATGGCGGAACAGCCCCTGCAGCAGGACCTCCTGCTCCGGGGCGGTGCCGCCGCCGCCGGACGTCCGTTCCAGCCGCCACTCGTCCTTCAGCAGGCCTTTCTCGCGATGGATGCGCAGGTGGCCTGCAACCGCCAGCGACAGCACGTCGGCGGAAAAGCACAGCGCGTCGTGGCGCATGCGTTCGATGTAGCGCAGCGCGGACGGGGACAGGCCCTCCGGCGGGTCGTACTGCACCACCACCGTGCCCGGGGCGGGATCACGTCCCACCCGGCGCCAGCGGCGCAGGCAGAAGGCGAGCAGGGCGGCCAGCCCCGCCAGCGCGACCAGTCCGGCGCGGTTGTCCTTCAGCAGCCACCACAGCCGCTGCGCACGGGTCGGCTCGGCGACGACGCCCTTGGGGAACGACAGGACCACTGTCATGCCTTCGTGCGGCGCCAGCGGGCGCGTGAGCGTCCAGCGTGCGACGCCCGGCGCGACGGTTTCCGCCCGGCAATCGCGTCCGCGCGCGCCCTGCGGCCCGGTGTAGCACCCGGCGGACATGTCCGCGACGGGCACGGCGGAAGGCAGGCGCAGCTCCACGCGCCCGCCTTCGACCGCGAAGGCCCAGCCGGTGCCGATCGCGTTCCAGTAGAGTTCGTCGTGGTCCGCGAAGAAGCCGGTCTGCCGGGGGGTGCGGTAGCGCAAGGTGTACGTGTATTCGGCGGGGACCGGCAGGAAGCCGTCGTTGCCGGTGTTCACGCGCACGCCGTTGCCGAGGGTCTCGGTGAACCAGGGCTCCGGATGGCCGTCGCGCAGTACCTCGATCACGTCGAAATCCACCACCACGCGGTTGCCATGGCGGTCGCGGTAGCGGGTGGGGAAGTCGCGGTAGATGCCGCGGCGGATGGCGTGTCCTTCCGCGCGAACGCGGATGCGTTCGCTGACCTCGAGGCTGCCGTCGGCGTTGAGCGTGACGTCGCTGTCGTAGGCCAGGATGCGTTCCTGCGCTCGCGGCGAGGACACCGCCGTGGCGGCAAGGACGAGGACCGCGGCGACGGTGCGGAGGTGCTTCATGGCAGGTCCACCTTCATCGTGGCGCGCTGCTCCGGCCCGGCCTCGAAGAAGTCCTCGGGGGGAAAACCCGCCAGCCGTGCCACGACCAGGCCGGGGAACCGCTGCACGGCGTCGTTGTAGTCGCGGACCGCGCCGTTGAAGAACCGGCGTGCGTACTGCAGTTGCTCCTCGACCTCGACCAGGTCGTGTTGCAGCCGCGCGAAGTTGTCGCTGGCCTTCAGAACGGGGTAGGCCTCCCCGAGCGCGACCAGCCGGCCGAGTGCGTCCTGCAGTTCGTCCTCGACCCCGGCCAGGCGCGGCCGGTCGGATACTTCCAGCGCCCGCGCGCGCAGCGCGGTGACCGCCTCGAGCACCGCGCGCTCGTGGCCGGCGTAGGCGGCCACCGCGGATACCAGCCGCGGGACGAGGTCGTGCCGGCGGACCAGCTGCACGTCCACGTCCGCCCAGGCGGTGCGGACCTGGTTGCGCAGGCGCACCAGCCGGTTGTAGGCGAGGATCGCCCAGGCCAGCAGGGCCGCGAACATGACTGCGGGCAGAAGGATGGCAGGTGTCATCGTCCAGCTCCCGGGCCGCGGTGGACAGGGACGCCCGGGTCGCCCCGGACGTGACCGCAGCGTAACGGATCGCCGTGGCGACGGCTTGCAGGGCCGGGCCCGGGGTGGCTTACACTCGGGGTCCCGAATGGACTGATCGACCGAGGGACCATGAACACCATGCGTATCCTGCTGGCTGCTGCGGCGCTCGCGGCGTGCACCACGGCACTGGCGCAGCAGCCGCCCGCCCAGCCTTCCCAGGCCGCGCCGGCGCAGCAGGCCCAGCTGACGCCCGAGCAGCAGGCCGCCCTGGCCAGGCAGGACCAGGAAATGTCCCTTGCCGCGCTGCAGGTGATGCAGCTGGTCGATGCAAACCGCATCGGCGAGGTCTGGGATGGCGGCTCGGCGGTGATGAAGCGGGTGGTGACCCGCGACGAGTTCATCCGCCAGATCACCCTTGACCGCAACCGCCTGGGCGCGGTCGTCAGCCGTGGCCAGCCGGTGGTGACACGGTCGCAGGGGCAGGAGGGATCCGCCGTGCCCCCGGGCCTGTACATCAACGTGCAGACGCCCACGCAGTTCGCCTCGCAGCAGCAGCCGGTCCGCGAGCTGGTGTCGTTCCGGCTCGACGAAGACAGGGTCTGGCGCGTGAGCGGTTATTCCGTGCGCTGAGGATCCAGAATACGCGCCGGACGACGCAGGCGGGCGGCCCGAGGGCCGCCCGTCGCGTTTCAGTGCCGCGTCGATCACTCAGCTCCCGGCCTGGGCCGCAAGCCAGTCGATCACCCGCCGCGCTTCGCGGGCGTGGGCACGTTCCCTGTCCGCGCGATCGCGACCTTCGGCTGAGGCGGACGCGGCTCAGTCGCCCGGCGTGGCCCGCGGCTCCCCGGCGCGCCGCTGCTGTTCGCGGCCGAGCCAGATGCCGAGCGCGGCCCAGACAGCGGCCAGCGGCACCACCACGGCCGCCAGTCCGCCCAGCGCAAGGCCGATACGGCCGAGCAGGCCCTCGACCTGGGCGCCGACCACGTCGCCGGTCCGGTACACGAAGGTGTCCACGAAGGCCTTGGCCTTGTACTTGTCCTCGCGCCCGACCACGGTGAACAACGCCTCGCGCGCGGGCCGGGCCAGGCCGCGCTGCAGGGCGCGGTTGGCCGCTTCCAGCAGCACCAGCACGGCGAATGAGCCGTAGACCGCGAGTCCGGCGAATCCCAGCGCCATGGCCGCGGGCAGCACCGCGAGCGCGAACGGCATGCCGAGGCTGCGGATGATGTGCCCGCTCAGGGCCAGTTGCAGCGCCAGCACCGCGATCTGGGTCCACATGTCGATGTTGGCGAACAGGCTGGTGCGCGCGTCGAGGCCGGATTCCGCGGCAGCGACCATCTGTAGCCGGGTGAAGTAGATGAAGGTCGCCACCACCGTCATCAGCAGCACGTAGCCGGCGATGCCCAGCAGGTAGGGCGAGGCGAAGGTGGCACGGATGCCGGTCCAGGCGCTGCCGCCGATGCGCACGGATTCGTCGGCGGGCCTGGCGGAGTCCCGCGCCGTGCCGCCGGGCTGGTCGCTGCGCAGGTGGACCAGCGCCCGGGCCAGCGCGATCGCGGCGAGCAGGAATCCCGCCGAAACCAGCAGCAGGCTCGGCGTGCCCAGCGGTCCGGCCAGGCGCCCGGCCAGCCACGGGCCGAAGATCGCGCCCAAGGTGCCGCCGACCGCGACTAGCGCGAACAGGCGCTTGCCCTGGTCGCTGGCGAAGCGGTCGGCCATCAGCGCCCAGAACACCATCGTCGAGAACAGGTTGAACACGCTGAACCAGACGTAGAACACCTGGCCGCTGCGTTCGCCGACCGCCTCTGGCGCGAACTGCAGCAACGCCCAGAAGCCGCACAGGCCCAGCGCGAAGAATGCATAGGTCGCGGCGATGAACTGCAGGCGCCGGAAGCGGCTCACCAGCCAGCCGAACGCCGGATTGACCAGCAGCGTGGCCAGCGCGGTACCGATGAACAGCCAGCGCACGCTTTCGATGCCACGGCTCATGCCCAGCGCATCGCGCGCGGGGCGCAGCAGCATCAGCGCGGTGAGGACGCAGAAGAAGAACAGCGCTGCGACCAGCACCGGCCCCGCCTCGCCGCGCCTGAGGTTGAAGAGGTCCGCAAGCCGTCCGCGCATCGTCCGCTCCCGCCTGGTGGGCATGCCGGGAATGTATGCCCGCAGGCCACGATGATCGCGCAGATTGCGGGGTGGTGGTGGCACGCGCCCGTGCCGCAGGTCACGGCACCTGCGGTTCCCGATCCCGCCGGCAGGTGTCAGCGGGGATCCGGGCCGTCGTCCGCGGCCGGCCGCACCAGGCGCGCGATGTCGCGTTCGCCTTCGCGGTCCACGCGGACCAGCCCTGCGCCCGGGATGCCGCCGACCGGCACGTCGCCAAGCCAGGCCAGCTCGCGCATCAGCACGCTCATGCGCACGCCCAGGCGCTTGCACAGGCGAGGCAGCGAGATGCCCCCGGGATGCGCCGCTAGTTCCGAAAGCAGCGCCTCGCGCAGCGCGGGCCCGGCTTCAGCCGACGACATGGGCCGGGATGTCCCGTTGCGAGGGTCCCGCCGCCGGGTCCGGCGCGTGCCGGCGCACGACCACGGGGATGGATTTCGAGGCCGGCGTGCGCGAGAACTCGGCGAAGCTCGACAGCGGCACCAGCGCGTTCGTCTCCGGGTAGTACGCGGCCAGGCAGCCGCGCGGGATGTTGTAGGGCGCCAGCAAGAAGCCCCGGACCACGCGCCGCACGCCATCCCCGCCGAGGCTTTCGAGATCCACGCGGTCGCCGGCCTCCATGCCGAGCGCGGCGATGTCGTCGGGATTGGCGAACACCACCCGGCGCTCGCCGAACACGCCGCGGTAGCGGTCGTCGAGGCCGTAGATGGTGGTGTTGTACTGGTCGTGCGAGCGCACGGTGGCGAGGTTGAACACCGGTTCCCGGCGCGTGGCGCGGGCCCGGTGCAGCGGGGTGTCGACCGGGACCGGGTGCGGCAGGAACGCGGCGCGGCCGTCGGCGGTCTTCCACACGCGCTCCCTGGCCGGGTTCGGCAGGCGGAAGCCGCCGGGGACGCGGACCCGGGCGTTGAAGTCGTGGAAATCGTCGAACACGAGCGCGATCAGGTCGCGGATGCGGTCGTAGTCCTCCACCAGCCAGCGCCACGGCACCCTGCTGCGTCCACCGAGCGTGGCTTCCGCCAGGCGCGCGACGATCACCGGCTCCGACAGCAGGTCCGGCGAGGCCGGCGGGTTGATGCCGGCGGACATGTGCACCATGCTCATCGAGTCCTCGACCGTCACCGCCTGCGGCCCGGACGCCTGCACGTCGATCTCGGTGCGGCCAAGGCAGGGCAGGATCAGCGCCTCGCGCCCGTGGACGAGGTGGCTGCGGTTGGGCTTGGTGGACACGTGCACGGTCAGCGCGCAGTTGCGCAGCGCGGCCCGGGTGGCCTCCGTGTCCGGCGTGGCCACCGCGAAGTTGCCGCCCATGGCGAAGAACACCTTCGCGCGGCCGTCGCGCATGGCCTCGATCGCGCCGATGGTGTCGTAGCCATCCTTCCGTGGGGGCTCGAAGCCGAACACGTCGCGCAGGCGGTCTAGGAACTCCCGTGGCGGCTTCTCCCAGATCATCATCGTGCGATCGCCCTGCACGTTGCTGTGCCCGCGCACCGGGCAGACGCCCGCGCCGGGGCGGCCGATGTGGCCACGCAGCAGCAGCAGGTTGACGATCATCTGGATCGTGGCCACCGAATGCCGGTGCTGGGTGATGCCCATGCCCCAGCAGGCGATGACCCGTTCCGCGGCGAGGTAGATGTCGCCGGCCCTGCGGATCTGCCGCTCGTCCAGGCCCGATTCCGCGGTGATCCGCTCCCATGGCTCGGCCATCACGTCCGCGGCGAAGGCCTCGAAGCCGCTGGTGTGGCGCGCGATGAAGTCGCGGTCGAGCAGGGAAGGGCGACCCGCCGCGACCGCCTCGGCGTCGCGTTCGAGCACGTGCCTGATCATGCCCTTGACCGCGGCCAGGTCGCCGCCGATGCGCAGCTGGAAATAGTCCGAGGCGATCCGGGTCGAGCCGCCCTGAAGCATCTCCAGGGCGTCCTTGGGGTCGGCGAACTTCTCCAGCCCGCGCTCGCGCAGGGGGTTGAAGGCGACGATCGCCGCGCCGCGCTTCGCCGCCGCACGCAGCTCGCCGAGCATGCGCGGGTGGTTGGTGCCCGGGTTCTGGCCGAAGATCAGGATGCAGTCGGCCTGCTCGAAGTCGTCCAGGGAGACCGTGCCCTTGCCGACGCCGATCTGCCGCCTGAGCGCGGTGCCCGAGGGCTCGTGGCACATGTTCGAGCAGTCCGGGAGGTTGTTGGTGCCGAACTCGCGCACGAACAGCTGGTAGAGGAAGGCGGCCTCGTTGGAAGTGCGCCCGGAGGTGTAGAAGACCGCCTCGTCGGGCGAGGCGAGCGCGTTGAGGTGGAGGGCGATGGTCGCGAACGCCTCGTCCCAGGTGGTGGCCACGTAGCGGTCGCCGGCGGCGTCGTAGCGCATCGGCGTGGTCAGGCGGCCTTGGTTCTCCAGCCAGTGGTCGCTGTAGCGCGACAGCTCCGCCACGGTATGGCGCGCGAAGAACTCCGGGTCGGCGCGGCGCCGGGTGGCCTCGGCGGCCACCGCCTTGGCGCCGTTCTCGCAGAACTCGAAGGTCGAGGTGTGGTCGCGGTCCGGCCACGCGCAGCCGGGGCAGTCGAAGCCGTCTGGCTGGTTCATCGAAAGCAGGGTGCGCGCACCCTGCACGGGAATGCCCTGTTCCGTGAGGTGGCGGGCGACGCTCTTCAGCGAGTCCCAGCCGCCGGCGGGGCGGTCGTATTCACGCAGGGGGCGTTCTTCGCTCATGGGGGCGATGTTGCCACGGATGCGCCGGCCAGGCGCCAGGGGTGGGTGTAGACGACGCAGCTCTCGCCGCGGGCGAAGCCGACCAGGGTCATGCCGGCGCTGTCGGCCAGGGAGACGGCGAGGGCGGTGGGTGCCGAGATCGCCGCCAGCATCGGCATGCCGGCCTGCGCGGCCTTCATCGCCATCTCGTAGCTGGCGCGGCTGGAGACCACGCAGAAGCCGGCGGCGAGGTCGGTGCCCGCGGCGAGCAGCGCGCCGACGAGCTTGTCGAGGGCGTTGTGGCGGCCCACGTCCTCGCGCACCACGAGCAGCCGGCCGTCCGGGGCCGCCCAGGCCGCGGCGTGGGTGGCTCCTGTGAGCGCATTCAGCGTCTGCCGCCGCTGCATTTCATCCAGTGCCCGCGCCAGGGCCTGCGGCGTGGCCCCGGTGCCGCGCGGCACCGGGCGCGGCGGGCGCAGCACCGCCTCGATCGACTGCGCGCCGCACAGGCCGCAGCCGCTGCGCCCCTCGAGCCCGCGGCGGCGCGCGGCGATCCGTCCGTGCCGCGCGGCGGGCACCGACATCGCCACGTGGATGCCGTCCAGGGTGGCGTCGATGGCCTCGATGCGCAGCTCGTCCGCGGCATCCACGATCCCCTCGCTGACCGCGAAGCCCAGCGCGAAGTCCGCGATGTCGGCGGGCGTGGCCATCATCACCGCGAACGGCTCGCCGTCGAACGACAGCGCCACCGGGACCTCCTCGGCGATCCAGTCCGGCTCGCGGCAGGCCGTACCCGCGCGCAGGCGCAGAGGCGAGCGCCGGACGGCGCCGGCCGGGGCGCCACCGGGAGGGGAAGGGGCCTCGGGCTGCATGGCAGGCTGTTCCGTGCGCGGTGTTGGCCAGAGCATAGCGCGTGCAGGCGGCCGACCATGCCAAAAGGCATATGCCTGCCATGCGTGCGGGGATGCAAGAATCCGGGAAGGCCCCGGCTCCTGCGTGCGCCGGGTGCGCCGCGTACGACGTTCGAGGAGGCACGGACTTGCAACGACGCGATTTCCTGGCCCTCGGGGGCCTCGGGCTCGGCGGCCTGGCGCTGTCGCCCTACGTCAAGGCCATCGCTGCCGAGCAGCTGCTCGAGAAGATCGATGTCGGGTTCAAGAAGCGGCTCGCCGATGCCGCGCTGCAGGCGGCCACTTCCTCCGGCGCCAGCTACTGCGACGT
>Ga0065720_1004540_pt1 | contig 14695 bp, 14 predicted proteins | sample Thericmetagenome_FD_59107 | JGI IMG/M metagenome (GOLD analysis project Ga0065720, IMG submission 59107) | Thermophilic microbial communities from the Joint Bioenergy Institute, California, USA of rice/straw/compost enrichment - eDNA_2 v2... | ecosystem: Engineered > Solid waste > Grass >... | reverse complement strand
GCGTCCTGGCGCTCGGCCTCCTCGCGGCGGGCGGCGAGCTGGATCTCGAAGTCGGCCTCCTCCTGGGCCCGCCGCGCCTCGCTCTCCTCGAGGGCCCGCTGGGCCTGCGACCGCATCTCGTCGGCCTGCCGCTTGGCGGCCTGGATCATCTCGTCCCGCTCGCGCTTGGCGGAGGCGCGGGCCTGGGCGCACTCGCGCTCGGTGGTGGTGCGCAGCTTGGCGATCTCACCCTCGAAGGTGGCCCGCTTCTCGGCGATTTCGTGGTCCACCGCGGCGCGCTTCTTCTGCACCTCGCGCTCGGTGCTGGAGGCCAGCTCCTCGGCCTCGCGGCGGGCCGAGGTGCGGATCTCGTCCGCCTCCCGCTCGGCGGACTGCCGCAGTTCGTCGGCCTCGCGCTGCGCGGTCGACCGCAGCTCGGTGGCCTCGTTCTCGGCGGCGGCGCGCATCTCGGCGGCCTCGACCTTGGCCGCGACCTTGATGTCGTTGGCCTTGGCGCGGGCGTCGTGCACGAGCTCGGTGGCCTGCTCCTCGGCCAGGCGCAGCAGTTGCTCGATGCGGGCGCCCAGACCGGAGTAGGTGGGCCGCTCCTGCTCCTGCAACTGGCGCTTGGCCTCGGCCAGCTCCTTGCGGAGCTTCTCGGCCTCCTCACGCGCCCGGCGGCCTTCCTGCCTGAGCTGGGCGAGGTAGTGGTCGACCTGACCGCGGTCGTAGCCGCGCAGGGCAACGTCGAACTCCAACGCCTGGTTGTTTTCGTCGAAGAAATTACTGAGCTGGGCGTCAATATCGGACGACATGTGGCGGAATCCTGAACAGGTGACGAGACGGCTACATTACGGACGGGTGTCTTCGTTTCGGTGCGGCGGGCGTCACAGCAATCGGCCGGGGCCGTGTCTGTGCTGCCTCAGAGTGAAGACCGCTCTTGGGCGGGAGCCTACTCCGCGACAGCAGACTGCGCGGTGGGTTCACCGCATTGCTATGGGATTGTGCCAATTGCCTGACGAACTGGTGTTTTGTGGCCGCTCGGAAACGAAGACGTGGACCGCCGGGTTGGAAGAGCACACGCCGAAGGTGAAAACGGCGGCTAGGAGACTTTACCAAGTCGTGCCGAGAACGGAAGGTGGTTTGGGGGAGAAGCTGGGTTTTCGGTCGCTCCGTGCCTGCTTGGGCATGCAGCGGCGGCGGAGGGCGGTACCGTCCGGTCCGGAGCCGGGGAACCGGACGGCACCGCTCTCCGCCGCGCCTAGTGCTGCGCCCCGTCCTCGTTCGCCTGGACCAGCTCGGTGAGCACCCCGCCGCAGTCCTTGGGGTGCAGGAACGTGATCAGGGAGCCCATCGAGCCCCTGCGCGGCGCCGCGTCGAGCACCCGGACCCCGCGCCCGCCGATCACGGCCGCGGCGCCCGCCACGTCGTCCGTCCCGAACGCGATGTGGTGCACCCCCTCGCCGTTGCGGGCCAGGAACTTGGCCACCGGGGAGTCCTCGCGGATCGGCTCCAGCAGTTGCAGGTAGCTCGCCTTGCCGTCGTCGGTCCCGTTGATCCGCAGCATCGCCTCCCGGACCCCCTGCTCCTCGTTGACCTCCTCGTGGGTCACCTCGAAGCCGTAGGTCTCCCGGTAGAAGCGCACGGTCTCGTCCAGGTTCCGGCAGGCGATGCCGATGTGGTCGATCCGGGTGAGCAAAGCGTCCTCCCTCCCTCAGAGCCGCTGGCACGGCTGTCTGTATGGTGACAGACCAGGTGAGGGATGGAACGAGGAGGGCTCTGCAATGCCAGGATCGGTCATCGTCAGCGGTGCGCGCACCCCCATCGGAAAACTGCTCGGAGCACTCTCCGGCTTCACCGCCGTGGAGCTGGGCGCCGTGGCCGTCAAGGCGGCCCTGGAGCGGGCCGGGATCTCCGGGGACCAGGTCGACTACGTCATCCTGGGCCAGGTCCTCCAGGCCGGCCAGGGGCAGATCCCCTCGCGCCAGGTCTCGGTCAGGGCGGGTATCCCCATGAGCGTCCCCTCGCTCACCATCAACAAGGTCTGCCTGTCCGGCCTCAACGCGATCGCGCTCGCCGACCAGCTCATCACCGCGGGCGAGTACGACGTGGTGGTCGCGGGCGGCATGGAGTCCATGACCAACGCCCCGCACGTGCTCCCCAAGGCCCGCCACGGCTACAAGTACGGCTCCGTCGAGGTGCTCGACGCCACCGCCCACGACGCCCTCACCGACGCCTTCGACAACGTGTCGATGGGGCTGTCCACCGACCGCTACAACGTCCGGCACGGCATCACCCGCGCCGAGCAGGACGCCTTCGCGGCCCGTTCCCACCAGCGCGCCGCCGCGGCCATCGAGGCGGGGCGGTTCAAGGAGGAGATCGTCCCGGTGGAGATCCCGCAGCGCCGGGGCGAGCCCAAGGTCTTCGACACCGACGAGGGGGTCCGCCCCGACACCACCGTGGAGAGCCTCGCCCGGCTGCGCCCCGCCTTCGACCCCGAGGGCACCATCACCGCCGGGTCCTCCTCCCAGATCTCCGACGGCGCCTGCGCGGTCGTCGTGATGAGCCGGGCCAAGGCCGAGGAGCTCGGCTGCGAGGTCCTCGCCGAGATCGGGGCGCACGGCAACGTGGCGGGGCCGGACAACTCCCTGCACTCCCAGCCGTCCAACGCGATCCGCCAGGCGCTCGCCAAGGCGGGCCGGGAGGTCGGCGACCTCGACCTGGTCGAGATCAACGAGGCGTTCGCCAGCGTGGCCCTACAGTCCACGCGCGACCTGGGCGTCTCCGAGGACATCGTCAACGTCAACGGCGGCGCGATCGCGCTGGGCCACCCGGTCGGCATGTCGGGCGCCCGCATCGTGCTGCACCTGGTCCACGAGCTGCGCCGCCGGGGCGGCGGACTGGGCGCTGCGGGCCTGTGCGGCGGCGGCGGACAGGGCGACGCGCTGCTGCTGTCGGTGCCCGCGGCCTGAGGTCTCCCGGGCGGGCCGGGAGCACCGGCCCGCCCGGGACGCCGCCTCACCCGCAGAGGGCCCGTCAGACGAGGTCGCTAGAGTGTCCGGTGTGGGAAACCCGCTGAACCTCCCGTTCGACCCGATCGAGCGCGCGCACGACAACTGGACCGCCCGCTGGGGGAAGTCCCCGGCGATGGCCGCTGTGACCTCGGTCATGCGGGCGCAGCAGCTCCTGCTCAGCCAGTTGGACGCCACGCTCAAGCCGTACGCGCTGACCTTCGCCCGCTACGAGGCGCTGGTCCTGCTGACCTTCAGCTCCAGCGGCGCGCTGCCCCTCGGCAAGATCGGCGAGCGGCTGATGGTGCACCCCACCAGCGTCACCAACACCATCGACCGGCTGGAGCGCCAGGGCTTCGTCCGGCGCAGGCCCAACCCCAGCGACGGGCGCGGCACCCTCGCCGAGATCACCGACGCCGGGCGCGAGGTGGTGGAGAAGGCCACCCGGGACCTGCTGGACATGGACTTCGGACTGGGCTGCTACACCGACGAGGAGCGGTGGCAGATCTTCACCCTCTTCCGGAAGCTGCGGGTGGACTACGGGGACTTCACCGCCGAAAGTTGAGTGCGGCGCGCGGGCCGTTGAGGGGAATAAGGTGCGCCGCGGTCGCGACGGATGCGGCAGGATGGAAACATGCAGCCTTCGGAATTCTCCATGCACGGCGCGGTCGATCTCGGCGCGCGCAAAGCGGCCCTGGAACGTGAAGCCAAACGGAAGGCCGAGGCGGCGTCGGGGACCGCCAACCCCTACGCCGTGGATGCCACCGAGGAGAACTTCCAGCGCGACGTCCTGGAACGGTCCCTACAGGCCCCGGTCCTCCTCCTGCTGCTGGCGAGCTGGTCGAACGAGTCCAAGCAGACCGAGCAGGCGCTGGACAAGCTGGCCGTCGAGGCCGGGGGGCAGTGGCTGCTGGCCAAGGTCGACGCCGAGGTCAGCCCGCAACTGACCCAGGCCCTGCGGGCGCAGGGGATCCCCTCTCTCTACCTGGTCCTGGGCGGCCAGATCCAGCCCCTCGCGGCCGGACCGATGAACGAGGAGCAGGTGCGCGGCCTGCTCGTCCAGGTCTTCACGGCGCTGCGGCAGCAGGGGGTGCTGCCGGAGGGCTTCACCGGTGTCGGCCCGGCCCAGCCCGCCGAGCAGGAGCAGGAGCCCAAGCGCGACCCCGTCCAGGCCGAGGCCGCCGAGGCGGTGCAGCGCGGCGACTTCGCCGCGGCCGAGGCCGCCTACACCACGGCGCTGGAGAAGGACCCGGGCAACGCCGACTACACGATGGGACTGGCCCAGGTGCGCCTCCTGGCCCGGGTGCGCGACCTCGACGTCAACAAGATCCGCAAGGCCGCCGCCGACGACCCCACCGACGTCGCCGCCCAGTGCGCGGTCGCCGACCTCGACATGTACGGCGGCAAGGTCGAGGACGCGTTCGCCCGGCTGGTGGCCACCGTCCGCCGGACCAGCGACGACGACCGGGACCGGGCGCGCAAGCACCTGCTCGGCCTGTTCGAGGTGCTGCCCTCCGGGGACCCGCGGGTCTCCAAGGCCCGCCGCAGCCTCACCTCCGCGCTCTTCTGAGCCGCCGGACACCCGTAGCCGGGGGCCGGTCGCAGCGGCCCCCGGCTAAGCGGCCTTCCGCCGGGTAAAAGCCCAGCAGATCCAACGGAAGGCGGTGTCCGATGGCTCCCGTGGTGACGATTTCCGCGACCTACGGCGCGGCGGGCAGCGTGATCGGACCCGCGGTGGCGGAGCGGCTGGGGGTCCCCTTCCTGGACCGGGCGATCCCCGAGGAGGTGGCCGAGCGGCTCGGCTGCTCCCTGGAGGACGTGCTGGAGCACGACGACCGCGCCCCCGTCGGCCTGGGGCGGCTGCTGGCCGGTCTGGCCCGGCTGCCCAGCGCCACCCTCGGCAGCGTCGACACCGTCTTCATCGGCGCCACCGACGCCGAGGGCCGCCTGCTGTACGACCAGGAGTTCGTCGAGCACACCGAGCACGTCATCACCGCCGTGGCCGCCGGCGGCGGAGTGATCCTGGGCAGGGCCGGAGCGGTGGTCCTGGCCGACCACCCCACCGCCCTGCACGTACGGCTCGACGGGCCGCGCGACCGGAGGCTGCAACAGGCGGCCGCGCTGCGCGAGGCCGGACGGTCCGAGGAGCTGCCCTCCGGCGCCGCGCCCGACGCCCCGCGCCGCCCGCCCACCCTGCGCGACCTCGACGCCAACGACCGGGCGCGCAGCGCCTACGTGCGCCGCTTCTACCGGGCCGACCCGGCCGACCCCAGGCACTACCAGGTGGTCCTCGACACAACCGTGATCGCGCACCGTACGTGTGTCGATATCATCGAACGTCTGGCCCGGGAGCGCGCGGGAGAACCCTGAGCCGCACGGTGCGGCGGGTCTCCACCGCGGACCGGCACCGCGCGGAGTCGGCCGGGTCCCGAGGCCAGCGTCCGCACGGGGTCCGCCCCTCCGCGGGTCGGGCGCCGTCTCCGCCCGGCGCGGCAGCGGTCCCCAGAAGAACCAGCGACCCGTCCGCACGCGGTCGACCCGTGGAAAACGAGGAGCTTCCCGTGGCCAGCCTTCCCAGCGTCTCCTATTCGATCACGGTCCGCCTGGAGATCGACGGACGCGCCAGCGCCGTGAGCAGCCTCACCAACGCCGTCGAGCGGGTGGGCGGCGCCGTCACCGCGCTCGACGTGAACTCCTCGGACCGCGAGCGGCTGCGCATCGACGTGACCTGCGCGGCCCGCGACACCACCCACGCGCAGGCGATCGTCGAGTCCCTGGACGCGATCGAGGGCGTCACCGTCCACAAGGTCAGCGACCGCACCTTCCTCATGCACCTGGGCGGCAAGATCGAGATGCGCTCCAAGGTGCCGCTGCGCAACCGCGACGAGCTCTCCATGGCCTACACCCCGGGGGTGGCCCGCGTCTGCTCCGCGATCGCGGCCAACCCCGACGACGCCCGTCGGCTGACCATCAAACGCAACACCGTGGCCGTGGTCACCGACGGTTCGGCGGTGCTGGGCCTGGGCAACATCGGCCCCGAGGCGTCCCTGCCGGTCATGGAGGGCAAGGCGGCCCTGTTCAAGCGGTTCGCCGACATCGACGCCTGGCCGATCGCCCTGGACACCCAGGACACCGACGAGATCGTGCGCGCCGTGCAGCTCATCGCCCCCGGGTTCGGCGGCATCAACCTGGAGGACATCTCCGCCCCCCGCTGCTTCGAGGTGGAGGCCCGGCTGCGGGAGCTGCTGGACATCCCGGTCTTCCACGACGACCAGCACGGCACCGCGATCGTGGTGCTGGCCGCGCTCAAGAACGCGCTGCGCGTGGTCGGCAAGGAGATCGACACCGTCCGCATCGCCATGTCCGGCGCCGGCGCGGCGGGCACCGCCATCCTCAAGCTGCTGCTCCACGCCGGGGCCAAGGACGTGGTGGTGTGCGACATCCGCGGGGCGGTGCACCGGGGCCGCGACGACCTCGACCCCAACCTGGAGTGGATCGCCGCCCACACCAACCCGTCCGGCTACGTCGGCGACCTGGCGGGCGCGGTGCGCGGGGCCGACGTGTTCATCGGGGTCTCCGCGCCCAACGTGCTGTCCGGCGGGGACGTCGCCGAGATGAACGAGGACGCGATCATCTTCGCCCTGGCCAACCCGGAGCCGGAGATCGACCCCGAGATCGCCGCGCTGCACGCCGCGGTGGTGGCCACCGGGCGCAGCGACTACCCCAACCAGATCAACAACGTGCTGGTCTTCCCCGGGTTCTTCCGCGGCCTGCTGGACGCCCAGAGCCACCGGGTGACCTCCGACATGATGCTGGCCGCGGCCGACGCGCTCGCCTCGGTGGTCACCGCCGAGGAGCTGAGCCCGCACTACATCATCCCCAGCGTCTTCCACCACGGACTGTCGCAGCGGGTGGCCGAGGCCGTGCGGGAGGTGGCGCTCCGCGACGGCCACGCGGGGGGCCGGGAGGCCTGAGCGATCGATCCCACGATTCCGTACATTTGCGTACAGACAGTGATCAACGGCGCGTGAGCCGGACAGTGGAGCCGGGTATGGAGGCAGGCATGGATCGGCTGAGTCTGACCGGGACGCTGCTGGTGGCCACTCCACTGCTGAGGGATCCGAACTTCTACCGCTCCGTGGTCTTCGTGATCGACGACGACCCGGCGGAGGGCACCCTGGGGGTCATCGTCAACCGCCCCTCGGATCTGGAGGTCGGCGAGGTCCTGGCGGACTGGGGACGCCACGCCAGCCACCCGGCGGTCATGTTCGCCGGAGGCCCGGTCGGCACGGACGCGGGACTGGCGCTGGCGGAGCCGGCCAACGGCCAGCAGCCGCTGGGCTGGCGGTCGCTGGAGGCGATGGACTCCGGGGTGTGGCCGAGCGGTCTGGGCATGGTCGACCTGGACGCCCCGCCGCAGCTCGTCGCCGACGCGCTGCGGCGGTTCCGGGTCTTCGCCGGGTACGCGGGGTGGAGCCCCGGGCAGTTGCGGGCCGAGATCGACGAGGGGGCCTGGTATGTTCTCCCCGCGACCGCCGATGACGTGTTCTGCGACGACCCCCACGGCCTGTGGTCACGGGTCCTGCGGCGCCAGGGCGGGGAGCTCGCCTTCGTGGCGACCTTCCCTGACGATCCGACGTTGAACTGATCGGCCGTCCCGCCCGCTACCGTGGACAGAGACCGAGGAGGTGTGAGGGCACGATGACGATGGACATTGTCAACAAGGTGGTTCCGGAGAGCGAGACCCGTCCGGACCTCTCGCACGACGGCGGCGACCGCGAGCGGTTCGCCCACTACGTGCAGAAGGACAAGATCACCGAGAGCGCGGTCACGGGCATGCCGGTGATCGCGCTGTGCGGCAAGGTGTGGGTGCCCAACCGGGACCCCAAGAAGTTCCCGGTCTGCCCCGAGTGCCAGAAGATCTACGACGAGCTGATGGCCTGACCCGCGTGGCGGGAGGCGGTCGGCCGTCCCCGCCCGCCCAACAGCAGGAAGGCCCGCNTCAGCGGGCCTTCTCGCGTTGTCGGGGGTCAGTTCCCCTGGTCGAGGCGGAGGCGGCGGGCCCGCAGCAGCGCGGCCACGCCCGCTCCGGTCACCGCCAGCGCGCCCAGCACGAACGGCGCGAGGTCGATTCCGGTGGTCGCCAGGGAGCCGTTCTTGCCGCCGCTGCCGACCGCGGCGCCGGTCCCGCCGTTGGAGGCGCCGGTGGTCTGCCCGTCGCCCGAGCCGTCCCCGGCGCCGGGGGTCTCGGTCGTGCCGTCCTGGCCCGCGAAGGTCACCGGGACGAACACGTCCTGGCTGCGGTCGGAGGAGCGGCTGTGGTCGTTGCGGGTCACCACGGCGCACCGGACGCCCTCGGCCAGGCAGTCGGTGAACTCGTCCGCGGCCTTGACTGTCAACTGGACGGTGAACGACCCGTTGGTGCCGCTCCCCTCGTAGGGCTTGGCCAGGCCCTGGCCGTAGGAGGGCGGGTTGGACGAGATCCACACCGAGGAGCCGCTCCCGCCGGACATGTCGACCCCGCCGATGCAGGGGCCGGGCGCAGTGCTGGCGTTGGCGTTGGAGATGTCGCAGAAGGCGACGTAGATGCCCTTGGAGGTGTCGTAGCCCGACCCGGTCACGGTGACCTGCTCGCCCTCGGGGTTGAGGCCGGAGGTCTTCGAGACGGTGAGGCTGGGGCCGCCGGACGTGGAGGCGGGGACGGCGGCGAGTGCGGTCGCCGCCGGCGCGGCGGTTCCGGCCAGGACCGCCAGGACCGACAGGACGCCGCAGACCGCGGCGCTGCGGAATCTGCTGATGGCAGTGGACATGGAAGTGGGGTTCTCCGTTTCTCGCGAAACGTGGCTCGGCGGTGCGGGAAGGAGGGGGCACCGAGGACGGGCCAATATGCTTAGGCTAACCTAATGGTCCTGATCGGCTATGACAGTGCACCACCGGGAAGCGGTGTTGTCAAGATTGTGACGACAAGTCGTCATCATCATCACTGTGGCGGCAGCAACCAGTCCGTCCACCGCAGACCCTCCAGTCGATGGGACCTCCATGCCACCTCCCCCCTCTCCCGCGCACCGGGTGCGTCGGCGCCCGGGCCGCGGCGCGGCCCTCCTGCTCGCCCTGGTCACGGCGCTCACGGCCTGCTCCGCACCCGGGACCGACCACGACGCCATCCCCGAGCTCTCCGAGAACCGGCTGCAACCCCTGGAGGGGGAGGCGACCCCGGCCCTCCCGGTGACCGTGGACTCGGTCGTGCCCGTGGCCAACCGCACCTCCGACACCCCGACCACCTACGAACAGGTCGAGGTCACCGACGTCAGCCGCATCCTGCCGCTCAACGGCGGCGTCGCCGAGATCGTCTACACCCTGGGCCTGGGCGACAACGTCGTGGGCCGCGACTCCACCGCCACCTTCGCCGAGGCAGCGGACCTGCCCGTGGTCACCCAGGGGCACGACCTCTCCGTGGAGGGCGTGCTCTCCCTGAACCCGACCCTCGTCATCGCCGACACCTGGACCGGCCCCCACGAGGCGATCGAGCAGTTGCGCGCCACCGGGGTCACCCTGGTCATCCTCGACGAGGTGTGGTCCCTGGACGGGATGTACACCCGCATCACCGAGGTCGCCGAACTGCTCGGGGTGCCCGAGCGCGGCGAGCAGCTCGTCGAGCGGGTCCGCGGCCAGATGGCCGAGGTCCGCGACAGCCTGCCCGACTCCGTGCTGGGGGCCCGCGTGGCCTTCCTCTACCTGCGGGGCAGCGCCGGGGTCTACCTCCTGGGCGGCCCCGGGGCGGGGGCCGACGAGCTGGTCGCCGAACTCGGCCTGGAGGACGCGGGCACCGCGATCGGCCTGGACCAGGCGTTCACCCCGATCACCAGCGAGGCGCTCATCGAGGCCCAACCCGACATCCTGCTCGTCATGACCGATGGGCTGGAGTCGGTCGGCGGAGTCGACGGACTGCTGAAGATCCCGGGCATCGCCCAGACCCCCGCGGGCCGGGAGCGGCGCGTCATCGACTACGAGGACGGCCTGCTGCTCGGCTTCGGCCCCCGCACCCCCCAGGTCCTCAAGGCCATGGCCGACGACCTCACCGAGCTGTACGAGGGGGAGGCCCGGTGACCCTCCGAACCGACCGGGAGCACCGCGCTCCCGCGCCCCCCGCCGAGGGCGCCCCCGACGGCTCCCGCGTCCGCCGCGCCACGGCGCTGCGGGGGACCGTCCTGCTGCTGGTCCTCGCCGCCGGACTGGTCGTCACGGCCCTGGTGGCCGCCGGGGTGGGCGCCTACCCCGTCCCGCCGCTCGAAGTCCTCGGCTCGGTACTGCGCGGCCTGGGTCTGGGCCGGGGCGAGGCCCTCGACCCGCTCACCGACGAGGTGCTGTGGAACGTCCGCTTCCCCCGGGTCGTCCTGGCCGCGATCGTCGGCGCCTCCCTGGCGCTCGCCGGAGCCATGATGCAGGGCATCTTCGGCAACCCGCTGGCCGAGCCCGGCGTCATCGGCGTCTCCTCCGGGGCGACGGTGGGCGCGGTCCTCGTCATCGCGCTCGGCGCCTCCGCCCTGGGCTACTGGACGGTCATCGCCGCCGCCTTCGCCAGCGGCATGATCACCACCGTGCTCGTCTACACGCTCTCCCGCTCGGGCGGCCGGGCCGAGGTGGTCACCCTGCTGCTCACCGGGATCGCCGTCAACGCGGTGGCCGGGGCGCTCATCGGCTCCGCCACCTACTTCTCGGAGGACGCCGAGCTGCGCTCCATCACCAACTGGCAGATGGGCAGCCTGGCCGCGGCCACCTGGTCCAAGGTCGTGGCGGCCCTGCCGTTCGCGGCGGCGGGGATCGCCGCCGCGCCGTTCTTCGCCCGCCGCCTGGACCTGCTCGCCCTCGGCGAGAGCCCGGCCCGCCACCTGGGGGTCGACGTGGAGCGGATGCGCCAGGCGCTGATCGTGGTCATCGCGATGCTCACCTCCTCGGCCGTGGCCTTCGCCGGGATCATCAGCTTCGTCGGCCTGGTGGTGCCGCACATGGTGCGCATGGTCGCCGGTCCGGGGCACCGCGTCCTGCTCCCGGCGAGCGTGCTGGGCGGCGCGCTCGTCCTCGTCGCCGCCGACCTGCTCGCGCGGGTCGCCGCCGCGCCGCAGGAGGTGCCGCTGGGCATCATCACCGCGCTGATCGGCGGGCCGTTCTTCTTCTGGTTGCTGTACCGGACCCGGGCCAGGCAGGGAGGTTGGGCGTGAACCGCCTACGGCGCACACTGCGCGCGATCGTGCACGGCTCGGGGCTGCGGCGGATCAGCCCGCCCGAGCGGGTCCCCGCCGGGACGGTGGTCCTGGCCGCGCGCGGCCTCGGCAGGTCCTACGGCTCCCGGACCGTGCTGGACGACGTGAGCATCGACGTGCGCACCGGAGAGGTGCTGGCGCTGGTCGGCCCCAACGGTGCGGGCAAGAGCACCCTGCTGTCGATCCTCACCGGCGACAGCACGCCCGACCGGGGCGAGGTGACCGTCCTGGGCCGCCCCCTGGCGGACTGGAGCCCGGCCGAACTGGCGCTGCGCCGCGCGGTGCTGCCGCAGAACTTCGCCGTCAGCTTCCCGTTCGACGCGGTCGACGTGGTCCACATGGGGCGGGCCCCGTGGGCGGCCGTCGACGAGGCCGAGGACGACGACCGCGTGGTCGTCGAGGCGATGGCGGCCACCGAGGTCACCGCCCTGGCCGACCGCAAGTTCCCCTCCCTGTCGGGCGGGGAGAAGGCCCGGGTGATGCTCGCCCGCGTCCTGGCCCAGCAGACGCAGGTCGTGCTCCTGGACGAGCCCACGGCCGCCCTCGACATCCGCCACCAGGAGTCGGTGCTGCGCATCGCCCGCGAGCGCGCCGCGCGGGGCGACGCCGTCGTGGTGGTCCTCCACGATTTGGCTCTGGCGGCCGCCTACGCGGACCGAGTCGCGGTACTCTCCGAGGGACGGATCGCGGCGTACGGGCCGCCCGCTGAGGTCTTCACCGCGAAGCTGCTCAGCGACGTCTACTCATACGAGGTCGAGATCGTGTCGCATCCGCGCACCGGGGTTCCGCTGGTCCTGCCAGTACGGTGACCGCTGCGGCGCGGGGCGACCCCGACGGGTTAGGACACATGGTTTCCACTTCCCGACGCCCCCCCGGTGACCGGAGCCGCCGCTCGGGCGGAGGTCACAGGAGAGCCTCCGCCCCGCGCGACCGCGTCACCGTCGGCGATGTCGTACGCGTGACCTTCCGGACCATCGGCGAGCTGCTGTTCACGGCCGGTCTGATCATGCTGTTCTTCGCCGCGTTCCAGATCTGGGGCAAGCAGTTCCAGACCGACGCCGAACAGGACCGGCTGGACCAGGCCATCGCCGAGGTCTGGGAGCAGGGGCCCGACTCCGAGCCCTTGCCCGGAACGGCCAACAGCAGGCTCTACATCCCCAAGACCGACCAGGAGTGGGTCGTGGTCAGCGGGGTCGGTCCCGAGGACATCCGCTACGGCCCCGGGTGGTATCCCGAGTCCTGGACGCCCGACGGCATGGTCCCCGCGGCCCGGGCCGGCCAGCCCGGCAACTACGCGGTCGCCGGGCACCGCGTCGCCGCGGTCTTCTGGGACCTCGACCGGTTGGAGGAGGGGGACGAGCTCGTCCTGGAGGACAGGGACAACTTCTACACCTACGAGGTGGTGGAGAGTAAGGTCGTGCTGCCCGACGCGATCGAGGTCACCGCTCCCGACCCGTTCCACCCCGAGTCCACGGAGGAGCCGGAGAAGGCGTACCTCACCCTCACCACCTGCCATCCCAAGTTGCAGAACTCACACCGGCTGATCATCCACGCCGAGCTCACCGAGACCCGGCCCAAGGATCAGGGCATGCCCGAGAACATCGCGCACATGGCGCCCGACGCCGAGGAGGAGTGAGCCACGTGTACGGTCTCATCTGGCGTCTCATCCCCGGCCCCTGGTTCGTCAAGCTCCTGGTGTCGCTCGCGCTGATCGCGGGCGCGGCGGCGCTGCTGTGGTATGTCGTCTTCCCGTGGGCCGACCCCTACCTGCCGTTCAACGACGTGACCGTCGACGGGGGAGACTCGGTCTACGGCACGACCCCCGCGCAGACGGCCGAACCGGAGGCGGACGGGTAGCCCGTCCGGCCGCAGCAGGAGCCGTGGTGGAGGCCGAGCGGGGCGCTCGGCCTCCACCGTGTGTCGGGGTGGGCGCCCGGTTACCCTCGACCCGTGACGATCTGGGGATGCGCACGATGACTCTGCTTCAGGCGAACAGCACCGATGACCGGTTGCGCGGCCTGCGCAACTGGCAGCGAGAGGCGTTCGAGGAGTACTTCCGGCGCGAACCGCGGGACTTCCTGGCGGTGGCCACGCCCGGAGCGGGCAAGACGACGTTCGCGCTGACCCTGGCCAGCGAGCTGCTGGCGCGGCGCACGGTCCGCGCCGTCACCGTGGTGTGCCCCACCGAGCACCTGAAGAAGCAGTGGGCCGAGGCCGCCGCGCGGTTCAACATCCCCCTCGACCCGGACTTCAAGAACGGCCAGGGGGCGCTCGGCCGGCACTTCATCGGCGCGGCCGTCACCTACGCGCAGGTCGCCGCGCACCCCATGCTGCACCGCAACCGCACCGAGGCCCGCCGCACCCTGGTGATCTTCGACGAGATCCACCACGCGGGCGACGCGCTGTCGTGGGGCGACGCCGTGCGCGAGGCGTTCGACCCGGCGGCGCGGCGGCTGTGCCTGACGGGGACGCCGTTCCGGTCCGACACCAACCCGATCCCGTTCGTCGACTACGTCCAGGACCACACCGGCGTGCGCCGCTGCTCCTGGGACTACAGCTACGGGTACGCTCCCGCGCTGGCGGACGGCGTGGTGCGGCCGGTCATCTTCCTGGCCTACTCCGGGGAGATGCGCTGGCGGACCAGGGCCGGCGAGGAGCTGGCCGCGCGCCTCGGCGACCCGCTCACCTCCGACGCGCTCTCCCAGGCGTGGCGGGCGGCCCTGGACCCCAAGGGCGACTGGATCAAGCGGGTGCTGGCCGCGGCCGACCGGAGGCTGACGGAGGTGCGCAAGCACACCCCCGACGCGGGCGGCCTGGTGATCGCCTCCGACCACGACAACGCCCGCGCCTACGCGCGCATCCTGCGCCAGATCACCGGCCGCGGCGCCACCGTGGTGCTGTCGGATGACCCGACCGCCAGCCGGAAGATCACCCAGTTCGCCGAGTCCGACGACCGCTGGATGGTGGCGGTGAAGATGGTCTCGGAGGGGGTGGACGTGCCCCGGCTGATGGTCGGCGTCTACGCCACCTCCACCAGCACCCCGCTGTTCTTCGCCCAGGCGGTGGGGCGCTTCGTGCGGGTGCGCCGCCGCGGCGAGATCGCCTCGGTGTTCCTGCCCTCCATCCCGGTCCTGCTGGAGTACGCCAGCGAGATGGAGCGCGAGCGCGACCACGTGCTGGACAAGCCGGTGCGGGAGGACGGCGGCTTCGACCCGGAGCAGGAGCTCGTCAACGAGGCCCGCAAGAAGCGGGACACCCCCGACGCGGGAGACGAGCTGCCCTTCGAGACCATGGAGTCGGCGGCCGAGTTCGACCGGGCGGTCTACGACGGCGGCGAGATCGGCGGGGGAGAGCCCGACGAGGAGGAGTTCCTCGGCCTGCCCGGGCTGCTGGAGCCCGACCAGGTGGCGGTGCTGCTGCGCAAGCGCCGCCAGGAGCGGGCGG
>Ga0065720_1003611_pt1 | contig 14696 bp, 12 predicted proteins | sample Thericmetagenome_FD_59107 | JGI IMG/M metagenome (GOLD analysis project Ga0065720, IMG submission 59107) | Thermophilic microbial communities from the Joint Bioenergy Institute, California, USA of rice/straw/compost enrichment - eDNA_2 v2... | ecosystem: Engineered > Solid waste > Grass >... | reverse complement strand
CGATGCGGTTTGTCGCGAATAAGCGAAGCAGCTTCCGTTAATTTGTCGTATTTGGCTGTACTGGTAGAAATAGACGAAATTATTTCGTTTATTTCTCCGAAACCGGGCGAAACCGAATGAAATCCGGGAAAGTAGACGAAATATTTTCCACTATACCAACGCAATCAGCCGGCATTTCCTCAATAGAAGAAAAATTTACGCTTGTATTCCGCCGGACCGGGATCATGCCCCGCCCGTGGCCCGTTCAGCCAGCCGGATAAGGCCGGTCTCCCGCTTTCCCCGCGTTTTCGGAAACTTTTCCAAGAAACATTCATCCTTCTTCTGCGTTAAATGTATAGATTCAAGATTCATAGTTTGCCAGAGGAAGGATGTTGAACCGCGAATGGAACTTCGCGCCCTTCGGGCGGCCATCGCGCTGCTGATCGTCTCCGCGCTCGGCCTGCAGGCCGCGGCAGCGACGGACGCCGCGGCGAATCTTGCCCGCGTCACGAAGTACCGTGTCTATCAGAACGACAAACCGCTCAAGGAATTTGCCACTGACGCGCAGGCGATCGCCTACGCGAAGCAGTTCGCGTACAGCCGCGTCGAGAAAATCGCCGACCGTTCCTGGATCTGGCACAATTATCCGCGCTACGCGGTCTATGTCGACGGTGTCCTGTCGCCGGGCATGCTGTTCCGTACATATGCGGAGGCGAAGCAGGCGGCGTCAGGCAAGATCGACGTCGCGATCCGCGACCTTGAACAGCCCGGCTGGATCGAAGCGAAATTCGCGCGCTACCGGTTGTACCAGGGGCACAAAACGCTCCCCGACTGGTCGTTTGCCACGCTGGCGGAAGCGAAGGCGGTCGCGAAGTATTACCGGAACGCGCATGTCATCGACCAGGTGACGAACGGCTGGATCTGGGACAATCTGACGGATGAAGAGGAAGCGGCGGAACGGGAAAAAGCTCCCGCTTATGCCGTCCTCGTGAACGGCGAGCTCGGCGAGAAGCGGTACGGCTACTTGCGCGACGCGATCCAGGCGGCGGCCGGCATCGCGGGCAGCGAGGTCGTCCATCTGGACACGGGAGCGGTCGTCCATTCGAACGTCCCGCCTTTCGCCGTCTATCAGAACGGCAAGGAACGGAAACGATTTTTCGGCCTCGACAACGCCGTCGCCTACGCGAGCGGGCTGACCGGCGCCGAAATTGTCCGGGACGCCAAGGTGCTCTGGACGAACATTCCGTATTACCGCGTCTACCAGGGCGACCGCGAAGTCCGGCAATTCCACGAGCTGAAGAGCGCGCTCTCCACCGCGTCGTGGCTGACAAATTCTTCGATCCGCACGGAGGACGGTCGGGTGTTGTGGAGCAACGCGCGCCGGCTGCTCTATCTCGGCTGGAACGGTTCGTCGAGCCCGGACACGATNCTCGGCCAGATCGCGAACACGCAGGGACTCGACATCGACTCGCCGACCTGGTTTCAGCTCGCGTCGGCGGACGGCACGCTGGAGGACAAGTCGGATCCGGCGCTTGCGCGGGAGCTGAAGTCCCGCGGCTTCAAGGTGATGCCGCTGGTGAGCAACCAGTTCGACAAGCAAATGACCGGCGCGTTCCTTGCCGACGAAGCGGCGCAGAAGCGGTTCATCGACGCCCTTGCCGGCCGGCTGGCCGAGCTCGGCGTCTACGGCGTCAACCTCGATTTCGAGGAGGTGGCCGCCTCGGACCGGGACCGGTACACCGCTTTCGTGCGGAAGCTGGCGGAGGCCGTCCATGCCCGCGGCATGAAAATTTCGATCGACCTCATCCGGGGCGACAAAGCGTGGAACCATCTGACCGCGTACGACCATGAGAAAATCGCGGAAGCGGTCGACTATATCGTGATTATGGCCTATGACCAGTACTGGAGCGGCAGCGCGAAGCCCGGTTCCGTATCCGGGCTGGACTGGACCGAGCAAGGCATCATCGACTATTTGTCGTACGGCATTCCCCGCTCGAAACTGTTCCTCGGCGTGCCGTTCTATGTGCGGGAGTGGAAAGTCGACGCTTCCGGCAACGTGCTCGGCTCGCGGGCGGTGCTGATTAAGGACATTCCCGCCCTGCTGAACGAAGTCGAGGAGAAGACGGCATACGATCCCGCGTTCGGCCAGACGAAGGTCACCTACGTCAAGGACGGGCAGACCTACATGTTCTGGATGGAGACGGAGCAGACGATCAAGGCGAGAATCGAGCTGGCGAAGAAATACGATCTCGCCGGCGTCGCCGTCTGGCGGCTCGGCTACGAACCGGCGGATCTGTGGACGATGATGCTCAGGCAGAAATAAGCGGGAAAGGCGGTTGCCGCGAACGCGGCTGCCGCCTTTCCGCTGTTTCGGCCGCCCCGCAAGGCCGGCGCTCAGCTTCCCGGCTCCGCCAGCCGGGTGCGCCGCACGACCGCGGCGGCCCATTCGGGCATGGCGCGTCCGATGCCGAAGAGCAGCCGGGCGGCGCCGGGGCGTCCGAGCACCGTCTGCAGCAGCAGGCCGAGGCGCAAGGCGCCCGCGCATTCCCGGCGGAAGAACCGCTCGTATTCGCGGCGCCACGCTTCTTCCGTCATGCCGCCGCGCAGATGGCGGTCGGCGAGCCGCGCGCAGACGAGCCCGGACCTCAGGGCGATCGACATGCCGTCGCCGCAGAGCGGCGGAATGCGCAGCGCCGCGTCCCCGACAAGCGGTACGTCCGCCCAGGCGAGCGGCCGGCGGTCGAGCGCGACCGGCGAGACCGCGGCCTCGGTGCCGGGCACGAGCCGGGCGCCGTCCAATCTGCCCGCCAGTCCGGGATGGCGGCGCGCCGCGGCGGCGATCCAGGCCGCGGCGGACGGCGCTCCGCCGCCGAACGCGCGCGGATCGAGCAAGGCCGCCGCGTTGACCCGCCCGCCGGGCACGGGCGACAGCCCGAGGTAACCGCCGCGGAACGCGTAGAGCTCCGTCACCGGACCGATCGGAATGCCTTCGAAATGGGCTTTCACGCCGAGCAGCCGGGATGCGGGCGGCCGGGCGGCGCGCGGGTCCTTGAGCGCCTTGCGCGCTCCCGCTCCCCAGGCGCCGATGACGACGCGCGCGCGGATCGTCTCCTCCATCCCGCTCCGCCGCGTCTCGACGGCGTATACGCCGCCTTCCCGGCGGATGCGCAGCGCCACGGTTCCTTCGCGCACATCCGCCCCGGCCTGCCGGGCGCCGTCCAGCAGCGCCCGATCCAGCTCATGGCGGCCGATGCCGAGCGCGCCGGCCGGGAGCGGCACGTCGAGCGGTTTGCCGCCGGCCGCGCACAGGCGGACGCGCCCGATCCGGACGGGCGAGCAGCCGTTCACCGCGTCAGCGAGCCCGAGCTCGCGCAGCGTCGCCCCGGCTTCCGGCGACAGAAACTCGCCGCATACCTTGTGCCGGGGGACGGCGCGCCGCTCCAGGATGACCGTCTTCCATCCCGCCGCGGCCAGCGCGCGGGCCGCGGCGCTGCCGCCCGGTCCCGCGCCGATGACGACCGCGTCAACCGTCTTGTCCACCGGCCGATTCACCGCCTTTAACCGTTCCGAGTTTCTGTATGGTGACGACGTAACGGTACGGCGCCTTGCGCGCGTACCGCAACTCCCCGAAACCGCCGTCCTTGGCAAGTCTGTCCCAATCCTCGTCGCGGAATCCCCGCGCCACGGACAGCGGGCCGTCATGCCGGATGCAGCGGTTCCGCGTGATGAGCCGCGCCGTCAACCACACCGCGGCCCAGGGCACGATGTGCCGGCGCAAATCGTTCAGGACGACGCCGATCCGGGAAACGTCGAGCATGCGGCGGACGACGGCGGGCAGTTCGGCCGGTCCGAAGTGATGGACGAACTGCGTCGCCGTGACGATATCCGCCGCCCGTTCCGGCAGAGCGAACAGGTCGCCGCGCGCCACCTCGACCCGCTCCTCGCCCCGGAACAGCCGCCTCGCCTCGCGGCACGCTTCTTCCCTGACGTCGACCAGCCGGATCGAGAGTGTTACCCGGTTCCGCTCGGCCCAGCGGAGCAGCGCCCGGTTCACATCGCCGGAGCCGGCGCCGACGTCGAGTACGGACAGCCGATCGGGCTTGCCCGCATCGGCCCAGAGCCGCTCGACGCCGATCCGGATCGGCGCGGCCGCCGCGAACAGCCGGTTGAGCGCCCTCAGCCGCCGGTAGGCGCCGGCAAGCTCCGCTTCCGGCACGCCGCCGCCGTCCATCCGCTCGCTCGCCGCGGCGCGCGCCTCAAGCAGGTCAAGCATGGGCGGCGACCTGCCCGCTCTCCCGCGCAACCGGGGCGTTCGAGAAGCGGAACGGCAGCAGCTCGGCCGTAAGCCCCGGACCGAAAGCGACGGCCATGCCGGATTTCGGGTCGCCGCCTTCCGGAAGCAGCTCCTGCTCCCGCCGCAGCTCCTCCATGACGAACAGAATCGCCGCCGACGACATGTTGCCGTACCGCCTGAGCACCTCACGGCTCGGCCGCGTTTGCACCGCGGTCAGCCCGCAGATCTCCTCCACCGCGTCGATGATGCCGCGCCCGCCGGGATGGATCGCCCACAGCTCCGGCGGCGTTCCGTCCGCCATATCCGGCCCGATCTCCGCGGGCAGAAAAGCGCGGATCAGCTTCGGCACATCGGCCGAAAGCACCAGCTCGAAGCCGTGGTTCCCGATGTCCCACGTCATGTCCGCCTCGCCTCCCGGAAGCAGGACGGACCGGGGCCTGCCGAGCGTGAACAAGGCGGAATCCCGCGCCGCGGGCGCGCCGACGACGCAGGCGGAAGCGCCGTCTCCGAACAGCGATGCGGCGAACAGTTCTTCCCATCTGTCCGACGGCTGGATATGCAGCGTGCACAGCTCGACGCAGACGATAAGCGCGCGGACGTCCGCGCCTCCTGACGCGGCCGCAAGCTGCCGCGCCAGGCCGATCGCTTTGAGCCCGGCCGCGCAACCGACGAAGGTGAGCGGCAAGCGGTTCACGCGCGCCGGCAGGCCGAGCGAGCGGACAAGCTCCGCGTCCAGTCCGGGCAAGTATTGCCCCGTGCAGCTTGTCGTGATCAGATGGGTCACGGCCTCCGGCGGCGTGCCGCTGCCCTTGAGCGCCCGCTCCGCGGCAAGGCGCGCGAGCGGCAGCGCCTCCCGGCGATAGACGCTCATCCGTTCGGCGGTGGCGGGCGCTTCCTCCCGGCTCCGCGGAAAATAGCGGCACGCGCCGGCTTCTTCCAGCAGATTCGGTTCGCACGTGTAGCGCGAATCGATGCCTTGTTGACGAAAGACGCGCCTTGCCCAGCGCGCCGCGCCGGGATTGTCCCGCAGCGCTTCCGCCAGCCGCAGCGCCGTTTCCGCCTGATCCAGCCGCCAGGGGGGCACGGCGGTGCCGATGCCGAGCATCGCGATGTCCGGCGTATGGTCCATCCCGCTTTCACCCTTTCCAATCGCATCAGCCGCCGCTTGCCCGGATGCGGACAAGCGATGCCGTTACCCGATTGTATTCGGAAATCGGCGGAACTTATGCACGATGGTCGCATCCGGACATGAGAAACGCCCGCGGATCGCCGCGGGCGCACACCGTATGCCGGTTCAGGATTTGAAAAATTCGATCCGTTTCTTCAGATTGGCCGAATGCTGCTGAAGCTGTTCGGACGTCGACGTGATCTCCTCCATGAGCGCGTACTGCTCCTGCGTCGAAGCGAACACCTCCTGCGCCCCTTCCCGGATCTGTTCCGCGATCTCGACGACCGCGCGCGCCTCGGCAAGCGTGCTGTTCATCTGTTCCGCCTGCGTCATGACCCGGTTCGACGCCTCGATGACGATCTTCTGCACATTGTCCGCTTCCCCGGCGATCAGGCGCAGCGCTTCCGCGGATTTCTCGCCGTGCTCGGACTCCTGCTCCGCCACCTCATACTGCTCGGAGATCTGCTCCACCGCTTTCTTGATCTCCTGTTGGATCTGTTCGATGAGCTGCCGGATATCCTGCACCGATTCGGCGCTTTGCTGGGCCAGCTTGCGGACGGCTTCCGCGACGACCGCGAAGCCGCGGCCTTCCTCCCCGGCCCGCGCCGCCTCGATCGACGCGTTCAGCGACAGCATGTGCGTCTGGTCGGCGATGCCGGCGACAACTTCGGAGATGTTCCCGATCAGGCCGGCGTGCTCGTCCAGCCGCCGCACCGTTTCGATCGACTCGCGGTTGAGAACGGCCATTTTCCGCATCCCTTCGACGAGCGACGCGATCGTCTCGCCGTTCTCGCGGATCGTCCGGTCCATCTTGAGCGCCGATCTCCGCGCCTCTTCGGCCAGCTCGCTGATCTCGCTTGCGGCGCTTGACGCGAGCTCCAGCGACCGGAACATGTTGGCTGTCGATTTGGACTGGTGTTCCGCGCCATCGGACATTTTTTCCACGCGGTCCGTAATGTTCTGGATGTGCCCGGTGGCCTGCTCGATGGCGTTCCCGAGTTCGCCGACATGCAGGTGGGTCGCCTTGTAGTTGTCCGCAATGCCTTCGACGATCGTGCGAAGCTGCCGGACCATCTTGTCGAACGACAGGGCAAGCGCGCGCAGCTCGTCGTCGGAACGCGGCGGAATGACATCGACGTTCAGATAGCCGTCGGCCACCCGGTTGGCCGTCTGCATGAGATGTTTGAGCGGCTTGACCAGATAACGCGCGGCCAGCCATCCCAGAAAACCGGTCCAGAAAATGCCGAGCAGCAGTGTGCCGACAATGAACCCGGCTTCGGATATGTAATCATCAAAATAATCCAAAAGCACCAGAATGAAGAACGCGCTTGTACCGTATGTGACCGCAGATACCGCCGTGATGCCGAGCACGACTTTTTTCATGATGCTGAATTTGAACTTCATGTCGATTCCTCCCGATGTCGCGATTCCTTCCTATTCCATTCGTCGGAATCGGGCGAAACCCTTTCAACAGTTCGTTGGCGATTAAAAATATTTGCCAAGCGTCAGCCGAGCCTTGCGCCATATACAGTTCAGCCGTCCGGTGTGATATTCTTTATTAAGAACAATATGTTCGTATTAATGAATTGAAGGTGACGATCTTGTCACGGGTCAAATATCTTGCGCTGGCTCTCGTCCTGGTCCTGACGGCTTCCCTCTCGCAGGCTGCCCCCGCCGCCGCAGCCGCGGCAGGCGCCGTCTCGTCCGCGGCCGCAAGGGGCGGCCTGTTCGGAGATCTGCTCGCGTTCTTCTCCGATCTTGCCGAAATGCTCGGCTCGATGTTCGGCGGCGGGTCCAAAGGCGGACACAGCGGCGACCATTCGGGCGAAGGACACTCCGGTTGGGGCGCGCCTCAATCCAAGCTCCCGGGAAACGTTCCGCCCGTGGATTGGGACAACGACTGGGACGGCGATGGCTACAAAGATTCCCGCGACCTGTGGAAGAAATGGTACTGCTGAAGCCTGTCTGGAGCCCGCGGCCGGGATGCTCCGCCTTCCCGGCCCCCCATCCCCCCGCCCGGACCCGTCCGTCAATTGTCCTCGCTTCCGCCTTCCGCTATAATAGTGCCATTGTCAGGCGCGGCCGCGGTCGGGCGAGATTGCCCGCGCGCCCTGACCGGCGTCCCGCAGCCCATCATGCGAAACCAAGGAAGGTCTGTCCGATGTACNTAGCNGATCAATGGNNNGATTANGAAGTGATTGACGCCGGNGGCGGCGAGAAGCTCGAGCGNTGGGGNACGGTCGTCCTCCGCCGGCCGGANCCGCAGATCATCTGGCCGATCGGGCGGGAGTCGGACGAATGGCTCACCGCCCACGCCCGTTACCACCGCAGCTCGTCCGGCGGAGGGCACTGGGAGTACCGGCGCAAGCTGCCGGAACATTGGAACATCCGATACGGCGATCTGACGTTCCTCATCCGGCCGACCAACTTCAAGCATACCGGCCTCTTTCCCGAGCAGGCGGTGAACTGGAGCTGGATCATGGACAAGATCCGCGGCGCCGGACGGCCGGTCCGGCTGCTGAACCTGTTCGCCTATACGGGCGGCGCGACGGTGGCCGCGGCTTCGGCGGGAGCCGAGGTCGTCCATGTGGACGCGGCGAAAGGCATGGTGCAGTGGGCGAAGGAGAACGCTGCCCTGTCCGGGCTCGCGGACCGTCCGATCCGCTACATCACCGACGACGTGTTCAAATTCGTCCAGCGGGAGCAGCGGCGCGGCCGCAAGTACGACGCGATCGTGATGGACCCTCCCTCCTACGGACGCGGTCCGGGCGGCGAAATGTGGAAGCTGGAGACGAGCCTGTACCCGTTCCTGGAGTCGTGCCTGCCGATTCTGTCGGACGATCCGCTGTTCGTCCTGATCAACGCCTACACGACCGGGCTGTCTCCCGCCGTGCTGGACAATCTGCTCAGGATGACGATCGGCCGGAAATTCGGCGGCAAGATCAATTGCGGCGAGATCGGCCTGCCGATCACCCGTTCCGGTCTCGTGCTGCCGTGCGGCATTCTCGGCCGCTGGGAGGCGCGATGACGGCGCGCGAAGGCGGCGCGCCCGCCGTTCAGGTGCTGTACGAGGACAACCACCTGATCGCGGTCGTCAAGCCGCCCGGCATGCTGTCGCAGGCGGACGAGACCGGAGCGCCGGACATTCTGACGGTCGTCAAGGCCGACCTGAAGGCGCGCTACGGCAAGCCCGGCAACGTCTTCCTCGGACTCGTGCACCGGCTCGACCGTCCGGCCGGCGGCGCGATGCTGCTCGCGAAGACGTCGAAGGCGGCGTCGCGGTTGTCCGACGCGGTGCGGAGCCGCTCGTTCGCGAAAGGCTACATCGCCTGCACGGAAGGCGTTCCGTCCCCGCGCGAGGCGACGCTCGTCCATTATTTGCGCAAAGATCCGAAAACCAACACGGTAACCGCCCATCTCCGTCCCGTCCCGGACGCGAAGGAAGCGGTATTGTCGTACGAGGTCGCCGCCGCCGCGGACGGCCGGGCGCTCGTCGCCGTCCGCCTCCATACCGGGCGGCCCCATCAAATCCGGGTGCAGATGGCCGCCATCGGCTGTCCGCTGGCCGGCGACCGGAAATACGGCGCGGGCGCAAAGTCAGGCGTACATTCCCATGACACCGCGGCGCTCTGGTCGGCTTATATCGGCGTCACCCATCCGGTGACGAAGGAATGGCTCGAGATCCGCTCCCTTCCGCCGCGCGAAGGCGTCTGGGCCTCCTGGCCCGATTCGGCTTGGTCCCTCGCGGCGGGAGCGATCACGGGTGAAGGGACGAGCCGATGATGAAGCGGCGCTTCGCGGTTCTCCTCATGCTTGCCGTCTCGCTCGCCGGTCTGGCGCTGATCTGTGCGTTGGCCGAATGGAGCGATTCGCCCGCCGCGCCGGAAGGCGGCGGCGCAGCCGACTATATCAGACCGGGCGGCGATCCCGGCAGCGGCGACGGCTCGACCGGATCGATACCGGGAGTGCCGCCGGAAGCGAATCCGGCCGAGCCGGAACCGGCCCCGCCCGGCTCGCCTGGCTCCGGCGTGCCGGCGGAAGGCTTGCTCGCCGCCGCCGGCGACATCATGATGCACATGCCGCAGCTTCCGGCTTACTACGACCCGGAAAGCAAACGGTACGACTTCACGCCGTTCTTCACCGAGGTAAAGCCATACCTTCAGGATGCCGACTGGGCGATGGCGAACCTCGAGACGACGCTGTCAGAGGACGGCGACTACTCGGGCTTTCCCCGCTTCAGTTCGCCGCACGAGCTGGCGGCCGCGCTGAAGGACGCCGGATTCGGCATCATCACGACCGCGAACAACCATGCGCTCGACCGCGGCGCGCGGGGCGTCGAACGAACGCTCGGGTTTCTGGAGGAACAAGGCCTGGTCACCCGCGGAACCGCCCGCTCCGCGGAAGAAGCGGCCGAACCGGTCATCGTCGAACGCAACCACATCCGTATCGGGCTGCTCGCCTACACCTACGGCACGAACGGCATCCCGGTGCCGGAAGACATGCCGTGGCTCGTCGATCTGATCGACGAGGAACGCATGGTCCGCGACATCGCGGCGCTGCGGGAAGCCGGCGCCGACTATATCGCCATCGCGCTCCATTTCGGCGTGGAGTACCAGACGGAACCGTCCGGGGAACAGAAAGCGCTCGCGCGCAGGCTGATCGCCGCGGGCGCCGATCTGATCGCCGGCTCGCATCCGCATGTCGTCCAACCTTACGAAGTCGTGGAGACGCAGGATGAAAGCGGCGCGCCGCGCCGGGGCGTCATCCTCTATTCGATGGGCAATTTCATCTCGAACCAGCGCGGCGGCACGAAGGATTACGGCATGATCTGCCGGATCAGGCTGCGCAAGGAGGAAGGCGTGACGCGGACAATCGACGTGGAGCCGGTCATCACGTGGGTGCACCGCTACAAAGCGGAAGGCCGCAATCATTACCGGATCCTCCCCGTCGAGCGCGTGCTCGAAGAGCGAAGCGATCCGCTTCTGACCGCGGCCGATTATGCGCAGATGGAGAAAAAATCTTGCAACGCTCAAGGACAGGCTGACCGCCATGGGCGCGCCGGCAGGGGAATAAGGACTACCGCTCGTTTCCCGCGGCGGCAGGCCGCACCATCGGCTCGTCGGCGATCTTCCCCAGCAGATAGACGAGAAGCTGCTGGTTGTGGGCCGANATCCGGTCCAGCGCCTGCTGGATGTAACGCTCGCGGANTCTCNACCCCGCGCCGCGCTTCGCGCNNCCCNCGNTCCGTCGCGGTCACCCANACGATGCGGCGNTCNGTNTCGTCCCGGGTGCGCGCGATGAGCCCGCCCCGCTCCATCCGGTCGAGCAGCGTCGTGATCGCGGCGGGCGTCGTGGACAGATAGTGAAGCATATCCGACGGTTTCATCGGCTGATGTTCAAGGAGCAGTTCCAGCACGTTGAGCTGGCTCTCGGTCAGGGCGGGAGCCAGCGCCTCATCGAGATGCATTTTCCAGTCTTTCGTGATTTTCATCCACAGACGGGCAAATTCCGCGGCGAACATCCCCATCCCTCCCAATATCCGCCTTGATTCCATTATATCAGCCGCCCATGTCGAAAAAAAGGTTAACGCACTTAATAATTTACGCCGTAAATCGCTACATTCCCCGTCCAACCGACATCCGCTGACAGATACGCCGCGCGCCGCACCGTCGAATGAAGGGGATGACCGGTTGCCGGATCGCGGCAGGTCCGCGTTTTCCACCAGACCGGACAAAAAAACCGCGGCCTCCGGAGATAGATCCTCCGGCTGCGCGCGGGTTTGACCCATGACAGACTTTCAACCTTCGCCTTCCCTCACCTCGCGGTCCGGCCGACGGAAGCAGCAGACCGCCGCGTCCTGCTTGTCGAGCGCGGCGACGCGCTTGCCGCCCGATCGCAAGAGTTCGATCGGCGTATCCTCCGAGCTGAACGTGAAGGTTGCGCCCGACGACGTCGCCAGCGTATAGCGCGCTTCTTCCTTGCAATGGAACGCGCCGACCAGCCGGCTGCCGTTCGATTTCACCCGTTTGCCTTCGTTGAACACGAACGTAGCGAGACCTCGGCCGCCCCTGCCCTGCACCGGGTAGTCGAACAGCAGCGAACGCTTCGCCCAGCCCAGATCGGAGACGACGAGCACCTCGCCCTCTTCGCCCTCCACGAGCAGGGCGGCCGCGACTTCGTCGCCGTCTTTGAGCTGAATGCCGCGCACGCCGGCGGCGACGCGCCCCATGGCGCTCACTTCCGCCTCCTCGAAGCGGATGCTCATGCCGAGCTTCGTGACGAGCATCAGTTGCTGCGTTCCGGTACTCGCCAGCACCTGCGCCACTTCGTCGCCGTCCGCGAGCTTCACCGCGGCGATCGGCCCGGTGCGGGTTGTCTGATACTCCTTCACCGCGGTCCGCTTCACCTGACCGCGCTTCGTCACGAACAGGAGCGACAGATCCTCCCGCTCGAAATCCCGCACCGGCACGATGCCGACGATGCCGTCGTCCTTCGCGAGCGGCACGACGTTGACCAGCGCCGTCCCGGTGTCCTTCCACTTGAACTCCGGTATCTGGTGAACCGGCAGGAGGAAATACGAGCCCTTCCGCGTGAAAAGCAGCAGTTGATCCAGCGTGTTCACGTCGAGCACGTGGCGGACGAAGTCGCCTTCCTTGACGCCGGAACTCACGATGTCGCCGCCGGAACGGGTGAAGGACAGGAGGCTCGTCCGTTTGATATAGCCTTCTTGCGACAGCGTCACGAGCACGTCTTCGGACGCGACCATTACCTCGAGGCCGACCTTGAGCTCCTCCACTTCNCCGCGGATGTCGGAACGCCGGTCGACGCCGTAAGTGTCACGGATTTCCGTCAGTTCGTCCTTGATGACGCCGATCAGCTTCTTCTCGCTCGCGAGGATCGATTTCAGGTACGCGATGCGCTTCTCGGTCTCGCGCAGCTCCTTCGTGAGCTGCGTGATCTCGAGATTCGTCAGCCGGTACAGTTGGAGCGTCAGAATCGCGTCCGCCTGCCGCTCGGTGAACCCGAATTTCGCGATCAGGTTCTGTTGCGCGTCCTGGCGGTTTTTCGACGCCTTGATCGTCGCGATGACGTCGTCGAGAATGTTCAGCGCCTTCACGAGCCCTTCGAGCACGTGGGCGCGGTCTTCCGCCTTCTCCAGCTCGTACCGGGTGCGGCCGGTCACGACTTCCTTCTGGTGGTCGATGTACGCGGTCAGCATCTCTTTCAGGCCGAGCTGGCGCGGCGCCTTGTTGACGATCGCCACCATGTTGAAGTTGTATGTAATTTGCAGGTCCGTCTTCTTGAGCAGATAGGCCAGGATGCCCTCGGCGTCCGCGTCCTTCTTCAGTTCGACGACGATGCGCAGCCCGTTTCGGCCGCTCTCGTCGCGCACCTCCGCGATGCCGTCCACCTTCTTCTCCAGGCGGATCGTCTCCATCGCCGTCACGAGCCGGGATTTGACGACCTGGTACGGAATNTCGGTGATGACGATCTGCTTTCGGCCGCCGCGCAGCTCCTCGATNTCCGNCTTCGCCCGGATGTAGATGCGACCCTTGCCCGTCGCGTAGGCTTCGCGGATGCCCTCTTCGCCCATGATGATGCCGCCCGTCGGGAAATCCGGCCCTTTCACGATGCCGAGCAGCCGTTCCAGCGTAATGTCCGGGTCTTCCATGACGGCGACGCAGGCGTCGATCACTTCGCGCAGGTTGTGCGGCGGAATTTCGGTCGCGAAGCCGGACGANATGCCGCTNACGCCGTTGACCAGCANATTCGGAAANCGCGAAGGCAGCACGACCGGCTCCTTCGCCGTGTTGTCGAANTTGTCNTTGAACGGGACCGTCCGCTTGTCGATNTCGCGCAGCATCTCCATCGCGATCGNCGACAGCCGCGCTTCCGTNTACCGCATCGCNGCGGNCGGGTCGTCGTCGAGCGAACCCCAGTTGCCGTGGCCGTCGATCAGCNCGTGGCNCATCTTCCACGGCTGCGCCATCCGCACCATGCCTTCNTAGATCGANGCGTCGCCGTGCGGATGGTAGTTGCCCATGACGTCGCCGACCGTCTTCGCCGACTTGCGGTACGGNTTGTCGGGCGTGTTGCCGGCTTCGTACATCGCGTACAGNATGCGGCGCTGCACCGGCTTCAGCCCGTCGCGCACGTCGGGAATGGCCCGGTCCTGGATGATATATTTGGAGTACCGGCCAAAGCGGTCGCCCACGACCTCTTCGAGAAACGCCGGCAGGAACTGTTCGAGCATGCCCATGCCGCTTCTCTCCTACTCTTCGTATTCGGTGAAATCGACGTTTTCGATGATCCACTTCTTGCGCGGATCGACCTTGTCGCCCATCAGCGTCGAGACGCGCCGTTCCGCCTTGGCGGCGTCCTCGATCCGCACCTGCAGCAGCGTCCGCGTCTCGGGATTCATCGTCGTCTCCCAGAGCTGCTCCGGATTCATCTCGCCGAGACCTTTGTAGCGCTGCAGTTCGCANTTTTTGCCGAATTCCTTCAGNTAGTTCTGGAGCTGCTCGTCCGTCCAGGCGTAGCGCACCGTCTCCAGCTTGCCCGACTTGCGGGAAATTTTGTAGAGCGGCGGCTGCGCGATGTACACTCTGCCCATGTCGATGAGCGGCTTCATGTACCGGTAGAAGAACGTGAGGAGCAGCACCTGGATGTGCGCGCCGTCCGTNTCGGCGTCGGTCATGATGATGATCTTGCTGTAGTTCGCCTCGTCGGGATCGAACTCCGGNCCGACGCCGGCGCCGATCGCCGAGATGATCGTCTTGTACTCCGTCATTCTTCAGAATGTCGGCGAGCCGCGCCTTCTCCGGGTTCATCGGCTTGCCCCTGAGCGGCAGAATCGCCTGGTAGCGCGAGTCGCGCCCCTGCTTCGCCGAGCCGCCGGCGGAGTCGCCTTCGACGATGAACANCTCNTTGCGCAGAAAATCTTTCGACTGGGCCGGCGTCAGCTTGCCNTTCAGATTGGACGACTCGCTCCGCTTCTTGCCCGAGCGGACTTCTTCCCGCGCCTTGCGCGCCGCCTCGCGCGCCTTCGCCGCCTGGATCGCTTTCCTGAGCAGTTGCTGCGCGACCTGCGGATTCTCTTCGAGGAACACGGCCATCTTGTCGGCGACGACCGCGTCGACCGCGCTGCGCGCCGACGCGCTGCCGAGCTGGTCCTTCGTCTGCCCGACGAATTCGACGTCGGACATCTTCACGTTGATGACGGCGATCATCCCTTCGCGCAGGTCGGCGCCGTCG
>Ga0065720_1001808_pt1 | contig 14703 bp, 10 predicted proteins | sample Thericmetagenome_FD_59107 | JGI IMG/M metagenome (GOLD analysis project Ga0065720, IMG submission 59107) | Thermophilic microbial communities from the Joint Bioenergy Institute, California, USA of rice/straw/compost enrichment - eDNA_2 v2... | ecosystem: Engineered > Solid waste > Grass >... | reverse complement strand
ACCCTCGACGAGGAGGTGCTCACCGGTAGCGATGTGATCGTCATCTGCGTGCCGACGCCGCTCGACGACGACCGCCGCCCCGACCTGTCGGCGGTGGAGGGCGCCGCGAAGGCGATCGCGCGCAGGTTGACCCCCGGCACGCTCGTGGTGCTGGAGTCCACCACCTACCCGGGCACCACCGATGACGTCGTCCGCCCTCTGCTGGAGACCTCGGGCCTGGTGGCGGGGAAGGACTTCCACCTCGCCTTCTCGCCCGAGCGGATCGATCCCGGCAACACCAAGTTCGGCCTGCGGAACACGCCCAAGGTCGTCGGTGGCTACACCCCGGCCTGCCGGGATCGCGCGGTGGCGTTCTACTCGCGCATCGTCGAGCAGGTGGTGCCGGTGAGCGGCACCCGCGAGGCCGAGATGGCCAAGCTGCTGGAGAACACCTACCGGCACGTCAACATCGCCCTGGTCAACGAGATGGCGATCTTCTGCGACGAGCTCGGCGTGAACCTGTGGGAGGCGATCGAGGCCGCCTCCACGAAGCCGTTCGGGTTCCAGAAGTTCCTGCCGGGACCGGGCGTCGGTGGGCACTGCATCCCGGTCGACCCCTCCTACCTGTCCTTCACCGTGCGCCGCCTCGGCTANCCCTTCCGCTTCGTCGAGCTGGCGCAGGAGATCAACGAGCGGATGCCGGCCTACGTGGTGAACCGCGTGCAGCGGCTGCTCAACCGGCACCGCAAGGCGGTGAACGGTTCGAAGGTGGTGCTGCTCGGCGTCACCTACAAACCGGACATCGCCGACGAGCGGGAGACGCCGGCCGTGCCGATCGCCCGGGGGTTACTCGATCTCGGTGCGGAGCTGTCCTTCCTCGATCCGCACGTGCCCACCTGGAAGGTGGACGGCGTGCCGGTGCGCCGGGAGGAGGACCTGGAGACCGCGGTGACGAGCGCCGACGTGACCGTGCTGCTGCAGCAACATTCCGCGTTCGACCTCGGCGTCGTGGAGGAGAAGGGCCGGCTCGTCCTCGACACCCGCGGCGTCCTGGTCGAGAACGAACGCGTCGAACGGCTTTAGGGGGGCCGGCGCGTGCACGTGCTCGTCATGACAGTGGTGCATCATCCCGAGGACGCGCGCATCCTGCACCGGCAGGTCCGGGCGCTGGTGGACGCCGGTCATGAGGTCACGTACGCGGCGCCNTACACGGCCCGGGGCGTCGTCCCCCGAGCGTGGGTGACGGGCATCGACCTGCCGCGGGCCTCCGAACGCCGGCGGATCAAGGCGGTGCTCGCGGCGCGCAAGCTCTTCAAGAGCATGCGCGACAAGGTCGACCTGGTGCTGCTGCACGACGTCGAGCTGCTGCTCGCCGTGGTGGGGGTGCGCAACCGGCCGCCGGTCGTGTGGGACGTGCACGAGGACACCCCGGCGACGCTGTCGCTGAAGCCGTGGCTGCCGCCGTTCCTACGGCCCCCGGTGCGGTTCCTCGCCCGGCTGCTCGAGGGGGCCGCGGAGCGGCACCTGCACCTGCTGCTCGCCGAGACGGCCTACGCGGGCCGGTTCCGCCAGGCGCACCTGGTGGTGCCGAACGAGACCTGGGTGCCCGACCACGTGAGCCCGCCCGGCGACGACCGCGTGGTCTACCTGGGCTGGCTGTCGGAGGCGCGCGGCGTGCGGGAGGCCGTCGAGGTGGCGCGGCTGCTGCGGCCGCACCGGGTGTCGGTGGAGCTGATCGGGTACGCCGACCCGCAGAGCCGGCCGCTGCTCAACCAGGCGGTGGCCGAGGGGCTGCTGGAGTGGCGCGACTTCATGCCGAACGACGAGGCGCTCAAGCGGCTCGACGGCGCGCTCGCCGGCCTCTCCCTGCTGCGGGACGAGCCCAACTACCGGCACTCCATGCCCACGAAGATCGTGGAGTACATGGCGCACGGCATCCCCGTGATCACCACTCCGTCGCCGCGCGCCGTGGAGCTGGTCGAGCGGTACGACAGCGGCGTGGTCGTGCCGTGGAAGGACCCGGAGGCCGTGGTGCGCGCCGTACTGGCGCTCCGGGACAACCCGGAGGAGCGGCGCGCCGAGGGCGCGCGCGGGTACGCCGCGGCCCGGGCGAACCACCACTGGCCGAACTCCGCCCGCCGGTTCGTCGCCCAGCTCGAGGCGTGGAGCGAGGAGGGCAAGCGGCGCAGGATGAACGGCCGGGCGGGCAGGTCGCGCCTGTTCGGCCGCATGACGCGGCAGGCCGAGCAGCAGGTGGAGCAGCAGGCCGAGCAGCAGGCGGGGCGGCAGAGCGAGAACGCCGAGAGGGCCGACACGACCGAGAAGGCCGAGAAGTAGCGCGCCGGCCGGCGCGGTCGCGCGGCTTTACATCGGGCTGATGGTAAGGACGGTAGTCTCCTGAAAGTGCGCTGGCTTGCTCTGGTTGTCGGTCTGGCCATCGTCGCCGGAGTCGGATATGTCGTAAATGTTCAGCGACAGGACGCCGCCACCTCGTCGAGCAGCAGCGCCGCCGCCACGGCGTCCGCCACGCCCGGCGCCTCGACCGCGCCGACGCCGGCGACCACCGGCTTCACCGACCCCTGCGGCACGTTCGACACGACGATGACCACGCCGTACCCGATCACCGGGTACTGGATCATCCCCACGTCGAACGAGTGCACCTGGCGTCCCCAGTTCCAGGCGATCCACCAGGTCGGCGGGGACACCGTGATCCGGCTCAGCCACGGCCTCTCGCCGCGCCGGGTGGACGACGAGAGCGGGCACGTGCTCGACGCCCAGGGCGAGGAGATCGACCAGCGGTACGCCAAGTGCGTCGAGGGCGAGCTCACCTGCGTGCAGGCGGCCGAGAAGGCGCTCAAGGACGCCCACCCCGACAACCGGATCACCTGGACCTACGTCTACCGCACCGACGAGCAGTTCGGGGACGGCATCTTCCGCTGCGCGGACATGGAGCGCAAGATCGTCGTCAACGACGCGGTGTTCTACCGGCTCATCGCCCCCGACGACGGCAGCGACGACCCGTCCTGCGACTTCACCTCCAAGGGCCGGGGCTACCACCTCATCCTGGTGTCCGCGGGCAGGGAGGACAGCCTCACCAAGCTGCTCGACCTCGGCGACCTGTTCGGCATCCGGGTCTTCCCGGGGCTGCCGCTCGCGCCGCGCGACCCGACCGCGTTCACCGTGGCGAACCCCCGGCACATCGGCACGCTCACCACGCTGACCCGCCGCATCCTGCAGGACTACGGCGACCGGTTCGCCGACCGCGCCTCCCTCGGCGGCGTCTACCAGCCCTTCGAGCTGCAGATCCGGGACTGGCCGGACCCGTCGAAGGTGGACACCCTCAAGGTGCTCGCCGAGCAGCACCTCATCGTCGAGCAGGAGCTGCCCGGCAAGCCGATCCTGATCAGCCCCTACCTCGACGCCCGCCGCGGCCGCAAGTTCACCTCGACCCCGAAGCAGGTCGCCAAGGGCTTCAAGGTGCTCGCCCGCACCGGGGTCGGCATCATCGCGCCGCAGGACGGGCGGGGCACCGGCAAGGGCGGGCTGTTCTGGCCGAACTGGAAGAACAAGCCCGTCGACGAGCGGCTGCGGCCGGTGGTCGGCGACACCACGTACGCCAAGGCGTACTACGGCGGCACCCGTGACTACTACCGGGAGATGGCCCGGGCCCGCGACGAGCTCGCCGAGGAGGGCGTGAAGGTCGAGCTGTGGGCGAACATCGAGGCGTTCGAGCCGGAGGGCGAGGAGCGCTGCTCCAAGCAGAGCCAGCGCGGCCGTACCGACAAGCCGCGCCTCGACACCGCGGTGACGCTCGCCGGGCCGTACGTCTCGAAGATCATCTCCTACATGTGGAGCGACTTCTTCACCTGCGGGTCGCCGTCGCTCGCCGAGCAGATCGCGCAGGACTGGAACCGGCCGATCGCGATCCAGGCGTTCAGCCGGGAGCGGGACATCCAGAACGGCCTGGAGATCCGCGGGTACAACCTGCGCGACGTGAAGGTCACGCTGAGCTGGACCGGCGTGGACGAGCCGAAGGTCGTCGACTCGGCGCAGGTGGGGGTGTTCGAGCCCGGCCCGGTGCCGGGGCTCCCGGAGCGGGTGGAGCGGGTGTGGATCCCGTTCGACCTCGATCAGGTGCCGGACGGCCGGTGGGTCCGGGTCGGGGTGACCGCGCCCGACGGGCGCATCGCCGCCGAGCCGGTCTACTACCAGCACAAGGGATAGCCCTCCGGATGCGGTCCGGGCGGGGAAGCCGGGTCTTAACCGGGTGAGATTCCGGTAGCGTCGAAGCGTGATCCCGACTCTTCCCGTAAGCGTTGACCTCGTCGTGCTCACGGTTCGTGCGCAGGCGCTCAGCGCGCTGGTCTGGCGTCGGGACCGGCCGCCGTATGAGGGACGCTGGGCGCTGTCGGGCGGGTTCATCAAACTCGACGAGGACCTCCCCGCAGCCGCCGAACGCGTGCTCGCCGAGCGGGCCGGGCTGCCCGGCGCGCCTGTGCACCTGGAGCAGCTGCAGTCGTACGGCTACCCCGACCGGGACCCGCGGCGGCGCGTGGTGAGCGTCGCCTACCTCGGCATCGCGCCCGACCTGCCCGCCTCCACCGAGGCGCACATGAGCTGGCAGCCGGTCGACTCGCTCACCGAGATGGCCTTCGACCACCGCCGGATCATGCTCGACGGGGTGGAGCGGGCGCGCAGCAAGCTGGAGTACACCTCGCTCGGCGCGGCGTTCTGCCCGCCCGAGTTCACCGTGGCCGAGCTGCGGCGGGTGTACGAGATCGTGTGGGGCAGGCCGCTCGACCCGCGGAACTTCCACCGCAAGGTCACCAAGGCGGAGGGGTTCCTCATCCCCACCGGCCGCACCACGACGCGCGACGGCGGGCGGCCGGCGATGCTCTACCGGCGCGGCCCCGCCGAGCTGCTGCATCCCCCGATGCTCCGGGTCTGACCGACGCTCGGCGATCTTTCCGGCTATATTGCAGGCCATGCACAGCCCGGCCGGGGGACCGGCCATCGTTCCCGAACCCCGGCTACGGGTGCTCGACCTGCTCAGGTTCTGCGCCGCCCTCGCCGTCGTGCTCTTCCACTTCGTGGAGACGTCGGCGTGGGGCACCCGCAACGCGTTCCCCACGCTGAGCGGGTTCACCATGTTCGGGGTCTACGGCGTGCGGCTGTTCTTCATGATCAGCGGCTTCGTGATCCTGATGAGCGCCTGGGGCCGCGGCCCCGGCCGGTTCCTGGCGTCGCGCATCGCCCGGCTCTACCCGGCCTACTGGGCGAGCGTGATCATCCTCGGCGGGCTCGCGCTCGCCGGGTTCGTCACCGACCACCGGCCGACACCGCGCGAGCTGCTCGCCAACCTCACGATGATGCAGCACGGCCTGCGCGTCCGCGACCTGGAGATCGTCTACTGGACGCTCTGGCACGAGCTCGTGTTCTACGTGCTGATCGCCTGCTTCGCGGCGGTCGGCATCACCTACCGGCGGTGCCTGGGCTTCCTCGGCGGGTGGGTGTTCCTGCTCGTCGTGGTGGAACGGGTCGACGTCGACCTGCTGCAGGCCGTGCTGCTGCCGTTCAGCGCGCCGTACTTCATCGCGGGCATGGCGCTCTACCTGATCTACCGGTTCGGCAGCTCGCTCCTGCCCTGGCTGTTCGTGCTCGTGGGCTGGGTGCTCGGCGTGGTCGGCGCGCTCGACCTGCGGCCCCGGGAGCTCACCCGGTACGGCGAGGCGCTCGGCACCGCCCTCGTGATCGGCGTGATCACGCTCATCTTCGTGGTGATGGCGCTCGTCGCGCTGGGCGCCTTCGACCGGCTCGACTGGCGGTGGCTCACCGCGCTCGGCGCGCTCACCTACCCGCTCTACCTGTTCCACCACCACGTGGGCTTCCTGGTGATCTCCTGGCTGCACGGGGCGCTCGGGCACGTGGCCACGCTGCCGCTCGCCGTACTCGTGGCGCTCGGGGTCGCCCACCTGGTGCACCGGCTCGTGGAGGTGCCGTTCGGGCCGCGGCTGCGGGCGGCGCTGGCCCGGTCGCTGCGGGCGGGCGACGAGGACGGCGGCCCCGGGCGGCCGGGCGGGCGCGGGGCCGGGATCGGGCGGCACCCGGTCCCCGCCGGGATGGCGCCGGAGATGGTGGCGCTGCCGGAGCCTATCGGGACGCCGGGTACACCCTCCCGGGCTTCGGCATCCTCCCCTCCAGCAGCCGCGACACGGTGACGAACCGGTAGCCCTGCTTCCGCAGCCGGGTGAGCACCTGCGGCATCGCCTGCACGGTCTCCGGGACGATGTCGTGCAGCAGCACGATCGCGTTGCGCTTCGCGCCGCGCAGCACCCGGTCCCTGATCACCTTGACGTCGCGCGCCTTGAAGTCGAGGGTCTGCACGTGCCACTTGATGATCGGCAGGCCGAGCTCGGCCATGTGCTCGGACACCCGCTCGTCGACGGCGCCGGACGGCGGGCGCATCATCGTCGGGTACCGGCCGGTCGCCTGGTGGATGATCTCCTGGGTGCTGGTGATCTCCTCGACGAGCCGCTCGTCGCTGAGCTCGGTGAGGGTCGGGTGGTCCCAGGTGTGGTTGCCGATCTCGTGGCCCTCCCGCTGGATGCGCCGGGTGAGCGCCATGCGGTTGGCGACCTTGCGGCCGAGCACGAAGAACGTCGCCTTCGCCTTGTGCTTCTTCAGCGTGTCGAGCAGGGCGGGCGTGTACGGCCAGGGACCGTCGTCGAAGGTGAGCGCGATGCACTTGTACCGCGCGCAGTACGGCTTGGCGGTGCCGGACGCGCCGGACGCGCCGGCCGCGGGCCCGGACGCGGCGGTCGTCGCGGCGCGGGCCTCGGTGCGCTGCGTCGCCGCGGCGGTGCGCGCGACGCCGGGTGCGGTCGCGGTCTCGGCGGCGGCCGGGACGGCGAGCAGGCCGGCCACCACACTGGTCACAAGCGCCCCAGCCGTCCCAATCCTGACTTTTCGCGACATGGCAGGAGATCTTAGCGACGCGGCGGGGGCGGGACTGCGAGCGCGGCGGACCGGCGCGGGGAAACGCCTGGTCACCGGCGATTCCGGGGCGATCCGCCGCGGTATCGAAAGGCTGGGGGAGAATCGCGCGTCGCGATAGGGTTGTTCGCGCGGAGTGAGGAGGGACCAAAATGCGATTCAGGTCGATTCTGGACACGATGCCGGTCTACAAGCCGGGCAAGCGGGTCGTGGCACCGGACGGCCGGTCGTTCAAGCTCTCCTCCAACGAGTCGCCGTTCGGCCCGCCGCCGTCGGTCGTGGAGGCGATGCGCCGGGCCGCGACCGAGGTTCACCTCTACCCCGACGCCTCCTGCCGGCGGCTCACCGAGGCGCTCGCCGAGCGGTACGGCGTGCCGTACGACCACATCGCGCTCGGCCCGGGGTCGGTGACCGTGACGCAGCAGCTGCTGGAGACGCTCGCCGAGCCGGGCACCGAGGTGGTCTACGCCTGGCGGTCGTTCGAGGCCTACCCGCTGCTCGCCGACCTCTCCGGGATGGCCTCGGTGCGGGTGCCGCTGCGCGACGAGGCGCACGACCTGGAGGCGATGGCCGACGCGATCACCGACCGCACCCGGCTCGTCTTCGTGTGCAACCCGAACAACCCCACCGGCACGGTGAGCCGCACCGCCGAGCTGGCCGCGTTCCTCGACCGGGTGCCGGAGCACGTGCTCGTCGCGATCGACGAGGCCTACCGCGAGTACGTGCGCGACGAGGACGTGCCCGACGGGCTCACCTTCTACCGCGAGCGGCCGAACGTGGTCGTGCTGCGCACCTTCTCCAAGGCGTACGGCCTCGCCGGGCTGCGGGTCGGCTACCTGATCGGGCAGAGCCGGGCCGCGGAGGCGGTGCGCAAGGTGATGGTGCCGTTCGCGATCAACCACATCGCCCAGGCCGCCGCGGTGGCGGCGCTCGAGGCCGAGCGGGAGCTGCTGGAGCGCGTCGAGGAGGTCGTCAAGGAGCGGGCCCGGGTGCGCGAGACGCTGCTCGGCCAGGGCTGGCAGGTGCCGCCCACCGAGGCGAACTTCGTCTGGCTGCGGCTCGGCGACCGCACGATGGAGTTCGCCGAGCACTGCGCCGGCTACGGCGTGGCGGTGCGGCCGTTCGCGGGCGAGGGCGCCCGGATCTCCATCGGGGACGCCGAGGCCAACGACGCCTTCCTCGCCGCCGCGGCCTCGTTCCCCCGCTAGTTCCCCCGCTGGTTCCCCCGCTGGTTCCCCCGGTGGTTCCCCGCGTGGTTCTCCCGGTGGCCGCGCCGCCGCGCGATCACCCGGAGGGCGCGGTCTCGGGCACCGGCTCCTGCCGCCGCGGCGTGCGGGAGCCGCGCCGTTCGGTGGAGACCACGAGGGCGACGCCGACGATGATGACGAGGCCGCCCAGGAGCATGCTCGTGGTCGCGGTCTCACCGAGCACGACGATGCCGAGGATGACCGCCACCACCGGGTTCACGTACGCGTACGTGGACACCAGCGAGATCGGCGCGTTGCCGAGCAGCCAGACGTACGAGGTGAACCCGACGAGCGAGCCGACGAGGATCAGGTAGCCGAGGCCCGCCCAGGACCGGCCGGTGATCTGCGCGACGTCGAGGTGCTCGCCGGCCGCCATGGCGACGACCACGAGCGCGGCCCCGCCCGCGAGCATCTCGACGCTGCTCGCGGCGAACGGGTCCTTCGGCATCGGCAGGCGCGCGGACAGGAACGACCCGATCGACCAGGAGAGCGACGCGATCAGGATCACCACGACGCCCGTCGTGGAGGACCCGCCCTCCGAGCCGGTGAGCGAGAGCGCCGCGACGCCGCCGAAGCCGACGAGCACGCCGGCGAGGGTGAGCACCTGCGGCCGGTCGCGGACGAGCAGGCGGAAGAGCACCAGCCACAGCGGCACCGACGCGACGAGCAGCGCGGCGAGGCCGCTGGAGATGTGCTGCTCGGCCACGGAGACGAGGCCGTTGCCGCCGGTGAGCAGCAGCACGCCGACGAGGGCGGCGCCGAGGAACTCCCGCCGGTTCATGGCGAAGGCGCCGCGCCCCCGCCGCCACAGCAGCCCGAGCGCGAGCAGCGGCGCCGCGACGAGGAACCGCATCGCACCGCTGTAGAGCGGGGGAATCGACTCGATCGCGATCATGATCCCGAGGTAGGTCGATCCCCACACGATGTAGACCGTGGCGAGCGCGGTCCAGACACGGAGGTCATGAGTGTTTTGACCCATGACTCCTTACGCTAGCGGATGGATGTGACACTTTTCACGCTGATTGGTGGCGGTATGGGCGGCCTCGAACCGCGGGCACGAGTGAGGGCGGACAGGGGGCGCGATGCTGTCTGGTCTCCCCTGTCCGCCCTCGGTCTGTGGTGTCCGCGGCCGGTGCCGGATCGCGGTGCCGATCGCGGTGTCGGATCGCCGTATCGGGTCGCGGAATCGGGTCTCCGGGCCGGAGCGTCGTGCCGGGCTCTCGTGGCGCCGCCAGGCGGTGCTCAGTAGCCGTAGGCGCTGTCCTCGAACAGCACGCCGTCGCCCGAGCCACCGTTCCCGCCGGTGCCCTTGCCACCGGATCCGCCGTTCGCTCCGGCGTCGTTCACCCCGGCGCCCTCGCCGCCGGAGCCGCCGTTCCCGCCGTTCGCCGCGGCGCCGTTGTCGGCGCCGGTCCCGCCGCCGGTTCCGCCGGATCCGCCGTTGTCCGGGGCGGCCGTCCCGACCCCGGCCGGCGTCGCGGTCGCCGCGTCCGCGGGCGTCTGGCTCGATACGGCCGCGCCGGTGCCGCCGTTGTTGTCCACCAGGGCGTCACCGTTGTTGAGCCGGCAGGAGGCGAGCGCGCCGAGGTCCTGCGCCGCCTGGCCGCCGGACCGCTGGAGGATCGCGGCGATGCGCGACAGCCCGGCCGCGCGCTGGCGCTCCAGGTTCCGCAGCACGGCGTCCTGGTCGACGATCTGGCCGATGTTCTGGCCCGCGTTCTGCCCGCCGTTCTGCCCGGCGCTCTGTCCGGCGTTCTGATCGGCACCGCCGGTGCTGGCGAGCTTCTCGTTGGCGGCGCTCTCCTGCAGCTCCAGCAGGCCGAGTTCGAGGGCGACCTGCGACTTCACCTCGCGCGGGATCACGATCTGCTCGGCGATCGACGGGCAGACGAGCAGCCGGTTGTTCACCGGGGCCGGGGTGCCCGTGGGCGCGGCCGTCGCGGTCGCGGTGGGGTCGGCGGTGGCCGTCGCGTTCGGGGCCCCCGTGACGGTCGGGTTCGCGGTGGCGGTCGGATTCGCCGTCGCGGGCGGACTCGCGGTGGCGTTCCCGGCGCCGTTCTGGGCGGCGTTGCCCGTCGCGATGGCGATCGGCTCGGCCGAGGCGTTCGCGGCCTGCACCTCGACCGCGCCCGCGGTCGGCAACACGGTCGGCAACACGGTCGGCAACACGGTCGGCAACGCGGTCGGCAACGCGGTCGCGTCCACGCCGCCGCCGGTCGGCGCCGCGGAGGGGTTGACGCTCGGGGCCACGGTGGCGGCGTCGGTCGGCGCCGCGCTCGGGTTCGCGCTCGGGGCCACGGTCTGGCCGGCGCTCGGGTCCACGGTGGGGGCGACGCTCGGGGCCGCCGCGCCGCCGTTGCTGAGCGTGCAGTTGGCGAGATCGCCGAGGTTCGCGGGACGCTGGGTCACGCCGTCGAGGGCGGCGGCGATCCGCTCGATGGTGACCGCACGCTGGTTGGCGAGGGTGGTGAGCACGGCCTGCTGCGCGGTCGCGGCGTCCTGATCGCCGAGCGTCTGGGCGAGGCGGCGGTTCGCGTCCGCGACCTGGATCTCCAGGATGCCGAGGTTCCTGGCGACGGTGCGCCGTACCGACCGCGACACCTGTACGTCCGGCAGCGCGTCGGCGACCTTCGGGCAGGCCACCGTCACCACGGTGGCGGCGGCCTGGGAGCCGCCGTCGGCCGAACCGAAGTGTGAGGGGCTCGCGGCTTGCGACGAGCAGCCCGTGAGAACCGCCACACCACACGCGGTGAGCAGGCTCAGGGCGGGGACGCCCCCTCGTCGTCGCAGGTCAGGACGCATCGATTCTCTCCCTTGCGTATCTGCGGTCAAGTGCCCCGTCCCCGCGAGATACGCCAGGGTCTGGGGAGGCGTTCGATGCGGCGGTGATTTTCCCTGCCAGGTTTCCTTCAGGTTCGCCGCGGCGGCGCGGCCGCCGCCGGGCACGGCGGCCCGCCGGCCGTGGCCGGGAGGGGCCGCCGGGAGCCGCCCGAACCGTGCGCCGGGCGATATGACCGGGCCGGGTGTCGCCCCTGGCGTCGGGTCCCCCTTGGGTGTGGGCGGGGGACCGGTGCGCCAGGGGCGACGGTCGGCCGGCGGCGCGCGGTGGGGGGTCGGTGCCGCCGGCCGGGTCCGGGCCGTCAGTGGCCGCTCAGCTTCTCCACGATAAGCCGGTACAGCTGCCGGGGGCGGCCCGGCTGGGGTGTGCGGTTCGGCGGCAGCGGCCACGCGAGTCCCTCGTCAACCAACGTGCGCAGCAGCCGCCGAGCGGTGCGGGGCGTGACGCCGAGCATCCGGCCGGCGTTCTCGGCGTCCACCACCGTGTCGCCGCCCTCCAGCTTGGCGGCGAGGCGGGAGAGCACCTCCACCCCTTTCGGCTTGGCCGGTCCGGACGCCTGTGGCGGCATCCGGGGTGGGGGAACCAAGGCTCTGCCCTCCCGGTCGACCGCGAACCCTTGCGCCTGCTTGCCCGCCTGGCTGCGGGCGAGCGCGGCGCGGGCGTGGGTCTCGGCGTCGTGCGTGGTACGGCCCATGCCGACGCCGACCTCGACGGCGAGCCCGAGCTCGTCCCGGATCCGCCCGGCGAACGGCAGCACCCGGAACCCGTCGGTCGCGGCGTGGATCGAACCCCGGGTGGCGGTCACCAGGTAGCTGTGGTCGTCGATCGGCCACACCGCCGCGTTCATGCGGTTCGCCTCCTGCACCAGCAGGCGGTGCAGGGAGAGCCGCAGCTCGTCCCGCCAGTATCGGGGTGCCGCTCGCCGTACCGGCTCGCGGAGCGTGGGCACCTCGATGAGGATGACGGTGAGCTGTGACTCCTCCAGCCGGTGGTGGGCGCCGAGCAGCGCCGCGGTGTTGAGCGCGGTGCGCACCGAGCCCGCCGTGGGCCGTACCCGCACCACCGGGAGCCCGGCCGCGGTGAGCCGGTCGGCCACCCCCGGAATGCAGGTGAGCGCCCCGGTGGTGATCCCCTGCCGGAGCAGGCGTTCGTGGTAGGCCGCGATCGTGCCGGTCGCGCCCGGCTCGTCGCGGCTGTGCACCTCGTTCGCCGGCAGGCCGAGGTCGGCGTACGCCTCCTCGATGTCCGCCCGGGAGAGCACGTCGGTGCTCACCCGGCGGGGATCGATGCGGTCATCGAGCGCGGCACGGCCGAGTGCCGCGATCAGCGCGGCGCCGCCGAGCTGCACGTACGTGGCGGGCATGGTGAGCACGCCCGCGCGTCTGGCCAGCTCGAACGGCACCGGGCTGGCGAACAGGCACGCGTCCACGCTCGGTCCCAGCCGGAGAACCTTGTCGGCGGCCTCCTGTTCGTCGCGATAGGCGGCCGCGACCAGACGGCTCGGCACGGGTGCCGCGCCGTGCCCCATGAGCATCACCCGCTCGACGAGGTCGTGGGGCCCGACCACGCCGATCGTCAGGTCTGGGGTCCCGCCTAAGCGTGACCCGCGCGGAGTGTCTTCCCGCTCGACCAATGTTCGTCCCATCCTGCATCGCCTTCGGTCGAGTAGGCCGCGCCTCACGCGCGCCGGATCCGCGTGACGCAATGCGACGCGGCACCGAACCAGCACTGCGCGCATCCCGGCGGAGGCGTGCAGGACCCGACGCGGTTCTCGCCGCGCGGCCGGGGCCGCGCATCCCGGTTCGAGCACCAACGCGCCTCCGCGACACGCGGTTCCCTCGCCGCCCGGCGTGGCTTCCTCTCCAGTCCGAGTGATAGTTCTCTTTGGAACGATCGCTCGTGACGGCCGTAATGTCACGCCCGGATTTACCGGAATACCGTTCCGGCGACCGCTAATGACGCGGCTGACAGCGACATTTCTGCTGGTCAGAACCGAAATTCAGGCGATTGCGGGGTGGTCCGAGCTATGTGGAAATTTCTCGTACCACATTCGCTCCCAGGGCCTGCAGGCGCTCGGCGACGTAGGAGTGCCCGCGGTCGATCAGGTACGCCGGGGAGACGATCGTCTCCCCCTCGGCGGCGAGCCCGGCGAGCACGAGGGCGATGCCAGAGCGCAGGTCGTGGGCGTTCACCGCGGTGCCGACGAGCTTGGTGGGCCCGTGCACCACGGCGCGGTTGCCCTGCACCTCGATCTTCGCACCCATCTTGTTCAGCTCGCCGGCGAGGGCGAACCTGCCGTCGAAGATCCGCTCGTGGATGTAGCTTACGCCGTCCGCCATCGTGGCGAGCATCATGATCGGCGACTGCAGGTCGGTGGCGAAGCCGGGGTAGGTGTCAGTGATCACGTTGATCGGCCGGAGCTGCCGCGCGCGGCGGACGTGCAGGATCGCGCCGTCGGTGGCGAACTCCACGCCCATCTGCTCCAGCTTCCACCGCACCACGCCCATGTGCTCCAGGGAGGCGCCGACGAGGTTCACCTCGCCGCCGGTGATCGCCGCCGCGATCGCGAAGACGCCCGCGTCGAGCCGGTCGGGCATCACCGTGTACTCGACCGCGCGCAGCTCCTCCACGCCCTCGACGACGAGGAAGCCGGTGCCCGCGCCGTGGATGCGGGCGCCCATGCGGCGCAGCATGTTGATCACATCGAGCACCTCCGGCTCCAGCGCCGCGTTCTCGATCACGGTGGTGCCCTTGGCGAGGGCCGCCGCCATGACGAGGTTCTCGGTGCCGGTGTGCGAGGGGGTGTCGAGGTAGAGCGGCGCGCCCGTGAGCTGGGCGGCCTTGATGTGAATGACGGTCTCGCCTTCGTCCACCACCGCGCCGAGGCGCTTGTACCCCAGATAGTGGAAGTCGAGCTGGCGGCTGCCGAGGTTACAGCCCCCGATGCCGTTGATCACCGCCTCGCCGAGGCGGTGCATGAGCGCGGGCACGAAGAGGACCGATCCACGGAAGCGCCGCGCGATCTCCGCGGGCAACACGGGGCTGGTCAGCCGGGAGGCGTCGATCACCAGGACCCGCTCGGGCTCGTGCAGCTCCACGTGGGCGCCGACGGCCCGGGCGAGTTCGACGGCCCGGCGGACATCTTCGATGATGGGGACGTTCCGCAGGACCGTTCGGCCCTCCGCGGCGAGCAGCGCGGCTCCGATCATCGGCAGTACGGCGTTTTTCGCGCCTTGGATGAATGCGGTGCCATTCAGGACGTTCCCACCGCGAACGCGGTAACGAACCATGTGTTGAGGCTCCTCGATAAGGGATGTGACTCGCAGGATTTGGTGGGCGCCAGCCGTTCAACTTCGGGTCGAGTCCGCCGCGCTCGCGACACCCCGGTCCGCCGACGACATCCCGGCACGCCCCGGCACGGCTCCCTCTACGCCAACTGGTTCGAGTCCGCCTCACCTGTCACACGACCGTTCCCCGACAACACACCGATCGTGCAGCTCGGCTCCCTCACCAGACGTATGGGCAACAGTAGCCCCTTTCAGCTGATCACCTGGGCATTTCGCCGCGCTTCGTCCCCTCCTGTGACATACAGGTCTTGATCACGCTTAATCACGGGTTTACCCGTCAAAATGTGAGGCAGTCAGA
>Ga0065720_1003595_pt1 | contig 14714 bp, 17 predicted proteins | sample Thericmetagenome_FD_59107 | JGI IMG/M metagenome (GOLD analysis project Ga0065720, IMG submission 59107) | Thermophilic microbial communities from the Joint Bioenergy Institute, California, USA of rice/straw/compost enrichment - eDNA_2 v2... | ecosystem: Engineered > Solid waste > Grass >... | reverse complement strand
CGAAGTCGCCGGTGGTGGGGTTCCAGTGGAGTTCGCCGTCGGTGACGGCGATGAGGAGGGTGTTGGGTGGGTTGTGGTCGAGCCAGTAGGTGACTTCGCGGGCGACCCATTCGGAGGTGGCGGCTTGGGGGGAGGCGAGGAGGATGAAGTAGTGACTGGAATCCATAGCTGCCTGGATCGATGGCCAGAGGGCCTCGGTGGCGGCCAGGCTCGAGTTGTCCCGGAAGACCCGCAACGCCCGCAGTCGATGCCAGGGCTTGGCCAGCTGCTGCAGGGCGTCGCGTACGGCGAGGGACAGGCCAGCGTCCGCGGCATGGCTGTATGACAGGAACGCGGCGTACCTTTTGTCCACATCAGACCCCGTGAGTGCGACGTCGTCCACGGCACCCTACCGTGTCCGGCCCAGTGTTGAGGTTCACGGCAACCGCCGATGGGTATGAGTACCAGAATGCCCGTGGTGAATTGTGAAATTCGCTCACGTTAATTGGCCGGATTCGACCGTCCGGCCCGCCGAACGCGGCGGGCGGGGGCTAGGCATCGACCGGGCTTGCGCGCTCACGGAGCGGGGTGGCGGGCGCGCCCGAGCGCACGGCCAGGGCCTCGGCGAGGATCGCGACGGCCACCTCGGGCGGGGTCCGGGCGCCGATGTCCAGGCCGGCCGGTCCGTGCACCCGAGCCAGGTCGGTCACGCCGCGGTAGGCCAGCCAGTCGGCCCGGGCCCGCTGCATGCGGTGGGAGCCGAGCGATCCGATGTAGCCGGCCTCGCTGGCCAGGGCCGCCTGCAGCGCCGTCCCGGCCAGTTCCAGGTCGTGGGCGGCCACCACGACACCGTCCAGGGCGGAGAGCCCGGCGATCAGGCCGGTGGCGTGGCCTGGCTCGGTCGCGACCCGAACCTGCCAGCCGAGCAGCTCGGCGTGGCGACGCAGCGCGTCGACGATCGGGCCCGCGCCCGCGATCACCAGCTTCGGCACCGGCCACAGCACGGTGACGACTGCATTGCCGATCATGAGTGTGCTGCTGGCCCCCTGACCGAACAGGCGGGCCGCCTCCTCACCGGCGTCCGTGACCGTGTCCCGGTCGTAGAGATCAACGGATGTCACCTGGTCGCCGTCGAGGCGGGTCACCAGACAGAGCGCGTCCCGGCGGCGCAGCCGGTCCCACAGCGCCTCCGGCATCCGGGCCGCCTCGACGAGCAGGCAGTGCGCCTGACCGCCGACGGGCAGGCCGACGAGCTGAGCCTCGACATCGGCGACGCTCACCCGTACCAGGCGGTCGGAGCGCTCCCGGGCGAGCTGGGCGAGGTGGTCGTTGGCCGCGCCGCGGAGCACCGCGCCGATCCGTCCGCCGCCCGGAGTGATCGCCAAGGCCTCGTTGGCGTCCCGAGCCCGGCTCGGTTCCGAGCCCGGCTCCCGGCGATCACCGAAACCGTCGATCGCAACCGCCCAGGCCACGTCGACCCGGGTTCCGGCCCGCAGGCAGGCAGCCACGCTCACCGCGATGTCGTACACGTCGGCAGCGTAGGTCAGCCGGACGGCATTGCCGAGTCGGCCGGGACGGCAGGGCTGCGTCGGCCGCGAGTACGGCCTCCTCGGCCGCGTCGGTGTTGCCGACCCGGCGTGACGGGTCAATGATCGGGGTCAAGCGCCCTAGACTTTGGCCCGTCGCTGTCATTGGGGGGCCGCCCGGAGGGAGTGGGGTGACACCGACTCAGTTGCGTGCGTACGCCGCGGTGGCTCGGCTCGGTTCGGTGAAACAGGCCGCCGCCGACCTTGATGTGTCCGAGGCGGCGATCTCGCTGCACGTCGGCCAACTGCGGCGCGAGCTCGGCGACAAGCTCTTCGTCCGGACGAACTCGGGTCTCGCCTTCACGCCTGGCGGTCTCCGTCTGGCCAGTCGGGCGGTGGAGATGCTGAGCCTGCAGGACCAGACGATCCTCGAGGTCCGTCAGGCCGGCGAGGGGCGGCGGCTGCTGCGCCCTGGCCGACCCTCGGCCCTGTTCGCCGAGCACTCCGCTCCCGGGCGTCATCGACCTGTTCGCCGATCGGGCGCGTGATCTCGATATCGAGATGAGTAGTCACAACCCCGAACGGTTCGAGACGCTCCTGCTCACGCGAACGGTCGACGCGGCGATCGGGCCCCGCCCGGCCACCGTCGATCCGGGGATCACGAGCACGGACTTCCTCAATGTCCAGGTCGTGGCCGTGGCCGCGCCGGGTCATCCGATGACCCGGGTCACCCCGACCGCGGCCGAGCTACGGGAGCAGACCTGGCTGCTGGGCCCGTCGGCCGCGTACGGCACCGGCGTCATCCCGGACATGCTGCGTCGCNTCGNGGTGCCGGAGGAGCGCCAGCGCATCTTCCAGAGCCAGGCGGCGGCAACGGCCGAGGCGAAGCGCGGTAACGGCATCGCCCTCGTGGTCGCGTTCGCGGTGGCGCCCGACCTGGCCAGCGGCGTTCTCAAGCGGGTGTCCGCGCCAGCGCTGCAGGCCCAGGGAACGTGGAGCATTCTCACTCTTTCCCCGCCCCAGGCCCCGGACGCAGCGGTCGAGCTGACGCGCTTCATCACCACACCGCGGGCCACCCAGGCGATGCTGCGCGGCAGCGGGGTCACCGTGGGCCGGTTCAAGCCGGCCATCCACGTGACTCTCTGGAGCTAGCCCCGGCCGCGGGCCAGCACCGCCCGAGCCCGCCGCGCGGATCAGGCCGGTGGCGCGGCAGGGCGAGCGGCTGCCTCGGTCATGGCCGCCCACACCCGGGACGGGGTGAGCGGCATGTCGATGTGGCGAACTCCGAACGGCCGCAGGGCGTCGACCACGGCGTTGACGATGGCGGGCGGCGAGCCCACCGTGGCCGACTCCCCGATGCCCTTGGCCCCCAGGGGATGGTGGGGCGACGGCGTGACCGTCGCGGCGGTCTCGAAGTCCGGCACCTCCAGGGCGGACGGCAGCAGGTAGTCCATCAGCGATCCGGCCAGGCAGTTGCCCAGCTCGTCGAAGGCGATCATCTGCATGAGCGCCATGCCGATGCCGTCGGTCAGGCCGCGGTGCACCTGACCCTCCACGATCATCGGGTTGATCCGGGTGCCGCAGTCGTCGACCGCGATGAAGCGGCGCACCCGGACGACCGCCGTACCCGGGTCGATGTCGACGACGCAGATGTAGCAGCCGTACGGGTTGGTCAGCGCGGGCGGGTCGTAGGCCAGCTCGGCCCGCAGGCCGGACTCCAGGTGCGCGGGCAGGTCGGGCCCGTACGCGAAGCGGGCGATCTCGCCGATGGTGACCGCGCTCGACTCGTCGCCGGCCACGTGGAACGCCCCCTTCGTCCACCGTAGATCGTCCGGCGAGACCTCGAGCATGGCCGCCGCGATCTGCCGGGCCGTCTCGCGNANCCGNCGGGCNGCCAGNGCGGCCGCNGCGCCNGAGACCGCNGTCGACCGGCTTCCGTACGTGCCCAGACCGTAGGGGGTCCGCTCGGTGTCGCCGTGCACGACCCGGATGTCCTCGGGCGAGATGCCGAGCTCCTCGGCCACGATCTGGGCGAACGTGGTCTCGTGGCCCTGTCCCTGGGTCTGGCACGACACGCGCAGCTCGGCGCCACCGTGGGGGTGCACGACGAGCGACGCGGCGTCGGCCATGCCGAGCCCCTTGATGTCCATGTGTCGACGCGGGCCCGCGCCGACGGCCTCGGTGAAGAACGAGACGCCGATCCCCATGAGCTCGCCGCGCGCCCGACGCTGGGCCTGCTCGCGCCGCAGGGCATCGTAGTCGGCCAGCCGCAACGCCTCCTGCAGGGTCGCCGCGTAGTCGCCGGAGTCGTACGTCCAGCCGGTGGCCGTCCGGTAGGGGAACTGCTCGGCCCGCAGGAGGTTACGTCGGCGCAGCTCCACCGGGTCCAGGTTCAGCTCGGCGGCCAGGCAGTCGACCAGCCGCTCGATGAGGTACACGGCCTCGGTGATCCGGAACGAGCAGGCGTACGCGACCCCACCCGGGGCCTTGTTCGTGTAGACGGCGGTCACGTGGCAGTACGCCGCGCCGATGTCGTAGCTGCCGGTGAAGACGCCGCCGAAGAAGCCNGCCGGGTANCGNCTNGGCACNGCCACCGCGTTGAACGCGCCGTGGTCGGCCANCACGGTGGCCCGNACGGCGAGGATCNNNCCGTCNCGCGTNGCCGCGATCTCGCCGGTCATGNGGTAGTCCCGNGCGAACGCGGTGGAGACGAGGTTCTCGTACCGGTCCTCGNTCCACTTGACCGGACGGCCCAGCATCCAGGAGGCCACCATCGCGCAGATGTAGCCGGGATAGATGGGCACCTTGTTGCCGAACCCCCCGCCGATGTNNGGCGAGATCACGCGGATCCGGTGCTCGGGCAACCCGGTCAGGGCCGCGTACAGGGTGCGGTGGGCGTGCGGGGCCTGGGTAGTGCACCACACGGTCAACGTCTGCTCGATCGGATCGAAGTCGGCCACCGCCCCGCACGTCTCCAGCGGCGCGGGGTGCACCCGCGGATAGACCATCTCCTGGCGTACGGTCACCACGTCATCCCGCGCGAAGACGGCGTCGACCGCAGCCTTGTCGCCGGCCTCCCAATCGAAGCAGTGGTTGGGCGGTCCGGGCTTTCCCGCCGCCACCAGGTCGTCGCGGATCACCGGCGCGTCCGGGTCGAGCGCGGCCCGGGGGTCGACGACCGGGGGCAGGGGCTCGTACTCGACGTCGATGAGTTCCAGCGCGTCCCGGGCCGCGTACCGGTCGGTCGCCACGACGAACGCCACCTCCTGACCCTGGTAGCGGACCTTGTCGGTGGCGAGCACGGCCTGGACGTCGTCGGCGAGCGTCGGCATCCAGGCCAGGTTGCGGCCGTCGTGAGGCGTCGTCGGCTTGTCTGAGGCCCGCGGTGGGGCGGCCAGCCCGGGCAGGTTGGCGAGCATCTCGCCCGTGACGACGAGCTTCACCTTCGGGTGGGCCTGGGCGGCGGTGGTGTCGATGCGCACGATGCGGGCGTGGGCCAGCGGAGATCGCAGGATCGCCAGGTGCAGCAGCCCGGGGAGCGCGATGTCGTCGAGGAACCGGCCCCGACCCCGCAGGAAGCGAGCATCCTCCTTGCGCGGCATCCGGCCGTGGCCGATGGGCCGCGGGTCGGCCGGTTCATCGTGGACCCGGTCCCCGGGCCCGTGCCCCTCGGGCCGGTGCCCGTTGCGGTGGTGGGCCCCGATTGTCTGGCCGGCGTGTTCTGGGCCGGCGTGGAGCCGTTCGGTCGCCGTCACTGGCCCCCCTCGCTGGTCGCGGTCCGGTTACGCCTCTCCTCGGCAGCGGCCCAGCGGATGGCGCGCACGATCGAGGCGTAGCCGGTGCACCGACACACCTGACCCGAGATCGCTTCCCGGATCTCCGCCTCGGACGGGTCCGGGTTTCGGTCGAGCAGGGCCCGGGCGGTCATCAGCATGCCCGGCGTACAGAATCCACATTGGACGCCGTGGCAGGCGAGGAACGCCCGCTGCACGACGTCCAGCTCACCGCCGGCCTCCAGCCCTTCGACCGTGCGGACCTCGTGGCCGTCGGCCATCACGGTCAGCACGGTGCAGGACTTCACCGGCTCGCCGTCGAGCCACACGGCGCAGGCGCCGCAGTTGCTGGTGTCGCAGCCCCAGTGCGTGCCCGTCAGGCCGAGCTCGTCGCGCAGGAAGTGCACCAGCAGCAGGCGCGGTTCGACGTCGCGGCGGACCCGTTCGCCGTTGATCGTCACGGTAACCCACATGCTCATCAATCCCTGGACGCTCCGGAAGGGGCCTGGGGGTCGTCGGCGAGCTGATCGTCGCCGCGGGCCCGGGCCACGGCCCGGCGCAGCGTGCGCCGGGTCAGCTCGGCCGCGAGGTGCCGTTTGTACTCCGCGTGGCCGCGCTGGTCGGTGACGGGCGAGCAGTACTGGGCCGCGATGGCCCCCGCCTGGGCGAAGAGCTCCTCGGACGGAGCCTGCCCGCGCAGCGCCTGGGCGACCGCGGGAATTCCGGTGGTGTTCGGACCCACGGCAGCGAGACCGACGCGGGCGTCGGTGATGACGCCGTCGGCGAGCCAGACCGCGGCGCCGCAGGAGACGATGGCCCAGTCGCCGGCCCGCCGGCCGACCTTCTCGTACGCGCTGGAGCCGCCGGGGCGCAGCGGAATCCGGATCTCGATGAGCATCTCGTCCGGACCCACCGCGGTCTCGTAGGGACCCCGGTAGAACTCGGCCATGCTGACCACGCGCTCGCCCCCGGGGCCGCGGATCACGCAGCTCGCGTCCAGGGTCGTGCAGACGGCCGTCAGGTCCTCGGACGGGTCGGCCTGGCAGAGCGCGCCGCCGATCGTGCCCCGGTTGCGCACCAGCGGGTCGGCGATGACCCGCTCCGCCTCCGAGAAGATCGGGCAGGTTCGGCGCAGAATCTCGCTCTCGAGCAGCTCCCGGTGGCGGGTCAGGGCGCCGATGCGGATCACACCGTCCGGAATCACCCCGTCCTCGGTGCTCTCCGCCTCGTCGCCCGAGTCCGAGCGGGCGGTCCGGGCGCCGGCGGTCCGGCGCCGCCCGGTTCGCGACCCGGCCGAACGCGGTCGGGCCGGATCGGGCTCGACCCGGATGTAGGCGAGCTCGCGGCGCAGGTCATTGATGTCGATGAGATAGTCGACGGTGACCAGGCGGAGCTTCATCATCGGCAGCAGACTGTGCCCTCCGGCGATCAGGCGGGCGCTGGCGCCGAGGCGCCCCAGCAGTTCGATCGCGTGGTCCACGCTGGTCGCCCGTTCGTACTCGAACGGAGCCGGGACTTGCATGTCGGGGACCTTAGCAGGGTGTATTCACGCTTCCCTTGATCCCGGCACTTCCGGCGTATCCCGACGAACCCGGCTGGATTGTCGGACGCCCGCCCGGCGGTGCGGGCGTGCCGCGTAAGTGATCGCTTAATCACCGGTTGCGAGATCGGTGTGACCGGGCGCACTATGACGCGCACTACCCACGACCGCCCGATCCGTCCCGCGCCGCCCTGCCTGGCTGTGGGCTGTTCGGGCCAACCGGCGACGACGCCCCCTCGGGGTGTCGTCCGAGGAAGGGTGTACTGATGTCGGTCGAATCGATGGGTGGCCGTACCGGCAACCCGCGCCTGTACGAGTTGATCGAGCACGCGCCCAAGACCGGTCGCAGCCCTACGATTTGGGCATGGCCGCAGATAGTTGAGTACTTCAAGATCGCGGCGCAGCCCGTGCAGGGGCCCTGGCCGCCGCATCAGGAGCCGCGGCCCGACCCGAGCGCGGAGTCGCTGCCCGTGGCGATTCCCGACCCGGCTTCGCGTTAGCCCGGCCGGCTCGTCGAGCCGGTCCCGTCTTGCCACCCCGACAGGCCACCTGTGACCAGGAGAGGGCATGTATCCCCCACGGTTTCGCTATGAGGCGCCGCGCTCCATCGACGAGGCGATCGCCCTGCTGCAGTCCGGAGGCGGTGAGGCGAAGGTGCTCGCGGGCGGCCAGAGCCTGGTGCCGCTGCTGAAGCTGCGCTTCGCCTCACCGGAGCTGCTCGTCGACATCAACAACCTGCCCGGGCTGAACTACCACCGGGTGGACCCCGACGGCACGCTCCGCATCGGGGCGCTGTGCCGGCACGTCGACCTGGAGCGGTCGACGATCCTGCCCGAACGGTCGCCGACCATGGCGGCCGCTGCCCCCCTGGTGGCCGACCCGATCGTCCGTACGCGCGGCACGCTCGTCGGCTCCCTCTGCCACGCCGACCCGCAGGGCGACTGGGCCGCCGTGGTCACCGCGCTCGGCGGCTCGATCGTGGCCCAGGGGCCCAACGGCCGCCGCACGATTCCCGTCGCCGAGTTCGTCACCGGTCCGTTCCAGAACGCCCTGGCCTACGACGAGATCGCGGTGGAGGCGGTCATCCCCGCGCCCAAGGGCACGGTCGCGGGCGGCTACCTCAAGCTGGAACGGCGGGTCGGCGACTTCGCCACCGCGGGCGTGGCGGTCGCACTGGAGCTGAACGGGGCAACGGTGACCCGGGCCGGCATCGGCCTGACCGGGGTCGGCCCCAGCACCATCAACGCGACCGAGGCCGCGCAGGTGCTGGTCGGCAAGCCGTTGTCGGCCGAGACCATCAGCGGCGCCGCCGAGCTCGCCGCGGCGGCGGCCCAGCCCAAGACCGACCACCGCGGCAGCGCCGCCTACAAGCGGCACATCGTCGCAACCTTCGTCGAGCGCATCCTGACCCGCGTCAACGGGTCCGTACAGAGGGCGGCCTGAGCATGACCAGCTTGTTCGAGGAGATCCACGAAGCGCCACCCGCCGATGTACCGACCCGGCGGGTGACCATCACCGTCAACGGGCAGCGGCGCACCGTCGAGATCGAGCCACGGCTGCTGCTGGCCCACCTGCTGCGCCACGGGCTGCGGCTCACCGGCACCCACACCGGCTGCGACACCAGCAACTGCGGTGCCTGCACCGTGCTCTTCGACGGCGAGCCGATCAAGAGCTGCACCATGCTCGCGGTCCAGGCCGACGGGCACGAGGTGACCACAGTGGAGGGCCTGGCCGGACCGAGCGAACTGCACCCCATCCAGGAGGGGTTCCGGGACGAGCACGGCCTCCAGTGCGGTTTCTGCACCCCCGGCATGATGATGGCCGCCAAGGCGCTGCTCGACCGTAACCCGGACCCCACCGAGGAAGAGGTGCGCTGGGCGCTGTCGGGCAACCTGTGCCGCTGCACCGGCTACCAGAACATCGTCAAGGCCGTGCTGGCGGCCGCCCGGAAGATGCGGGGCGACGCCCCGGCTGAGTCCTCGGGCGGCACTGAGTCATCGGGTGGGAGGGAGTCGTCGTGACACAGGCCTTGGACGAGCTCAAGATCGGCGGCCTCGGCGCGAGCCGCAAGCGGGTCGAGGACAACCGGTTCATCCGCGGCAAGGGCACGTACATCGACGACATCGTGCTGCCCGGCATGCTCCACATGGAGATCCTCCGCAGCCCGGTGGCCCACGCCCGGATCCGCTCGATCGACACGAGCAAGGCGTGGGAGATCCCGGGCGTACGGCTGGTGCTGACCGGGGAGATGCTGGCCAGCCGCAACCTGGCCTGGATGCCCACCCTCTCCTACGACACCCAGGCCGTCCTCGCCACCGACAAGGTGCGCTTCCAGGGACAGGAGGTCGCCGCGGTCATCGCCGACGACCCCTACATCGCCAAGGACGCCTGCGACGCGATCGTCGTCGACTACGAGCCGCTGCCGGTGATCGTCAACCCGACGCAGGCCCTGGCCGAGGACGCGCCGATCATCCGGGATGACAAGGAGAACCAGCACGACAACGTGGTCTTCGAGTGGCAGGTCGGCGACAAGGAAGCGACCGACCGGGCCTTCGAGCAGGCGGATGTCATCTCCACACTGGACCTGCACTACCCCCGCTCGCACCCCTCGCCGATCGAGTGCTGCGGATCGATCGCCGACTTCAACCGGGCCACGCAGAAGCTGACCGTCTACCTGACCACCCAGGCGCCGCACATCATCCGCGCGGCGGTGGCCCTGGTGGCGGAGCTGCCCGAGCACATGATCCGCATCATCGCGCCNGACATCGGNGGCGGCTTCGGNAACAAGGTGCCGGTCTACCCCGGGTACGTGGTGTCGATCCTCGCCTCGATCCTGCTNGAGCGGCCGGTCAAGTGGATCGAGGACAAGACCGGCAACCTGATCTCGACCGGGTTCGGCCGGGACATCTACCTGCACGGCGAGATGGCGCTGCGCAAGGACGGCAAGATCCTGGCCGTGCGCATGCACACCACGTCCGACCACGGGGCGTTCTACTCGGACGCGCAGCCGAGCAAGTTCCGCATCGGCCTGCTGCACTCCGCCTTCTCCTGCTACGACATCCCGGCCGCCTACCTGCACAACCGCGGCGTCTACACGAACAAGGCGCCCGGCGGCGTGGCGTACCGGTGCTCGTTCCGGGTCACCGAGGCGATGTACTTCCAGGAGCGGATGATGCACGCCGCCGCCAACGACCTCGGGATGGACCAGGCGGAGTTCCGGCGGATCAACCTGGTGCGCGATGACGACTTCCCGCACCGCACCGCGTTCGGCTTCCTCACCGACTCCGGTCAGTACGTCAAGTGTCTGGACAAGGCGCTGGAGGCGATCGGCTACGAGGACTTCCTCAAGGAGAAGGAGGAGGCCAAGAAGCAGGGTCGGCTGCTCGGCATCGGCATCTCGACGATGACCGAGCCGCTGGGCGCCGGCAACAGCCGCGAGTTCGACATCCTCGGCATCAAGATGTTCGACTCGGCCGAGCTGCGGGTGCACATCACCGGCCGGGCGCTGCTGCGCACAGGGGCCAAGACCCAGGGCCAGGGCCACGAGACCACCTGGGCGCAGATCGTGGCCCACGAGCTCGGCATCCCGGCCGAGGACGTGGTCGTCGAGGAGGGCGACACCGACACGGCTCCGTTCGGGATGGGCACGTACGCTTCCCGGAGCACCCCGGTGGCCGGGGCCGCGGTGGCCATGGCGGCCCGCAAGGTGCGGGCCAAGGCCCGCAAGCTCGCCGCNCACCTGCTGGAGGTGTCCGAAGAGGACCTCGAGTGGGAGCTGGGCCGGTTCTACGTACGCAGCGCCCCGGAGCGAGGGGTGACCATCCAGGAGGCGGCGGCCGCGGCGTACAGCAACATGCCCGACGGCTTGGAGCCGGGCCTGGAGGCGGTCGCCTACTACGACCCGCCGAACATGACCTGGCCGTTCGCCGCCTACGTGGTGACCGTCGAGGTCGACCCGAAGACCGGCGTCTGGGACGTGCTGCGGGTGGTCGCGGTCGACGACTGCGGCGTACGCATCAACCCCATGATCGTGGAGGGTCAGATCATGGGTGGCCTGACCGAGGCGTTCGCGAAGGCGTCCATGCAGTTCATCACCTTCGATGCTGAGGGCAACTGCATCGGATCGAACTACATGGACTATCTGCTGCCCACGGCCTGGGAGACCCCGGGGTTCGAGCTGCACGAGGTGGTCACCCCGTCCCCGCACCACCCGTTCGGCGCCAAGGGCGTGGGCGAGTGCGCCACGGTCGGTGGTCCGGCCGCGTTCGTCAACGCGGTCCTGGACGCCATCAAGGACACCGGTGTCCGCAACATCGACATGCCGTTGCTGCCGCACCGGGTCTACGAGGCGCTGACCGAGCGGCGCGACGTCTCCGGCGCGCCACCGGTGCGGATGGACTGACCTGCGCGGGCAAGCCCCCGCAAACCCCCTCAGGCAACTCGACCGGCGGAGGGCCCGGCCCCTCCGCCGGCCCGGAACGACAGACCGGCGACGTTGCCCCCCATAGCACCACAGGCAAGGATGTATCGATGCGCGATCCGATGGTCGGCTCGCCGGCGTCGCCGGTCGATCCGAGCGTGGACGGGTGGGAGGTCCTCGACCAGGCCCGCGAGTTGCGCCAGCGGGGCGAGGAGTTCGTGCTCGCCACGGTGGTGTGGCGCTCGGGTCCGTCGTCCGGCCAGTCGAGCGCCCGGGCCGTGATCACGGCATCCGGTCGTATCCATGGGTGGATCGGCGGGGCCTGCGCCGAGCCGGTCGTCGTGCGGGAGGCGCAGCGGGTGCTGGCCGAGGGGACGCCGAAGCTGCTCGCGCTCGGGCCGGCGGAGACGTTCACCGCGCTTCCGGAGGGGATGGTGGCGGTGCCGATCTCGTGCCAGAGCGAGGGCGCGTTGCAGGTGTACCTCGAGCCGGTGGTGCCGGCCCCGCACCTGGTGGTGGTCGGCCGGTCGCCCATGGCGCACACCTTGGTCGCGCTGGCCCGGACGTTGGGTTGGCGGGCCGACCGGCACGACTGGGAGCAGTTCACATCGGCCCACGTGACCACGCGCAGCCTCGTCGTCATCGCCACGCAGGGCCACGGCGACGAGGAGGCGCTCGAGCAGGTCATGGCGCTGGCGCGCACCGCGGGGAGCCACGGTGCGGGAAGCCACGACGCCGCGGGTCACGATGCGGGAGGCGGGGCGCTGCCGGCGTACATCGGACTGGTCGCCTCCCGGCGGCGTGGTGAGGCGGTGCTGGGCGCACTCGCCGACAAGGGGGTACCGCGCCCTCTGCTCGACCGGGTGCGAGTACCGGTCGGGCTCGACCTCGGCCACACGACGCATCGGGAGATCGCGGTCGCGATCCTCGCCGAACTGGTGAAGCTGCGGGCCGCCGGCGAGCTGCGTCTCAGCGCCGGCGCAGATCGTACGGCGGCTCCGCCGGCCGAGACCGACCCCCCGACGGCGCGCGATCCCGTGTGTGGCATGACGGTGCCGGCCGATGCCTCGAGCCGACCGTACGAGTACGAGGGCGTGACCTACTACTTCTGCTGCCCCGGGTGCCGTCGCGCGTTCGAGCGGGACCCGTCGGCCTACCTCAGCGAGGTGGAAGCCGTCCAGTCCACTCCCACCCAGCCACCCGTGGAGGGCTGATGCTGATCACGAACGATTTCGAGGTCACCCACCCCGTGGACACGGTGTGGGCGTTCTTCAACGACATTCCGCAGGTGGCGAAGTGCTTGCCGGGCACGGAGCTGACCGCGGACCTGGGCAACGACACGTACCAGGGCCGGGTCGCGATCCGGATGGGGCCGGTGCGGATGCAGTTCACCGGCACGGCCCAGATCAAGGAGCGCGACGCGGCGAATCGCCGGATCGTGGTGGACGCCGCCGGGGCGGACGAGGCCGGCCGGGGACAGGCCGCCATGCTGCTCACCGCGACCCTCGCCGCCACACCTCGGGGCGGCACGCGCGTCAACGCATCCCTGGACCTGCAACTGTCGGGCGCGGCCGCCCAGTTCGGGCGGGGCATGGTCTCCGACGTGACCGCGGTGCTGCTGCGGGACTTCGGGACGAACCTGCAGGCCCGGGTCGACGCGATCAGCCGCGGGCTGGACCCGGATCGCGTCGGTGCGCCGAAGTCGGCCAGCGGCCTCGCCATCGGACTGCGGGCCATGCGGATGGCGCTGGGCCGGGTGCTGCGCCGCTTCTTCCTGCCGTACGAGCCCAGCCGAGTCTGAGGAGGATCGATGACGCTCTGGTGGATCGGTAACGCGATCCTGCTGCTCGTGGTGGTGCCGGTGCTGGTGGCGCTGCTCAACCGCATCCTCGCGGCGCTCGAGCGGATCCGGAAGGCCTCGGACGAGATCCTCGACGGCGGGGTCGCACTCGTGAACGAACTCGCCAACACGCCGGCGCTGCTGGCTCGGACCGACGCCACGGTGAAGGCGGTGACGGTCGGCGCGGTCCGCTACGCCGGTTCGGTCGCCAAGCTTCTGCCCCCGGCGAACTAGGCGCGGCAGGCAAGGACCCGGCTAACGAAAGGGAAGGTCGATATGCATTCGGCTGCATGGGTGACCCTCGCCATCACCGCGCTCATCGTCGCCACCGCGGCGCTGGGTCTGGTGCGGGTCATCTTCCACCTGAGGGCCGTGCGGCGGACGCTCGGCGCGGTGATCGGCGGTGTCCAGGCGGTCGCGCGGCAGACCAGCACGGTGCCGGTCGTGGTGCCCTCGGTCAACGCCAACCTCAAGCCCGTCCGCGACTTCTGCGAATCGATCTGAGGGAGCCGCCATGGGTGAGAACTTCGGGTGGTACCTGGGTTACGGCATCACGATCGCCGTGGTGCTGGTGGTGGTCGCCCTGGTGGTGCCGATTCTGGTGCTGGCCCGGGCGATCGGTAAGCAGGCCAAGGAGATCAACGACTCGCTCGCCGAGGCGGTCCGTAACACCGCCGCCCTCGGGGAGTTGCGGACGACGATCGATCACGCCGAGGCCATCGTGGCCGGACTCGGCCGCGGCCGCACGAGGCTAGGAGGCTGACGCCATGGCGCAGTTCGTATCCGCCGCGCCCGCCCTGAGCGAGCCGGCCCTGGCGCTCACCGAGACGCAGCAGAACCTCTGGCTGGGGGCGATCATCGGTGGCGCGGTCATCGTGGTCGCCGTGGCCGCGCTGCTCACCATCCTGGTGGTGTTCGTCCGCACCATCGACAAGCGGGTGGTCGCGGTGCGGGACAACCTGCGGGCGGCAGCGGCCAACACGGCCGACACGGCTCTCATCGAGGAGACCGCCAAGCGGGTGGACGCGGTCCTCGCCGAGGGCCTGCGGCACCACCTGTTCCTCGGCCGCGTCCTCGGGAAGGTTCGCTCATGACGACGCAGACCCTGATCATTCTGTCCGTTGTGGACATCGTGGCGTTGATCGCCGGGCTTGCGCTGTACCTGTACATCGTTGGCCGTCAGCTCACCCGCATCGCCATGAACCTCGAGGAGTGCGCTGAGCTGGTCCGCACCATCAAGGGGCACGCCACCGCCATCGACCCCGGGCTGGAGCACGTCAACCGCACCGCCGGTGTGGTGGCCGGAGCGCTGCCGCTGCTGTACGGGTTCGCCGAGGACATCGTGAAGGGGGCCACGTACACGCCGCCCGCTCCCCGTCCGCCGGCCACCCCGGCGTCCGGCCGGCGCCGCTCACGCCTGCACGAGTCCGTCGGCTACACGGCCTCCTGACGGTGTCCCTGAGCGTTGATCTAGGGCATAGAGTGGCTTGTTGATCTTCAACCACCACTCTATGCCCTAGATGTCGTGTCCACGGAGGTTGGTGACGCGGCTGATGGGTGGTTTGCCGCCGAGCGCGGTGTGGGGCCGGTGGTGATTGTAGATGTGCTGCCATCGGGTGAAGGCGCGTCGGCGGGC
>Ga0065720_1003784_pt1 | contig 14718 bp, 16 predicted proteins | sample Thericmetagenome_FD_59107 | JGI IMG/M metagenome (GOLD analysis project Ga0065720, IMG submission 59107) | Thermophilic microbial communities from the Joint Bioenergy Institute, California, USA of rice/straw/compost enrichment - eDNA_2 v2... | ecosystem: Engineered > Solid waste > Grass >... | reverse complement strand
ACGCCCGGGACGATCTCGTACGGCACGCCGAGCGCGTCCAGCCTGCGCATCTGCTCGGCCATCGCGCTGAAGATCGACATGTCGCCGGAGTGCAGGCGGGCCACGTCCTGCCCGTGGGCGTGCGCGGCGGCGATCTCGTCGATGATCTGGTCGAGGGTGAGGTTCGCCGTGTCCACCAGGCGCGCCCCCGGCGGGCACTCCGCCAGCAGCTCGCGCGGCACCAGCGAGCCCGCGTAGAGGCAGACGGGCGCGGCGCGCAGCAGCCGCAGGCCCCGCACGGTGATCAGATCGGGCGCGCCCGGACCGGCGCCGATGAAGTACACCGTCATGGCCGCACTCCTCCTCCCGGTCTGGCTCCCGGTCTCGCCGATGCGTGCTCCGGCGGCGCCGCCACGGCGCCGGGCATGCTCCCGCCCAGACCGGTCATCGCGTGTCCTTCTTGGTCGCCGTCCAGATGGTGACCGGCATCGCCGCACGCCAGCCGGTGAAGCCGCCCACCGGAGCCGCCCGCTGTACGGCGAGCCGGACCAGGTCGCCGCCGAGCCCGCCGTACCAGTCGGCGAGCACGGCCTCGGTCTCCAGGGTGACGGCGTTCGCCACGAGGCGCCCGCCGGGGCGCAGCGCGGACCAGCACCGCTCGATGAGGCCCGGGGCGGTGGCGCCGCCGCCGACGAAGACCGCGTCGGGGGCGGGCAGGCCGTCCAGGGCGGCGGGGGCGGTGCCCTCGACGACCTGGAGGGCGGGCACGCCGAGGGTCTCGGCGTTGCGGCGGATGCGTTCGGCCCGCTCCGGGTGGCATTCGATCGCGACGGCCCGGCAGGAGGGGTGGGTGCGCATCCACTCGATCGCGATGCTGCCCGCGCCGGCGCCGACGTCCCACAACAGTTCGCCGGGGAGCGGGGCGAGGCGGGACAGGGTGACCGCGCGCACCTCGCGTTTGGTGAGCTGGCCGTCGTGCTCGAAGGCCTCGTCGGGCAGGCCGGGCACCCGGGGCAGCGGCTCGGCGCCCGGGGCGGGGGCGCATTCGATCGCGATGACGTGCAGGCCGGTGGCGGCGGCCTCGCCGGCGGGCCGTGCGGGCCGTACCGTCTCGGTGGCGGCGCCGAGATCGGAGAGGACGGTGACCGTGCTCGCGGCGTACCCGGCCTCGTCGAGCAGGCTCGTGACGGCCGCCGGGGAGGAGCCGAGGACGAGCACGCGGCGGCCCGGGGCGAGGACCGGGCGGAGCGCGGCGAGCGGGCGGCCGACGGCGCTCACCACCTCGACCTGTTCCACCGGCCAGCCGAGCCGGGCGCAGGCGAGCGACACCGAGGAGACGTGCGGCAGCACGCGCACCCGGTCGGCGCCGAGCAGCCGCACGAGCGTCGAGCCGATGCCGTAGAACATGGGGTCGCCGCTGGCGAGCACGCAGACCTCGCGGTCGCCGAGCGACTCCAGCAGCGGCGGCAGGTTGGGCAGCAGCGGCGAGGGCAGCAGGATGCGGGCGGGCGCGCCGGGGCCGTCCCCGTCCGGGATCGGGTCGGGGACGAGGTCGAGCTGCCTGCGGCTGCCGACCAGGACCTGCGCGGACGCGATCGCGCGGCGGGAGGCGGGGGCGAGCCCGGGCCAGCCGTCCGCGCCGATGCCGACGACGGTGATCATACGTTGCCCAGGACGCGGATGACCTCGACCTCCAGCACCACCCGCCGCGGGTTCGGCCGGGGCGGGCGGTAGCGGGCGGCGTAGCGGCGCTCGGCGTCGGCGACCTCCTCGGGGCCGGTGCGCACGGTGGCGATGCCCTCCAGCGTCGACCAGCGCCGTCCGTCCACCTGGCAGAGCGCGACCCGCCGCGCGCCGCCCGCGATCAGCCGGGCCTTGTGCGAGGTGGCCGAGGTGATCACCCGGGCGATGCCCGTCTCCAGGTCGAGGGTCGCGCCGACCGGCACCACGTGCGGCGTGCCGTCGGGGCGGACGGTGGTGAAGGTGCACAGGTGCCGTTCGCGCCAGAACTCGGCGAAGCCCGCACCACGCTCCGACAGGTTCACATGCCTCCTCGTGCGGTAGCCGACCTGGTGAACCGCCTGGGAGAAACAACCGGGCAGCCCGGGGAAACCCGGGAAGACATCGTACAAGTCGTCACATGGCACACTTCTGCCCGTGAAGCGGCTCCTCGTCATCGGCATCGGCGCGGGCGATCCCGACCATCTCACCCTCCAGGGGGCGAAGGCGATCGCCGCCACCGACGTGTTCTTCATCATCGACAAGGGCGAGGAGAAGGACGACCTGGTACGGCTCCGCCGCCGCTTGATCGAGGAGCACGGGCGGCAGCCGTACCGGGTGGTCGAGGCCCGCGACCCGGAGCGGGACCGGACCGCCGCCGCGTACGAGGCCGCGGTCGAGGACTGGCGCGAACGGCGGGCCGAGCTCTACCGCCGCATGATCGAGGACGAGCTCGCCGACGGCGAGACCGGCGCCTTCCTCGTCTGGGGCGACCCCGGCGTCTACGACAGCACGCTGTCGATCCTCGACCGCCTCCCCTTCGAGTACGAGGTCATCCCCGGCATCAGCGCGATCTCCGCGCTCACCGCCCGGCACCGCACCACGCTCACCCGGGTCGGCCGCCCGGTCCACATCACCACCGGCCGCCGCCTCGCCGAGCAGGGCCCCACCGCCGACGACATCCTCGTCATGCTCGACTCCCGGTGCGCCTTCGAGGGCCTCGCCGACTACCACATCTACTGGGGCGCCTACCTCGGCACCCCGGACGAGATCCTCGTCGAGGGCCCGGTGCCGGAGGTCGCCGAGCGCATCCGCGCCCTGCGCGCCGAGGCCCGCGCCCGCAAGGGCTGGATCATGGACACCTACCTGCTGCGCCGCCTCGGCTGACCCCGCTCAGGCCCAGGCCCGCCATCCCCACTCGACCTGAGCGGCGGAACGCCGCCGGTCGCGCCCGGCCGGACCGATCGGGCCGATCGTGCGGCCGACGTACGGCAGCCACCGGGCGTTTCCCGCCGGTCGGCGCGCGCCCGGCGCCGCCGCGGACGCCGCATCCGGGGATGTTTCGGTCAATTCTGCTCGGGCAGCTCACCCTCGTCCCCGCATGCACCCGACGGCGCATGCGTCACACGGGGTGACGGGAAGCCCGGATGAGCGAGCTGCAGCTTGGCGAGGAGGAGCGGCGCCAGCAGGAGCCGGGCCGGCGGCGGCGCGCCCACATCGCGCAGCTGGCCGGCTGGGCGGTCGCCGGGCTGATCCTGATCGCCGCCGTCGCCGGGCTCGCCGGGCCCGGGCCGTTGAGCTGGGCCTCGGCGTCCGCGCCGCTCGTCGAGGTCGAGTACGAGCGCTTCACCAGGCGGTCCGGGGACTCCAGCCTGCGGCTCGCCGTACGGGCCGATCCGGGCGCCCCGGGCACCGCGCGGTTGTGGCTCTCCGCCGACTACGTGACGAAGCTGAACGTGCGGCACGTGGTGCCCGAGCCGGAGAGCTGGACCGCCGCGCGGGACGGGGTCGTGCTCGCGTTCCCCGCCACCGGCGGGTGGGCCGAGGTGGAGATCCAGGTGAGCCCCGGCCATATCGGCCTGTTACGCGGCGAGATCGGCGCGCCGGGCCGTACGCCCGTCGCCATCTGGCAGTTCGTCTACCCATAGGAGCAGGGCATGGATGCGGTGCTGCGCGCGGCCGCCATCTACGTGGCGTTGCTGGTCATCTTCCGGCTCAGCGGCAAGCGCACGCTCGCCCAGGTGACCACGTTCGACTTCGTGCTGTTGCTGATCATCTCCGAGGCGACCCAGCAGGCGCTGCTCGGCGAGGACTTCTCCGTCACCATGGCGGTCCTCGTCATCCTCACCCTGGTGGCGCTCGACCGGATCGCCGACTACCTCGGCTGGCGGTTCCCGCGCCTCGGCCTCGTCATCGACGGCGCGCCGGTCGTGCTCATCGAGCGGGGCCGCCTGCTGGAGGACCGGATGCGGCAGCACCAGCTCGACCTCGACCAGGTGCTCCAGGAGGCCCGGGCCAGCCAGGGCATCCGCAACGCGGACGAGATCGACTACGCCATCCTGGAGCGTTCCGGCACGATCAGCATCATCCCGAAGAGGACCTGACCGGGGCGGCGGTGCGCGGCGTCCGCGCAGCTCAGNGCCTTTAGGTACGGCGACAGCGGGTAGANGGGCGCAGGTGAGGAATGGCACGACGCGACCAGGGCGAGCGGTTTCGCNCCTGCCACGGGCACGCGAGGCCCGGCCGCGTTCGCCGGANGCGCCGCGCCGGAGGCGGCGCCGGCGGCGACCGCTGCCGCTCGCCGTACCCGTGACGCGCGGACGCCTCGCCGTTCCCGGCCACGGCCGGCGGGCGGCTCCCTGGGCCCTGGGACGGGGGCCACCCGATGAGCGCCGAGGCCGTGCTGCGGTGGGCGCCGTACGTGACGATCGGGACGGTGGCGGGGATCTACGTGGTCTTCGGGCCGATCCTCGGCGTCCTGCCGCTGCTCACCCTCGGCCCCACGCTCGCCTGCGGATACGGGAGCGTGCGCCGCACCCTTTTCACCGGGCTCCTCGCCCTCGCCCTCGCCGTGCTGTCGGCCGCGTACACGGGCCGGATCGGCTCCGTGCCGTTCGACGTCACCATCATCACGCTCGTGGCCGTGACCGCGGCGGGCATGATCATCGCCCGCCTGCGCCTGCGGCGGGAACGGGAGTTCGCGAACGTGCGCGAGATCGCCGACACGGCCCAGCGGGTGCTGCTGCGCCCGATCCCCAGGCGGGTGCGCGACCTCTCCATCGCCGTCTCCTACACCTCGGCGTTCACCACGGCCCGCATCGGGGGCGACCTGCTCGAGGTGTTCGCCACCCCGTACGGCGTGCGCGTGCTCGTCGGCGACGTGCAGGGCAAGGGGCTGGAAGCGGTGGAGAAGGCGGCCTGGGTGCTCGGCACCTTCCGGGAGGCCGCCTTCGACGAGCACCGCCTCGCGGGCGTGAGCGCCCGGCTGGAGACGACGCTGGCCCGGCAGCTCGGCGAGGAGGAGTTCGTCACCGCGATCCTCGCCGAGGTGCGCGCGACCGGCATCGTCATGCTCAACCACGGCCATCCCCCGCCGCTGCTGCTCACCGAGGACGGCAAGGTCGAGCTGATCGAGCCGCCGGAGGAGGGGCTGGCGCTCGGCCTCACCACGCTGGGCTGGGCGCCGCCGAAGCAGCATTACGCACCATTCGCGCCCGGCGACGAGATCCTCTTCTACACCGACGGCGTGATCGAGGCCCGCGACCGGAACGGCACGTTCTACCCGCTCACCGAGCGGGCCTCGCTGCTGTGCGGCGAAGAGCCCCAGCCCGCCCTCGACCGGCTCAAGGACGACCTCCTCGCGCACGTCGGCGGCCCGCTCCTCGACGACGCCGCCATGCTCCTGCTGCGGCGCCGCAGACACCCGCACCACTGAACGCGGCGTGCGCACCCCGATGACCCATTGCCCCGGAGCGGCGCGACGGGTCAAAATGAACGTACGTTCATGAACATGCGTTCATTTTGGGAGAGATCATGACCACCGTGCCGAACAGCGCGCAGGCCGAGGCGTGGAACGGGGCCGAGGGCACCGCCTGGGCCCGCAGGCGCCCCGTCGCCGAGGACGCCTACGACCTCGTGCTCGCCCGGCGGCTGCTCGCCGCCGCCGGGGTGGGCGAGCGGGACCGGGTGCTCGACATCGGGTGCGGGACCGGAGGCACCACGCGGCTCGCCGCCCGGCACGCCGTGCACGGGCACGTGACCGGCGTCGACCTGTCCGGGCCGATGCTCGCCGAGGCCCGCCGGGCCGCGGCCGAGGACGGGCTGGGCAACGTCGCCTTCGAGCAGGCCGACGCGCAGACGCACGCGTTCCCCGACGCGGGCTTCGACGCGGCGATCAGCAGGAACGGGGTGATGTTCTTCGACGATCCGGTCGCCGCGTTCGGCAACATCCGGCGGGCGCTGCGGCCGGACGGGCGGTTCGCGTTCGTCTGCCCGCAGCGCGCCGAGGACTGCGAGTGGTACGTGGTGCCCGTCGCGGCGCTGCTGGGCGTCCCGCCGCACGGTGCGACCGTGATCGACCGCTACCCGGGCCCGGCCCCGGTGATGTTCTCGCTCTCGGACCCCGCCCACGTCACCGAGCTGCTCACCCGCGCGGGCTTCGCCGACGTGTCGGTCGACTCCGTCGAGGTCGCGCAGAACTTCGGCCGCACCGCGGCCGAGGCCGCCGACGCCTTCCTCGCCAGCGGGCCCACCCGGTACATCCTGGAGCAGGACGCCGGGCTGACCCGCCCGGAGGCGCACGCCAGGCTCACCGCCGCGCTGGAGCCGTACGCCGGACCGGACGGCGTGCTGCTGCCCGCCCGATACTGGTTGGTGAGCACGGTGAACCTCGGGAGGCGGGATGTCACCCAGACGGGCAGCGGCGTTGGACGACGCCGGTGACGTCGGCCTGCGCGACCACCTCATCGCCGTCACGGCGCGGCTCATCGCCGAGCACGGCGCCGCGGGCCTCACCGTACGGCGGATCGCCCGCGAGGCCCGGGTCGCGGACGGCGTGCTCTACAACCACTTCGCCGACAAGGAGGAGCTGCTGGCGCACGCGCTGCGGGCCCATGTCTCCGCCGTCGAGCGCACGCTGCGGCAGCCGCCCCCGCCGGCGGACGTCGGCATCGAGGACGGCCTGCGCGCCCGCATCGCCTACGCGCTCGCGCTGCACGCCGCGATCCTGCCCGCGTTCGCCGGGCTGCTCGCCGAGCCGAAGGTGCTCGCCCGGTTCGCCGCGCTGCCCGGGGACGGCACGCCCTCGGTGCGGGAGGCGATCGGTCACTACCTGACCATCGAGCGGACGGCGATGCGGCGCATCCGGTGGGACGCGGACATCGGCGTCGCGGCCAAGGTCATCAGCGGCGCCTGCCACGAGCTGGTCATGGAGCACCTGCTCCACCGCCCCGGAGAGCCGCTGCTGGTGCCGCCCCGGTTCGTCGACGACCTCGCCGACATGGTGCTGCGCGGCATCCGTGCCGGGGCCGGGGAGGGGACGGCCGGCGGGCGGCGGTCGCCGCGCGAGCACCTCGGCGACGTCGCCGACGCCCGTCCCCCGGTTCGCGCCGACGAACTCCTCGACGCCGTGCTCGACGAGATCGCCGCCGCGGGCGCGCCCGCCCGGGAGGGCTGAGGGGCGGCGGACGCCGCGCCGCCACGGCACCCACCGCCCCGGTCACGCCGGGCGGCGGTGGGAGACTGCGGAGTGTCACGCGAACAGGGAGGCGATGGGCCGTGGAGATCTGGATAAACCCACGATGCTCCAAGTGCCGCTCCGCGCTGTCGATCCTCGACGCCGAGGCGGCGAACTACACGATCCGGCGCTACCTTGAGGATCCCCCGACCGAGGCGGAGATCCGCGAGGTTCTCGCCCGGCTCGGGCTGGAGCCCTGGGACATCACCCGCACCGGCGAACGCGTCGCCGCCGAGCTCGGCCTCGCCGACTGGCCCCGCGACGCGGAGCACCGGGACCGGTGGATCGCCGCGCTCGCCGAGCACCCCATCCTCATCCAGCGGCCCATCATCACCGCCGACGACGGCACCGCCGTCATCGGGCGCACCGAGCAGGCCGTACGGTCCGTGCTCGGGCGCTGAGCCCGGCCACCCCCGCACCGCCGACACCGGTCGGTTGACCTGCGGTTTCCCGACGTATCGTGGGAGGTGCGGGGGTAGTACATGGTTGATCATGCCGCTAGCGAGCTTGGTCGCGACGGGGTACGGCGGCTGCTCGAGGAGACGCTGAGCCAAACCGTGTCGCGGCTGGGCGCGTACGGGGCCGGACTCGCCCTCATCGATCCCGACGGCGAGGTGCTCACCACGCACCTGAGCATGGGCCTGCCGCCGGAGTACGTCATGTCGCAACACCGCAGACGGCTCACCGCGCCCACGCCGGATCCGCTCGTCGAGGCGGTGCGCGCGCGCCGGCTCGTGTGGATCGAGTCGAGCGAGGAGCTGATGCGCCGCTACCCGCGGCCCACGCGGCTCCCGCCGCACCAGGCGCTCGCGGTCGCGCCGATCATCACCGAGACGGTGGTGTGGGGCGCGCTGCTGCTGTTCTGGCCCGCCTCGCGGCCCGCCGACCTCGACAGCGGCGCGCGCCACGCCATCGAGCACACCTGCCAGAGGCTCGCCCGGGTGCTGCAGGACGCCGCCAAGGCCGGGCACCGCCTCCTGCCGCCGGAGCGGCCGCACGCGGTGCCGCTGCCCCGCCGTACCACGGCGGACCATGAGGAGGCCCAGGCCGCGGTCGAGTACGTGGCCCGGCTGCCCGAGGGCGGCTGCGCGCTCGCGCTCGACGGCCGGATCGTCTTCCTCGACGCCACCGCCGCCGAGCTGCTCGGCGAGCAGGCCGACGACCTGATCGGGGCGAAGCCGTGGGAGGCCGTGCCGTGGCTGCGCGACCCCCGCTACGAGCAGTCGCACCGCCACGCCGTGCTCCGGCAGCAGCCGGTGTCGTTCACCGCGGTACGGCCGCCGGACTGCCACCTGCTCTTCCAGCTCTACCCGGACGCCTCGGGGGTGAGCGTGCGGGTGAGCCACATCCCGGCGGAGCGGCAGCCGCCCGAGCCGCAGGCCGCCCCGCACGCGGGCAAGATCATGGGGATCGACACGCTGTACCACATGATCGACCTCGCCGGGGCGCTCGCCCAGGTCGCGGACGTGCCCGAGGTGGTCGACATCGCGAGCGACCACTTCATGCTCGCGTTCGGCGCGCAGGGGTGCGCGCTGCTCACCACGGAGTCCGGGCGCATGCGGATCCTCACCGACCGCGGTTTCAACCCGGACATCAGGGACGTCTTCGACCGGATGCCGCTCACCTCGGACGCGCCGGGCGTGCTCGCGCTCACCACCGGGGTGCCGCTGTTCTTCGCCGACGACGAGGAGCTCGCCCGGATGTACCCGGCGCTCGGCGAGATGGACAGCGGCATGGCGGCCTGGGCCTACCTGCCGCTCATCGTCTCGGGCCGGACCGTCGGCACCTGCGTGCTCGGCTACGACCGGCCGCACCACTTCACCGAGGAGGAGCGCCTCGCGCTCACCTCGTTCGGCGCCCTCGTCGGGCAGGCGCTCGACCGGGCCCGCCTGTACGAGTCGAAGAGCCGGCTCGTGCAGAGCCTCCAGGCGGGGCTGCTGCCGCCCACACTGCCCGCCGTACCGGGCGTCGAGCTCGCCGCCCGGTACCGTCCGGCCGCGCACGGCATGGACATCGGGGGCGACTTCTACGATGTCATCCACGCCGAGCCGAACGAGATCGTCGCGTTCGTCGGCGACGTGCAGGGACACGACGCGGCCGCGGCGGCGCTCATGGGCCACCTGCGCACGGCCGTGCACGCCTACGCGCTCACCGACGCGCAGCCGGGCGAGGTGCTCGCCCGCGTCAACCGGCTGATCACCGACCTCAACCCGAACCTGCTCGCCAGCTGCCTGTTCGTCCGCCTCGACCTGACCCGCCTGCGGGCCCACCTGGCGACCGCGGGTCACTACCCGCCCCTGCTGTGCCGGCCCGGCCGAGGCAGCGAGGTGCTGGAGCTCCCGCCCGGGCCGGTGCTCGGCGCGGCGCCCTGGGGCAGCTACCCGACGGTGGAGACCACGCTGCCGCAGGGCGCGATCCTCGCGATGTACACCGACGGGTTGATCGAGATCCCGGCCACCGACACCGAGCAGAACATCCGCCTCGTCGGCGAGCTGATCGAGCGGTCCGACGGGCCCCTGGACTCGGTCGCCGAGGAGCTGGTACGGCAGTGCCGCCCCTACGGCGGGCACACCGACGACACGAGCGTGCTGCTGCTGCGGATCGTCGCCGACGGGCCATTGGCGAGCTAGTCCCCTCCGGCTCACCGCCGCCCGCTGAGGCCCGCTTCCGGGCGGGGGCGGTCGCGGCCTCCTGGGGCATGCGGGTCGCCGGGCCGTACCGGGGCGAGGTGGTACGGCCTGGCCGACGGGGAGGCTCGGCCGCTCAGGTGCCGTTGCAGAGCCGGTCGAGATCGACGAGCTCGACGTCGGGACGGCTGTCGGCGACGCGCTTGAGCTCGGCGGAGAAGCCGGAGCGGGCGAACAGCAGGAGTTCGGAAAGAGGCCGTGCCACCTGGCCTGTTAATTCCTGCGCCGCGGTCGCAACTGATCGCCACGTCCTCGACGTCACCGTCGGCCGGGCCGGCCTGCCCGTCGGTGACATCCTCGGCGCCGTCGAGGGTGTCGAGCGCGTCGAGAAGGTCGGCGGCGCGGCGGACGCCCCACCCGCCGGCTCCGGCCGGGCGCGCCTGCGGCTCCACCTCGACCGCGACCCGGCCCTCGTGCTGGGGCCCGTCGCCCAGACGCTCGCCGGGCACGACTGTCCCGTCACCCACGTCCGGATCGGCGAGCCGAGCCTGGAGGACGTCTTCATCGGCCTGACCGGAAGGAGCCTGCGATGAGCGCGCACGCCCGGGCCGCCGGGCGGGAGGCCGTCTCCCCGCTGCGGGTGGTGCTCGCGCTGCTGTGGCGGGACGCCGTGGTCACCTGGCGGGAGCTCGGCTCGTTCCTCGCCCAGGTGGTGGTGCAGCCGCTCGTCATGCTCTTCATCTTCGTCGGCGTGCTCGGCCGCCTCGCGTACGTCGACCCGGCGTACCACGACGTGCTCCTGCCCGGGGTCGTGGCCCTCGCCGGGTTCGTCGCGGCGCTGCAGGCGGTGGCGCTGCCGCTGATGACGGAGTTCGGCCACACGAGGGAGATCGAGGACCGGCTGCTCTCCCCCGTGCCGATCCCGCTCGTCGGCCTGGAGAAGGTGCTCGCGGCCTCGCTGCGCGCGCTGCTCGCCGCCGCGGTGACGCTGCCCGCCGGCATGCTGATCACCCAGGACGCGGCCTTCCGGGTCGAGGGCGTTCCGCTGCTCGTGCTCTCGGTACTGCTCGGCGGCTGGGCCGCGGGGGCGATCGGGTTGATCACCGGGACGCTGCTGCCGCCCGGCCGGGTCGGCATCATGTTCGCCCTGATCATCTCGCCGCTGCTGTTCACCGGCGGCACGCAGTACCCCTGGCCCTCGCTCGACAGGCTGCCCTGGTTCCACTGGCTGACCGCGCTCAATCCGATGACCTACGCCAGCGAGGGGGTGCGGGCGGCGCTGGAGCCACAGGTGCCGCACATCGAGCCGTGGCTCTCGCTCGCCGTGCTGACCGGCTCGTGCGTGGTGCTGACCGCGATCGGCATGGCCGGCTTCCGCCGCCGAGCGCTGGGCTGAGTGATCATCATTGGTGCCCCGCCAGGGTGGGGGTGCCCCTGGAGGGACCTGCCTCGGCCCGCCCCCTCGCGCACGCGGCTCGTCCGCCGCGTGGCGGGCCTCCGGCATCTCCGGCCGCCCGGCCCGGCCGTCGCCTCGGCGACGGCGTCGCGGGACCTCGCCCCTCTCCCGCACGCCCGGCGGCCTCGGGCGAGGGCGCGCTTCGCCCAGGCGTCCGGCCCGCCCCGGGCAGGTGGCAGGCGCGGCGGCGCGGGATCGAGCGTGTCCCGATCAGGACCGTGGGAGGCCGGCGTCGATCGAGACGTTAGTCGAACTCGCCCTTCTTCGCCCCGTCCAGGAAGCACTGCCACTCGTGCGGCGTGAAGATGAGGACCGGGCCATAGGGATCCTTGCTGTCGCGGACGGCCCGGCCCCCGGTGGGGAGGACCGCCACCTCCACGCAGCCCGATCCATCGGCCGAACTCATCGTGGCCTTCCGCCAGGTCAGTGCGGACTGAGAAAGATTCATGTTCCTCTCTTACTCCAGTCTTTTCACCAGATCGGCTATGTATTCCAGCGACTGCTCGGGGCTCAGTGCCGCGCCCCGGACGTGGTTGAATCGCAGCATGTAGCGTTCAACCAGATACGGATCTTCGACGAAGAGATCGCCCGTCGCCGTCTCCACATAGACCAGAGCCGGATCGTCAGGCGACTGGAACTCTAAGATCCAGAATTGCCCGGACATAGCGGCATGAGCGCCGAATGTGTCTGGTACGACTTGAATGTCGATATTCGGCCTCGTGGCCATCGCGGCGAGATGTTCGAGTTGCTCGCGCATCACCGCCGGCCCGCCCACCTGCTTACGCAGGGCCGCCTCATCGATAATCACCCACAAAGCGGGCGGATCTTCCCTTTCCAGGATCACCTGCCTGGCCAGCCGCGCCTGAACCCGCCGATCGATCAGCTCCGGGCTGACCGCCTGGCCGCCCCGGAAGACCGCGGCGGCGTACGCGGCGGTCTGCAGCAGGCCGGGGATGAGCAGGGCCTCGAAGATGTGCAGCCGCGCCGCCTCGGCCTCGAACTCCGGCAGGGCACCGCCCAGGACGTCCTTGTACTCCTCCCACCAGCCCCGCTCCCGCGCCTCGCTCGCGAGCTTGGCCATCGCCTCCCGGACCGCCTGATCGGAAATGCCGTACAGATCAAGCAGGTCGAGCACGTCCTTGACGCTCGGACGTTTCCACTCATTTCTCTCGATTCGGGTGACTTTGCTCGCCTGCCAGCCGAGCCGCCGGGCGACCTCGTCGGCGCGCAGTCCGGCCTGGTGCCGAAATCGCAGCAGGGCCTTGGAGAGGCGACGCCGACGAATGGTGGGGCTGTACGCCATCACTCACCTCCTTCCGATAGGGGACATAGGTCGCAGACCCACCGCTTCGGAAATGGGTATTGCTTTGGGTCTTGCTATTTCCGTACAACACCGTCACCATGACGGTAGTCAGACAGCTACCGATTGTAGGGCAGGAGCCGTGTTATACGTCCGGCCGTTGATCCATTGAGGGACTTATATCCGAATTGACCCATATGACCCCTACTCCAGAATCATTCGGGCGCGAAAAGTGAATTATTTTCACCAAACTGGAACGGGGGCCGGCCGGACCCAGACGGCCGACCCACGGCACGACGACCGCCTCGCTCCGCGCCCGTCTCGGGGTGTGCCGCCGCGGTTCCCCACCCCTCTCGTGGCCGGGCGACTCCAGGCGGGGAGCCCGGTACGGCCGCGCCGACCGCGATCCGCCCACCCGGCCCAACCCGGCCTCTCCCCGTCCCGGGCGCCTGACACCCCATCCCGACCAGGAGATCCCATGGATACCGGCCGCCGTCACACCTGGCGCATCCCCCCACGCCCCGAGTCCGTCGCCGAGGCTCGCCGTACCGCGGGCAAGACGCTCGCCGACTGGGGCTACTACGGCCAGGTGGTCGACGACATCGTTCTGATGGTGTCCGAGCTGGTGACGAACGCCGTCGTGCACGGCGCGCCCGACATCACCCTCACGTTGTGGCTCGACCACGGGTGCGTCTGCGGCCGGGTGAGCGACCGCGGCCCGGACCGGCCGCGCATGCTCCACCCCAGCGACACCGCCGAGCACGGCCGCGGCCTCGCCATGGTCGCCGAGCTCGCCCGGACCCTCGGCTGGGGGCCCGACCCGGAGGGCGGCAAGCAGGTGTGGTTCACCTATCAGCTGCCCGAGGTGTGATCGAGCCGCCCCGACGGTGACCGCGCCGCCGGGCGGCGTCCCGCACCCGGCCCCGCACGCGGGCCCCGCCCGGCCCCGGCCCCGCGTCTGGGGCTGCCCCGACCCCGTCCGGCCCCCGCGTCCGGGGCCTGCCCGGACCCCGTAGCCACACCGCCGCCCAGGGGCGCGTCGCACGTCCCCTCTGCCTGGCAGTACACCGAATCTATAAACGCGGTGTATAGACGCTGCCTATAGTCGGCGGCATGTCTGTCGGCCACACTCTCCTGGGGCTGCTGGAGTCCGGACCCCGGCACGGATACGACCTGAAGCGCGCCTACGACGAACAGTTCGGCCACGGCCGGGAGCTGCACTACGGGCAGGTCTACGCGACCCTCGCCCGGCTGCTCAGGAACGGCCTCGTCGAGGTGGAGTCCGAGCCGGGCGCCGGCCCGGAGCGCAAGCGCTACGCGATCAACGCCGCGGGCGTCACCGACGTGGACCGCTGGCTCAGCCGGCCGGAGAAGCCCGAGGCGTACCTGCAGAGCACCCTCTACACCAAGGTCGTCGTCGCCCTGCTCACCGGGCGGGACGCCGCCGAGCTGCTCGACATCCAGCGCGGCGAGCACCTGCGGATGATGCGCGAGCTCACCCGGCGCAGGCGCGAGGGCGATCTCGCCGACCAGCTCATCAGCGACCACGCGTTGTTCCACCTGGAGGCGGACCTGCGCTGGCTGGAGATCACCGCCGCCCGGCTCGACCGGATACGCGATGAGGTGAGGAGAAGATCATGATCGGCTTACCGGACCCGACCCCGCCGTTGCTCGTCGCCGAGGACCTGGTCAAGGACTACGGCCCCACCCGGGCCCTCGACGGCGCCTCGCTGCACGTCTACCCGGGGGAGGTGCCGGCGCTGCTCGGGTCGTCCGGCTCCGGCAGGTCGACCCTGCTGCACTGCCTCGCCGCGCTGGGGGCCCGCGACGCCCGGATGGCCGCGCGCGAGCCGGACTGGTCGCAGGAGGAGCCGCCGCCGCGCGGCGCGGACACCCTGCTCATCGCCAGGGCGGACACCGAGTACCGGGGCGTGCAGATCCACGGCCGGGTGGTGCGGCCCGAGGGACCGCGTGCGCCGCCGGCCCCGGGGGTGACCCGCTGGCCGGGCCCCGGCGAGCTGGTGGTCTCGCCCGCGCTCGCCCGGCTGCTCGACTCGGACGAGGGGGCGCTGCTGCGCGAGCGGTGGCGGGCGCGGGTGGTCGGCACGATCGGCCCGGAAGG
>Ga0065720_1020412_pt1 | contig 14719 bp, 14 predicted proteins | sample Thericmetagenome_FD_59107 | JGI IMG/M metagenome (GOLD analysis project Ga0065720, IMG submission 59107) | Thermophilic microbial communities from the Joint Bioenergy Institute, California, USA of rice/straw/compost enrichment - eDNA_2 v2... | ecosystem: Engineered > Solid waste > Grass >... | reverse complement strand
GGGGGGGGGGAGGGAACGGGAGACGGATAAAGGGGTTACGGGATGATGCTCCCTAAGAAAAAAGTTTGTTCGACGTCGGAGAAATGGCCTTCGTTGCGGAACAGGTGGTGTCGGGCGAAGCAGGTGTCACGGCGTCTGTTGCCTGCTGCTCGAAACGTGAGGACGGGTGGATGGGTCGCTCCTAAAATTGGGATTTATTGGCCCGGGCCTCAAATCAAAGCCGGCGCGAGATGGCGTCTTGAAAGAGGATTCAACGACAGGGGATCGTGAGAAAAGCGAGTGTGGGAGAGCGAGCGTGCTGGTTGCCCAGAGATGTTATGGGAAAAGCGAGGGACACCCGACAGTGTGTTAACAAAAAGAGTATACAAAAATATCAGGACAGGATGGGGGATGATGTGATGGGTGTGGTGTATGCGTGGTGTTCGGGAAACGGCTGGAATGCCAGTTTGCCGGTCGTCGAACAATACAAAGCAAGAAAATGCCGGGGCCAGCCAGCAGATCCACCCAAGCAACAGCAACAGGGGAACAGAGGAGAGAGCATCCACATCGACACCCAGCTTGTCGATCCAGCGGGTCCAGCCCCAGCCAGAGCTGACCAACCACGGCGAAGAGCGCTACCCCTGGAGCCTAGCTGACCAATGATGGTGGCTGGCTCAGCTGGGCTTTGCCAAGAAGCCCAGTCTTGGCCCCTTTGTGGCTCTTGGCGGAAGAGTGGAACCGGGCTGGCCAGCTAGCCAACCACGGCACGCATGCACGCGATTTCCCCAGCGAACGGGCAGAAAGAACCCTGCTGACCTGAACCTCGGGTCCTGATCTTGGCTTTGGCTTGACTAAAGCATGCTCACACATGTTCGTGTTGAACGGGGTGTCTGTGTCACTGTCATGCTGTTATGCAACTTTCAGTTGTTGTGTTGTGGTAGAGAACAGGCTCACGCCACCTCTGCGCTTGTATTTTTAGCCGGCTGTGTCCTGCGATGGCAGGATGCAACACGACCGTTGTGCTTTGATCTTGTGACCTGGTGCCATGAGCCTGCATAATAAGAAGCCAGTCCCATCCTTCTGGATTTTGGCATCAAATCCACGACGGATTGCCATACGTTTCAGCTGCTTGGCAGACGACAATGTGATAAGCCCTAGACCGAATTCCCACTTCTATCAATCGTAGGATGAAAGAAGAATGTTCCATCAAGGCCGATAACACATATGCAACAATGATCAGCATGTGGCTGGATCCGATCAGTGAAACCTTGCGGCACTCCGCCATCGTCGTCCGACGGCATCTGCATGCCCTCGTATACACAGTATATATAGCCTGGCGGCACTTAATCTTGGACCGACAAGCGATCAAAGAACCATGGAAATCTGTCAAACATCGACACCTCGTAGAGTGGTCGATAGCTTAACTCATCGGTATTGGTGCAGTCAGGCCATGTCGCCATCGCAAGTTGTGAATTCAAATCCACGTAATAGGTTCATTAGTTCAGTCACAAGTCAAATGCTGCTTTGAGACTGTTGGCTGACTAGCAGTGGCGCTTGCTGATGCGCCCCGAATGACACTCCAGATGTGCCTTCATTTCCTAACCCGATGGCTCACGACAGCCAATGCCACTGTGCTGCCTTTGATAGTGAGTTTTAACACTGGAACACTGGATAGGTAAACCATAGTCTGCCAAAACTTTCTAAGATATCTATATCACAAATATCCAAGCTGAATCCCATTCTCCGTAAATCCATGATTCCCATTAATCTCTGTTAGTTGTCTGCACTTTGGATGAACATCTGAAGCTTTTGCCTGTGGCTCGTGCATACCGAGAGCACAACAAACCAATCACACCACCAAATTCAATCGCCGCTGGACCGCCGTTGAGGATCAAGTTGATAGGCGGAGGGCACTCCAACGCTCAACCCTGAAGCGCTTACAGACTCCTTAGCCAAAGCCAGCACCACACTGGCACTCACACTCACTGACCGCTTACCACTGACTGCCTCAGCCGCAACGATCCTCGCCTCGAGGCAGTGATACCTCGTTGGCCAACCGTTATCTGCCTTTTCTCTATCTCCATTGGAAGCACCCTGCTACCTTGCTTTGGGCAGTTCGTGGGCGCATCAGGCAATGCTGCAGTCGTCCTTGACCAAGTATTTTATTTTTCTTGCAGCAGAGTTGTTCTTTTCTCCTCCTCCACTTTGTCCTTTTTTTTTCCCCCCCAAAAAAAAAATAATTTACACACCATTATCTCATTATCCCACTAAGCATCATGGCATCCAACACCGCAATGGTCCCAGCTGGCCATGATTATCTTAATCTTCTCCTGAAAAGGTGAGCCTCGACCGAATGGTAAATGCATTGTGTGAGAGGTGTCACCAACTGCAAGACAAGACAAAGATCGGAGACGTGTCTCTCACCAACTCATTCGCCCTTCATTTCTATGATCTAGAATTAAATGCTGACTGATATCCGACCCATCACAGAACCCGTCATGTAGGCCCATTGTGACAGAAACTTAGAAAAACAAGCAGTTAATCATAATCTGACCCTTCTAGAACATTGAATCCGTGGCTTACGCGAATGGTAATGATACTAAAAGCGGCATCCTCTCTTCCTCGTCAGTGGTCATTTCGCGGGTCGAATATGACACGCTCATGTCTCTGGCCAGACAATATGGTAATTATTTTAAACACAGTGATTCGTGACCTGTCGCACCTGCTTATTTTGTCCCAGCCAATCTTAGACGTAACCTCCTTCGTCGTAATGTAGGCGAGGAAACGATTGATGTATGCTTAACGTTTTTTTAAAAAAAAATCCTGTTTATTCGTGCTCGGCTAACTAAGTTTATAGTTCCTCAGTCAAGATGATGAAGCTATCCAAGCTGGACACCCATCTTCTGCCCCGGCTTACTCACCAGCTGACACCGGAGGCGGCGCTCCTCTCTCCCCATCCCAGCCCTCGAACAGCGGAGATTATTACCCCTTCCACAACGGCTACCAAACTACCCGCTCAATTTGGGCCGCTATCGCCGAAGACGATTCTGACGCCGGCGACGGCGAAGGCGTCGAGTCCCCTCCGCCAGGCGCCAACGGAGCCAACGGCAACGCTAACGGAAACCAGCGGCAACATGCCCAGTACTACCCCCGCAACTGTCAGCGCTCCATCGTGCTTCAAAACCTGGCTGAGGGCACCACCTATGCGGATATCACGGCTGCCGTGCGGGGCGGCATGCTGTTGGACGTATTTTTGCGGAGTGAACAGCGGGCTGCGACGGTTTCGTTCTTGAGGGAGGAGGATGCAAGGGGGTTCTGGAAGAGTGTCAGAAGGTGGGATTTGTACGTTCGAAATAAGAGGGTATGTCTCATTATGGCTACTATGGTTCGGAGAAATCTTGGGAGGAGTATTGACAGGAATAGGTCGACATCCGCTGGGCAGATAGACAGTTTATTCTGCCTCGTCATGTGGCAGACAAGATCACCCGCGGTGCCACACGCAACCTGGTTCTGTACAACTTCGACCCAGCCAAGCACACCGAAGCACAAATCTGCGAGGACTTGGAGCATATCCACAATTTGGCCGTGATCAAAGTTGAGTTCTTGGACGGTAATTGCTACATCAGCCTTAACTCGGTGCATAATGCTATTTATGCTTGGCAGTGCATGATGAGTCGGCTGTACGTTTTACTCTTCACTCCTTCACAACCCTCGCTAGGTTTTTTTTTTTTTTTTTGATAAGAAACAGATAGACTGACGATGTGTGTACATAGAAGATACAAACATCACAAAATCGTATTCGCCCCCGACGAGTGTGCCCAGCCCTTCCCCGCTCCGGAGTGGTTTAAGCCCCGTCAAAATATCCGCGAGTATGCTATGGGGCAAAAGAAGGCACAGCAGGTTTCGGCGCTTAACCGGTTCCACGTACTGAAGATCGATGATGACAATGATGATGAGGCAGGCAGTGAGAAGGAGGGATGACATCCCTGCCACTGTGGTCGCGGGCGTGTTGGCTTCGCCGCTGGGGAAGGAGATTTGGGATTACGGCTTAGGAGATAAGTCCAAGCCCTCCTAAGGAAGGGGGGGGGGTATCTATGCTGACGACCTCCTACTCTAGAAAAGAGGGGAGGGGGTTAAATCCGTTGATGGGAAGATCAGAGATCTTTGAACCTCGAGATCTGCTGGTAGGCTGACAGTTTGGGGATTACTCAATACGACTTTTAGTGACGGCGGATTCACGTCGTCGTTGAGGGGACATATCTACGCACCGATTGAGTATTTCCGCTGCCTTGCCTCAACCTATGTAGGGTATGGGGCCCGCCCCGTTCAGGGGCAACATCTCTCCCTCGCTGCTTCTGCCCCCGTGCTTGATCTCGTGGCGCTGCCACCCTCTTCGGAGTAAGGGCCCACGAGATATTCACAATCTCGTTCCCTTCTCGAAACTCAATTCGTAATTCCCAATTTCCCATTACTCCGTGCCAGCTCCAGAAGCACATCATGATCACCCCACCGTTGCACTGTAGTCGTGGGGCCAGCAACCGCCGCCGTGTGGGGGTACTGCATACGTCATAGTGGGGCTGAATAGGGAAGCTTATCGATAAGTCGTAGGGGCTGTTTTCAGAACGACACCGGAGTTGATGCCGTCCAGAGGCAGAAACAAAAGGCTAGTTATCCGAATTTAGCAATTTAGTGCGGTTAAACTGACCAAGAGAGCGTCAAAATTTATCTCCATGGAAATTGAGCGTTAGGTCGCTCTCCAAGCTGAGGAGCTCGATACTGTGTCCCCCCCCCCCGGCTGGATGCAGTGAGGGAGGAAAGGGAAGGGGACTTTTGGAGTGAGGATCTCGAAGAAACGAAGTGATGAAGTGCATGTGAAATTTGGAAAACACTATGTGGAATGGAGCTAAAATGATCAAGAGAGACATGACAAGAGACATTGAACTGCAAGTTAAGTGTTGGTCCAGCTAGATAACGTTTCGAGCATCTTCATCTCGATCTCATATCACGGTGGACAGTCTGTTTGAGATAACATAGTCGATTGTCCCTCAAAATATACATTTAGAAAGCGAAACTCTAAATTATGACACATCTAGTGCCATCTAGAACCAACCGAAACCATACCCAGAGGGAAAAAAAAAAAAAAACTACAAAAAGAGCCGCAACCTCATTACATCCAACAAGAAATCCGTTAAGCGCTAACTGCAACAGCTTAAACAACACCCCAAGCCTTGTCAACAGGCAACAAGGCGCCGCTGATTGTCCTAGCCTGGTCGCTTACAAGAAAGACAATCGTCCGGGCGACCTCGAGGGGTGTGATGGGCGGCGCTGAATCGGAGGGGCGGGTTTGGAGGGCGTGGAATGGCCTAATCATGTCGTCAGCTTTTACTCATTTAAAAAAAAAAAGCAAAAAGGATTACTCCAAGAGAAAAGAGGGCTTAGAGGCACAGAGACAAAAGGAAAAGGGAAACATACTCAACCTGCTTATACGCCTCCGAATCCCACATATCATTATGTCCTGACGCAATCGCATTGCCAATACCCGAGTCAATGGCTCCCGGCAGCACGGCGTTGCAGCGGATGCCTTCGTTGCGGAAACGCCAGGCAACATTTTTGGTAGCACCAACCTACACACTCGTGTCAGCAAACTTCTCCTTGTCGCCTATTCAACCCCTTTGACTCTCATCCAGTCGAGAACCTAGATTGATATCAGGGGACGTACCAAACCATGCTTACTAGCCGTATACGCCACACCGGCCACAGCACCACTCGTCGCTGCCGTCGAAGCAACGTTGATAATGACACCCTCTCGACGTTCCTTCATCCAGGGCAGCACAGCCCGCATCATCTTGACCGGCGCAGTCAGGTTGACGGCCAACACCCGCTCCCAGATCTCGTCACTCACGCAGTCCGCCGAGCTGAAGTTATCCATCACGCCGGCGACGTTGACGAGGACGTCGATGCGCTCTCTGTACTCTATCATCAGCAACCCTCTCCCTCTTGAACGAACAGCATTCCGAAATGCGGAGACATACCCAAAAGTAGCCCTACAAATCCTAACACTCTCCTCCGGCGCCCCGCTCTCCGTTAGATCACACCTGTGGAAATGAAACCGCCCATGGTCGGCCTCCCGCAGAAGGTTGTAATCAAACTGGGTCTTGTCAAGGCCAAAGACTTGGAACTGGTGGGCAAGCAGCAGCTGGGTGACGGCCAGACCGATGCCGGACGCGCAGCCGGTCACGATGGCTACTTTGCCGAAGCCCAGGGGGTCGACGGCGGTGGTGGGGATCCAGATCGTGTCGGGTTGAGAAGTGTAAAGCATTTTGTCAGAGGCTTTGGTTAGATGAGGCCTACGATGTGTGAATGTTGCGAAGAGAGCAGTTGGCGGATGTTCAGGTGCAGGTTTATGGTCGTCTATGTGTTCTAGTCGGTTAGGTTATGGGAATGGGTTCCTAGGAATTCTTTTTTTTATATATATATTATCGCCGGTCGGGAGTCGTTCTCCTGTAGATCGACGTCAATTGGGAATGTTCACAGTGCTCCTGATAATCTGTTTACTCTGTAAGCATAGTGCGCCCTTCTCAGGCTTTCAACTGGAACTGCGAACATACAGCACGAGGAAGCAGCTGGCAGGGAGTGAGCGTAAGACAAATATGATAGCAGATGAAGTAAAGGCACTAGACAGGTAGATATCGACCACGCGACAGCGAACTTTCTTATATACCTTCCCCCATCTAGCCCCCTCAAAGTGCCCGTCACTCATCCCGTACAAAATCGATCTTACCCAACCGCAGCATAGTCATTACCCATTCTCATTTCCACATGGCAATCCCGTCGGACTTACCCATCAGACGGCGGTGGCATGACTGCGCGAACCGCCTCACGGCAAAAAAGAAAAACACCCACCCTCATCCATGGCACGAGACTTGGCTTCAAACGGGTATACTTACTAGGTAATAACGCCGTCGCGGCGAGCGGCGCCTGTCTCGGGGGAACTAATGTAGGTAGCTTTTCGATCTGGGACGGTTGGGATATACCAAAACGCATTAGGTCGCCAAACCCGACCAACATTCGGACGTATGTGTCTAACGAGATAAAGGACGGGAGCTGGCAAGTCAGGTAGGGAAGGCGTTATATGATCTGATGATCCTTGACCACAATTCCTCTTATTAGTGCACAATTTTCCCTATGCTACAAATCCGTATCCACAACAAAAGGCTTGGCCAAAACTGGAGAAGTCCAAACTCTGGGGTAGGCAACGTAACATAACCCACTGGCACATGTCGTTGGAGCTCCGTACACGGAGGAATGACGTCCAAGGTGGTCTGTCATGGGTAAGGTCAAGACTTAAAAAGCATGGGTAGCGTGGTGGGGGGTGGGGGGGACATACGATCAGACCACCGCCCGGATAGGACGCCCCATGGCTCAGCGACAGAGCCTCGAGCGGGATGACGGCGAGAGTCGGTGGGCAGATCATGAATTTTACAAGTAGGGCCGATGGGAAAGAGAATGGATGAATTTAGTTTGGTAGCAGGCTGCATCTTAAGCAGCAATGGATCTATACTCGTATAGTTGGTAGCTGGCAAGTTAGGTCGGTCGGCAGGCCTCCATAAGATAGATTCGTACGCAGTACCATATATCCCTGCACGCTTGGATAAATAGCAGCTCCTCGTAGCTAGAGTACCCATCCTCCATTGTTCGACTGTTGACCTTCCGATGCATCTCCTCCACTGTCCTTTGGTCGCAAACAGGCATGCTTATCATATGTAGACTCACTCCACGCAAATGAGCCTGTGCGAGGACTCATGTCCCTCAGTCCTTCCCAGAGAGGCCCATAGTAACCCCCAACCATTTTTCCACAGGCCTCTTCTTTCATCCTCAATCCCACAACCAGTCCATAGGCAGAGAAGAAGAAGAAGAAGAAGAAGAAGAAGAAGAAGAAGAAGAAGAAGAAGAAGAAAAGCAGAGCAGCGAGATTAGAGACCATCAAACGACCTCCCATGCACGAACCAACCCCCTACCTAAAACGCCGCCCAACCCAGCCAACCCATCCCAAACTTAAATCTTAATGAAAAAAAAAAACGGGACACTAACGCCCCGAACCCCCCGTAACACTCTCCAAATAACTTAACAAAAAGTTTCTATCCGCCTGCGAAATTGTCGCCCCGCCCGTCGCCGTAGTCTGGCTGCTCGCTCTCCGGGACATGCTACCACCAACTGCGCTGCTCGACGCATTACCCGGAGCCCCAGGCGGCACCATGCTAGCTCCAGGCCCGAAGCCAGCGCCAACCCCGATACCAGGGATGAATCCTGGAATGGAGGAACTTGACAAAGCATCCGGCATAACACTCGGCATAGAAGCTCCTGGCAGCGAAGCACCTGCTGAAGTAGCAGAAATCGGAACGCCAATCGCCTCCGCCAGCGAGGCAACCCTCGACCTTTGCTGAGGTTGCTGCTGGTATTGCGTAGCAGCAGGCTGACCTGTGGACTGCGGTGTAGTGTTGGCACTGGAGCGGTGCATTCCGGACCCAATAACACCTGGTCCGGATCCGGACGCAGCAGAGTCGCGCCTCTTGCCTTTGAGGTCATCCCCGTACAGGCCGGCAGCATACCCAGCCGCGGCTCCAGGACCCGGGCCGAACCCAGGAGGGATCGACGTCGCCGGACTGACACCCCCGGTGCCAGCAGACGTTCCAGAACCCCTTCTCTGTGGCTGCTGCACACCAATACCGGCACCCCCCTCTTTAGCCCCCGCAGAGGCACCAGTCCCAAATAGCGCAAGCAGCTTCTGCCTCTGCTCCACACTCGTACCCTCTTTCCCCTTCGACGCAGCCAGCCTCTGATGCTGCTGCTGCAACAGTGCAATCGGGCTTTGCGAGGACTGACCGTAGGATGACGACAGCGAGGCATACACTGCAGCGGGAGAGGACTGGTAATTATACGGCGGCGGCTGCTGCTGCTGCTGCTGTTGTTGTTGTTGGACTTGTGAACCATAAGAGATGGGAATGCCTTGAGGAGCCGCAGCCGCAGCAACGCCAGTAGAGGGGCCAGGACCGGAAATCGTGAAGGGCGAACCCCCAGTCGGCACCTTTGGCGACCGCTCCTCTCTCTCGCGTTCCCGTTCCAGCTCTCTTTGTTGCTCCCTCTGCGCCTGCTGAAACAAATACCCCGAACTCTTCCTCTCCCTCGGCGAAACCCCCGACCCGGACCCAGCCCTCCCCCTCTGCTGGCCCGGTGGTTGAATGCGTTGGTGCAACCTCTGAATCGTCTCTCTCGTATCCTCAACCTGCTGCGGCTGCGGTGGCGGTTGCGGCTGCTGTTGCTCTTGCTGCACATTTCCTCCCACCTGTGCCTGCTGAGCCTGTTGTTGTTGTTGTTGATGATGCTGCTGCTGCTGTTTCGGCCTCGTTAGAATCTCCACAGCCCTGTAAGGCAACATAACCTCAGGATTCATCTGTACCGGCCCACCACGTGCCTGGTTCGCAGCAGCAATAGCCTCCGCCGCACTCGGCTGCTTATTAAACCCTTGCCCAGGTCCCTCCTTACTACCACTACTACTACCACTACCAGTACCCTCCCTCTCACCTTCACATTCTCTCTCCCTCGCCCGACCAAGTGCCACCGTCTCCTCAAAACTACTAGCTTTAATCTCATTTCGCAAAGGAGAACCGGGAGATCTGGCTCCCCGCTTGAACATATCCAGCAACGCGGAGCGATGGGCATCGGTCGGCGGAGCTGGTTTAGGCGGTAGTTGGATGGGCAGATCGGCCCCGCCGCGAGGGGAGGTCTGCATTTGCGGGGCTGCACCGGCCAGGTGCTGTGAGAGGTAGGGCAAGGCCGACACTGCGGACGGTTGGGCTTGGCTCCAGGGACCTGGGCCGGGCGCGGTAGCGAGCACCGCGGCGGGGGCCGAGCTGGCTGGCTGAGAGCTTTGTGCTGAGGGGCCCTCCTGTGAGCCGGACTTGAAGGCATTCAACAACGACAGGGCATGGGCTGATAGTTGCGGCTTAGCAGCCGGCTGAACAGGCTGCAACGGCTGCTGAGGTGGCTGCTGCGGGCCGTAGACATCGCCGTAGCCGCCGCCGGTTGGCGGACCGTACACACCCTGCTGGGTCGGGGCCACCGACGGGGTGCTGAGGTCGGGCAGATTGGGTGTTTGCAGGATGGACCGAGTGAGAATTGACTGCGGCAGCATCGGCTGAGGATGTAGTAGCGGCGGGTCGCGGCCTTGGTTGGTGAACGGGTTGTGGCTGTACGGCTCGGGGAACCGCGGCGCCGGCTGAGGGTCTTGCTTGTAATAACCCGACGAGTAAGGCTGACCTGCGCTGGATGGGATTGGGAAGCTGGCCGGCGGCTGGTTGTAGTCCGCGTGGCCGGGAACACGTTGCGGGGTATCCGATCCAGTAGGATAATCATAAGACCGCTGAGGCTGCGGTGTCTGCCCGGGCGTCTCAGTCTTCTTCTGTAACAGAGCCATAAGAGCCTCAGCCTTGCCGGCCCCAGAAGGCTGGCCACCGACCTGCAGGCCTTGCGTGGGTGGCTGGACTTTGAGTAGACGCTGCAGCTCGAGCGTGGCGCCTTCGAGAGTCTCAATGGCCGGCGTGCCATTGTTCGAAGGAGGAGCCTCCTCCGGCACCGGCTCGGTTTGAGCACCGAGATCGTCCTCAGTAAGCCCTTCCTCGGCCGGTAGCTGGCCAGGCAGCTGGGCGCCGTTGTTAGCACGGGCAGCCCGGGCCGCGTCCTTGCGCTTCTGCTGAGCGATCCACTTCTTCAAAGGCACCAGGAATGGCGCCACCATGTAAAACTTGTTGTTGGCACTAGATGAAGAGGACGCAACAACGCCATCGTCATGATTATTACCGTTGCCCTTCTTGCGGTATGCAGGCAGATCAGACAGCTTCCACCACTGCACTTTACTAATCTCCTTGCGGGTCTTGGGCTGGAAGACGGTGTCCATGGGCACGTTGCGGAAGACATAGAGCCTGATCTGCTGCTCGCGCATCGAGATCTGGATGTACTTGACCTCGTCGTCCTTGGGCACGAGGCCGGCCTCACGGATATCGAAGCCGGTCTCCTCATAGACCTCGCGGATGGCGCAGTCGAGGTCGTCCTCGTCCTTATTGATCTTGCCGCGCGGGAAGCTCCAGTTGGCGCCCTTTTTCCAGCCCTTGACCAGCACAGTGGCGTCCATGGCTTCATTGAGCAGGATGGCGCCGCGCACGGGCACGCGGGTCTTGTACTGTAAGAACTCCTCGAAGGCGCGCATGTGGTTCTCGACGGAGAAGGGGGCCAGCAGCGGACAGTGCTGGAAGATGCGCAGGCAGAAGCTGCGCAGTGACATGGACGGCAGGGTCGGGTCCAGCGGGCGGATGAAGTCTTCGTAGAACCATTGTGCCTCCTCAACTTGGAAGCAGATGCGCGCGACCGACGAGAGGTCTTCCTTGGGCAAGTGGATGATGAAGCGGACGCACAGGTCGTCCAGCCCTGCGGTGCGTTAGCAGAGGAACTGTATAGCACGTCAAGTAGAGGAGACGCACAATCTTCGAGCGTCAACTTGGTTTCGGCCATGGCGACAGGAGGATATGAGCATGTCCACGGCGCGAGTATTGTTTCGATGGTCGGTCCGGTATGAATGCTTGTGGGACGGATTATAGAGATAAGTGTTTGAGTGGTTCGATGCTAACGGCAAACAGAGAGACGGACGATCCTCTCTCAGCCGTAGCGTTGATCTGTATGCCGTTGCAACCCGACGATAGGACGACAAGTGACAGGTAGGCGGTCGACGATCAGGCACAAATGCACAAAATGCGGGCCGAGTCGCCGCACAAGGGCAGTCAAACGAAGGCAAGACCACTGAAATTCCGACACCAATTCGTTTTAGGTGCCGTCAGTGGACGGTTCTTGGGGGCTCAATTTGGGTTCTGGTTCAGACTGCGTCGCCTCGCTGAGCGAATATCGACCTTGTCGAAGCTGCAGTGGGCGCGGCGCGACCTGACGATATCACGATCGGATTAAAGATGCCTCTATTGACTTGAGAGTTTGGGGCTTGGGTTCGCTCTAGGCGGTCGGACTGGGAATTTGATACTCGAGTGACCGACGAACTGCAAGTGGCAGCAGCCGAGAGCGGGAGAAGCGACGTGTGTCAACGTGGATGGCAGGCATTTGCTCCACCAGAGTAAGACGCCCGGTCCACTGCGGGGCAGCTCCCGCCACAATACCCCTCCTTCAAGATGTGGCTAATGCACATAAAGTGTGGCAGTGCAGAATGTCCACCCGGGCGCTTGTGCGCCAAGCCAGGGACAGGACGTCATCGCGCAGCCGCTTAGCCAATTGGCTTTGGAGAACGACCCTGATGGTCACCATCGGCGGCTGCACACATGTCGCCACAAAGACCGGAATGCGTTTGCAGGGGAGGGTCGGGAGATGACTAGTTATATCAGAAAAGCTTAGAAAGATAAAAAAATGTATCACGTACGTATAGCACTTGTAAAATCCGAGCTGTTATTCTCCCATGTTTCCCAGGACCAACCGGAACAACAAACTAGCCGCAGGCCGCCCGCAAACCGCTTCTGCAAGCGTCCCAAGCCAGTCTGCGGGCGCGACCTGAAACAGGGCCAACGAAGCGCCCCGTCCAATACCATAGCTAGGCTGGCCTGTCAGTTGCTTGACCGTTGAGATCGAATCGTCGCCGGCGGCAACAAAGAGGACCGTTTATATCTGGTCCATCTCCCGCCATGGTAGCCTGTAGTTGGCCTGCACTGCTTCTGCTTGCTGCTCACCTCCTGTTCCTGAGTGACCGCGACAATATGAGTGCCCTCGCAGTGAACGCTGTTCGCCAGGTGGCGGGCAAGAAGATCTCTGAGAAGATTAATCACAACTCTTCCGTAAGCAGAGGACATTGAAATGGGCTAGACGTCACAGACACTGACTACCCAGGCAGGACCCCTACTACGAAAGAGTCCCCGTCTACGGCAAGGACGGCAGCGTCATCAAGTATAAGCTCCAAGAACGAGCACCGCCGCCGGGTCTCTCAGAACATGACCAACAGGTCCTCAAGCGCGTGCAGAAGAAAGCCCGGCGCTTCGACACTTGCTTCAGCTGCTGCTGCGGCATGGTCAAGTTTGGATGGTCAAGCATTTTCGGCCTGATCCCTCTGTAGGTGATCATCATCATCATCATCATCACCACCACCACCACCACCACCAGCATCCAACCAAACATACATACCAGCTGACAAGTCTAGGATCGGCGATGGCATCGAATGGCTGATCGCCCTCCGCCTAATCTGGATTGCCTCAACCATCGACGACGGCCTGCCCAAGCGCATCCGCGCGCAAATGGTCTTCAACATCGCCCTCGACTTCGCCCTTGGCTTGGTCCCGGTCATCGGCGACATCATCGACATCTACTACCGTGCTAACACCCGCAACGCCTGGCTGCTGTACGAGCACCTGGAGAAGAAGGGGCGGGCGAACGTGAACCCGGACGGCGGAAATTCAACAGACGGGAGTGAGAGCGGGCATGGAGAGAGCAAGCCCAACGTGATACTACCCAAGGACCCGGATGTTGAGTCGGGTGTCGAGACCACGTGGTGTAGGGTTGACAAAGGTAAGGAGCCTGTTAAGCCGGCCACGGTTAGTACGACGCCGGCTAGCCGAGACAGGATGCCACCGGTCGGCAGGCTGCTGACGCCGGCACGGTGTGAGACCGGGCCGCGGCCGGGTCTGAAGGATCCGAGGGCTGTCACCCGGTCGGGGAGGAGGTCATAGAGTTGGGCTCCGGTGAGGGTTGGGGTTAAATTTCAAAATTGTCATTGGTAGAATGAAGATGTGTGAACATTTTAGCATGGCGTTCAGGCATAGGGGATATATGGATGCTTTTATTAATCAGTTAGCGCCCAGCACCGGAATTATGTTGAATACGCAGGAAGAGATCAGATAATCTGTGGACATGGTCCGACTGACAAGACCAGCTCGGAGATAGTAAATCCCGAGCGGCGGAATCTGTCCGTGGTTACGCGATGCTTAACAATGACGAAGACGGTGGGTCGCCGCGGTGGATTGCTCCGACGCTGACCTTCAGCGACCCCACGCCGTTCTGGTATCCAAGAAAAGTTACGAGATTGGGAGCTTGCCGTGACGCGTGTGCTCCACAGACGCGTTGATGAAATGGAACTTGTGGCGAGCTCTCAGTCGGAACTTAAAGCTTGATCATCTCGGGGAGAGAGGCCTTGGGACAAGAATTGAAGCATTGGTGAGCATCTTGGGTGAAGCAAAACAGTGATTACTCCCTTCTACAACCGTAGTCCCATGGCTCTCATCATCATAATGCTTGAGCACTTGCTCATGGACGCGTCGCGTATCATCGCCGTCAGCCAAGGCCTGTACCCCCTGCGCCAACGCCCAGCCAAAGGGATGCCGCCGGTGTGTCGCAGTGGAGCTGAGAGCCGTCGCGGCCGGCCGCAGACAGGGGTCTGACTGGCAGACAGCAGCACGGTCATGCCAGTTGTGCTATGTGTGTCGTCTCGGCTGAAGATCTGATAAAAAAGCGAGCCTTGGCCGGGGGCAGAACGCATGGAAATGGCGAGAATGACAAGGGCCGCCAGTACAGCATCCAGGCATCAGAGCCCCGAGTGGGCCGCGGATGGGATGGGCGGATGCTGGGCGGATGCATGTGGGTTGTTTGCCCGTGCTCTATGGCCCTAGCCCGTTTGTGGGTGGTTGGGAAAGAGGGCCGGGAGGAA
>Ga0065720_1020410_pt1 | contig 14742 bp, 15 predicted proteins | sample Thericmetagenome_FD_59107 | JGI IMG/M metagenome (GOLD analysis project Ga0065720, IMG submission 59107) | Thermophilic microbial communities from the Joint Bioenergy Institute, California, USA of rice/straw/compost enrichment - eDNA_2 v2... | ecosystem: Engineered > Solid waste > Grass >... | reverse complement strand
GGCGCCGAAGGCGCCTCGCCGGCGCTCTGCGGGACGTCGCTTGGCGCCGCCTCGCCTGCCTCGGCGTCGGTCTGCCCGTCCTCCGCGGGATCCTCGGCGCCGCCCAGCACGTGCTCGGGGTTGGCGTCCTCGGGCGAAGCGGGGTCGGTCGGGCCCTGCGGGATGAACGGGGCGTCGGCGATCAGCGCGGCCTGCCACTCCGGCTCGCCCGCGGGCGCCTGTTCGGCCTGCGGCGAGGCGCCGGGCTCGGCGCCGGCCTCGTCTTCATCGGCCGCCGCGCTCTCAGCGGCCTCGGCGGCCTCCGGCTCGGCTACCGCGTCCTCGTCCGCCGGTGCCTCGTCGGCGGCGTCGGCCGCCGCGGCCACCGGGACCTCACCGCCGAGGGCGGTGACGTAGCGCTCGACGTCGGAGGCCATCTGCCCGACGAAGTCATCGCCGGAGGCGACGGCGAGCAGGTAGGCCAGGGACTGCTGCAGCTTGGCACGGGTGAGCGGATCGTCGCCGGGCAGGCCCGGGACGACGTTGCTTACGCGGCGCAGCAGATCGGCGGCGCGGTCGTCGCGATCGCGCGTGCGGGTCTCGAAGTCCTTGATCTGCCCCTGCGCTGCGGCAAGCTCCTCCTTGGTCGTGGCCAGCTCGATCTCAAGCGCCTGGCGGCGCGCCTCGAGCTCGGCGACGGCGATGCGCTCGTTCTCCAGGCCCTCCTCGGCCCTGGTCGCGCGGCGCTCGAGCTCGGAGATCCGGCGGGCGCGCTCCTCGAGCTCGTCCTCGGCCTCGCCGGCGGCGCGCTCGTGCTCGGCGCGGGCCGCCTCGAGCTCGGAGCGCAGCTCGGCGATCTCCTCCTCGAGCCCGCTGGTGCGCTCGCGCTCGCGCTCGGCCTCGGCGCGGGCCTGCTCGGCCTCGCGGGCCAGCTCGCGCCGGCGGCTCTCGGCCTCCTCGACCGCCTGCTCGAGGCGCTCACGGGCCTCGGCGTAGGCGGCGCGGTCAGCGGAGAGGCGCTGGCGCTCGGCGCCCAGCTCCTCGCGGCTTGACTCGGCCAGCTCGAGCAGCTGCTCGGCGCGAACCTGCAGATCCCGGGCCGCCTTGCGGGCCGCCTCTGCGGCATCGAGGCGCTCGGAGATCGCCTCCTCGGAGGCGCGCAGGCGCTCCTCGGTGCGGGCCAGATCGTCGCGGACGCGATCGAGCTTGGCCTCGCGCTCGTCGAGCTCCTTGACGCGCTCTTCGACGCGCAGGCGCTCGGCCTCGGCCTCGGCGCGCTCGGACTCCGAGCGCTCGAAGTTCTCCTTGGCCTTCTGCTCCAGCTCCTCGGCCGTCACCTTGGCCCGGGCGCTCTCCTGCAGCTCGACGGCGATCCGCTCCTCGCTGGCCTCGATCGCCCGGCGGCGCTCGGTCAGCTGGCGCTCGCGCTCGAGCAGCTCGGCGCGCTTTTCCTCGACCGACTCGCGCAGGGCGTCGAGGTCGGCCTTGTAGTTCTCCAGGCGCTCGCGCTCGGCGTCGGCGAGCTCGCGCACCAGGGAGGCGCGCTCGAGCTCGGCCTTGGCCTGCGCGGCGCGCTCCTCGGCCGCGGCGCGCAGGCCGGCGGCACGGGCCATCAGGTGGTTGACGCGCTTCTTCTCGTCGCTGCCCTCGTCGAGGTCGCGGGCGACCTCGCTCCAGTGCCCGGAGATCTCCTCGCCGGACTCGGCGACCGCGGCCGCGGTGCGCATGGCCTCAAGCTCGGCTCGCTCGGCCGCAGCGCGCTGCTTGAGCTCCTCGGCCTCGGCGCGGGCCTGGGCGGCCTCGGCGATCGCCTCCTCGGCCTCCTTGCGCAGCTCGTCGATCTCCTCCTCGCTGGGGGCCTCATCGGCGGCCTCGGCGTGCTCCTGCGCCTCGTCCTCGCCCTCGGCGGCCTGCGCGTCCTCGCCGGCGGCCTCGTCCTCGGCGGCATCGGACTCAGCCGCGGCCGCGGGCTCTTCGTCCTCCTCGCCGGTGTCCTCATCGGCGGCCGAAGCGTCCTCGTCGGCGGTCGCCCCCTCGGCCTCGGGGCTCTCGGCCTCGGAAGCCTCGTCCTCGCTCGCTTCCTGCTCCCCGGGGACCGCAGGGCTCTCGCTCTTCGCCGCTTCGCTCTCGCCGGCGTCGTCTGCGGCGGCCTCGGCCTCGGGCGCCTCGGGGGTGGGCTGCTCGGCGTCGGCGGGCGCCGCCGCCTCCTCGGCCTTGGCCTCGATCGGCTCGCCGGTGGCGTCCAAGGGACGCGGCCGGCGTTCTTCCTCTTCGGCCTTGCGGCCGAGCATGCGGCTCAGAAAGCCGCCCTTTTCACGGGACGTGGGGCTGTTCTCGGAGCGTGCCATCGCGCGAACCTAGGCGCGACCCACAGGCACCGGGAGTGCTTTTCGCTTGGGCCGGCGGCCCAGGCTGCGCGGCGATCGGAAGCGGGGCTTGCCCAGCCGGCCCCGGCCGCCGCGCTCACTTCAGCCCAAGCTCTCCCTTGGCCTCGGTGGCCGTCACCGCGGCGCGAAAGCCGAAGCGCAGCTCGAGCTGCGACAGGCGCTCATCGATCTGGGGATCGACGCGCGTCAGCTGCTCGCGCAGGCGCTCGCGCTCTGAGACCGAGAGCACGGAGAGCAGCGGCCAGGCGGCCTCGGCGAAGCGCGCCGGGTCGTGCCCGCCGCCGCGCAGCCGGCTCTCGACGAGCCGGCGTTGCAGGGCGCGCAGCTGGCCGACGGCGAACTCGCCGCCGATCAGCGAGGCGGTCTGCTGCGCCGCGAAGCCCTCGATCAGGATCCCGGCCTCGGGATGCTCGTCCGGCGTCGGGAACCCGCCGGCGACGGCCAGCGCCCGCGAGCCGGCGAGCAGCGCGTCGGCCAGCTTGGTGGAGGCCGTGACGCCGAGGCGGATGACCTCGGGCTCGGACGGATCGACCCAGACCTGCGGGCCCTTGGCGCCGGCGCGCACCTCGGCGGGGGCCAGCGCCAGCGGCATCAGCCGCAGGCCGAGGCCGTGCTCGGCGAGCTCGCCGGCCAGACGCATGATCGCCTCCTGCTCGTTGAGCTCGTAGATCAGCTGCTCCGTGCGGCTCGGGGTTTCGATCGACTGCGCATCGCAGGCCCGGACGTGCCCGGCGCGCTTCGTGTTCTTCTCGGTCGCGCTCATCGCCTTCTCCTCTTGCGCCGCACGACGCGCAGCTCATCGATGCTGCGGTCCATGACGGTCATCAGGCGGTCGGCCAGGTACACGGTCTGGTACGGCCGCTCGTGGTTCAGTACCTTGCTCACCGCTCGCGGGGAGACGCCCGCCGACTCGGCCAGGGCGTGATAGCTGCGCGTCTCATCGGCGGCCAGCCAGGCCTCGATGGCACGGGCCAGCTCGCCGGTTCGAACGTACTCACGCCGGCCCTCGTCGGCGGCCGGAGCCTCGCCGCGAGCGGCAGTGATCGGGGTGATCAGTATGCCCTCCATTGCTCTTGCCGGGCAAGCTAGGGCGTTTTTCCTGGCGCAAACGCATCGGATTTCGCACTGTGACGCCTACCTTGGGGCGTGCCGTCCTGGCTGAAAAGCAGAAAAGCCCTGCAAATAGCGGGTTTTCTTGTGCTCTGCGCCGTCGCTTTCCTACTGTTTGCAAATCGTGAAGGCGGCGCCGATGCGCCCATAACAAGCCTCACCGAACTGGAGAATCGGCTCTCTGAAGCCGATATCGAAAAGCTCACTGTCGACCCGAACACCGAGGAGGTGGAGGTCGAGGAGGAGGGTCGTGATCCCTACCGGATCGCCGTCCCGATGGTCGGCGACGAGGAGGGGATGGGGCGGCTTCTGCGCGAGGCCCGCGAGCACGACATCGAGGTCACCTCGCTGCCGCGCGAGCGCGGCGAGAGCACCCTGGCGATGGTGCTGCGCATCGTGCCGACGCTTCTGATCGGGGCGATCGTGATCTTGGTCCTGATGCAATACACGGGCTTCGGCTCCGGCCGGCGCGTCGAGCCCTCGCGATCTGCGACCAGCTTCGACGAGGTCGCCGGCGTCGGTGAGGCGGTCGAGGAGCTGCGCGAGGTGCGCGAGTTCCTCTCCGACCCCAAGCGCTTCACCCGCCTCGGCGCGCGGGTGCCGAAGGGCGTTTTGCTCTACGGCCCGCCCGGCTCGGGCAAGACGCTGCTCTCGAAGGCCGTGGCCAGCGAGGCCGGCGTACCGTTTTACGCCTGTTCGGGTTCGGAGTTCGTCGAGATGTTCGCCGGCCTGGGCGCCCGCCGCGTGCGCCAGCTCTTCGAGGAGGCCAAAAAGCACGCACCTTCGATCATCTTTATCGACGAGCTCGACGCCGTCGGCGGCCACCGCTCGCGCTCGGGAGGCGGCGACGGCGGCCAGCGCGAGGCCGATCAGACCCTGATCCAGATCCTCAACGAGATGGACGGCTTCGAGGTCGCAGAGCACCCGGTGATCGTGATCGGCGCCACCAACCGCATCGACTCCCTGGATAAGGCGCTGATCCGCCCGGGCCGCTTCGACCGCCACATCGGCGTCGATCCGCCCGACAGGCACGGCCGCCTGGAGATCCTCGAGGTACACGCCAAGGGCAAGCCGCTGGGCGACGACGTCAGCCTCGAGCGCCTGGCCAGCCAGACGGCCGGGATGACCGGCGCCGAGCTCGCCCTGATCCTCAACGAGGCCGCCCTGCGCGCCGCGCGGCGACACGCCGAGCGGATCTCGGCCCAGGACGTCGATGAGGCCTTCTTCCGCGTCGTCGCCGGCGCCGAGCGCCAGCACCGCACGCTCTCGGCCGAGGAGCGCCGCAAGATCGCCTATCACGAGGCCGGCCACGCGATCATCCGCGAGGCGCTGCCCGGGGCCCAGGAGGTGCACAAGATCTCGATCATCCCGCGCGGGCGCTCCGGCGGGCAGACGGTGACGGTCTCGGCCGAGGACGTCTTCCTCTACTCGGAGTCAGAGTTGCGCAACCACATCTGCGGCCTGCTCGGCGGCCGGGCGGCCGAGAAGCTGGTCTTCGAGGAGGTCTCCTCGGGCGCCGCCGACGATCTGCAGAAGGCGACCGCGATGGCCGAGCAGATCGTCGCCGAGCTCGGCATGGGCGAGGCGCTGGGATTGGTCGTCGTCCGCCCCGAGCACGAGCCCTCCACGAGCACGCGCGAGCGGATCGAGGAGGAGTGCCGCCGCCTGCTCGACGACGAGTACGCCCGCGCCCAGCAGCTTCTGATCGACCACCGCGAGCAGCTCGAGGCCGTCGCCCGGGCCCTGCTCGACGAGGAGACGATCGACCGCGAGCGCTTCCTCGAGCTGATCGGCAAGACCGCGGCCGCCGAGCGGGCGCAGTAGGGGAGAGGGCGACGCTTTCGCGGCCGACGGGCGCCCCGCGAAGAACGCCGCTCACCGGGCGCGCGCGCCCGATGATCGGGGCGTTGCGATGACGCTCTTTGAGCTGCCCCCGATCCTCTACCTGGCCGTGGCGATCGCGGCCTATCCGCTCCTGCTCGCCGTGCGCGACGCGCGCGGGATCGTCCTGTTGGTGATCGCGCTCGTGATCTCGGCCTCGTTCATCGTCCTGCCCGAGGGGCGCGAGCTGCTCAAGCGCAGCGACAGCCTCCCCGACCGCCCGCAGCGCGTCGAGTGCTTCGCCCGGGCCGTCGCCCATGGCGCCCCGGTGATCCCCGGCGCGGTCGCCAGGACCGACGCCTGCATCTTCACCGGCCGTGGCTTTCCGGGCCAGGGCGATCGCGCCAAGGCGCGGCAGATGATCTCGCAGGCCCGCTCGGCGCTGCGCTAGCGCGCCGGTCAGCCCGAGCTCGCGCCGGCTGCGCTCGCGCCCTGCGCGGCCGGCTGCCCGCCGGCCTCATTCTCCTGCTCGAGCGCCTGCGCCGCCTCGGCGACCGGGCGCAAATACCACTCGACGGTGTTGGCGAGCTCGGCGAGCTCGTACGGCTCGGCCGTCAGGAAGTACTCCTCGATCAGGCCGAGGAGGTCCTGGGCAAGCCGCGGCTCCTGTTCGGCGCGCTCCTCGAGGTAGGCGAGGAACTCGAAGTCGGCGGCCTGGCGCAGGGGAGCCTGGGCCAGCTCGGGGCATTCGCTTTTGAACTGATGCCACCAGTCCGGCTCGAGCTCGCGCAGCTCGGCGCCGATCCGCCAGGCGTAGGGATAGGTGTTGCAGATCTTGCGCCCGCCGGAGCACAGGGCCTCCAGGAGCTGGGCCGGAGAGGCCATCAGCAGAGCCCCTCCAAGAAGGCGCCGAAGCCGCCGAGCACCGAAGCCTCCGTATAGCCGCCGCCCATCTCGATCGCCAGGCCGGCGCCGACCCCCTCCGCACACAGCGCGAGCTCGTGGCCGAAGCGGCGATAGGCCTCATCGCCGATGCGCAGATCGGAGGTGTGGTCGGCGATGTGGCCGTCGACGCCGGCCTCGACGAGGATCAGATCCGGGTCGTGCGCGGCGATCCGCTCCAGGGCGCGTCGGTAGGCGTCGAGCGCCTCACGGTCGCCGGCGCCGGCGGCGAGCGGCAGGTTGAGGTTGGCCTTGGCCGGGCTGTCGGGGTCGCCGGTGCCGGGGAAGAAGGGGTGCTGGTGGATCGAGACCGTGAGCACGCGCTCCTCGGCGGCGAAGATCTGCTCGGTGCCGTTTCCGTGGTGGGCGTCGAAGTCGAGGATCGCGACCCGCTCGCAGCGTCCGGAGGCGAGCGCGCCGGCAGCGGCCACGGCCAGGTTGTTGATCACGCAGAAGCCGAGCGCGTAGTCGCGGCCGGCGTGATGCGAGCCGGGGCGGTTGAGGCAGATGCGCACCGGCCCCGAGGAGTGGGCGGTCGCCGCCGCGTCGGTGAGCGCCGCCGCTGCCGCCGCGGCGGCGTCGAAGAGCAGCTCATCGACGACGAGCTCCGGGTCGAGGCGCATCGGGATCCCGTCGGCGCAGAGCTCGCGCAGGCCGTGGATATAGAGCGGGTCATGGACCCGCCCGAGCTCCTCATCGCCGGCCCGCCGGCGCGCGAACGACAGATGGGCGCCCTCGCCCAGGGCCCGCATGCCGTTGACGATGCGCTGCTGGCGATCGATCGAGATCCCCGGGCGCTCGAAGGCGCCGTCATGGAGAATCGCTTCGAGCGGCCGTCCCTTCCTCACGATCGCCTCCGCATCGCCAGGGCGCCCTCAGTCGTCTTGTTCTTTCGGGGCCTCGACCTGGCCCTGCAGCCTGCGGACGATGAGAAGGGCGAGACCGACCAAGACGGCGGCCACGCCCAGCTCGGCCTGAAGGCTCCAGTCATAGACCAGGGAGATCACCCCGATCGCCGCCGCGGCGACGGCTACGAACAGCATCGCCAGCACAACCGGGCGCCGGCGCGCCAGCGCCAGCAGATGCCGCGGGCGCAGGATCACCGGGCCCTCGGAAAGCGCCGCTGCGCCGAGGTCGACGAGCTCGCGCTCGTCGAAGGCCTCGTGCGCGCCCGTGTCCTCGAAGCGGGCGACGACCAGCCGCGGCTCCTCCTCGCCGATCACTTCCTCGACGACCCCGGCCTTGGCGGCGCCGACCTGCTCATCGAGCTCGCGGTGGGCGACGCGATGTCCCTGGGAAACCTTGCTCACACCCGCAAGCTAGGTCCGGGGACGCCGCATACCGCTGGCTTTTGCCCTCGATCCTCGCTCAAAGGCCTTCCTCGGGGGCGCCGTCGTCCTCCTCGAGCGGGGTCGCGTCGACGCGGTCGCTGAGCGGGCGCAGATCCACGCCGCGCTCATTGAGGCAGATGAGCACGGCGGCGATCGCGTCCGCGCTCAGAACCGAGCCGTCATCGGCCTCGAGCTCCTCTTCCTCGAGCTCCTCGGCGATCGCGTAAAGCTCATCGTCGTCAAGCACGCCTACTCCCTGCCACGGCGCGCTTGCGCACGGCGTCTTTCTGTTCATCGGGGCCCGTGGCGCCGGCCTTCAGCCCTCGCCGGACCCGCGCGCCTTGATCTGGGCCTCGATGTGGCCCGCGTTCTCCTGGTAGTAGGCGAGCGCGGCCGCCACCTGCTCGGAACCGATCCCGAGGCTCTCAGCCGTCTGGGCCACTGAGCCGTCGTGCTCGCGCAGGGCGACGATCACCTCGTCCACCCCGAGGCCGGTTCCGGCGACCACGGCGCGAAAGCCGCCCTCGCTGCGGCTTTGGATGATCAGGTCGTGCCCGGGATGCATCCTCCCCAGTGCAGCACGCGAACGAAGCGCGCGGCCCGCTTTGCCTTTCGCCGCGCCTCGTTGCGCCCGCGCTTCGGGCACGCCCAGGTCCCGGGGATCAGGACATCGTCATCGCCGAGATAGTGCCTCGAGTTCTGGCACTGAAAGCCGCATGTCCTCGGGGTGGCGCAACGGCACGGCCCGCTCGCCCATGCCCTACTCCTCGGGCTCGATCTCCTGGTCGGGATCGTGCTCAGCCTCGGCCTTGGAGATGACCCGCGTTCGCGGCAGGCGAGCCGAGAGCCGCTTGGCCTTCGCGCTCAGCGGCCGCGCCATCTGGGCCAAAAGGCCCTGGCCCTCCTCGTCGAGGCTGCGGTAGTGCTCGCGCAGCTCATTGAGGGCGTCCTGGGCTTTGTCGAGCTCGCGCCGGGCGTTCTCGTGCATCTGCTCGGCGAGGAACTCCTCGGCCGTCGTCAGATGGAAGTTGGCGTCGGCGAGCAACGGCAGGGTCTGCTCCATGGCCCGAGGATGCCTCACCCGCCGGACCCCGGGCCGGCCTTTGGCCCCGGTCAGAGTTGAGCTAAGAAGCCGTGCCCGTTTATGCCCGTCCAATAGTCGGCTTATGTCGCCCAGGGAAGGCTGGTATCCCGACCCCGAACACAAAGGGCTCCTACGCTGGTGGAACGGCTCTAGCTGGACCGAGCACCGGCGCGACGCGCCAACGGACCAACCAGCTCAGCAGCTATCCAACGTCGCGCCGGAGTCCGAGGATCGCGGCACGGCGAGCTCGCCAGCATCGAGCGACAGAGTCCCGCTGTTCGGAGCGCGGAGGAAGGCGCGCGATCTCGCCGCTCGGGTCCGCGAGCTCGAGCGGCTTCTCGATGAAGTGGACGGCATGTCCCTTCTCGATGTCCGCCAGCGACGAGACGAACTCGAGATCGAGATCCAGGAGCAGCGCCAGCAACTGGCCGCCGAGCTGAAGGCCCACGCCACCCGAGTCGCGAAGGAGCGGGAGGATTTCGAAAAGGAGCAACGGAAGCTGCGACTCGAGCTGGACTCGCTGCGCAGCCAGATTGTGGATGCCAGGGAGACGCTCGCGCTTCAAGAGGTTGGCGTCTATGAGTACCGCCACATCCTCGAAGACGCCGTCGCATACCAGTCTGAGCTCAAATCACTGCGCGACAAGTTCAGAGTGATGGCGCGCAAGGTAAATGGCCCGGGCGGGGCAGTTACTGCGACGACCAACTGGATGGTCAACGGCTCCGAGCGCGAGGGGCAGAGGATGGTCCGCGAGACCTGCAAGCTGATGCTGCGCGCCTACAACAGCGAGGCCGACGCCATCGTGCGCAACCTGAAGCCCTACAAGCTCGACTCCGCCGTCGATCGCCTCAACAAGGTAAGAGGAACCATCGCCCGCCTCGGCGTCAAGATGGACATCGAGATCGCCGACGACTATCACGATCTACGCATCGAGGAGCTCGAGCTCACTGCCGACTACCTGGCGAAGAAAGCCGAGGAAAAGGAGCGCGAGCGTCAGGAGCGCGAGGCACTGCGTGAGCAGCGCAAGGTCGAGCAGGAGATCGAGCGGGAGCGCAAGCGCTTGCAGAAGGAGCGCAGTCACTACCTCAACGCCAAGAAGACCCTCGAGAAACGAGGTGACCTCGCAGCGGTCGCAGAGATCGAGGCCCAGCTCGAAGAGATCGAGATGGGGATGCAGGACATCGACTACCGGGCCGCCAACGTCCGAGCGGGCTACGTGTATGTGATCTCGAACATTGGATCGTTCGGCGACGGGATCATCAAGATCGGGATGACTCGTCGTCTGGATCCAATGGATCGTGTCCGCGAGCTCGGCGACGCCTCAGTTCCGTTTCGCTTCGACGTGCACGCCCTGTTCTTCTCCGAGGATGCCGTCGCTGTGGAAGCCGAGCTGCACAGGCGCTTTGAGGACCGCCGCGTCAACCTGGTGAACCGACGGCGCGAGTTCTTCTACGCGACTCCAGCCGAGGTAAAGGAACACCTCCTCGAGGTCACCGGCGACATTCTCGAATACAAGGAAGAGGCCGAGGCCGATGAGTATCGCCAAAGTCGGCGTCAGATCACCCCCACGCCTTCTCTTGAAGGCAGCGAGGCGGGGCAGCTCAGCGAAGCCACGCCTGCGGGCGCCTACTCCTCGCTGAGCAGCTCAGCCGTCGCCGAAGCGCGTGGGTCTTCGTCCTCGCCGTAGGACCAGCGGTCCCACTCGATGATCTCCGGCGGCACGCGAAAGAGGGCGCCGACGCGAGCGCCGGCGGTCACCCGCACCATCGCGTAGCGGCGCCCGCAGGATCGGACCTCGACCCGCGCGCCCGTGGGGAGGGCGGAGCTGTGGGCATGGCGGCGCACGGTCCCGGCATCGCCCGGCTCGAGCAGCTTGAGTAGGTCATGGCTCAGCTGCTCGCGGCGGTCTGCGATCGCCACGGCCAGCGCGCCCAGATCGCGGTCGTGTACGCCGTCGCGGATCTCGTCGATCAAGCTCACGCGGCCAACCTATGGCCCGGCCGGGGCGATACCGCGCGGGCGCAGAAAAACGCCTCCGCGCGCCCTGCGCGCCGCCACCTTCGCGCGCAGTGGCCGAGGAGATCGCAAACCAGGGCACCAACGGCGCCAGCGCCGGGGCTGCAGAGCACGCCCAGGGCTCCGATGAGCAGGCCCCGACCCCGATCTACAACACGGCGACCGTCGAGCGCGTCCTGGACTGGGTTCGCTCCCACCCGCTGCGCGACGGCCGGATCATCCCGATCTGCATCTGGGGCGATCGCGGCGTAGGGAAGGCGCTTCCGCTGGATAGCGGCGTGCTGTGCGCGGACGCCGGCGGCCGGCCGCGCTACCGGCAGATGGGCGACCTTGCGATCGGCGATCTGCTCGTCGACCCCTCCGGCGGCACGGCCCCGGTCACCGGGGTCTTTCCCCAGGGCAAGCGCCGCTCCTACGGGCTGCAGCTCAGCCGGGTCGGCGATCGGATCCGCTGCGACGCCGAGCATTTGTGGAAGGTGCGCATCGATGACGGCCCCTGGGAGGTCCTGACCTTCGCCGAGATCCTCGAGCGCACCGACCACCGCCCCGCCGACCACGACGTGCTCATCCCCCGCCACGAGAGCGAGCCCGTCCGCCTGCTCGGCTTCGAGGACGTCGGCGAGATCGAGGTCCAGTGCATCTCGGTCGACTCGGCCGAGCACCTCTACGTGACCGACGAGGGCGTCGTCACCCACAACACGCAGTTCATCCGCAACTTCTGCATCCAGCGCAAGCTCGGCTTCCGCGGCTACCACCCGGCGCACGACTCCGAGGGCGCCGACATCGTCGGCCTTCCCTACCTCGACGAGAAGATCGAGCGCACCGTGTACGCGCGGCCGCTGTGGCTCCCGGGCGAGAACGACGCGCTCGAGTGGGACAAGGAGGGGATCATCTTCATCGACGAGCTCAACCGCGCCCCGAAGGCGGTGCTCGCCGGCCTGATGGAGCCGCTCGGCGAGGGCTCGCTCGAGAAGGCCGGCTGGGAGCTGCCCAAGGGCTGGGGCTTCGTGATCGCCGCCAACCCGCCGAACGAGAAGTACCAGGTGGCCAAGCTCGACGAGGCGCTGATGAACCGCATGGTGCACATCGCGCTCGGCTTCGACCCGGTGCGCTGGGCCGCCTGGGCCGGCAACACCGAGATCGACGCCGACATCGTCACGTTCTTGGCCCGCAACCCGGAGATGATGGCCGAGGCCGTGCCGAAGCTCCCCGACGAGATCGACGTCCAGGCGACGCCGCGCTCGCTCGAGTACCTGGCGCGGCTCTACGAGCCGGGGATGGACCAGGATCTCTTGCGCGTCCTCGCGCACGGGCTGATCGGCAGGCACGCCGGCGAGGCGTTCATCCGCCACGTAAACGGCATCGACAAGCCGGTCAGCGCCGAGGAGGTCCTCGCCGGGCAGTTCGCCGAGAAGCTCGGCTCGCACATCGCCAACCGGCGCTACGACCTGATCGACGCCTCGATGACGCTGCTGGTGGCGATGATGGCCCGCTTCCGGTTGGCCCGCGACGGGCAGGGCCAGCTCACCGAGAAGGCGCAGAGCGACCTGCGCGCCGTGGCCACCTACCTGCAGATGCTGGGCCAGCTCGGCCAGGAGTACCCGAACCGCTTCGTGCAGATGACCTGGGATCAGGCCCGCCATTGGATCCCCGACCTCGAGCAGGCCCTGGGCGTGCGCCTGCGCTAGGGCGCCGGGTCTCGCCTAGGGATCCCGAGATCTAGATCTCCGCTCAGCGCCGCCCGCGCCTCAGACGAGCTCGAGCGGCGGGGTGAGCAGGTGCTCATACACGCCGACGCTCAGCGTGTCGTCGCTGTATTCCTCGGCGTCCTCGATGTAGGGGTGGGCGAAGAAGTGGTAGAGCGGCCGCTTGATCTCCAGGTACTCGACGATCGAGACCAGGCCCATCGAGTGGTGGATGCCGCTGCGCTCGAAGGCGTCGATGCCGCTCGGCGGGGCGTGGGTGAGCAGGATGTCGCAGGGCGGCAGGGCCTCGAGCAGGGTCGAGGCGTCGAGCTCGGAGACGTAGTTGCCCTGGGCGCCCTGGCTGGGCAGAAGCGCTCCGGAGAGCCCGGCGATGCGCCAGCCGCGAAAGGAAAAGCCGTTGCCGTGCAGGACGCGAAACGGCGCCGGCACGTCGCGCGGATCGCGCGGGCCGAGCACGCACAGCGCCGGCTTGCCCTGGGGCAGAAGCTGGGCCAGCTGGGCCAGATCGACGCCGCCGAGCGAGACGACCAGATCGGCCTGCGCGCAGGCCTGCGCGTACTCGTCGCGGTCGGGCAGCGGATCGAGATGGGAGAACAGCGCCATGACCAGCGGCCGCGGCTGCGCCGGGACGAAGCGCTGTTGCGGTTGCTGGGGGTGGGGGTAGGGGCTGGCCGGCAGCGTCATTGCGTCCAGGATGGACGCGGGCAGGGCGCGCGGGGGCCGCCTTTCGCCGCGGCGCGCGACGCTAGCCGTCGTAGAGCTCGTCCTCGCCGAGCAGCGGCTCGGGCTCGGGCCCCGCGCCTTGCGGGGTGCCCCATACGCCGGCCGGCTGCTCGGGCTCGCGGTCGCGCTCGAGCGGCAGAAAGCGCGTAAACGGCGCGCTCCAGGCGAGCTCGACGACGCCGGTCGGGCCGCTTCTGTGCTTGGCCAGGTTGAGCTCGGCGATCCCCTTCTCCTCGGACTCGGGGTTGTAGTAGTCGTCGCGGTAGATCAGGATCACGGCGTCGGCGTCCTGCTCGATCGAGCCCGACTCGCGCAGATCGGAGAGCAGCGGGCGCTTGTCGTTTCGCTCCTCGCAGCGGCGCGAGAGCTGTGAGACGGCGACGACGCAGACGTCGAGCTCGCGGGCGAGCAGCTTGAGCCCGCGGCTGATCGCCGTGACGTCCTCGACGCGGCTGGCATCGCGCCGGCGGCTTTGCGCCTCCATCAGCTGCAGGTAGTCGACGACGATCAGCCCCAGCGGCGCGCCCGAGTGCTCGGCCTCGGCCTTGACGCGGCGGCCGCGGGCGCGCAGATGCCGCACGCCGACCACCGCGGTGTCGTCGACGAGCAGCGGCAGCTCGGCGAGCTTGGCCGCCGCCTTGCGCAGCCGGGCGACGTCCTTGGCCTCGAGCTTGCCCTCGCGCCAGCGCTCGGAGGAGAGCAGGGCCTCGCTGAAGGCAAGCCGCTGGACGATCTCCGCGCGGCTCATCTCGGGCGAGAACACCGCGACCGTGCGCCCCTGGGCGGCGACCGCGCGGGCGAAGCCCTGGGCGAGGCTCGACTTGCCCATCGAGGGGCGCCCGGCGACGATCACAAGCTCCCCGGCGCGCAGGCCGCCGAGCAGGCGGTCGAGATCGGGCAGGCCGGTCGAGAGCCCGTGCGGGCGCTCCTCGCCGCGCTCGATCGCCTCGGCCTCGCTGACGAGCGCCTCGAGCTCGGCGGAGATGTGCGCCAGCTCGGCGCTCGCCGCCGAGCCGCCCAGCGCAAACAGCTCGCGCTCGGCCTGGTCGGCGATCTCGTCGGCCGCGCCCTCGCGCTGGCGCACGGCGCGCTGCAGCTCGAGCCCGAGGCGCTCCAGGGAGCGCAGCCGCGAGCACTCCAGGACGATCGAGGCGTAGTGGGCGGCGTTGCCCGGCACCGGCACCGTCGAGGCCAGCGCCGAGATCAGCTCGCGCCCGCCGGCGGAGGCGAGCTGCGCCTTGGACTCCAGATGCCCGGCGACGGTCAGCGCATCGACGGCGCCGCCGCCCTCCCAGACCTCGAGGATCGCCGTGTAGATCAGCCGGTGGCGGTCGCGGTAGAAATCCTCGGCGCGCAGGCCGGTCTCGACCACGGCCGAGATCGCCGGCTGGCTGACCAGCATCGCGCCGAGCACCGACTCCTCGGCCTCGATGTTCTGCGCCGGGGCGTGGGCGCCGTTGGTCGCCGCGCTCGTCGTCATGCCGCCCTGCGCCCCCGTGTCAGCTCATACAGATCGGCTCCGGAGAGCTCGCAGTAGCTGCCGACGCGCTCCAGGCGCCGCAGCAGATCGGCGCCGAGCAGCGCCGCCAGCGACTCGCGCTCGAGCGGCGTCGTGATCACCACCGCGCGCCGGCGCGCCAGCC
>Ga0065720_1020407_pt1 | contig 14746 bp, 8 predicted proteins | sample Thericmetagenome_FD_59107 | JGI IMG/M metagenome (GOLD analysis project Ga0065720, IMG submission 59107) | Thermophilic microbial communities from the Joint Bioenergy Institute, California, USA of rice/straw/compost enrichment - eDNA_2 v2... | ecosystem: Engineered > Solid waste > Grass >... | reverse complement strand
TTGAGCTGCATCACCCGCTGGTCCGGACCCGGTGAGTTCGGCATCCTTGACTGTATTGCCAGCGTCCTTCCTGGCAACATCTGCGGCGGTAGCGGTAGTAGCGGCATCTCCAAGCGCAGCGGCACCTTCTTTGACTAGAGAAGACGCAGCAGCCTGCTCGTGGGATTCATCGGCCTTGTCCAACTGCGTTGGCTGGTGGGTGGAGGGAGGATCTGGGGCAGGTATCTCCGTCACACTAGTAGCCGCCGTGACAGGAGGGCCTATGGAGGGTGGGTCATTTTGCGAGAGCCATGGAGTTAGCCTTTCTCTTTTAATTTCGACCGGAGCTTGCTGGGAGGATGACCGAACGATACTTGGTCACAATTAGAAGGGTTAACTCAAGATTCTTGAGGGAAGTGGCCATCCAAGCTATAGGAACTCAATTGACCGAGAGGCTCAAAAAGCATGGTGGTTAAACTCCAGTTGAAACAAAACACTCTATGTGAGATCCTTTAAACTGAAATAACGCTCAACCCAGAGTGTAGGCGCTTCGCAATCGCGCTCACCTTGGTTTTCAGCCATGGTCTGGGTCGTTCGGGAATGACGTAAGAGGTCCCTTCGAAAAAGAGGGGTCAAGAACAGCACATTCACAATTAATCAGTCAGTCTTGTAGAGATCATCAATCGAGTGGTCTCCTCATCTATCCGTCGATGCCTACTCGGCAAATGAACGAATTGGAGTAGATGAACAAGGGTGGTAGAATTGAGTTCTAGAGGGAGATTGCCAGAGTCAGAGTCAGTCGGGGTGTCGTGGAAAATTTGGATTCTTGTCCGACGACAGAGAGAAAGGTTGGTATCCATGGATCGTGTGATGGAACCCTTATCTCCATCAGCGAATAGGAATCTCTACGACACATCTCCAGGAGTCCGGTGTTGTACTGTGCACTCACACACATCCATAAGGGAATCAATTGACAGGGCACAGCCTGGCTGGGGCACAGAAAAGCTTACTCACATATGCACATGTGACATTGACAGCATATGATATGTGACGTTACCTTCCTCTTTGATATATTCCGAAACGACAAGCCTTAGATAAGCAGCAGGCGTTACCTTTGGCCAACCATCTCCAATAGGTAGATCACACACTCTTACGGAATCACCGGACTTGACGAAACTTGTTGCTATCGTCCATGCGGACTTTATCGCCATTACGGGACACTGCACCGATTAATATTCAGATTTTCCATAGTAGCTCCCAGATTCCAGGCTGCCGGTAGGAAGTCGGAGCGTGGAGAGCATCAACTACTCTTTCTCCCGTAACAAGACCTTCCTCTGCTATAAAAAAAGCCGCCCAATGGGCCAATTGACGACTGTGGCATGTGGCTTACCGCTTACCAGACCAACACAATGGGGATGCACTACTGCGTACTGTGTAAGAAAAGCGGCACGCGGACACATGTGGAAGCTCAGACAGTACAGCACATCAGAGCAGGCAATGGAGCTGTGAGTGGCGCCGGTAGTGTATGCAGTTTGAAAAAAAAAAAAACCGACCGACTGCCGGTCGGAAGGACACTACGGGATCGGAATTCGGGCACCCGACGTCGTGCTGCCATGCTGCCACGCTCGGTTCCGCGGATGTATTGGACCTAATCTGTAACCTGTCAAGCAGCCAGCAAACACCCCGGGATCTGGGATCCAGCCCAGCCTTTCAGCTCGAGTAATGCGTGATCATGACTGCATCGATGGAGCTTCTACTCAATAATCTTTAGCTTCGACGTGGAGCCCAGCTGGGGCTAAGGCTGGGAAGCACAGCCGGCACCGTGGAAGCACACAGTCCGACTCCCGATGGGCTCCATTCTCAGTCTCGTGACTGGACATGTGATATGTAGCAAGGCAAGCCCCGGTTCGTTTCCGCAGCAGAACCTAAGTTACTTACTGGTCGCGCTGCGCCACCATGCACTAGCCATAACACTCGTCATCGTCACCTCCCTGAGCAGCTAGGAATGCACTTATAATCCGTAGTGTATGCACTGCTGAAAGCGAGGGAAGATTCGCTTGGAGCTAGGGGTCGGGTTAAGGTTGTTGGATACAGGGGTTTATCGTCTATCGTCCCCCCACTTTCGTCCCGCCACAGTTGACGCATCCCGGCAAAACGGTACGTATCAGCCTCTGGCGGTGTCCACCCAAGCTTTGGGGAGTGGTAACAGCAATGTGCCGAAACATGAACTACTAAAACGGTTCGCTGTCACTACTGTACCCAAGGAGAGCGAAGCACTCCATGATGCGTTGTTTTGGGTCCAAGTCGGACTCTTGGAGGGGATCTGATAAAGAAGAGAGCCTTGAGTTGAGCAATCAGGTTGATATCACCCTTTCTGTAACGGCCAGGAATCATCAAGGGCCAGAGCTATCTCAACTCCCAATCGTCAGCTGTCATTGATACCCGACGAACAGCCTCAACAATGCTCAGCTGCTAGCTGGGGCTTTAGGTAGGTAGAACGCCGGCACATACATCCCAGTCCCAACTCCGACGCCTATGGCTAGCCACTATCGCCGTCCTGAAGTTGAACAAGGGTACAAGTCACATGTTGGGATGGGACCGGTGAGAGAGGGCAGATTTTCCTGTGGAGGGCACGTCACCGACAGCCGTCCTGTCCCCCCACATAGAAGCCCAAAAGAACAAGAAAGAAGCCTCATGATGAGGCAAGAGAGAATCGAGCAAGCGGATAGGGTACCAGTAGTCAGGTAGCGTAGGGAGAGTCTCGCGCTGGAAGCGCACTACAGTCCTTGGCACGGCCCAGTGGGACCCCGCGATACGCGGGTAAGCAATGTGCGAGTACGTAGCAAAGAGCCAAAAGCCAAAAATCGTCAACACGGCTGGCAACTTGCCAGCCCAAGAGAGATACGCCAACAAAAACAAAGCTCAAAACCCTCCGCCAGTTGTTGAGGGTAATGCATGCAGCCAAGAGCGACTCGCACTTCGTTGTTAGCGTGGCTGGGGACCACGTGCCAGCGTCGGGTACAATTAACTGGCCAGGGGGTTCCTCGACTTTCTGCCTGGTGTAAGGTGTACGACCACGGCAGCGTAGAATGGCGCTCCGTGTGTCCAGCGCGAGGGAAGAGGGAGATGCGAGAGATGCGTAGAGAAAGTCTGCGGGAGATAAGTGACCGTAGCTTGGAAGGTGGTGGTCAAGAAATTACTGGCGCTGAATGCTCATTACGGATGACAGCGCGATGCGGAGTACTCAGTAAGGCGAGAAAGTTCTGGACTTGCCTGGGCGGGGGAGGGGCACTCAAAAAGAGGCTTTGCAGCGATGAGTGGGCGGGTTAGGGCCCGGCAACCCCGGGATCAATTCTAGCGATCCAACATCTCCGCTGTTAGATGTAACGTCTATCGAGGGGCATCCCGCCAGGCGCATCACCAAGCCCTTTGGGCATCCTCTCGGCCGGCACCAAGGTATTGAGAGTGCTCTTTCGCAAAACCCTTGCTGCGTCGTTGCCCTATCAGCTGCCAGATACATGAAAACTGTGCGCAGCGTGCAGGGCGGCACATGGACAAGACTCTTGGCACCTTGGCATTTTCTGGGCTTCTGCGACCTTCTTTCGAAGGTCAAGAATGGCTTGTTCTGTTGAGAGAAGCTGCGAGGGTTCCCTGAACGAAGGCTTTCGACGCGAACTCAGATGGGGGAGCACCGGGGCCCAGAGCGCTCGGCACGCATTTCGTTGCCACCGGCCTGCAGCTTATCGCCCGTGTCAACCTTCGCCCACAGATGCTAGGGCGGTGTCTCTCCACTTTGTGGGGAGCTTTAGGTTTGCTCCTCCAAGCTAAGCCGCTGGAGCGTAGCGCTCTGAGGCTGGCGAGCCAGGATGTTGGTCTTCACAAGCCTCTTGGCTCAAAAGCACGCAAGATGCTTCCCTGAGCTGGTTCGGCATGTGTCGGTGAGAAGTGCCTTCGAGCGGCTGGGCAGCTGTCGAGTTCCGTTGCTGCGCTCCTGGCACAGGAATCTGAGATGGCGGGTGGCGTCCCGCTATTTAAATAAAGCTGGCCCCCCTCTACCGGCTTGTTTTGCCATACGTTCCTTGCCCGTGCCAACTGCCAATCCACTTACACCCACAATTCTAAGACACCGGGCTGTAGGTAACCAACCACGCGAATTATAGCAGTGTGGGCGCCGGCATTGTGGACTAGCACCTCACAACAGCAGCACACCTGCTGCGAAGGCGCCAATTACTGCCACCCCCCAATGAAGAAGCATTCTGTCCATCGTCCGAGGACCAGATATAGCAACCCATCTCCCCGCCTCGTCGTTGTCAGCACCGTAATCCCGACCCTCGCCCTTGTGTCCGATGGCTGCCGAGTTCCCCAAGCATCCCTTTCTGCTTTCAATCCAGGAGGTTGAGCAGACTCTTGGTACCAATGTTGAGAGGGGTCTCACCTCCGCACAGGTAGCTGCGTTGCAGCAAAAGTACCCCAAGAATGAGCTCGATGTGGGTGGCGGCATTGCCTGGTACACAATCTTCATCCGCCAGCTATGCAATGCCATGATCCTCGTGCTCTTCTTTGCAATGGCGCTGAGTTTCGGCGTCCAGGATTACGTTGAAGGCAGCGTTCTCGCTGCGGTCATTGTGCTCAATGTGTCAATCGGCTTCTATCAGGAATATGGCGCCGAGAAGAAGATGGACGCCTTGCGTGCTCTCTCGTCGCCTAGTGCTAATGTCTTGCGCGATGGCAAAATTGAGGTTATTCCAAAGTAAGTGTTTCTCCGTCAGCCGGCGATATCAGCATTGCAGCCAGGAAGTGCTTGGTACTGACGTCATGAAGCTTCCAGGTCGTCCCGGGAGACATTGTTATCATGAAGATGGGCGACACCGTCCCCGCCGATGTGCGCCTGTTCGAGGCAATGAACTTCAATTGTGACGAGTCTTCGCTGACCGGAGAAGCCATTCCGGTCGAGAAGAGAGTTGAGAACAACATCACGGTTCCCGGTACCGACCGAGTCGCCACTAGCGAGGAGGAAGTTGGTATTGCCGACCGTGTTAACATGGCCTATGCGACTACTGTTGTGCGCAAGGGCCGTGGTCGCGGTATCGTCGTCGCCACGGGAATGGCCACTGAGGTGGGCAAGATTGCCGCTTCCACGAGCAAGAAGAAGCGCAAGCCCGGTCGTTCCATGAACTGGAAGAAGTATGGCAAGACCCAGCCTATCAAGGGTGCCGCTCGCCGTGCCTATGACTTCTTTGGCAAATTCCTGGGTTTGACGGAGGGCACACCGCTGCAGATCAAGATGGCCAAGCTGGCTTACTTCTTGTTTTTCTGCGCCCTGTTGCTCGCCGTTGTTGTCTTTGGCGTCAACAAGTTTGTTAGCCCACTGCCCACTGAGGTCATCATCTATGCCATTTCGACTGGTATTGCCATAATCCCAGAGTCACTCGTCGCTGTATTGACCATATCCATGGTCGTGGCCACCACTGTCATGCGGAAGGCCAACGTCGTCGTTCGTGACTTGTCTGCACTCGAAGCCCTTGGTGGTGTCACCAACATTTGCTCCGATAAGACGGGTACTCTCACGCAGGGCGCCATGATTGTCAAGAAGGTCTGGCTGCCTCCCTCGACCGTGTATAGCGTCAAGGACTCGACCGATCCCAGCAACCCCCATGCTGGCAAGGTCACTGTCTCGCAGACCGCCGATGACAAGGGCGATGAAGAGAAGCGCGATTATGACCAGGAACGCACGACCCAGGCCATTAAGTTTGATGTTCCCGACGAAAAGTTGAACCCGAAGCCACAGGAGCCAGAAGAGAGCCAGGCTGAGTTAACCCCTGAGCTGCGTCTGTTCCTGCTTTCCGCCGCTCTGTGCAACCTAGCGACTGTACGCTTAGATGAGACGGAGGACCGCTGGAAGACGACTGGCGAGCCGACCGAAATTGCGCTGCAGGTCTTCACCCACCGCTTCGATCGCGGCAAGAAGACGCTGGAAAAAGAGGGATGGAAGCAGGTTGCCGAGTTCCCCTTCGACAGCAGCATCAAGCGCATGTCGGTCATCTATGATGTGCCCGCCGACCATCGCCTTGGAGACCTGCTGAATGAACACGACAGTGTCGTGTTCACTAAAGGAGCTGTCGAGAGGATTTTGGATTTGTGTGACTATATTGGTATCGGCGAGAACCAGACTCCGGTAACACCCGACACGAAGGAGAAGGTCCTTCAGCAGATGACTCACTTTGCCTCGCTGGGTCAGCGTGTACTGGCTGTCGCGTATCGTCCCTGGAAGGGTCGCTACGTTCCTGGTAAGAACGATGGCGTTGTTGTAACTGAAAAGGTCACGAGTGCCACCACAGACGAGAGCGAAAATGGCAGCAGCGACAACAATGACGAGGCTGCCCGCGCCGCTGTTGAGACTAAGCTCACTCTCCTTGGCCTAGCGGGCATCTACGATCCTCCGCGTCGTGAGACGTCTCCTTCTATCTTCGACTGCGCCCAAGCCGGTATCAAGGTCCACATGCTCACGGGTGACCACCCCGAGACGGCCAAGGCCATCGCCAAGGAGGTCGGCATCATCCCGTCGAACTTTGGCGTGCTCCCCGCTGGTGTGGCCGACACAATTGTGATGAAGGCAACCGATTTCGATAAGATGACTGATGAAGAGATCGATGCCCTGGAGGAGCTTCCGTTGGTCATTGCCCGGTGTGCTCCCGAGACGAAGACTCGCATGGTCGAGGCTCTTAGGCGGCGTAACGCTTTCATGGCCATGACTGGCGACGGTGTCAACGATGCTCCGTCTCTGAGCAGGGCTGATGTCGGCATTGCCATGGGCAGCGGTAGCGATGTGGCCAAGTCGGCGGCTAAGATTGTACTGACTGACGACAAGTTCAACTCCATCGTTGCAGCTATCCGCGAGGGCAGGCGCATGTTTGAGAATATCCAGAAGTTTGTGCTGCATCTACTGTGCAGCAACGTCGGCGAAGTCATCTTGTTGATTTGCGGCTTAGCCTTCCAGGACAAGACTGGCTTCTCGGTGTTCCCTATCTCTCCTCTCGAGATTCTTTGGATCAACATGGTGACGTCGTCGTTCCCTGCCTTTGGTCTGAGCCGTGAAAAGGCCAGCACCGAGGTCATGAGGAAGCCGCCGCACGACAAGAAGCGTGGTGTTTTTACCAACCAGATCCTGGTCGACATGTTGGTGTATGGCACTCTGATGGGTATCTGCACGCTTGCAACCTTCGTCATTGTCGTCTTCGGCAAGGACTATGATGGTCTTGAGGGAAGAGCCAGGCTTGGTCAGGACTGCAACCGCCACTATTCCGATTCGTGCTATCCCGTGTTCCGTGCCCGTGCCGCTGTTTTTGCTGAGCTCACCTGGCTCATCCTGGTGAGTGCATGGGAGTTCAAGAACATCCGCCGATCCATGTTTCATCTCAACCCGGACAATAACTCTCGCTGGAGGATCTTCACCGACCTGTACGAGAACCGTTTCTTGTTCTGGGCTGTTGTCATCGGTGGTGTCAGCGTCTTCCCGACCGTGTACATCCCTTACCTTAACCGCGATGTCTTCAAGCACACCAGCATCAGCTGGGAGTGGGGTGTGGTCGTCGGCATGACCATCCTGTTTGTGCTTGGCATTGAGACGTGGAAGTACATCAAGCGTCGGTTCCATCTGCTCGAGGATCATAAGGTGCCTCACGGTGCTTGGTCGCAGGGTGAGGAAGGCATGCGTCGTTTGCACCGCACCATGAGCTTCCGCAGCTGGCGCAGTTGGGGTCGCACCGAGTCCAAGTCTAAGGCCCAGTCGAGCGGCGGGCTGACGCCGGTCCCGACGCAGTCTAAGGCACAGACTCAGCAGCAGGGCGAGTCGTCGCAGTCACAGACGAACGATAGGGAGCTTCCCCCGGTGTAATCTTGTGCCATGGGATTTACGTGCTCCAAACGGGCCGTTTGATGTCGATATCATGAGGGGTTTTGGGCAGGTTCAGCGGTATGGCGCTAGAACCCAACAATGGAATCCGCTCCATTCTGCTTTAATTGTTATGATCATGGTTCTTTAACAAAGGTGGTTGTCGAAGTGTTCGTTTGATTTGAGGAGGTCGTTTGACCTAGGTCGAGCCACCGATTTCGATACCCAAGGTGTTGATTTTTTTTTTCTTGATGACCCAGGAGTAGAAAGGAACGTAAAAAGGCCATCGATGGCCATGAAAGTTTATGGCTATGGTAACATGTAACGAGCATATAAGCCAAATTTTACGTTAGTACTGCCATAAGAAGTTCATCTTGTAATTCGACCACTGCGTGACTTTCTCAGAGAGGTTGGGAGGTTGAGACCGGCGAAGGCAAGAGGGGTTGCTGCCGGCTTCTGGAGGCCTCCGAGGGACGTGTTTAAGGGTTAGGGTTGATATCTAGATCTGATAGAGAGCCAGCGACGCGACGTCACCTTCGCCCCACCATCAAGCGTACCAATGAACCGCAAACGACGATCTTGTATCTGTATCTGTACAGTGTTCTTGACCTCCCCCCTCCATAAACGCCGTCCACCATGTCGAAAGCAGCCGCATTTCTTACCGATCCCCCCTTGGTTGACGATCGCCCCAGCTTTGAGACCATTCTTAAGCACGGTCACCAGGACCTTGTCCAAGCAGTCGCTTTCAACGGCCACGGAGACCGCTGCGCAACCGGATCTGTTGACGGCAAGATTCGTGTCTTCAACCGCCTCAAGGAAGGGATATGGCGCTTGTGCGACAACTGGACTGCTCATGCCGGCGAAATTCTCGAGGTACGCCCGTCTTCATGCACTCAGAGAGACTTCCTCTAATTCATTCCAGCTCCAATGGCTCCCAACAACCGTCTACCCCAACCTTCTCGCCTCGCTCGGAATTGAGGGCCGCTTCAAACTTTGGGCCGAAGACCCCTCCGCCGCCCCCGGCCGTCGCTTCGCTGAGTCGACGCGTAACGGGCCCCTCATTACTATACCATCACCACGCCTGAGCAGTCATCCCAGTCATCTAACGCACTCTCAACACCCTCAACAACAACCTCACCATCACCACGCCCCCGAGTCAATTCTCCCCAGCAATCCCCTTCCCACATCGAACCCCCCACAAGCAACGGGTTCGACAACTGCCGGGTCCGGCGCCAAACCTGCCTTCGAGACCCGGAACCCTCGCTCGCCTTACCGCTCCTTCTCTATCAAGCACATTGATGACACCCGCACGACATATCTGGCCCTGCTGTCCGCCGATGGTGGGTTAACGGTGTACGAGAATGACCGTGTTGAGAATCTGGCTGCATTTTCGTTAATGGATGAGTTCAACGTCCTTGACCCGACGGCAGCTACGGGTCCAGGGCAAGCTAGTACCGCCCCTCGAGGACAAGAGACTTCATTTAGGGTGAGGTTCGATCCAAATCCTGACGTGTGTTACACAGCATTACGCGATGGTGTACTCTCCGATGCACTGGGGTTGGTAGTCGCAGTTCAGGATACAGTGAAGGTGTACCGCACACGAGATGCCGTGCGGGCATCGCTTGGGCTGGCAGCTGCCACTAAGGAATTCTACCTTGCCGCAGAGGTCGTTGCAGGGGTACACAGGGGGCTAGTGCGGGACGTTGCCTGGGCGCCGGGGAATATTAGGGGCTACGATATCATCGCGACGGCCTGCCAGGATGGCTTTGTGCGGGTCTTCCGGTTGGATACGCTCTCACCTTCAACATCTGACACCACAAATTTTGCCAGAGAACCCAGCTCAATCGACTTAACCCAAGGTGGTGAACTAGACGACGAAAAGAGGGCCCAAGAATCCGCGCCCGAAAGCCGCTGGTCCTCGTCCCGAGTCCGACGACACGCCACCCGCCGCCAAGGTCCCTCCCAAGACGCCCTAACAATAACAACCTCCGGCCTACGCGCGAGCCTTGACTCTCACAATCACCAGCAAACACCGTCCCGTGAACTTGATGCCGCCGACCGGCGAAGTCGCCGGGCATGGACCAACCAGCCGGGTCAGGTCCGGCACACGTTGACGGAGATATCCCGGCTGGACAACCACCGCACGCCGGTTTGGCGGGTTGCATTCGATGATGATGGACAGATACTTGGGAGTGTGGGGGACGAAGGGAAGCTGTTGTGTTATCGGCAGAAGCCGGACGGGACGTGGGCGAAGAGTAGTGAGATGTCGGTGGTGAAGGTGAAAATGGCTGCGCCGCAGTGAGGGCGTGGAGAGACGTATGGTAGAGTCTATTGGAATTGTGAGAGGGCATGGAGGAGTTGTAAATGTAGAACCGTTAGATACCCGTTTGGATATGATACTTGATGCTGCATAGGGGTTGTATCCACCTGGTAGATCCTAGCCCATGAGATTAACGCGAACTTTAACATGTGTTCTACTAGTGAGCCTACATTTAGTAAGTTAACACACAACCACATCTGCTTCTTGGCTCATGCGTCCCATTGAAGATGACAGTTCGTCTAGCAATCTGTCTTCAGAAGTGAAAGTTGTTGGGTATCATTCGGACAGCATGTCAGGCAAAGTTGCGTTTCCCATGCCTAAACAGCTTGAGATGCATCCGAGAACAGCCATGGGTATCTGCAACAGATCCAACAAGGTATGAACAAACTGATCGGTAAACATCACAACATGTATCTAAACCTCCCCACTACCCTCCGGCTAAGTGCCTCGCCCTGTTCGCTCTCCTCTTCCTCATCCCATCGCCTATTCACTCTCTTCAAATACCACCTCCCCAACCCCGCCAAAACCGCTACCCCAACCATCGCAACCGCACAAACGGCCATCCCCATCGTATAATACGGCGCCTGCCGATCAGGATACAATCTCGTCCCTAACAACGGCCCACACTGTCCCACAGCCTGCAACAACGCAAACGCTGTCGCACCCCTTCTCTGCCCGCTGCTGCTGGCGTGGTTGGTTGTATTGTTCACGCTCCATGAGACAGTCAGAACTACGACGGAGAAGAATCCTATCGCGGCAGGGTAGACCGCGAAATAGCGAATCCAGGAATCAGGAGGGATATGGCCTAGGAGTTTAGTATCGCTCAACGCGAGGATGGTATACCCCGCGGCTGAGAACAGAGCATGGGCGATGAGGAAAGGGGAACGGGCGCCGACCTTATCGGAGGCATGGGCTGTGAGGAGGACCGCTATGAACGCGACCAAGTAGGGAGGAGCGGCGAGGGCTTGGGAGGTGAGTGCCGAGTGGCCCATTGCTTGGAGGATGGTGGGGAGGAAGACAGGGAGAGATGAGTAGGCTAGGTTGACGAGGAAGAGGATGAGGGAGGTGAGCCAGGCGGCGGGATCGAGGAGTGCAGAGAGGGAGTCGAATATGGGAGAGGACGACTTGCTTCGGGAAGAGTATCGTGGCCTAGATAAGGGCCTTTCGAGCTGCAAGCGGTGACGCGCAATCTTCTTTTCACGTTGGGTAAGATAAGATGCTGTTTGAGGGAAATCTGGTATGATGTTCCAGGCTAGAGCTGCGGCGAGAACGGACGGGAAGCCCTCGACGAGGAAGAGAAGGCGCCATGGGGCAATGGGGCTGTGTTCGGCTGCTTTGAGGATGAGCCATGCCAGTGAGGAGGCAAAAGATGTTGCCAAGGGGGCAGCTGCTAATGTTAGTGATAGGATATTGAGCTGATCCCAATGTAGTAGGGCACACACCTGACACAAAGATGGCTGTCCTGAACGCCAGCTCCTCCCGTTTGAAGAAAAACGACAAGTAGAACGGCACTCCCGTGAACCCAGCTTCCCCGATTCCTAGCAACGTCCGCAAGGCAATGAGCATAGGATAGTTCACAGCTACAGCCTGCAATGATGCCGCCAGCCCCCACAAGAACACGATCAAAGCCACATAGACATGCGCCGGAATGATCCTCCACAGTACAGCCATCCACTCAAAGCCAATGTAAGCCAAGTAGAACGCAGTCAACGACCACTCATACCAGTCCTCACGCGGAGGACTGGACTGCAGGTCGTCATCCATGCCCGCAATACGAGCATTGCCGATATCTGCAGAGAGAGTCAGCACACTGCCCGAGATTAGGGGAGAAATGACCAGGATGATGACATACTCGACCGGTCCAGGAAAGCCAGAAGATACAGTCCTGCGACGAACAAGACCAGTTTCCGGTCAAACTTGCGTACTACAGCCTGTTCCTCTTCTTGTGTGAACCATTTCCGCGGACTTCGCCACCGGGGAGCAGGGGGCTGTCGTCCGGGAGTGAGTCTTCGTGCAGCAACCCTGCCGGCTTCTTCGTCATCGTCGCTCTTGTATTCGTCGTCTTCGACGTCTGAGATCATTTGAGGGGTGTACTGTTCACCATCGGTCCATTCTCCGTCTTGTAAGAGGGGAGAAGATGCAGAAGTAGATGTCGAGGGGTGTGTTGGCGGCTCTAACCTGTCATTGTCGTCGACACGGCTGTAACCCGAACCCTCATAGGAGGACCCGGAGGTTGGTCTGTTGTGGTCCTCTTGAGCTGTTGTACCCGTCTTTGCCCTCATTCTGTCTTGGAAATCCTGGAAAACATTTATTGGCTTTTTGAGAGAACGGATCAACAGCGAGGCCTGTCAAAGACTGAAGGCGCCGAGACGGAACGAAGGTGAGCTTGGCCGTGGGTGCCGGAAACCATGCAAAGAATAACAGAATCCTTGGCTGAAGAACAATGAAAGCAGCTAGATCCATAGAAACAGTTATAACCGGTCTTCACCAGGCAGAAACTTTCAGTGTCCAGCCCCTATTGTAGAACAAAGTCAGCACATCCTACCTAGCTCTGGCCAGCTCATGTGGTGAAATAGCCAGCCTAACTCTTTGCACAAAGTCTGGTGACCACCCGGCGCTAAGCCCAGTTCTCCTGCGCGTGTCTTAACACCGTTGCACAGGAAAAGGCCCGCCACCCATCCTTTCGAGAACTCATACCTTTACCAAGGCAAACTTAAATGCTTGGGCGAAAGGTCATCTGCATCGTCCACCCCGAGATCGGCGCACTGTCATTGGATCAACTACAAAGAAAAGAAAAGAATCGTAAAGTCAGCGAACGGGAAGCTCCGCGCCCGTAGTTAGCGCTTGCTAGCATGCACTAAAAACATGGGGGCGATGATGTGCTCGGCTTTGCTGATCTCTCAAGGGTCCATGGAGGGGCTCCGCAGCATGGATGGATGGGGTCCCTTAGCGGTTTGCCATGGCGGGGTACAGAATGTAACTGGATGGCTACGGTCGGATGGGACGGATGGGACGGATAGAATGGGCAGAAGTGGGCTTGTGTGCAGATCAGATCTTTGGGATGATCGGAGATTTAAAGATGGGCTTTCCCATCCGCCATAACCATGGCCATTGGACGCCGTGACGCCGCTCATTGTAGATGGGTGGACTCCCACTGTTACGGGTTTAAAGTGTACCTTTTGGAGATTTAGCGAGGACAGTTTTAACTAAACTGCCCTCAGCCCAGGCAGGCTTTTGCTCAATAGAAAGAGATGAATATCATCTCATCCTATTTCTCTACGTTCATAGTGGTCAAAGTCTCCAATTGACCTACCTGATCGAACAAACTGAACAACCAGGTACAACGAGAAAGCACACAATCCAAGGAAAACCCAGTTACTCTTCTGCATGTTCGCGTGATATCAAGGCCCCGGGTCAGCTGCCCTTCATCCATCCATCTTCCCACATTTCATTCAAACCCCAGCAACACGGCATAACCCCCGTTGACCCATCCACCCGACAGCCCTATAAGAGATTAAGGCAACAACCAATCACCGAAGCAAATCACGTAAGGAGGAGATTAACAGCATTGGCATTCATACAAATAGTTGCTTGAGAAACAAGTACTAAAGATTAATTACCTATACGTTGAAACACAAGCCTAGTTGGCAAGCGGGTCTGGGACGGCAGAGGAAGTACTCGTGAGTATACATCTGGCACACAAGCCCAAAGATCTTACTGATGAGAACAAGCGGGACTTTCCCTATACCGTCGAGCTTTATGCTTCTTTTTCTTTCAACTTGTTGTTGGCTGAATTGAGAAAGATCGATGCTTCGGTATTTCTATACAAGCAAAGGGAAAAAAAAGTGGGGGACAAAGAACTCGCAGTGACACATGCCATGTAAGAGGCCATAGCCGAACGGAAGAATGACCGCCCCGATTTTTGCTTGACCTGGAAACCCCTTTTCTTTTCTCCACCTCTCCCCGAACCAAACTGCTCAGTGGTAGAATGAAAATTAATAAATAATAAATAACGTTATGGTAAAAAGACAAGTAACATAAGAATATCCAAGACGATCGTGGCTCCATCCCGTCCGGTACCTCTAGCCACCAACACAAATAGAACATTGCTGGCAGCAGTATCCCACAGACAAAGATGGTCTATAAGGCAAATAAAGAAACAAGATCTTGATCTGGTATTGTTGGCAGCTCTTATATCGACCATGCGAATTTGTAGCTTGACTTGACTCATCCCAAACCAAGATACTCGAAAAGGGCAAAAACAATAACATCTCGGGACGAATGCGACAAAGCAAGCAGATAGATGGCGAGCGTAGATAGACCGTACGTATCCAAAACATGACCAAAACATGTACCGCTTGCTGGCAATAATTCGCCCGAGGGGTATCGAAGCATAAGCAAAGCAAACAATATAAGAAAACATCAGAAGTGTCTGTCAGTCAGCCTCGTAAGGTTGACAAGTGATGATGGCCAGGCAGACAGACACGAGCGGGCAGGAGGTCCGGAAATGGAGCATCGCATCACCGGGTGGTCAGGACGAGCCAAAAAAAAAAAAA
>Ga0065720_1020409_pt1 | contig 14749 bp, 12 predicted proteins | sample Thericmetagenome_FD_59107 | JGI IMG/M metagenome (GOLD analysis project Ga0065720, IMG submission 59107) | Thermophilic microbial communities from the Joint Bioenergy Institute, California, USA of rice/straw/compost enrichment - eDNA_2 v2... | ecosystem: Engineered > Solid waste > Grass >... | reverse complement strand
GGGGGGGGGGGGAAGAGAAAGGCTTCGACGGTGGCTCTACCAAAAAGCCACGCTTTCAGTATCTATCTACGGATATTTTGCAGAGAACGATTTCGAGAACATTGCATTGCTTTTGACGCACCACACTGGCTTTGAATAACGACATATTCGATCGCTCCCTACCTCTGTGAGCTCGTTCGTTCTACGACGGGTCTCCTCGCGTCACCGTTCCCTTAACTGCCGGCGAATTCGCCGCCGCGCACCTACGTCCCCTTTTCTCGACTGCACTACGGACATCCACACCAACACCTAGAAACTACAACTCACAAGTCCCACGACAACCATGCCGGACGCCTCAACAACCGGTGCTTCCACCAACGGCGACAGCGCTCGCCGCCGTGAGCATAACCAAGGCAACCAAGCGCGCAAGTACACGCCTGAACAAGAGGCCACGGTTCAACGCATCCGCCGCTGCAATCCGACCGCCTTTTACGAGATCCTGGACATCCCCAAGACTGCTTCTGACGCCGAAGTCAAGAAAGCATACCGCAAACTTAGCTTGCTGACTCACCCGGACAAGAATGGACACCCACACGCAGACGAGGCGTTCAAGATGGTCGCACGGGCGTTTAGTGTGCTGGGAGATAAGGAGAAGAGGGAGAAGTTTGATAAGTGGGGGACGGATCCGGATAGTAGATTTGCGCAGGCGCAGGCGCAGGCGCAGGCTGCTGGTGCGGGGATGGGGGGAGCTGGAGGGAATCCGTTCATGGGCAGGAGAGGGCAACCGATGTGGGATGAGGAGATTAGTCCGGAGGAGCTGTTCGCGAGGATGTTTGGCGGGCCGTTCGGTGGGTTTGGAGGGCCTTTTGGAGGTGAGTTGCCTACCTATACCTACCTACCTACCTGCCTACCTACCCACCTGAAAGACTGTATAAAAGGGACATTGCTGACTTTCCAGCCTTCGACGGTCAACAATTTGTTTTCAACTTCGGCGGCGGCCCTGGCATCCGGGTTCACCACTTCGGCGGACCGCGCCCACGAACCCGCCCACGCAATGCGCAAAATAATCGCGATAACAACAACGAAATCCCCTGGTGGACGCAGCTCGCTGGCTGGTTGCCCATCCTCATCCTCGTCTTCTGGCCTCTCATCTCAACGCTCATCTCGGGCCTCACATCGACCTTCACTCCCGCAACCCCCTCCATGGCGTTTGACGCGCCGAACCCCCCGCTGTACACCCTCGAACGTACCATGCCTAACCTCGGCTTCAAGTACTACCTCAACCCGGCGGACGTGCACTCGTACAGTGCACATAAGCTGGCTAGTCTAGATAAGAAGGCTGAGGTAGTGCTCGTGCAGCAGTTGAGGCTGCAGTGCGAGAACGAGATGGCGCATAAGGAACGGTTGCGGGAGGCGGCGAGGGGTTGGTTTTATCAGGATCAGAAGAAAATGGAGCTGGCGAATAATTATGATATGCCGGCTTGTAGGAGGCTGCATTCGCTTCGGGTGTGAGAGCTGTGATTACATTGGAGTGGTTGGAAATAGGGGAGGGTTTAAAAGTACTTAATAAGATGGGGGTTGGATGGCTGGTCGGTTTTCTGTACAGAGTTACTGAGCGCTCTAGACTTGCTTGTTTGGGGAAGGTTTAATGACCGGCCCAGGCGTTGGAGGTGCATATAGCGTTTGGTCTTGTCTGTTGTTCAGTTCGTTGATGTGATAATGCATGTGTCGTAGTCAAGTGTTCATGCTCATGAGATCAAGTTGGTCCAATGGCTTCGAGTTGGATAAGTGCTGGAGTGTTAGCCTTTTAGCCATAGCCAGCCAATTTTCATGATAATATATATGACTTGGCTTAATTGTCGTCCAGCTATTCGATGGCGGTTCCTGATGACGAAATTCCCATCACAAGCTCTCAACATCAACAACCTTCCAACAGTTCCTCGTCCAAGCCACCGGCCAGGGGCGCTGTGGCAACAGCTGCACTGCCAAGGCCATATATGACGAACTACTGTGGCGTAGCGGGCTCTCCCGATTGGCCAGATACCTATCATTATCCCCACTGCAGTCAGGGGTCCCCACCGCAAACAGTGGGGGAACAACGCTGCTCGCTGCGGGGTGGGCGGGCTCACTGAACACTGGACGCCTCATAAGACTGCTTTCGCATCGGAGAGGCAACCCCTCCCTCCCATCGTCATCCAATCCAACCTAACAAACCTCCATCCTTCCCGATCGTTGAAGCTACGGTAGGAAAGAAAGAGCTCATCGGTTCAATCCGCTATTAAGGCTGTGCTGCGCGTGTTGTGCAGCTGGTGGCGTTGGGGATTGGATCGATCCAGCCGAGTCCGAGATTACTTTGTCGGGCGGTTACCTACCTACCGATATATATATATATATATATATATATATATAGTTTTTATTCGGGCTTGAGAGTGTTCTAGGTTTTGCGTTTCTTTTTTTTTTTCGAAGCTGAAGCTTCGCGACAAAGCTTGGTTAGGATTCGAAACAGCTCGGGCAAGCTTTAAGCTTACGTTGCGCTACGCAGCTGCTTAGGACAGGTTGACTTGAACGCTTCGAGCTTTCATGTTGCCTGTATAGCAAGCCATAGCAATTTACCGAGTCGTCGAACAGAAGGATTACAACGCCAGTGTGCTGCGTCGACACCGGCGGTCTCTTAACTACTTGACAGCATATACGTTACCTGCGTCAACCGACTCACAGACAGTAATCAATCCTTTCGATATTTACGTCCCACTTCCTTTCTAACAACTCGCAATGGTTACACGTAAGCCTCTACCCCCCGACTCTGTCGTCGATCCCGCCGTGGCAGCTCGAATTCAGACGCCATCACCATCCAGCCCAAGCGACCCTCAGCCGCCTGAAACTCCCAAAACACCCCAGGACCCTGAGCGAGCACAGGAGAAATCGGGCCTAGATCCTAACGCCGTCCCTTCTCTCCTTCGCCCGGGTATTCGCTCGCCCGGCTCTCCCAGCACCTCGAGCAAATCACAACAGGACCCAACCCAAGATGCCGACCCTTCGCAAGCGAACGCAAGCCTAGACCCGGCCATCGTGCCCCCATTACTACGCCCTGGGATTCCAATGCCTGGCTCCCCCGGAACCCCAGGCAAATCCCAACGACAATCTCTCTCCCAAGACCAGACACCCGATCCCGAACCAGCACAAAAGTCACCGACACTAAATCCCTCCACTGTTCCCCCTCTCCTCCGCCCCGGCGCCACGCCCGTGACAATTAAAAGCCTAAACGGCGACGATGACGAAGAAGACAAGGTCGACACCAACATCTGGGCACGGGACGTCCCTGCATTTGGGAGACCTCGCACGCCGGACTTGGATCTCGATCGCGTGCCAAGTGTTTTGAGGCCCGGTAGTCGGGGGAGGAGCTCGGAACGGAAGCACGGCGGGCAGCAACAATCGCCGTCGGTGCCGGATGTACTCAGGCCTGGGAGTCGTGGGCGGAGTGGGGAACGTCCAGCGCAGCAACAGCAACAGCAACAGCAGGCGGTTTCAGTGCCATCCATGTTATTGCCTGCTGGAGGGGGGAATACGATGGAGACGAACCCGTTCAAGAGGAAGATGCAGGCTGCGAAGCACCAGGTGCCGACGGAAGCGTTTGCCCAATTGGAGATTAATGAGCAGGGGGGAATGAACCCGTGGCAGGCTTCGTTGGATGAGAGGCAGCAGCAAAGGCCAACGGCTGTGCCGAATCTGGTTGACCAGGACCCGAATGTCTGGGCATCGAGGAAGCCCAGCCCTACGCCGGCTCCCACAGTCGGCGTTGTTACCCCCGACGAAGGGGCAGCCATCTGGGCGGACGAGCGCAAGCCCCCTCCTGTGCCTCCTCCTCTTCCTCCGGTCATTACCAGCGCAGATGATGGTCGCGATATTTGGGGCGACATAGGGGCACTGGATAAAGGAAAGGCGACCGTGCCTGCACCGCCTATCCCACCCAAGACCCCGCCCATTGCGGAAGGGAAGTTGGTTGATACCGAGCCGTTTCCCCCTCAGCCGGGGACGTTGTCCAGGAAGAGTACGTGGGAGGTGTTTGAAGTTGAGGAGGAGGGCACTGTGGGATCGGAGCCGACGCCGGTTGTGCCGTCTGTTGAGAGGAAGGAGGTCGGGAAGGAGACTGAGGGGCAGGGGGGTAAGGAGGAGGTCCCGAAGGAGGAGGCGCCGAGAGAAGAGCCGCAGGAGTTCTGGACTGCGCAGCTTAGGGCTGAGACGAGGGAAGCCCCGAGGGAGGCTTCATCACAGCCACTTTCTCAGCGCCAGGTTGATCTCTCCGAGACGTACCAGATCAAGAACATCAACTGGTACGATTCGACTGCTAAGGAAAATCCACGCGCGTCGCCGATTCTGGTGCAGAATGCCAATGGCCCGTGTCCGCTGGTTGCTTTGGTTAATGCTTTGACGTTGACTACTCCAGCTGATCAGCCTAACACGGTTTTGGTCGAGACGCTTCGCTCCCGCGAGCAGGTTAGTCTAGGGTTGCTGCTCGACGCAGTCTTTGAGGAACTCATGCGTCGGACGCAGCCTGATGCTACGTTACCTGATCCGGCTGAGCTTTACGACTTCCTGACGGGCTTGCATACTGGCATGAACGTCAACCCGCGCTTTGTACCGACACCTGAGGTACTGGAAGCGTTCAAGCGGACGTCGCTGACACACTTGCCCGCCTCCGAGCGGGACGCTGCCCACGTCCCAGGTACGTTCGAGCACACCCGCGAGATGTCCCTCTACGCTACGTTCGGGGTCCCCTTGATTCACGGGTGGTTGCCCCCTCCCAGCGACCCAGCCCATGACGCATTCAAACGACACGCGGGAAGCTACGAAGAAGCACACTTGTTGTTATTCCGTGAGGAAGAGCTCGAAGAGAAGCTCCGCTCTCCTGACCCGACGCAAGGCCTCACCACCGAAGAGCAGCAAGCCTACCAGGACATTCTAACCATCAAGTCCTTCTTGTCCGCCTCCGCCACGCAACTAACCCCCTGGGGCCTCGACGTCATCCGCGCGTCCATGAAACCGGGTAGCGTCGCGATCTTGTTTAGGAACGATCACTTCTCGACGCTATACAGGCATCCACATACCCTCGAGTTGTTTACCCTGGTCACGGACGCGGGGTATGCCGGCCATCCCGAGGTCGTGTGGGAGTCGCTCGTGGATGTGACGGGCGAAAGCACGGAGTTTTTCTCGGGGGATTTTAGAGTTGTCGGTGGGGCGTCGAGTGAGGGAAGGGGAAGTAACGTTCCTGGGGCGTGGGAAGCCGATAACGAGGAGGGATGGACAACGGTGCAGAGTTCGCGGAGGAGGAGGAATCGTGGCTCGCAGCAGGCTGGAACGTCGGTAATGGTAGACGAGACGCCCCGGTCGCCGGTCAGTGAGCAGGAGGATCGGGATCTTGCGCTGGCGCTGCAGCTGCAGGAGGAGGAGAATGAGCGGTTGCGGGCTGCGCAGGAGCAGAGGAGACGGGAGGCGTTGCTGAGTGAGCAGTATATCGAGCAACAGGCTAGAGAAGGGAGGATCCAACCCCCTCGCAACGGAAGAACTGCATCTACATCCAACCCGCGCAACTCGACGTCCTCTCTTCCCAACCGCGGACAGCCCTCCCAATCCCAATCCCAGACGCGAAGCCAAACCACCAGTTCGGGGAATAGAACTGCGACCACCCACAGACCACGTCAACAACCCCCCGTCCGATCGATGCTTGACGTAGCGGAAGAACCTGCTCCCCCTCCAGAAGGTCCACCGCCCAGCTATGAGCAGGCAGCACGCCAGAAACCGTATATACCCCCTGCGGGACATCCTGCGCATCCCGAGAGTAATCCGCTTGTGGCGGCTGCGGCCGCACCGTATACTGGTGCTGCTGGAAGTTCTTCTAGTGTAGCGACTGCGGCTGTGGGGGCTGGAAGGGGTGCCGGAGGGCAGCCGCCTAGACTTCCGCCTAGACCGGCGGGACAGGCTTCGGGGGTTACTGGGGCTGGGGCGGGAAGGGGAAGAGGGGGCAAGGAGAAGGAGAGGGATTGTATTGTTATGTGATGGGTTTTGGGTGAATGGGGGATGAAGGAGAACGGGGGACAGGTACTGCAGCATAAGGGTTAGGTCTGGAGTTAATGAATGAATGGCGTAATGAAATCGGATGGCATGAAATGGTATGCGAGCAGGCAGGTGTTAGTCTCATACTTGTTCACGTTTCTCTTGAATGACAACTTTCGTATACATTAATTATGCTGATACGTTTGATCTGAGGTGTGGTTGAGACAAGAGGGGCCGGGAAGTAGAGACTGAAACGGGGTACAACGGGATAGATTGAGATAACACTGTGTGTTCGACTTCTCTCGGAACCTCACAATTGCTTTGCAAGCGCACAAGAATTTCGTTTTCTATCCAAAGTCAGCCCTAGGAAGACCAAGGGCTTCATCTTTCACTTTCTCTCTGCGAGTTAGATAAGCACAAAACGACCTTCCAGGTCTTCATCGAACATCACTAGTCTACCAAGTGTCGAACCATTGACCACCTGTCTAAATTACCTCATCACCAAGTCACCTTGTCTGTCGTTTTGCCAGCACGCTGCCCTCGTCCTTCTTCCTTCTCTGAGGCCTTTCGCCTAATCCTCTCGACTCATCCGCCAGACCATCATGTCACAGAAAGCGCACATTCGACGTCGACACAAGCGGAAAATGGGCACATACTAGAGAGGCGCTGCGTGCGGGGCATTCGAGGAAAATTTCGGTGCCCTGAGGGCAATAATATTCTCCGCCTGCCCCGGCTCCGGCCCGGCGCCGGACGCTCTCAGGGCAAGCAAGGACCAAGGTTCGTAGTGACTCAATCATCCAACTATCAAACCGTCGTCAGAACAACAGCAACAGGTGCGAGGCTGGCCCGCCGCTGTTCAGGCGAGCGATCATCCGTCGAGGAAGCACTTACTGGCCGCTGGGCGCACAGCCAAGGGTTCGGTTCTCCGCTGTCCAGACGACAATCTCAACCGTCCAGCTATAAAGCCACTAACAGGGGTCGGTTTCAGCTGAGGGAATGGTAGGCCGGCGGGCCCTGGAGAGGTCATCAGGGCCAGCCCATTTGTTCGGCGACGTATGGGCTCTCGGCCGCCGGCTGGCATCCGTCACGGGCGGGATTCATCACCACCGCAATCAGGACCCCCAAACTATTGAGGAGTCTGATAAAAACGCTTGCTAACGATTTGTCGTCATCTTCAACCTCCTTCCTGCCCAACAAGGCCAGACATGATATAGGACTTGCCCTCCCGCCGCGGGGCCCGCCGAGGCACCGTTCTTTAATACTACCATGGTATAGCTGATAGTGAGGTGCTCCGATTCGCAACCGCACTCTCTCCCTCGGAGGACGAGGGGAGGGAGGCCCTTGAGGATGGACAAGACAGCCCATTGACTCCATAGGCAATTGCTTCTGCATCCGAGGGAATTCAACCGGCCGAAGGGCACACGAAAAGCGTAGTATTTGAGCTTGAAGAAAGAGTTCAAAACGTCAACGTGAATTTCCAATTGCCGTTGCAAGCTCTGAATGAGTACGATCCTGCATGTGATCTATGGAATGCTCTACCTACGAGAAGGAGGGTAGAAATGGTGGTTTATATAAGCAAACAAGGAAACGAGTGTGAGCAGTTGACCCAATTGCCATATATGTGGTGCTCTGGGAGCTAAATCCCAGGTGTTTCCTACTGGCTGTCGTCGGAAGCTTGAGACATAGGAAAGGCTGTTGACCCTTGCAAATGAGGACGACGAACAGCACATGAGATGCCGGTGTTGAGAAGGAGTTGACTGGCAGGATAGATCTGTGAGTGTCCTGGTAGTATTCTCTCCTCCATGCCTGCGTCGACCAAGTATGAAGATAGATTTGACGAGCCATCTTCTGGGAAATATCAGCATCATATCCTTCAACACTCATGAGGCCATCATCCAGGGGTGATTGACATCCCCTTGCTACGCCATTACCTCTTATCGTGCCGCGTCGCCCACTAAGATGCCGTTTCTCAAGTCCATCCATCACACTATCCTATAGACCTCCGCGCTCACACCTTCAAACACGGTCGGTCCATACATCTGAAATTTACCCACACGATGAAACTCCCCATGCTCCCCATGCGGCTGCAGCAATAGCCCATCAACAAGTGAGCCCTTCCTCGCCCCAACCTTGGTCGTGCTCATAGCAAGGCACTTTATCTTTCCCTTCCGTATGGGCACATCTGGACGAGCATCAAGCACTCCTTCTCCAATGATATACCTGCTGTCTCCCTCCCCATCTACAAGGCGGACATCCGAATTGTCCGGATTGCCTTCCTCGAGATCGTGCAGCTCCCAAGTGAGGTCGACCGCGAGGCCCTTGACTTCGAGGAATCCGGACTTGACCTCTCCGAATGGAAAGCCCCTGTTGACAGGCTCGACCTGGCACTGGAGAATCTCGAACTGGAACGGTTGCCGCTCTTGCATATCATCGTCTAGAACGGCAGCGGACTCGGAGGCGATGCTGCACCAGCTCCATGACGGGGCGATGTACTTGGTTTTAGCAGGATCGGGGTCAGGTTCAGATGGCGGGTTGCCACTCGCGTCAACATCCTGGATGATTGGCGGGACGTAGTCGCGCTTTTTCTCGCATTCCCAATGGAGCTCCGACAGGAGCTTCTCCCTCCACATGCCTGCCAGGTACGTCCATCCGGTAAGGCGCGCCACCTCCGCAGCGACAGCGGATATCGCAGGGAGTTTGTCCGTCGCGATGGTGAGTTTCCTGCCGGAGTAGTCGTTGCGGATCCTGTACCACAACGCCAGGATTACGTCCTCGTCCGGTCCCGACTCGGACTCGGCCGCAAGCGGGGCCAGGACTTGGAACGGCCGAGGAGCTTCTTCCGCGGCGCTGGGGTTTATGTGCATCTCTCGACACATCCACTTCAGACCGTCGTAGGAGAAGCTCACGACCCTGGTCGAGAGCACGCGCTCCTGAAGACACCATGCACGGGAGTTCGCCGGATCTGCCGAGGGGAGGTAGTATTTGCGGTATGCAAGGCGGATGATTTCCCTCTCGCCACGGGGTCCGAGTAGTGGGATGTCGATAGGTTGAGCGAAGAACCTTGGAGATTCTGAGGGATGGAGGAACCCCTCGTTGGCGGATGGCGCGCTTGCGGCGATGATTGTGACGGCGCTGTTCCGGTAGATGTCGCCCATGAGCGGCAGTTCCCTGGCCTTGTCGTCTTTGGAGTCTTGGATGATGCACAGGGCATCGACCCAGAGGTAGCCGAGGTTGAGCTGACGGGTAACGGTGATGGCGTCTTTGATGGTCCGAGAGAGGAGGGTCATGTCGATGTGGCGTTGTTTCTCCTTTAGCGTGTCCTTTGTTAGTTTATACGCCTGGTCGACACCCCAAACGTAGCTCAGGGCCGCATAGGGGCGTAGCTCTCCAGGAGTTGTGAGGATGAGACGCGCTCCGTCAGGGTCCGTGACATCAATCAGGCGAGTTGGCTGAAGCGACCTGGTGGGCTTGCAGGATTGATGGCTACTATTGCACGCCGACATCCAAGTTCGTGCTAGCGCTGGCCACGTTGGTGAAGTCGGAGAGACGTTTCCCCATTCACTGGGAAAGAGTCTTGAAGTCGACCCTACAACCAGTTGAATAACTGTGAGCCTGAGGTGGATTAAGAGTTGGGGAACGTGGGAGAAAATGACCTACCGGGAGATATGACCTCAAAAGATAAAGCCACGGCATCGTCCCCAACAAGGCCTGAAATAGCACAGTCTGGATCACGCGGGTTCGGCCCTGCAAATTCCAAGCGCACCTTTAGGGAATTAAAGAAGTTTGCATTTTGTGTGGCAACGAAAGTCATGTCGACCCGGATCTCAGCGTCACAATCCAGATCCTCCAGTATGAGAAATCCGGGCTGGCCGCGCCTCCGTGATGAATGTGATGACTCAAAGTGTGATGAGTCGACTGATCGCGGTTTGTCTGCTTCGAGTTCTTCGTCACCCGCCGCGGGCTCCCGGGGCTCCATGCTCTCATCTTGTTCTTCATCCTGACTTATCCCGTCGCTTCTTTTCGAATCCTCCTCATCATCAAGCATGCTCTCGCCATCGGTATGACTGTCCTGCCAGGCGTAGTACCAATAATCGAGCTCGGCACTGCTAAGTAGCGCGTTTGCCAGGACTGTGCACCACAGACAGCCATCCACCGTCCCGCGGTAAATGTCGCTTGAAACGCGCGAATAAGATGATGCAAAGCGTAGCGTGCTTGAGCGTTCCGCCACAGCCGTCAACAGACCATTGTACGTTGAGGGACCAAAGACATCCGCCACGCAAAATGAACAGAGGGTCTGATCACCTTTATGTTTGGGTTGGACATTGCAGTTATACCTGCGTGGGAGTTGGGTAATGCCGTATCGGGAGAGCATTTTGCGAGCACACAATACTTGTATGTTAGGCTAAAATGCTATGAGGTGCCCTCTAGGTTACAAGATCCAAGGTTCTTTTGCGGCCGCGCACTATCAGGCTTGTGTTGTCTAGACAAGGCTGTCACTCTTATCTATACGAAGGGACACCCTCTTCAGCTGCTGGGGAGCTTCCGGGTCACACGGATTTCAGAGCCTCACGAGGCTTTCGGAGGCTGCCCCGCTCCGGCCAAGAGAGGCCCCCCACCCCAATCCATATGGAAAGTTCTGTTTAAGTATGAGCGGTCTGGAGCTTTTGAGAAGAGGCAGGACTCGGAGCTTCTCTCCAGAGGCACACTGCAGCGTGTTAAAAGTTATGTTTCTATACACTCAAACCGCGCTAGACATTGCCCATCGATGTTGCTTATATATAGGGAAATCATATCTGCTCCCACGTGACGCTGACTCCATTGAGGAGTGTGAATACTTTTTAATCAGAGCATCAGCATGAGCTCCACGTTCTGGAGCGTCTTGTTGAGAAACTCATAACAGAAATTTTTCCAATCTTGATAGATGTATGATGAGCAGGCTATCTAAGCTCAATATTCTACATTCTGACTTCAAACCTGGAATCGTATCGTATTTTCGACCCGTCTCACCCTTGAGGATGTTTGGTCATGCCAACGACAGCGGCGGGTAAGAGGTGATTGCGGGCTGCCTAGACTACACTATATACACGTGGGGAAAATCAAAAAGGGAAAACCTGGTGTGTTGTGAAGGGATATCATGGAGGATGGGGGATAGGGTTGAGTGGGGAGAATACCAGGAATGTGAATATCCAAACTGACAGTTCTGATTCTGATTATGAGTCGCCGATGGTGTTGTACCAAGCGAGGTGGGGAGACATGGGAGCGTAGGGGTGGGAATAGTTCGTGTTGGATGTAAAAGAAAATGGTGAATGTGGATGGGAGTATTTACTTGGGCATTGCCCTGCAAAACACGCGGCCCTGATGGAATCTGTCAAGCACAATGGGTGCCGCAGAATAACAACGTTCTACCTTCTAAACTACACACGCGTGAGGGTGGATGAGCATGGCTCCTATATAAGGTCCAAGTGTGCACCTGATCTCAGTGTAGCCTGAGCTGACCGAGGTAGGTCAACGGTGACCACACCGTGGTCACTTGCAGCTAACAGTTCGTCCCGTCTGTTCATCTCGGTCAACACCATAAAGCTCGAGTTGCACTCTCCTATTTTCAAAAAAGTTAGTGCAGATGCCAAAAAGCTCTGGGTTCCAGACGCCCTGAAATGGGGTTATTGAAAGATGAAAGGGACATCTTAGGAAATGGCTTCTGGAGGTTATCAAACCATAACTGCAAGTTTTGATCGCACTTGGAGGGTGATTGAAGGTGAGATGGTGCTCTAGAAAGTCCCGTGTCCAGATGCCTGCGCGACTCATCTAGTCAGACACTTTCTGTCGAAGAGAGCGAGGAAGGTTTAGCTGAGGGGCCATCCAACACGCTGCGCTGAAGCTTGTTCGACTGCCACCATGATGCTATGTCAGGGGTGGGGTCTTCCGTTGTCTGAGGAGGCTTGGGCGTAGCCCTAGCCAAGCTCGAGGCCCGGGTTACTGGGGCTTCCGGACAGGGCCTGGTTGGGCGTCGGCGGATATTTAGTGTAGGCGAGACCAGCCTTTGGACGGTGGTGACTGGAGTCTCCTCCAGAGGGGTTGATCATCCAGACTAGAATAGCATCAGTGACGTGACGTCTACTTACCGATTTCTTACCACGAGTTGACCCCTTCCGATAGAAGTTAGGCTGACTACTGTGTCGAAGATAGCGAACCCATAGGTCATCAGGCGCAACGATACCGATATGGTTGAACTTAAGGGCTCCATAGTGAATGACATTTTACTGTGCGAGTTCATGATCTAGAACCGGCAAGGCTGAGGAGCAGTTTGTGGTCTTATCCTCATACGACAGCGGGTATGAGGCTGCGCCAACGTTGAACATCAAGCATCCAGGGTAAGGTTAGAGCTTCATTCATCCAGTGACTTCGTTCACAAGGCTTTTTGGCTGCTGAAGTGATGCGCGCCATGGCCCCTTTGGTACCGGGAACGGCATTGTTTATACGAGTTGATTCTTTGGGTCATGCAATGCTCCTCGGCAGAGGACGACAATGCGAGAAGATATCTTATCTCTTCTCTCGTGCTCTTCTACAGGCAGACTCGATTACAGACAACCTATTATCAGTCACGGTTTCATGCCTACTCCTTCACGCCTGAGACTTAGCGCAGTAGCAGCTGTTGACTCGACACAATGAACTCTGCGTTGTTTAACGTGACGGCACAAGGCAATGGGACCACGCTCTTTAATCATGGCGATTCCGATCTAGTCTGCAAACCGGGAACTATTTGGACGGTTCTGAAATTCTTTCTGGCCAACTATGTAGCACATTGTTTTACTATCAGGGCACTGCCAGGGGAAAGTCCCGGTTCCTATTTCCAGAGCGCCCTAATCTCACTGCTCTACCCAACGTCTGATCTAATGCGGGCTATCGATGGCATTGCTCGTCACGCGCGGTTTGCTCGTGGCTGCAAAAACAAAGTACAGAGAGCTATCCGTGCTGAAGCACTCTTAATGCTTGTCTGATCCATTTCGTAGAAACCAAAAGTTGGTTGTTTGATAGGAGGTTTTATAGGTGCTGATGATATTGTCTCGGATGCATCTGCTCCATGGTAAGGCTCTATCTCTGAAAGCACCGGTTATATGTCTCAGTTTAGACTAAATCATGTGAACAACGCTAACTTTGATGAGTGTCGAAACAAAGAAGATCCAACTGTGTTCTGCTATGGCCTTTACAACGATTCTCCGTGGCTCATGGAGAGGACTCCCAGGGGTGCCCTAAATTTACAGCTCGTTTTTGGTTATAAGCGCATTGTTCATGGCTCCTACTGCATGCCTCCTGGTTACAGTTGTGATCAAGTTCCCCATGGAGCTGAATTAAAGATTACAGGTGCCGACGAGGCCTCTGACAGCATTGCTCACAACTTGAATGTACCTGAGGGCTGGAAAGAACAGCGGTTTACGAGACCTTCAGTTTACAGTGTACTGAAGACTTTAATGGACTTGGTACAAACTATATCTGCTGGTTATTCACTTTATCAAGCGCGGGGAGACCAGATTTTACGATACGGCTATGCAGCCTTTGGGCTCACGGTGATACCTTACCTGGTCATGTCGATATTCAACTGTTTGGCCAATGCTTTAACACCCGATTATTCATGTTGCTATGTTATACGGTCACCAGATATGGAAAAGGCAGAGCCCTGGTCCGGCTGTTATTTTGAGGGTGTGATTGGCCATCTGATTCCAGAAAGGCCGCTCGTTCCGGACGCACCACTGGCTCATAGACCCAATGATGAGGCCTGCAGTCGCATTATTAATCCTATATGGACTCACTGGACAGTCAAGTCTGGATTGGAGCCTGATAAGTGGCTCATTGAGCCGACGTCAACAGTTAGAGCAGAAGGTGCGGAACACGTCGATTCTTCGTCGGCCAGCCAAAGGGCAACCCGTCAGTATATCTTGAGGGCGCCACGTGAGCTATTGGCAGTCATCGAGCCATCCCAAAAAATAGCCAGAACAAAGTTCATGTCGATTCCACAATGCAGCAATTTCAAAAAACGGTTTGAGAGTCCGAGTCAACAAACAGCATCCTCAATACACTATGAAAACTATCTATTACCTTGTTTCATCATGACTGCTGTTGGTCTCATCATTATTGGAAGCTTGAGCAAGTTTCAAGCTGGGGATAGTACGATCGCACAGAGGGGATGGGTCCTCTCCTGGATTATCTTGGGGCCATTCTTGGGTTGTTTTATGACTACTTTGTCCTGCATTTTTGGGGAGTCTGCCTTCGAAAAGGTCATTGAATCGAGTAAACGAGTGTTGGAAAAATTTCGCGGAATGATAAACGAAAATGGCGACCATGATGATCCCAGTGGTGCCAACAGCTGGCGTCGAGGGTACACAGCTGTCTGCCGATTTCTCAAGAGGATTACATGGTACCTTCTTGACGCTATTGTGACGATCGTTTCTACGGCAGTTGTGAATATCGTGATACCATTTCTCCTTCCGTGTGTTCTAATTCTTGAGCAAGCCTGGGGTTGGATCCATATGATAATGACTCTGGTAATTCTCGCGTTATGCACAGTGGCAATTGGCGGCATGGTTGTTGTGGGCAGAATGATGATCTGAATAGTTCGAGAAAGCTGCCGATATCCCTGTCGAACAAGGTGGCTTGTATGTGCCTTCAGAAGATGGTCCAAAGTACACGGATGAAATGGCAAGGGAGGATGCTAAGATCATTC
>Ga0065720_1003590_pt1 | contig 14754 bp, 14 predicted proteins | sample Thericmetagenome_FD_59107 | JGI IMG/M metagenome (GOLD analysis project Ga0065720, IMG submission 59107) | Thermophilic microbial communities from the Joint Bioenergy Institute, California, USA of rice/straw/compost enrichment - eDNA_2 v2... | ecosystem: Engineered > Solid waste > Grass >... | reverse complement strand
GGCTCGTCGAACCTCGCCGGGTGGCAGGTCACCGAGGCCGAGTGGATCGCCCGCAGCTCGGGGCTGGAGCGCTTCATCAGCGCGCAGAACGAGTACAGCCTGCTCAACCGCGAGGCCGAGCGGGAGCTCATCCCCGCGCTGGAGCACCACGGCATCGGCCTGCTGCCGTACTTCCCGCTCGCGCACGGCCTGCTCACAGGCAAGTACCGCAGGGGTGAGCAGCCTCCGGAGGGCAGCCGGCTGGTCGGTCGCGAGGTGTACCTCACCGACGCCCGCTTCGACGTGGTGGAGAAGCTGGAGGCCTTCGCAGAGCGACAGGGCGTGACCCTGCTCGACGTCGCCATCGGCGGCCTGCTCGCCCAGCCTGCGGTCGCCTCCGTGATCGCCGGAGCGACCCGCCCCGAGCAGGTCAAGGCGAACGCCGCCGCCGCGGCCTGGCGGCCGGACGAGGCCGCGCTCGCCGAGCTCAACGAGATCACGCCCCGGCCGCGCTGACCCTCGCCGTCTCGCCGGGCGGCGCCGGTTCGCCGCCCGGCGGGGTCAGGCGTGCTCGCCGTACGGGGCCGGGCGGGCGGCGCTCGGCGGCTGTGGCACGCTCTCGCCCGGACGCGTCTCCTCCGGCCCCGCCGGTACGGCGAGCTCGTGCGCGGTGCGCGCCAGCCACACCGGAAAGCACAGGCGGTAGGCGCTCAGCAGCACCATCTCGGCCTCAGCGGACAGCCACTCCTGCAGGGCGAGCCGGAGCAGCGGGTAGAGCAGCGTGGCGATGACGGCGACCCTGCCGAAGTTGATCGTGGCATCGCGCCATCGGCCGTCGCGCCGCTGAGCGACGAGGATCATCACGGACGAGACGCAGGACGCAAGTCCCAGCGGCCAGGGCGGCTGCTCCTCGACGGCCCCGGAGAACAGCACGTCCCCCAGCGAGAGCAGCACGCCGACCAGGCCGAGCGCCGCCGCGAGCACCTTGAACCAGACCGCGACCCCCGACGTGACCCGGATCAGCAGGATCATGGTGGCGGCCCACAGGAGCGGGTCCGCCACGCCCGGCACGACGCCGACGCCCGCCACGTGGCCGGCGGCCGCATCGAGCAGTTCCCACAGCAACAGGTCGCAGACGACGCTCGCGTACAGCAGGCGCCGCGCCCAGACGACGCCGGACGGCAGTCCGTCCGCCCGTGGCAGCGCGGGACCGCGCAGGATCATCCACCACATCCACGCGTTGACCGCGCAGACCACGATGAGCGCGTACAACCGCCACTGCGCCCACAGAAACCTGGACGTCAGCACCACCGGGTCGGCCACCCACCACAGCGGACGCCAGTCCCCGGACGCGATGGCGTGCGCCGCGGCGGCGGCCGCGACGGCCAGGTACAACGCGATCACCCCGGCGGCCACCCGCCCGAAGCGGTATCGGCCGACGACGGCCCGAATCCGAGTCACAATGCCGATGATCGTAAAGGTACGGAGGTCCGCGCGCCCGGGTCGTCATCCCCGCCGAACGAGGTGAACATCACGGCGGCGGCTGCTGTCCCGCTGACCGGGAGCGCCGCCCCGGCCGCCGCCAGCGCCTTGCGCCGGTCACGGAGCAGGGGCCTCCCCGGCGGTGCCGCCGTACGCGGCGCCGCGGGGGCGGCGGCCCCTCTGACCATGGTGACCGGCTCCTCTGGCTCCGCCGCGCCCGCCTGCGGCTCCTCCGGTTCCGCCGTCCCCGCCGACGGCTCCTCCGGTTGCACCGCACTCGCGGACGACCCCTCGGCCCCCGTCCCGCCCGCCGACGGCTCCTCCGGTCTCGTCGTCCGCGTCGAGCGCTCCCCGGACCCCTTCGCGCCCGCCGACGGCCCCTCGGGTTCCGTCGTGCGCGTCGCCATCTCATCCGGTTCGGTGGTGCGCTCCGCCATCTCATACGGATCCGCCTCGCCCGCGAGCCCGTCCGGTCCGGGGGGACCGGCGATCCCGGCGCGCCCGGTCCGGCGACCGGGCCGCGACGGGCTCGGGTGTCCCGGCCGCCCGGACCGGCGGGCCGAGGTCGGTCCGCGACACCTCCGGCATGGCCCCGGCCGTCGCCGCTCCTGGGCTGACCGGCAGGCGTTCCCGTGCCGGGCGCGCCGGGACGCGCCCGGCCGGTTGACTACTGGAGCCCGCCGCGGACGGAGGTGATGCGCTGGGTGTTGAAGCCGAGCCAGTGCATCCGGCCCACGTAGCGGGCGTGCTCGACCTTGAGGCAGCGGTCCATGATCACGGCGAGGCCGCCCTCCTCGGCGATCCGCGCCGCCTCCTCGTTCACCACGCCGAACTGGCCCCACAGGGCGGCGGCGCGGATCTCCACGGCCTCCCGGGCGATGCCGGGCAGCGCGTCCGGGGCGCGGAAGACGTTCACCAGGTCAACCCGCTCCGGCACGTCGCGCAGGCTCGGGTAGCTCGTCTCCCCCAGGATCTCCTTCTCCCGGGGGTTCACCGGGATCACCCGGTAGCCGTGCCGCTTGAGGTAGTAGCCGACGAAGTTGCTCGCCCGCAGCTCGTTCGCGGAGAGCCCCACGATCGCGATCGTCCGGGTGGTGTGCAGCACGCGCTGGATCGTGAGCGGGTCCTGGTATCGCGCGAGGCCGGTCATGCCGTCACCGCCTTCTTCTCCCCGACCAGCGCGGCGACGCGTGCGAAGCCCTGCTCCAGGTCCCAGATCAGGTCCTCGACCGACTCGATGCCGACCGAGAGCCGCACCGTGCCCGGCCCGACCCCGGCCGCCCGCAGCTCGTCGTCGTTCAGCTGGCGGTGGGTGGTGCTCGCGGGGTGGATGACGAGGCTCTTCACGTCGCCCACGTTCGCCAGGTGGGACCAGAGCGTCAGCCCGCTGATGAACGCCTGCCCGCCTTCCCGGCCGCCCGCGCAGTCGAAGGAGAACACGGCCCCGGCGCCGCGCGGCAGGTACTTCTCCACGAGCGGATGGTACCTGCTCTCCGGCAGCCCGGGATAGGTCACGTTGGAGGCGAGCTCGTGCGACTGGAGGAACCGCGCGACCTCCAGCGCGGTCCGCACGTGGCGCTCCATCCGCAGCGACAGCGTCTCCAGCCCCTGCAGCAGCAGGAAGGCGTTGAACGGCGAGAGCGCGGCGCCGAGGTCGCGCAGGGTCTCGGCGCGCAGCTTCATCAGGTAGCCGTACACGCCGAACGTCTCGTGGAACTTCAGCCCGTGGTAGGCCGGCGACGGGTCCGCGACCACNGGGAAGCGCCCGTTCGACCAGTCGAACGTCCCCGAGTCGACGACGACGCCGCCGAGGCTCGTGCCGTGGCCGCCGATGAACTTGGTCGCCGAGTGGATCACGATGTCCGCGCCCCACTCGATCGGCCGGCACAGGTACGGCGTGGCGAACGTGTTGTCCACGATCAGCGGCGCCTCGTGCTCGTGCGCGATCGCCGCGACCGTCTCGATGTCGAGCACGTTCCCGGCGGGGTTGCCGATCGTCTCGCCGTAGAACGCCTTGGTGTTCGGCCGCGCGGCCCGCCGCCACTCGTCCGGGTCGTCGGGGTCGACCCAGGTGAGCTCCACGTTCATCTTGCGCAGCAGGTGCTTGAGCTGGTTCACCGTACCGCCGTAGAGCGCCGTGGACGCGACCACGTGGTCGCCCGGCTGCAGCAGCGTGAAGAGCGCAGCGGCCTGCGCGGCGATCCCGCTGGCGAACGCGACCGCGCCGGCGCCGCCCTCCAGGTTCGCCACCCGCTCCTCGAACACCGCGACGGTCGGGTTCATGATGCGCGAGTAGGTGTTGCCGTACTCCTGGAGGTTGAAGTACGCCGCCGCGGACTCCGGATCCTCGAAGACGTAGCTGGTGGTCTGGAAGATCGGTACGGCGCGGGCGCCCGTGTTCGGGTCGGGCCGCTGCCCGGCGTGCAGCTGCCGGGTCTCGAACCCGAACTGGCGGGCCTGTTCTGTACGGGGGAACCGGTCGGTCACGAAACCCTCTTCCTCGTCCTCTTCCTCGTCCTGTGCCTCGGTCTCTGCCTACCTTGCCGAGCCCTGCGTCGAGCCCTCTGCCTCGAGTGTCCGTGAGCCCTCCCGGGCGTCGTCCGCCGCCCGCCCCGCGGCGAGGAACCGGCGGATGATCGGCGTCTGCCGCGCCTCCTCGAGCAGGAAGCAGTCGTGGCCGTAAGGCGCGTCGATCACCTCGAACTCGACCGGCTTGCCGAGCGCGCGCAGCGCCCGCTCGATCTCCGCGGACGCCTCGGGCGGGTACAGCCAGTCGGAGCTGAAGGCGATGAGCAGCGTCCGGGCCCGGACGCCCGCGAGGGCGCGTTCCAGCGAGCCGTCGCCGTACTGCCGGGCGAGGTCGAAGTAGGTCAGCGCGCGGGAGAGGAGGAGGTAGGTGTTGGCGTCGAAGCGCTTCACGAACGAGCCGGCCTGGTGGCGCAGGTAGTTCTCCACCTGGAACTCCGGCTCGGTGACGGTGAAGCGGATGTCGTCGGAGAACTGCAGCCGCCGGCCGAACTTCTGGTCGAGCGCCGCCGCCGACAGGTAGGTGATGTGGCCGACCATCCGGGCCACGCCCATGCCGCCGTCGGGCGCCCGGCCGGTGCCGTAGTAGCGGCCGCCCTGCCACGCCGGATCCCGCATGATCGCCTCGCGGGCGATCGCGTTCCAGGCGACGCCCTGCGGGTGGAGGGCGTGCGTGCTGGCGATCACCACGATCGAGTCGACCTGGTCGGGGTAGCTCACCGCCCATTCGAGCGCCTGCATGCCGCCGAGCGAGCCCCCGGCGACCGCGGCGAGCCGCTCGATGCCGAGGGCGTCGAGGAACGCGCGCTGGGTGCGCACCATGTCGGCGACCGTGATCACGGGGAAGTCCGGCCCGTACGGCCGGCCGGTCGCGGGGTTGATCGAGGACGGCCCGGTCGTGCCGCGGCAGCCGCCGAGCAGGTTCGTGGAGACGACGAAGTAGCGGTCGGTGTCGAACGCCTTGCCGGGCCCGATCATCCCGTCCCACCAGCCGAGAGCCTTGCCTCGGGCGCCGTCCCGGTCCTCGGCGCCGAAGCCGTCGCGGGTGCCCGCCTCGGGCGGCGTCTTGGCGATCCCGGCGGCGTGCGCGTCGCCGCTCAGCGCGTGGCACACGAGGATCACGTTGTCGCGGCGCGGCGACAGCGTGCCGTAGGTCTCGTAGGCGACACGCACCGGGTGCAGCTGGCGTCCGCAGTCGAGGCGTACCGGATCCGGCAGGTCGAGGTAACGGGTCTCCACCGTGCCGACACTGCCGGGCGCGAGCGTCGGGGCAGGCTCTGGCATGACGCGTCATGCTAGCCCTCGACCACAGATTGTGGTAATTACCTACTGACAAACCCTGGAAATAGGCAAAGGACGGGTCATGACGACTGTCACCAACGGAGTGAACGTTCAGGCTCTGCTGGACGCGCGTGAGGCGCTGAAGAAGTCCCCCGAGGCCGCGCAGTTCGTCTGGCGGGCGTCCTCCAAGTGGCAGAACGGCGTGCACACCACCATCACGGTCAAGGACTTCTACGGCCTCGGCGAGGAGCGGGCCCACAAGAGCGAGTCGGTGTTCCAGGCCGACCACCCCGAGGTCTTCGCCGCCGACGACAACGGCATCACCCCGATCGAGTACCTCCTCGTCGGCCTGGCGAGCTGCCTCACCGCAGGCGTGGCCTCCGTCGCGCAGAACCGCGGCATCCAGCTCCGCTCGGTCGAGGCGACGGTCGAGGGCAGGCACGACATCCGCGGCATCCTCGGCGCCGACCCCGACGTCCGCAACGGCTACAACGACATCAAGGTGACGTTCAACATCGACGCGGACGCCTCCCGGGAGGAGATCGAGGCGCTGGTCGCCCAGTCCCAGAAGCGCTCGGCCGTGTTCGACGCCCTCACCAACCCGACGGACGTCACCGTCGAGGTCGCCTGAAGGGGCCGGCCATCATCGAGCGCGTCACCACGGTCGTCATCGGGGCCGGCCACGCCGGCCTCGCGGCGAGCCACTTCCTCACCGAACGGTCGATCGACCACGTCGTGCTCGAACGCGGCGAGGTGGCGAACTCCTGGCGTCGGGAACGCTGGGACTCGCTGCGCCTGCTCACCCCCAACTGGCAGACCCGCCTGCCGGGATTCCCCTACCAGGGCTCGGACCCCGACGGCTACATGACCGTGGCCGAGGTGACCGAGTTCATCGAGCGCTACGCCGCGTTCTCCCGGGCCCCCGTCCGGACCGGCGTGAACGTCACGTCGGTACGGCGTGCCGACGACGGCTACCACGTGACGACGAGCCAGGGCGAGATCCGCTGCCGGACGCTGGTGATCGCGAGCGGCGCCTGCAACCGCCCGGTGGTCCCGGGGCTCAGCGAGGGCGTGCCGCCGGAGATCGAGCAGGTCACCCCGTTCGACTACCGCGAGCCCGGCCGGCTCCCCGACGGCGGCGTGCTCGTCGTCGGGGCGTCGGCGACCGGCGTGCAGCTCGCCGCCGAGCTGCGCCGGTCGGGCCGCCCGGTGATCCTCTCGGTCGGGGAGCACGTGCGGCTGCCCCGCGTCTACCGCGGCCGCGACGTGCTGTGGTGGATGGACGTCTCGGGCGTGTGGGACCAGCGGTACGACGAGATCGAGGACCTCACCCGGGCCCGGCGGCTGCCCTCGCCCCAGCTCGTCGGGACCCCCGAGCGGGCCACCCTCGACCTCAACACGCTCACCGGCATGGGGGTCGAGCTGGTGGGCCGCTGGGCGGCGGTGCGCGACGGCAGCGCGCTGTTCTCCGGCGGCCTGCGCAACATGTTCTCGCTCGCCGACCTCAAGATGAACCGCCTGCTCGGCACCTTCGACGAGTGGGCCGTCACGCACGGCCGCGACGCCGAGGTCGGCCCCGTGGAACGCTTCGAGCCCACCCGCCCGCCCGCGTCCCCGCGCCTGCGAATCGACCTGCGCGGCGGCGAGATCCGCACGATCGTGTGGGCCACGGGCTTCCGCCCCGACTACTCCTGGCTCCACGTACCGGTCGTCGACGACAAGGGCCACCTGCGCCACGACGGCGGCGTCGTCACGGACAGCCCCGGCATGTACGCCCTGGGCCTCCCCGTACTGCGCCGCCGCAGGTCCACCTTCATCAACGGCATCGAGCCCGACGCCCGCGAGGTCATCGACCACCTCGCACGACACCTGGGCCTCCCCCGCTGATCCGAGGTCTGAACTGAGCAGCGGAAAGCCGGTCCAGAGGATTCTTTGGACCGGCTTTCTGATGCGCCTCCGCGGAATGCGAATCGGCTGCAGATCGAGACCTTCCCGTCACTCACTACGAGTCGATAGTCCTTGTTACCGCGGGCGTGCGCCAATGCCTCATCCCTGAGCTCTTTTTGCTCGCACCGCACGCTGTCGACCTTTCCTCCGCGTCGTCTGCTGTTTCGGAAGTTTTCCGTTACGCAGCAGAATCCATGCCACGGCCTCACCGAGTGGATACTTACCAGGACGTCCCGGAACGACCGGATGAACGGATTTCTCTTTAAGAACCTCCCGAATTCGCTTGCCTCGGATGGCCGCCAGTTTAAGGTACCGCTCCAACTCGCTCACCGAGACAAGCATCGTTGCCGGCGACCCGGCGTCGGTCGAGTCGTCCGTGTTATCCACGGGCTGCGGTTCCTGCACCGGTTTCCCTTCCTTCGCTTGCGAACCAGCCGAGGAACCCGCCTTACCTTCGTCCTGACCAGCGTAGGTCGAAGCGATCCACTGCTTGATCCGGTAATCGATCCGGTCATCTATGCGATTTGCGACGCGCGCTCGAACTCGAACATCGAGCTGTTCATCGAATCTCTTATCGAAGTGCTCGTCAAGCCTCGGCCCCAGCCTTTCATCCGCCCAGGTATCGGCCCAGACATAGAACCGGTTGTCGAACTTCTCGTCGATGAATGCGTCGGCCCTGGCCTCGAAGTATGCGTCCAGCAGCTCTTTGAGATCAACCTTCGCCAGCGCATCGAACCGCTCGTCGAACCTTGCATCAAAGAAGGCCGCCAGGCGCTCGTCAGACAAGGTCTGCATCAGTGCGTCGACACGGGCGTCGATTTCCCGTTCCACGCGGTCCCGGAACCACTCATCAAACCACCGCTCGACTATTGCCCTGAATCTCATACACCCTCGCCAGGAGCCTTGGGACGGTCCGGATAAGCGGACGATACGAAGCAACGAGGAACCAGGGTAGGTGACAGCAGGGCATGATTTCGTCGCCTGGAGGAGAGCACCACCTCACGGCGGATGACGATGCATGACGAATCCATCAGAGCCGGGGCGCCGCGAACACCGAGTTCTGTTCACGACCCTGGATGCGATCGTTCTCGCAACTTCCCACAGGCCACTTGCACGACAGGTTTGAGCTACGGGCACGATCAACAATCGCGCCCACTCCGATGTGCCGTCAGCCGGACCGGCGGCCCGCAAAGGCCTCGCCCTCCGATCTCTTCACCGCGCCGGGGCGGTCACCCTCCTTAGCTCTCAGGCTGTTTGCAATGCCGCCAACATCTCAAGGCTCACGCAGATGGCGATATCAAACCAAATTATTCCAATCCAAACGACAGCCTGGACCTGTCTTAAAAGGCGAGGGCCTACCCAGACAGCGGGTGGCCCCTCAGCCGGATCCCAGGCCTGAGCGGAGCCGACCACGTGAGCGGGCCCCATACCCTGGGGCTCTGACCACATGAGCGGACCAGGCCCCGAACCTGGCCCGCTTTGGGCGAGACTCCTTGGCTTGGGCCTGACTCTGGACCAGTCCGTACGCACGCGTGGTCAGCATTGGCGCGTCGGACGAACGATCATTCGCCGGCACCCACGCCGGACGGCTTGGCGATGGCGCACGAAATGGCGTTCGCGATGGACTCCGGCGGGATGCCGTGTGCCCGATAGATGCGTAGCACAGCAGACCGCGCCCGTCGGCACCCCCTGGTGCGCAGCGAAGCGATGGCCGCGAGGCGGCCGAGCCTGCCGCTGGGAGTGGGGCGGCGCGGCGGCGATGCGGTACAGCAGACCGCGCACATTGACGTCTATTCTCCGGTCCCACTCGTCCACCAACAGCGCCTCCAGCCGGGACAGCGACATCACGCCCGCGTTGTTGACGCAGACGTCAATGCGGCGGTGCCGCCGTCCGCCTCGATCGCCTTCACGGTCGCCGCGAGCCGGTCCTCGCGGCGCAGCCCCGCCAGCGCTGACGCGCCCCGACCGGAATGCTGAGTCCTCCGGCTGGAGTAGCTCGCGGCGAACCCGCAGGAACCGTCAGGGCAGATTCGCCGTGTCTATGCCCCCAGGCTAGAACGAGAACGGACTGTGCACAGGCCCGGAGAGTGGCCCAGGGAATTCCGACCTTCAGACCGGGAACCACCGCCTGCCGCGTGCCGACGCCGGTTGCCACGCAGGCCGGGACGACAAGAATGCGGCGACCTCCGGGGTGACGGACGGCGGAGCAGTTCGGCGCATCCTCGACACGGCGCCTCGGTGCCCGCAGGCTCCGCCGCGANCGGGGTGACGGACGGTCATGTTCGCACGCGACGCCGGAGCGCCGGGCGGCATCAGCGGGATTCGGACGGGCCTTGGACGGCGGAGGCGGCGGTCCGGGCGCGGAGCTTCGCGTGGAACCGTTCCGCGTTGATGACGGCGCGGCGGTGGGTTCCCCGGCAGACGGTGGCGTTGTCGTCGTAGGCGTGGACGGCGAAGGTGAGTCGCCTGCCGTCGACCTCGGTGAGCTCGGCGTGGACGGTCAGGGTGCAGCCGGGTGGTGTCGGGGCTTCGTGGCTGAGGTCGACGTGCACGCCGAGGGTCCGCTCGTCGTCGTCGAGGTGGCCGTCGAGGGCGCGCATGCAGGTCCATTCGACGATGCCGACCAGGTAGCCGGTCGCCAGTACCGGGGGGCAGGGCGGCGAACTCGGCCGATTCCGGCAGCAGGTGGGGAACGGTGCGGTCCTCCGGGACGGTGTAGTCCAGTCTCGCGGTGAGGCCCGGCCGAAGCGTCTCGCGCATGGGGGTCCTTTCCGTCCGACGCGTCAGTCGCCGGTGGCCCTGACGCCTGCCTTCTCGATCATAAGGACGGCGCTGCGGACCGGAACGACGGGCCGATGCAACATTCCCGCGGGAACGGTGAACGCCTGGCGGGGCCCGAGTTCGACGGCCTCGGCCCCCTCCAGCTCGATGCGGAACCGTCCGTCCAGCACGAAGAAGAACTCGTCCTGCTCGTCATGCTTGTGCCAGTGGAACTCGCCCTGCATGACGCCCAGGCGCACCCACACGTCCCCGACCTGGATGAGGGTCTGGTTGTACCAGGGCTCGTCGACCTTGTCGATCAAAGCCTGCACGTCCATGGTCTCCAGGACCTTGAACAGCGGCTCGTAGTGAATGGCGTAGCCGGCCTGCGGCACGGACTCCTCCTGGCGGACGGTGATGGGTGCGAGACGAGGGCAGGCCAGGCGTACGTAGTCGTCGGTGGCCAGGGCGATCGAGCGGTCCAGCCGGGCCGCGTTGAAGAACAGCTCCGGCGCGTCCAGCAACGCCGGATCGGCGATGAGCTCCAGCTTCGGGTGGTAGCTGAAGGGAAGCACGGTACCGCTGGGGCTGCCGGCGAGCTCCTCGGCCTTCTCCCGGCCCGCGAAGGCGGCGTAGGTCCCCGCGAGGAGTTCCTTGACCGCCTGCACGTCCAGACGGGCGTCACCGGGCACCACGGCCAGCACGTACCGGGGTCCGCTTCTTGCCGATCTTGACCATGACGACGAGGCATTTGGCGGCGTGCGCGACGTCGTGCCCGCGCAGGGCGCTGACCACCTCGGTGCGTCCCTCGGGTGGGTGGTCGATCACCCGGTAGCGCGCCCCGGCCGCGTCCAGGTCCGCGATCAGCCGGTCATAGAGATCCGGCCGCCGCCCGTCACAGGTCGCGATCGCGCCGTCCAGTTCACCACTCATCACTCGGCAGCTCCTTGGCCTGGTCCTGTCTTCGTCGCGCCGGCGGATGCCCCGCTGCCCGCGTACCGGCCGGGCGAGCACCCGCGGATGCTCCCCACAGGCCGGGACACCCCGGACTCCGGGCGACGGACGGCGACCGGACCCGCCACACCGTCACATAGGTCCACACAGGTCACGGTCGCGTCGCGGCGGGCGATGCCGCTCCACGGCACACGGCCCAGGGGATCAGCGGCCGCTCGCCGGGGGCTCGCGCCTCAGGCTCGGCGCCCTCGACGCCAAGGCATTATGGCAATTTCCTAAATGCCTGTCCATCGCGGGCGTCCGGACCAGCGGCTCGCACCCGGGTGCGCCCGGCAGCGCGCTGATCTGTCCCGCCTTCGGTCGTGGTGCCATGTGATCATTCGTCGGCCGGGGGCGCTGCGCGGATGAACCGGCCGGGGTGGTCGTCGTGGCGGCCATGCGCGATCTTGACGGCGGCCGCGGCGTGACGGCAGGTGGTCAGGCGGCGGGTGCGCCGTGCAGCGCGGCCCAGTACTCGGCCACCTGCTCCACGGTGCCGGGGCCGGCCACCAGGCCGATGTGGCCGTCGGGGCGGATGAGCACCAGGGCGTCGCCGGTCACGTCGTAGCCGGTCCGCGCGTGCCCGTCGGCGTCCACCACGGCGTGCTCACCCGCCTGCTCGCCGGGGCGGACCACGGTGTACGCGCGCAGCGCGGGGCCGAACCGCTCGTTGAGCGCCGCGACGGCGGGCGTGTGGGCCGCGCCGAAGCCGAGCAGCGTCCAGTGCGGGCCGCGGAACAGGTCGAACAGCCGTACCGGCCGGCCGTCGGGCGTGGTCACGGGCGCGTCCGGCGCGCGGTCTCCGGCCACGACCGTGCCACCGGCGCGGTCGTCGCGGGAGAGCGGGCCGCCCCGGTAGTTGAGCGTCAGCATGTGCACCTCGGACCCGCGCACGTGCGCGTCCTCGTCGCCTCGCCGGTGCTTCTCCAGCAGCCTGGTGCTGAGCTCCAGCGCGGCGCGGGCGGCCGCCATCCGCTCGGGCTCATAGCTGTCGAGCAGGCGTTCCGAGGCCCCCGCGAGCACGGCGGCGAGCTTCCAGCCGAGGTTGTAGGCGTCCTGGATGCCGGTGTTCATGCCCTGGCCGCCGGTCGGCGGGTGCACGTGCCCGGCGTCGCCGGCGAGGAAGACCCGGCCGTCCCGGAAGCGCTCGGCGAGCCGCGTGTTCGGCCGCCAGGTGGTGTGCCAGGTCACCTCACGTACCACGATGTCGTCCCGGCCGGACGCCTCGGCGATCCGGCGCTGCAGGTGGTCGCGGATCGGCACGTCCGGGTGCTCCGGCGGCGCCACGGTCACCACGAACAGGTCGGTGCCGGACAGCGGTATCGCCGAGACCGCGTCGACCTGGCGCTCGCCCATCGGCCAGACCCGGCCGTGATCGTGGCTGATCCCGTCCAGCCGCGCGTCCGCGAACAGCATCGTGGTGCCCTCGTCGGTCTCGCCGGGGAAGGCGATGCCGAGCCGCTTGCGCACGGTGCTCGAGCCGCCGTCGGCGCCCACCAGGTACCTGGCGCGCACGGTCTCGGGGGCGCCGCCGGTGAGCAGGTGCGCGGTCACGCCGTCCTCGTCCTGGGTGAAACCGGTGAGCGCGGTCGACCGCTCCACGCGCCCGCCGAGCCCGGCGAGGTGCTCGCGGAGGATCTGCTCGGTGCGGTACTGGGGCACGAACCACGTGTTGGGGTACGGCACGGCCGGGGCCGGCTCGGCGGGCCGGGTGATGCGGCCCTCCCAGATGACCTCGTCGCCCCGGTAGGCCCGCAGCGGCGTGTCGAGATCGCCCGCGGCGAGGATCCGGTCGATCACACCGAGGTCGGCGAAGACCTCCAGCGTCCGCGGCTGGATGCCGTCCGCGCGCGAGCCGCCGAGGAACCGGTCCGCCTTGTCGATGACGCGGAACGAGACGCCGCGCCTGGCGAGCTCGCAGGCGAGGGTCAGCCCGGTCGGGCCGGCACCGACGATCAGCACGTCGAGGGTGGCCGTCATGACAACTCCCGTTTATTCGTATGTCGTACGAGACTTTCGTACGACGTACGAACAACGCTAGCGGTACGGTGTACGAATGACAAGCGGTGAGAGTGGGGAACTGATCTGGACCCGGCCGGAGCCCGGCAGCCGACGGCCGAGGTTCACCCGCGACCAGATCGCGGCGACCGCGCTCGCGATCGCCGACACCGAGGGCTTCTCCGCCGTGTCGATGCGCCGGATCGCCGCCGAGCTGGGCGCCGGCACGATGACGCTCTACTACTACGTGCGCACCAAGGACGAGCTGGTCGCGCTCATGGACGACGCGATCATGGCGGAGGTGCTGATCCCGCCCGAGGAGTTGCCCGCGCACTGGTACGACGCGCTCACCGCGGTGGCCACCCGCACCTGGGAGGTGCTGATGCGCCACCCCTGGGCGCTGCACGCCCTGCAGAACGCGCCGCGCGGCCCCAACTCCATGCGGCACTTCGAGCAGTCGCTCGCCGCGGTCGCCGGCACGGGACTGGACGCGTCCGAGAAGCTGCGGCTGATCACGCTGGTCGACGACTACGTCCGCGGCAACGTGCTGCGGTGCGGCGAGCTGCGCGCGGGGCGCGAGGGCGGCTCGGCCGAGGCCGCCGAGGAGTTCCAGCGGTACGCCGCGGCCCAGCTCGCCACCGGGGAGTTCCCGCACACCGCGGCGCTCTTCGGCGACCTCGCCGGCGAGGACCCCGAGGCGGCGTATTCCAGCCTCATGGGTGGCATGTCGGACCGCGACGTGTTCCGCTCCGGCCTCGCCCTGCTGCTCCGCGGCGCGGCGGACCGCCTCGGCCTCAGCCTGCCCGGGCGCTGACCGCTCGGGCGGCCCGGGCCCGTCAGCGGCCGGGATCCTCTCCCCCGCCCTGGCCGCGTGTCACCGGGAGCCACGGAACGGCCAAGGCGCGGAAGACGGCGAAGGACGGGCGCAGGACGAGCGGCGGACAGGGGCGGAATCTGCTGAGGAGAACTCCCGAAGGGGGCGCCGAGCCGTCTCAGCGGAGCGGCGATCGCCGATGCCCGCGTGCCGCCCGTGCGCCCCTCCCGGCACCCGGGCCTGGCCGCAGGGCGCGGGCCGCATACGTCCCGGCATGAAAAAGACCAGCTCATGGAGCTGGTCTCGATGGTGCCCCCTGCAGGATTCGAACCTGCGCACCCGGCTCCGGAGGCCGGTGCTCTATCCCCTGAGCTAAGGGGGCCCGACGTGGCATCAAGGTTAGCAGGAGACGGGGAGTGCTTGGGACAGTGCCGGGGGCGTGGTCACCTGTGGGACACGCTTCGGGGGAAAAGGAGGCGGGGGCGGGGGGTTTGGGGTTAGCCTCGCGGCCGTGAGCGACGTTCGTGGGCGTGTGCTGGTGGTGGATGACGACGAGGTCATCCGGCAGCTCATCGCGGTCAACCTGACGCTGGAGGGGTTTCAGGTGGAGACCGCCACAGACGGGCAGGACTGCCTGGATCGCGTGGGCGAGGTGCGGCCGGATGTGATCACCTTGGATGTGATGATGCCTCGGCTCGACGGCTGGGTGACGGCCACCCGGTTGCGGGACGACGAGAACACCAAGCACATCAAGGTGGTGTTGATCACTGCTCGGGCGCAGGAGGAGGACCGGAAGCGCGGGCTCGGCATCGGCGTGGACGCGTACCTGACCAAGCCGTTCGATCCGGAGGAGCTCATCCAGGTCGTGCGGGATCTGGCGGAGCAGGCGCGGGCGCCGCAGCACGGCTGAGGCGGCCGAGCGGGCGGCGCGGGCGCGGGCGGCGGCCCGGCGTCGAGGGCGGCGGCCCGGCGTC
>Ga0065720_1003751_pt1 | contig 14759 bp, 7 predicted proteins | sample Thericmetagenome_FD_59107 | JGI IMG/M metagenome (GOLD analysis project Ga0065720, IMG submission 59107) | Thermophilic microbial communities from the Joint Bioenergy Institute, California, USA of rice/straw/compost enrichment - eDNA_2 v2... | ecosystem: Engineered > Solid waste > Grass >... | reverse complement strand
TGACATCCTCCATCGGCGGATCTTCGATCGTCATGTCCTCGATCGCGCAATGTCCGACGAACGCGGCGAGCACATCCTCGATCGAGGCGGCCGCCGTGTCCACGGACAGCCGCCATCCGTCCGGACCGGACGCGTGGGCCCGGACGCCGTCCGGCAGCCGTTCCGGCAGCCGGGCGCCGTCCCGCAGCTGGAGCCGGACCGTCTTGTATGTCAGCACTTCGCGCTTCAGCCGTTCGACCGGGGCGTCGAAGATGACGGTCCCGTGATGGATGACGACCGCCCGGCGGCAGAGCTGCTCGATGTCGGACGGATCGTGGGACGTGAGGAAGACGGTCGTCCCCTCCTCCCGGTTCCGCTCCGCGATCAGCTCGCGGATGCGCCGCTTCACGATGACGTCGAGCCCGATCGTCGGTTCGTCCAGGAACAGCAGCTCCGGACGGTGCAGGAAGGCCGCCGCGATCTCGCACCGCATCCGCTCGCCGAGCGACAGCTTGCGGACGGGCGTCTCCATGTACGGCCCGAGCTCGAACCGTTCGACCAGCTCGTCGCGGCGGCGCAAATAATCCGACCGCTTCAGCTCATACATCCGGCTGAGCAGCTCGAACGTATCCGCCGGCGGCAGATGGTACCAAAGCTGCGACTTCTGCCCGAAGACGGCGCCGATGCGGAATGCCAGCGCGGCGCGTTCCTTCCACGGCACCATCCCCAGAACGCGGGCATGGCCGGACGAAGGATGGAGTATGCCGGTCAGCATTTTGATCGTCGTCGATTTGCCCGCGCCGTTCGGCCCGAGGAACGCCAGCGTCTCGCCCGCTTCCGCCTTCAGATGGATGCCGGCCACCGCCGTCTTCTCTTCCCAATCCGGCCGCAGCAGCGAGCGAAAACTGGCCGCGAGCCCCTCCGGTTTCCGCTTGACGCGGAATGTTTTTCTGAGTCCTTCCGCTTCCAAAGCCAACACGACTGCACGCCCCTTCTCTGTCTGGTTAAAGCAACAAAGACCTCCGGCCCCGCTCCGCCGATGATGGCGGAACTTGCCGAAGGTCTTTTATCCCTTACGGTGTATCGCGTCCTGATATTCGCTCGCCGACGCGACGATTTCGCTTGGTTCGCCCGGCCTCGCCGGCCGTCGGATCCCTAGAAATCCTTCCGTCAATTTCCTGTTGAGATCAGATATTACCACGTGATGTCAAGTTTTACAATACCGCGATGAAAAAAATTTCCGCCGGTCGGCGCGGGCGCAGGAATCGGCGCGGGGCGCGCCCGAACGCCGGCCGGCAGCGATGTGAACGCGTGTTAACGGCTGTCAAGCTCAATCCAGTTGTTGCGGATGATCTTCTTGTACCAGTAGAAGCTGTCCTTCGGCGTGCGCTTCAGCGTGTTGTAGTCGACATGGACGAGGCCGAAGCGGCACGTGTAGCCGAACGCCCACTCGAAATTGTCCATGAGCGACCAGGTCAAGTACCCTTTCAGGTTGACGCCGGATTCGATCGCGCGGCCGAGCTCGGCGATGTGGTCGCGCAGGAACGCGATGCGGCGGTCGTCCCGGATCCGGCCGTCGGGTCCCGGCTCGTCGTTGTAGCAGACGCCGTTCTCCGTGATGTAGATCGGAATCGGACCGAAGCGGTCAGTGAGCCACGTCAGCATTTTGTACAGCCCTTCCGGATAGATGAACCAGCCCTTGTCCGACTTGGCGTAGCCGAGGTCGACATGCTCGAGATCCAGGTAGTTGTTGCCCGGCTTGTGCCGCACGATGTTGCCGCCGTAGAAGTTCAGGCCGAGGAAGTCCATCGGCTCCTTCATGATCTCCATGTCGCCCGGCTCGATAACCGGCTCGGCGCCCTTCGACCTGATCCATTCCGCCATCTTCTCCGGATACTTGCCGGTGAAGACCGGCTCCACGAACCAGTTGTAGATCGAGAAGGCACGGTAGGCCGCGTCGGCATCCTCCGGTTTCCGGGTGAGCGGCTCATACCAGTACATGTCCGGCGCGTAGCCGATCTGCCCCTTGACGCCGAGCTCGCGGAAGCGGCGCACCGTCCGGCCGTGGGCGACCATGACGTTGTGGGCCGCCTGGATCGCCGACTGCCAGTTCGTGATGCCCGGCGCATGCCGGCCGAGCAGATGGCCGTTGATCGCGATGCACCACGGTTCGTTGAACGTCATGTAATAATCGATCAGCCCGTCGAATTCGCGAAACATCGTCTCGGCGAACCGGACGAACGCGTCGATCGTCTCCCGGCTTTCCCAGCCGCCCCGATCCTGCAGCGCCTGCGGCAGCTCCCAGTGATAGAGCGTGCAGAACGGCGTGATGCCCGCCTCGCGCAGCTTCGTCACGAACCGCTTGTAATGCGCGATGCCCTTCGGGTTCACCTCGCCGTCCCCCCGCGGGTAGATGCGCGGCCACGAGACCGAGAAGCGGTACGCCTTCACGCCGAGCTCTTTCATCAGCGCGATGTCTTCTTCATACCGATGGTAGCTGTCGCAGGCGACGCTCGCGTCATCGCCGTTCATGATCCGCCCCGGAATGGCGGCCAGCGTATCCCAGATGGACGGACCGCGGCCGTCCTCGGTCAGCGCGCCCTCGATCTGGTAGGCGGACGTCGAGACGCCCCAGACGAAGTCTTTCGGAAAGGTCAGAATCGTCACACGGATTCCCTCCTGTAGCGTCAGGCATAAATCGTTGCCAGTATATCCACAATAACACAAAAAACCGGGTGCAGGAGAAATGCCATGAATTCGGACAAAATTACATTGCCAAACGCCGCGATGATCATGATCACCTCGGGCGGCATCCTGAATCATGTCATCATCATACCGATACTGCTGCGGTCGGCGGGCCGCGATTCATGGCTGTCGGTCGTCCTCGCCGGCGCCGTGCAATTCGCCATTTGGATTCCGCTCATCGCCTTCATCATGAAACGCAGCCGGCAGCGGCACATGGGCGACTGGCTGCGGGAGCGCGTCGGCAAGACATCCTCCCGCGTCATCACCGGCCTGGTGGCGCTCTACTTCCTCGCGATGTGCTGGCTGACGCTGCGGGATGTCACCGGCTGGGCGAAAACCACCTACCTGCCCGGAACGCCGAAAATCGTGATCACCTCCTCGTTCGTCCTCGTCATTTTCGCCCTGTTGCGGTCCGGACTGCGATCCATCGCGATCGCGAACGGTATCCTGCTGCCCATGATCATCGTGCTCGGCTTGTTCGTCATGTCGGCGAACTTCCCGCACAAGGACTATCATCTCCTTTTTCCGTTGCTTAAGGACGGACACATGCCGCTCATGCGGGGCATGATCTGCGCGGGCGCCGGTTTGTCGGAAGTTTGCTATTTTCTCTTCCTCCAGCATCGGCTGAAATCGAAAATCGGGTTCCTTCCGCTGTTTGCGGTCGGGCTCATGCTGATCAATCTGACCCTCGGTCCGCTGATCGGGGCCATTACCATCTTCGGTCCGGAGGAGAGTGCGCGCATGCGGTTCCCCTCGTACGAGCAGTGGCGGCTGGTGACGTTCGGCCATTTCTTCGAACATGCGGATTTCCTGTCCATCAGCCAGTGGCTGTCAGGCGCGTTCATCCGCATTTCCCTGGGACTCTATATCGCGCTGGACATCCTGGGGCTGACCGGCGCGAAGCGGCGGCCGGCCGCGCTGATCCTGATCGCCGCGCTGCTCGCTTTCGCCGGCCTGTATCCCGTAAGCGACGCCGTCTTCGACGAGTTTATGTCAAACCTCTACGTCCCCGTCAGCCTGTCCTTCATCACGGCGCTCTGCCTGTTGCTCGGCGCCATCGCCCTGACGGAACGGCGCATGGCAGGGGAGCGGGCATGAGCGGCGGAAAACGGCCCGAGAAACAGGCGCCCATTCCCGTATCTCCGGTGCCGGAAGAGAATATGGCCCGGCTTCGAGAATGGTTTGACCGCTGCGACGATATCGTGTTCCGCAGAATGGCCCTCGCCCGCGGCGAGGCGGACGGACTGCTCGTCTATTGCGACGGCATGTCCGATTCCTCCCGGCTGAACGAGACGGTGCTGCGCGGGCTGCTGGGCTCCGGCACCGGCCGCGAAACGGCGGGGCAACCCGACGAGGACGGATGGCCGATGTCCGCGCTCGACAGGCGGGCAACGTTGGATGAGGCGGCGGGCGACGTTCTGGACGGCAGGCTGGTGCTGTTTCTCCCCGGCCGCCGGCATGCTTATGTGCTGGACATGGCCAATCCTCCCCGCCGAATGCCGGAAGAGGCGCCGACCGAGGTATCGATTCGCGGACCGCGCGACGGTTTTGTGGAAGACCTCACCGTCAACGTGGCGCTCGTCCGGAAAAGGCTGCGCACGGCCTCGCTGGCATGCGAGCATTTCGTGATCGGCAAGCGAAGCCTGGTCAAAGCCGCGCTGCTCTACATCAAGGACATTGCCCGGCCGGAATTGATCGCTTCCGTGCGGGAACGGCTGAAAACCGTCGACATCGACGCCGTCCAGAGCAATGATCAGCTGGAGCACCGGCTCACCGGCTCCCGCCTGTCGATGCTTCCGGTGTTTCATTATTCGGGCAGACCGGACAATGTCGCGGCATCGCTGCTCAGAGGCCGGTTCGCCGTCGTCATCGACGGCGTGCCGACCGCCTCGATCGCACCGGCCAACCTGTATTTTCTGCTCTCGTCGCCGGAAGATCTGCACAATCACTACCTGAACATCTTCGTCGGGCGGCTGCTTCGTTTCCTCGGGCTCGTCGTCTCTCTGTTCATGCCGGGGTTCTATATTGCGGTCACGACCTATCATCCGGACCAGATCCCGCTCACCCTGCTCGCGACCATCACACTGGCGCGCAAAGGCGTGCCGGTGCCCGCTCCGGTGGAGGCGTTCCTTATGCTGCTCGCCTTCGAGCTGTTCCGGGAGGCCGGGGTGCGGCTCCCGCGGGCCATCGGCCAGACGCTCACGGTGGTGGGCGGCCTCATCATCGGCGACGCCGCGATCCGCGCCGGCATGACGAGCCCGTCCCTGCTTGTCGTTGTCGCGACGACGGCGGTGGCCACGTTTGCGATCGCCAACCGTTCGCTGGCCGGCACCGTCAGCCTGCTCCGGATCGGCGTGCTGATTCTGTCCTCGCTGCTCGGCGTGTACGGCTTCATCCTGTCCGCCTTCGGCATCATCGTGCTGCTCGCATCCACCCGGTCGTTCGGTCAGCCTTACCTCTCACCGATCTCGCCTTTCAATGCGGGCGATGCAATGGCGGCGGTCCGGACCATCCTGCGCATCCCCGGCCGGCGTCCGCGGCAGCGGCCGGAATCGCTGCGCCCCGTCGATTCCACGCGAACCGGGAGGGATTCGTCATGAGAACACTCCGCCTCGTGAAAGCCGCGCTCCTGTCGCTGTCGGTCTTCTTGCTTGCAGGCTGCTGGGATCTGCGCGAATTGGAGCATATGTTCTATGCCCATGCCGTCGGCGTCGATCATGAGGACGGCATCTACAAGCTCTACGTCCAGATCATCGACTTCGCCGCGCTGGGGAAGAAGGAAGGCGGCAGCCCGGAGCCGCAGGATACCGGCGGCTCCTGGGTCGGACGCGGCATCGGGGGGTCGATCCAGGAAGCGCTCCAGGATCTGTACGTCTCGTCTCAGAGGCGCATCTATTGGGGACATCTGAACAGCGTCGTGCTGAGCGAGTCGATGCTGAAGCAGGGGATTGGAACCACTATCGGCGTTTTGTCGCGATTCCCGGAGCTTCGTTACACCCATTGGCTGTTCGCCACGAGCGAACCGGTCGAGGACGTGCTGCTGGCGTCGCCGATACTCGAATTTTCCCCGGTCTATTCGCAGCTCGGCGATCCGATGGATGCCTACGACCAGAACTCGATCATCCGTCCCAAGCGCACGTATGAACTGATCGTCGAAATGAACGAGGAAGGCCGGACGCCGCTCCTTCCCCTCATCAGCCTGGAACGGCGCCGTTGGGAGGACAAAAACAAGCAGTATGCGGCCATCGCGCTCCATGACGCGGTCATCCTCAAGGACGGCAAATGGTCCTCCGTCATCTCTGATGAAGAGCTGCTCGGCAAACGATGGCTCGAATCGGAAACGGTGAGAACGCAGCTGTACATCAAGCAGGGCAAGCGGACGGAAGCCGTGCTCGTCTTCCGCCGCCCGAAGTTTGACATCGCCTGGCAGACCGAGAACGGACGACTTCGTTTCGATCTCCGGCTCAACCTGCGGGCCGTCATCTCCGAGCATAGCGCCGGCATGACCATCGACACGATCGTCAGCAGGGCGGAGAAGGCCATCCGGGACGAAATTCGCCGCACGTACAGCGAGGGGCTCAAACGGAAAGCGGACGTTCTCAATCTGCTCGAACCCGTCTACCGGAGCAATTACCCGCTGTTCCGGAAGCTCACGAGCGGGGGCCGATTCCCGCTGGATGCGTCGTCGCTGCGCAGCGTCGACGTCACCGTTACGATCGCAAGCACCGGAAAGACGAAAGAATCGTTCCGGATCCGGTAAGCAGAACGGCCGTCGCCGGCCTCATCGGACGGCGGGCTCATGCCGCGGTCAGGCAAGCGCGCCGTTCGCTCCGGAAGGCGAGTCCGCTTAACATAAAACGGGAAGCCGTTCCGCGCGGCCGCCAGTCATGACCGTCGGAACAGCTTCCCCCACGCGCCGGGCTTGTCCGGAACTCGCCGGACATCAACCTTCCGCCGGCACGATGTCCCACTCGTGGATCTCGTACCCGCGCGCGCCGTGCACGATGTACGGATCCTGCTTCACCCAGCCTTCCACTTCCTCGTATGAGCGTCCCTTGTAGATGACGAGGCCGCCGGCGCCGTCGGCGAACCGGCCGTTCGCGAACAGCCTGCCGGCCGCGCGCTGCTCGGCCAGAAACTGCAGATGCTCCGGCCGGAAGCGGTCGCTCTTCTCCGCGTCCTTCATCGGGAGGATGACGGCGAAATGTTTGATCGGGCCCGCTTCCCTCTCCTTCGCGTCTTCATCCGTCTGAAAGCGGAACATCGCCGCCATGTCGCGGTCGCCGTAGCCGGATGCGATCGCCCGTTGCAGCAGGCCGCGCACGCGCGAACCGGCCTTCAGCCGCACGCCGCTCTTCTCCGCCATCTCCGCCGCCAGGTCGAGGTCTTTGCCGAGCAGCCGGATCGCGAAGCCGGGATCATACGCTTCCTTCGCGATGAATTCCGTATAATGCCGGCCGAGCATGCGGCTGCTGGCGAAGCTGGCCATCAGAATGTCGACGAGCATCGCTTCGTCGATGCCGGCTGCTCGGGCGAGCGCCAGCGCCTCGCTGGCCGCCTGGGTGTGGATGCCGACCATGAGCTGGTTGATCAGCTTGACGACCGACCCGCTGCCGCTCGGGCCGACATGGCAGATCCGCTCGCCCATCGCCTCGAAAGCGGGCTTCGCCCGGTCGAACGCTTCGCGCTCGCCGCCGACCATGATGCTGAGCGTGCCTTCGGCCGCGCCGACCGTCCCGCCGCTCACCGGCGCGTCGAGGAAGGCGATGCCGCGGGCGGCCGCCGCTTCGTGAAGGCGGCGGTTCAGATCGGGACCGACCGTGCTGCAGTCGACGAGCAGCAGGCCGGGCCGGCCGTTCGGAATGAGGCCGTCCTCCGATGTGTACACCGCCTCGACGTCGGCGGGCATCGGCAGGCAGGTGATGACCATGTCCATCCCGGCCGCCAGCTGCGCCCGGGAGAGGCCGGTCTTGCCGCCGGCCTGCGCGAACTTCTCTTCCGCGCCCTTGCTGCGGTTCAGTCCGTACACGTCGAAACCGGCCTTGACCAGGTTGACCGCCATGGGCAGCCCCATGTTGCCGAGCCCGATGAACCCGATTTTCTTCAAGCGCCATCGTTCCTTTCATTGCCGTCGTGTTGTGCACACGCGTTTATTGTCAGCTCCATTGTAAATGAGCGCGCACCCGGGAACAAGGAAGGATTTCCGCTGATCGTACAAGTTGCCTTTGAATATACATGGTAGCAGGCATCCGGCGTTTCCGCGCCGCATCCGAATTTTCCCCGGGGGAGGCTGCGGCCTTTGTCCGATTCCCGCCTTTCCAAGGCGATGAAACTGCTGACCGGCGTGATGGAGGCCGTCCTGGCCATTCCGGTGCTCGGCGGCCTCATCGTGATCGCAAGCGCTTATTGGGTCCTGGTCATCATGTGCGTCCTGCATGCCGTCACGCTCATGATTGCCGTCAAACAGCACGACTCGTACTACGGCTCGGTCATGGGCATCGTCACCTCCATGCTGGCCTGGGTCCCGTTCCTGGGCTGGCTGCTGCACCTCCTGACCGCCGTTCTGCTGTTGGTGTCCGCATTCCGAAGCAAATAAGCCGCGCAAGCGGGCTCCTTCAACGGAACCGCCTGCGCGGCTTTTCACTTTGCGGGATCAACCGGCTCACGCGTCCTCCGGCGGATTGTCCGCCAGATACCGCCGCTCGAACAGATCCGGCGGAAGCGGCCGGCTCTCGTAGTAGCCCTGGAAGCCTTCGCAGCCGAGCCGGCCCATCGCCTCGAGCTGCTCCTCCGTCTCGATGCCTTCGGCGATGACGGACATGCCGAGCCCCTTCGACATCGCGATGATGCCGGACACGATCGACGCCGTCGCGCTGCTGTCGAGCAGATCGTGCGTGAACGAGCGGTCGATTTTCACGATCGACAGCGGCAGGCTTTTGAGCAGCAGCAAGGACGAATAGCCGGTGCCGAAATCGTCCAGCGCGATCCGTATCCCCCTCGCGCGCAGCTCGTTCAAAATCTGGGCGCACGACTCGAGGTTGAGCAGGGCCGCGGTCTCCGTAATCTCGAAGCAGAGCCGCCCGGGATCGACGCCCGACTCCTCCAAAATCCGGTCGACCCCGGCGACGAACTCCGGCTGCTGCAGCTGCTTCATCGACAGATTGACGGACAAATGCCAGTCTCCGCCGGCGAAGCGTCCGGACCAAGCGTTCAGCTGCCGGCACGCCTCGCGGAGCACCCACTCGCCGATCGGGACGATCATGCCGAACTCTTCGGCGAGCGGGATGAACATGTCCGGCGGCACGGTGCCGATATCCGGCAGCGTCCAGCGGAGCAGCGCCTCCGCGCCGATCAGCCTGCCGCTGTTCAGATCCAGCTGGGGCTGGTAGAGCAGGTAGAAGCCCGCCATCGTGTCCATGGACAGGCGCAGCCGGCTGCCGATGGCGAGCCGCTCGCGGACCACGTCCTCCATCGTGCCGCTGTACGTCTCCATCCGGTTCCGTCCCTGCTGCTTCGCCCGGTACATGGCGGTGTCCGCCTTCTTGACCAGCTCGCTGATGTCGCCGCCGTCCTCGGGATAGCGGCTGATGCCGACGCTGGCCGTGGCGAACAGGTCGTGGCCGGCGACCGTGAACGGCTGCCGCAGCAAGTCCACGATCCGTTCCGCCAGCCTACCCGCCGCATCCCCGGCTTCCGCGCCGGTCAGCATGATCATGAATTCGTCGCCGCCGATGCGGGCGACGAGGCCGGCCTCGCCGACCAGACCGGCCAGCTGGCCGGCCACCATCCGGAGCAGGGCGTCGCCCATGTCATGGCCCAGACTGTCGTTGATGACCTTGAAATGATCGAGATCGATCATCATGACGGCAACGCGCGTCCCGCCCGCTTTCGCCTCGTCGATGGCCTGCACCAGCCGTTCATTGAACATCCGCCGGTTCGGCAGCCCGGTCAGCGGATCGTGATAAGCGAGAAAATGGATCTGCCGTTCCGCCCGCTTCCGCTCCGTGATGTCGCGGACCGAGAGATAGATCCGCGCCTGTCCCGGCTCGCCGTAGCGCCGGCAGTTCACCAGTCCGTCGATCGTCTGGCCGCCGCGCGTCACCCACTGCAGCTCCATGTCGGCGATGCCCGTCTCCACCTTCTCGCACGACCAATGGGCGTGCCATTTCGCCTCCGATTCGGGCGTCAGGAACGACAGGCAGCTGACGCCGATGACTTCCTCGCGCTCGTATCCCATGGCCTCCAGCCAGCACGGGTTCGCGTCGGTGATGATGAATTGCTCGTCTAGAGACAGCAGCATGATCGGCGTGTTCCGGAAGAACGCGCGGTAGCGCTCCTCGGAAGCGAGCAGCGCGCGCTCGGCCGCCTTGCGCATATGGATGTCCGTGATGGCGCCGACGAACCGGACGGTGTTCCCTTCGGCATCGGTCACGATCTCGCCCGCCGCCGACACCCAGATGTATTCGTCCCCGCGCTTCATGCGGAATTCGATATGGAGCGCCATCCGGTGCTTCAGCGCCGCCTCCCACACATGCCGCACGCGCGGCACGTCCTCGGGGTGCACCAGATCGAGGAACGCCTTGCCGTCGGCCGGCCATTCCTCCTTCCCGACTCCCATCAGCGACTTGATGCCGGTGATCCACTCGATTTTGCAGGACGGCAGCTCGAGCTCGAAGACGCCGTCATGCGTCGTGCGCGAGACGATGCCGAGCCGCTCCGCCAGCGCGGCGTAGCCGGCTTCCCGCTGCTCGAGATCGGCGAGCAGTTTCCGCTGTTCGATCACGGCGCCGAGCAGCGAAGGCAGCTGGCGCGTATCATGGCCGAGAATGAACCGCTCGTTCACCGGTCCCGCGGTGACGAGCAGCCCCCAGTTCCGCGTATGCGACTGGATCGACTGCACGAGCACGAACTCCGGATCTTCCGCTCTTCTCCTCAGCGGCGGTATCGGGGGAAAATGCTCCGCCTTCCAGCGGCTGCCGATGTCCGGCACGTTCGTTCCGCTCAAGCTGCAGGCGCTGTCGACGATGAGATCGGAGACGCCGGGCTCCCCTTCCCACAGGCTGACGACGCCCCAGTGCTGATTCGTATAGCGCAGCCACGACATGTCCTGGGTGTCGATCAAGCTCAGGCTGAGCCGGCGGTGCGATTCGATCAGCCGCTCCAGCTCTTCGCCGGGGATTTTCTTCCAGGACAGCGTCTGATCGTTCTCCGACGGTTCGTCCGACGCTCCGCCGCTCGATTCGCGGATGACGATCCCGACCGGGAGCACGGTCTCGCCCGTCCGGCCGGTTCGCCCTTCCAGAATGTCCGCCGCCCGCCGCAGCGCGTGCCGGCCGAGATCGATGATCGGCTGCCTGGCCGTCGTCAGGCTCGGCTTGCATGTTTTCGCGATGCCGCTGTCATCGAATCCGACGACCGCGACATCCCCGGGAACGCGCACGCCGGCCTCCGTCAGCTGCCGGACCAGCGCGGAAGCGATCAGATCCGATGCGGCGAACACCGCCGTGTACGGCAATCCTTCCTCCAGCATCAGGCGGGCGGCCGCGTCGCCGCTCAGCACGTCGTAGACGTTGCCTTCGCCGATCCCGAAGCCGGCTTTCTCCATCGCGTCCCGGCAGCCTTGAAAGCGCTCGCGATAATCCGCGTTCGAAAAACTGCCCGCGAATGCGATGCGCCGGTGCCCCAATTCGATGAGATGCCGGGTGAGCGCTTCCGCCGCGCCCCGGTTGTCGCATTTTACGATATAGGCCGAGTCCGACAGATCGTAGTGATTCGCGATCGTCACGATGGGCTTCCCGGCGGCCGCCAGCTCCCGCACGTACGATTCGGATACCGCGTTCGCCACGACGATCCATGCGTCGACCCTCTCCCAGCCGACACGGGCATCGTACGAAATGCGCAGGCCGAAGCTGTCGAACGCCGCGGTCGTCACGACCAGCACATCGATATCGAGCAGCAGCGCCTCGCGCGATATGCCCCACAGAATATCGCCGAAATAAAACCCGTCCGGAACCGGAATCAACACGCCGATCGTCCTGCGACTCACGTCATCCCCCGTCCTCTGTCAGGATGTCAGACCATGCCGAGAAAGGAAGAAAATTGATAATCAACTTGCGCGATTGTCGTAAATTATAGCTCGCCGCGCGCGAGTTTGACAAGTAAAAACAGCNCCTCCGTCCCCTTCCGGATGGCCTTTCCGGTACATTCGNCCCGGCCCGGCTGTGATATAATGAATGCTGGCTTATTGATGCGTCCGACTCCCCCGCGGCCGGAAGGCGCGCGGCGGCGAAAGCGGAAGAGAGGAACCTTGCGATGAAAATGGATCTGGGAACGATCGACGTCCGGCTCAGTCTGACGGAGGACGGCGATGCGCTGCTGTACGGACTGGACGCATCCGGCGGATTCGTTCCGGGCATGCGGCTGAAACAGCTGCTGTTCGCCTGGCATGAGGACTCCTATTACGGCACGGAATTGGAAATCCGCAGCCTGCGGAACATTGAAATCGTCGAACTGCCGGCGGAGTTCGTCGTCCCGTTCTTCGCGGAACTGCCGCTGCTCGGGCATGTGGACTGGGCATGGGGCGGCGAGGCCGAGCTTCTCCGCCGGCTGGCCCCCTCCCTGATGGCGTGCGCGGCGGAGAAGCGGTACGCGCCGAGCCGCGAAGCGATGGCGGCCGGCCTGCTGCAATGGAAATGGGAGGACAAGGAGATCGACCGGCGGATCGACCTGCTGGCGGAATCGGGCGAAGCCGACGACGATTTCGGGCGGCGGCTGCGCGCCGCATTCACGGCGGCTGTCTTCGACCGCCATTACGGCACGGAAGAGCGGGCGGCCGACCTGCGCCGGGAATTTCCGCGACTCTTCGAGCCCGGCGCCGGCGAAGCGGCGCGGAACATGAGCGAGGACGACTGGCTCGTCCACATCGGATGGCGGCAGGACACCGCGCCGTTCCGTCCCGCGCTGCAGCTCGTCGAGCCCGGACCGGATGAAGCCGAATGGCGGCTCCGGTTCGTGCTGCAGGACAAGGATCGCCCCGAAGCGATCGCGCCCGTCCGGCTCGATCCGGACGGCGGCGTCTCCGGCGGCTGGCCGGACGAATGGACGAACGCCGTCCGGCAGCGGGCCGCCGGCTGGTNCGCGCGGCTGCGCGCCTTGCTGNCGTCCCTGGCGCCGNCCGAAGGGTGGCGGCCGGAAGGCGAGGCGCTGGATGANGCGGCGGCATGGCATTTCCTCAGCTCGGACAGCGTCCGGCTGATCGCGGCGGGCTGGCAGGTGCTGCTCCCCGGCTGGTGGGAGGAAGCCCGCCGGACGCGGCCCCGCCTGCGCGCCCGCATCCGGACGGATGCAGCCGACGGACCGGCGCTGTTCGGGCTGGAGTCGCTCGTCGATTTCGACTGGCGGATCGCGGTCGGGGACGCCGAGCTGTCGGAGCGGGAGTTCCTTGAGCTGGCCGCCAGCGGGCGGCGGCTGGCCCGCGTCCGCGGCCGGTGGGTCGCGCTCGACCCGGCGCTGCTGCCCGTCATCCGCAAGGCGATGGCGCAGTACGACCCGTCCCGCGGCCTTTCGTTCCGCGACGTGCTGCAGCTGCACCTGCTCGGCGGCGCGGCCGGCGAAGACGCGCCGGAAGGCGGCGAGGACGCCTTCGCCGCGGCCGAAGAAGCCCGCGTCGCGCTCGAGGTGGAGCTGAGCGGCCGCCTGCTCCGGATGATCGGACGGCTGAGCCGTCCGGAAGACCATCCGCTGCTGCCGGCGCCGGCCGGGCTCAGGACCGCGCTGCGCCCGTACCAGCAGATCGGCTTCTCGTGGCTGGCCTCCCTCAGGCGCTTCGGCCTCGGCGCCTGCCTCGCGGACGACATGGGGCTCGGCAAGACCGTGCAGCTGATCGCCTACCTGCTGCATGCGCGGGAGGAAATGCAGGCCGCCGGCCGGACGATGCCTTCGCTCATCGTCTGCCCGACCTCGGTGATCGGCAACTGGCAGAAGGAGCTCGCCCGCTTCGCGCCTTCGCTGCGCGTGCTGCTCCATTACGGCGGCGGACGGCCCGCGGGAGCCGCCTTCCGCGAAGCGGCCGAAGCGGCGGATGTCGTGCTGACCTCGTACACGACGGCGGCGCTCGACCGGAAGACGATCGCCGGCGTCTCCTGGGACGCGGTCTGCCTCGACGAGGCGCAGAACATCAAGAACTACGCGACGAAACAGGCCGCGGCCGTGCGCAGCTTCCCGGCGCGCCACCGGATCGCGCTCACCGGGACGCCGATCGAGAACCGGCTCACCGAGCTGTGGTCGATCTTCGATTTTCTGAATCCGGGGTACCTCGGCAGCCAGCGGGCGTTCGGGGAGCGGTACGGCGGCGCCGCGCTGAAGGAAGGCGGCGATGCGCGCCTGGCCGAGCTCAAGAAGCTGGTGCGGCCGTTCCTGCTCCGGCGGCAGAAGCAGGATCCCGCCGTGCAGCTCGACCTGCCGGAGAAGAACGAGATGAAGACTTACGTGCATCTGACCGCCGAACAGGCCGCGTGGTATGAGCGGACGGTGCGGGAATTGCTGGAGAGGTCGGGCGAGCTGAGCGGCATCGAGCGGAAGGGCGCGATCCTGGCCGCGATCACCCGGCTGAAGCAGCTGTGCGCGCATCCGGCGCTGGTGACGAAGGAGCCGCTGCCCGCCGTGCGCTCGGCGCTCGACGCGGACGCCGGCGACCGGCTGCCGGACGGGGACAGCCCCGCGGTCGACGCCGCGGCGCTCGCCGCCCGGTCGGAGAAGCTGGAGCGGCTGCTCGAGATGGTGCGGGAGCTGCGGGAAGCGGGCGAGCGGTGCCTGATTTTTACCCAGTATGTCGGCATGGGCCGGCTGATCCAGGCGGTGCTCCAGGAAGCGCTGGGCGAACCGGTGCTCTATCTGCACGGCGGCACGCCCCGGAACATGCGCGAGCGGATGATCGAGATGTTCCAGTCGAACGCGCTGCCCGCCGGCAGGCAGCCGCACGTGTTCGTCCTGTCGCTGAAGGCCGGCGGCGTCGGGCTCAATCTGACGGCGGCCAG